>JABAOE010014626.1_pt1 | contig 11119 bp, 11 predicted proteins | sample 7062141 | NCBI WGS metagenome assembly JABAOE01 (sample SAMN14538627, study PRJNA623070) | marine sediment metagenome | biome: marine biome [ENVO:00000428]; feature: marine pelagic biome [ENVO:01000023]; material: deep marine sediment [ENVO:00002113] | place: India: Gulf of Khambhat ...
TTCGGCCTTACATGATCCTTGGCGCGTGCAACCCGACGCTGGCGGACCGGGCGCTTCACGCGGAGCTCGACGTCGGGCTCCTGCTGCCGTGCAACGTGATCGTCTACGAGGTCGAGCCAAACCAAAGCGTGGTCGCCGCCATGGCACCCTTGGCCGCGCTCGGGCTCGTCGGCGACAATCCGGCCCTCAAGGCCGTCGCTGAGGAAGCCGACCAGCGGCTCCGTCGGGCACTGGGCCGGCTGGAGGGGTAGCGACGATGACCATGTCGTGGCAGGCGGAGATTCTCGCGGCCTTCATCGTCGTCAATATCCTCCTCATCGGTGTGCTCCGGATTCGACCTGAGCTCACCAGGGCAACGACTGGAAAGGCGCTGGCGTTCCTGGCGCTCTTGGTGCTGCCAGTGGTGATCTTTTCCTTTAGCACCACCCATCATCTGGAGAAGGCGACGACTACAGAATTCTGTCTGTCGTGCCACGTGATGGAACCGTACGGCAGTAGCCTCCGCATCGACAGTTCCGATCACCTGCCCGCGACCCACTTCCAGAACAAACGGGTGCCGACGGACCGAGCGTGTTACACGTGCCACACGAACTATGCGATGTTCGGGGACCTCCGGGCGAAGCTCAATGGGATCCGCCACGTCTACGTCAACTATCTCGGGACGATCCCGGACGACCTGACCTTGTATGAGCCCTATCAGAATCGCGAGTGTCTGTATTGCCACGCCGGCGCTCGGAATTTCGAGGAGAACGACTTCCATCTCGGCATGCGGTCAGACCTAGAGCAGAACGACGTGTCGTGTCTCGAGTGCCACCCCTCGGAACACGCGATCGACCAGCTGGACAGCCTGCCGATGTGGGTACGGGCGGAAGGGCCGTGAGCCATGAGCACGAGCTTTGAGTCGATGTTGCGGTGGTCTGCGTGGCTGATTGCCGGCGGGCTGGTGGTTCAGCTCGTCACGTGCTTCTGGGTCGACGCGTTGGCGTTCGTGTTGTTCCTTGCGGTCGGAGGCGTCCTCACCGGCGCGGGGGTGCTGATGTTTCTCTACTGGCTCGCCACGAGGGACGCCGGGCCACGCGGTGTTGGTCGGGAGCACACGGTGTGACCGGCAGAGGAGGGTGTATGCGCCAGGCGGCGTGTGTGACGGTGGTTGGTCTGATGCTTGGGACGAGTGCTCCGGCCTTGGGGCAGAACAGCTGCGCATCCTGTCACATCGAACAGGCTGGACCGGCGTCGTCGCGGGAATACGACCTGGTCCGTCCGTTCAGTGCGGTCGCGATCGCGCATTTTGATGACTGGACCCGCTCGGCCCACCGTCGGGCGGGCGTGGGCTGTGACGCCTGTCACGGTGGACAGGTTGGGACGTACGAGACGTTCGAGGCGCATCAGGGGATCCTCAGCAGCGGCAATCCGGCCAGCCGGGTCCATCGAGCTAACCTCCCCGAGACGTGTGGGCGCTGTCACACGGGCCAATACACGGCCTTCCAGCAAAGTCATCACTTCCAGCTCCTGCGCGAGGGCGATCGGCGTGGTCCAACCTGCTCGACCTGCCATGGGCAGGTCGTCGCGACGCTGTTGTCACCCGAACGGTTGGAGCGCCAGTGTGCGCAGTGTCACGGCCCGGACGGCGTCGCCCCGCGGCCCGGTCGCCCGGAAGACGTGCGGCTCCTCTTGGAGGGAGTGTCGGACGCTCGCGCGTCGCTCGACGCGGCGCGGCGTCTGCTTGATGACGTCCGGGACGAACCGCGGCGCCGAGACCTCGAAGATGCCTATGAGCAGGCGGAGGTGCCGCTGATTCAGGCCGTCCGTGCTGGTCATCAGTTCGTGTTCGACGGCCTCCGGGAGCGTCTCGCCACGGCGCGCGAACGTGTTGCTGCCCTGCTCGAACGATTGGTGAATCCGCCTCAACCGTAATCCCGGGCTCCGTACCGCCCGTCAGCCCGAGAGGCTCAGATGTTGGAACTCGTCGACGTCGGCTCACGATCGATTGACTCGTATGAAGGCGTGGCTCCGCCCGACCAGCTCGAGGAGCTGCGTCGCGCAGCGGACGCACTGCGTGGGGCGCGGGTGCTCCATGTGAACGCCACGCCGTATGGCGGTGGCGTATCGGAGCTGTTGCGGTCGGTCGTGCCGCTCATGACCGATCTCGGTCTGGTGGCCGACTGGGCGATTATCAGCGGTGACGAGCGGTTTTTCGATGTCACCAAGGCGATCCACAACGGTCTGCAAGGAGCGAACCGTGAGCTGACGGCTGAAGACAAGGCGACGTACCTCGAAAACGCCCAGTCGAATGCCAAGGCGTTTGAAGAGGAGTACGACTTCGTCTTCATGCACGATCCGCAGCCCGCGGCGATTCTCCCGCTGCGCGGGAAGACGCAGGCCCACTGGATCTGGCGGTGCCACATCGACACCGCCTCACCGAATGCGCAGGTGTGGTGGTTCTTGCGCTCCTATCTCACCGAGTATGACGCTGCTGTGTTCACGATGTCAGAGTTCGTCCCCGGGGATCTTCCGATCCGTCGCGTGGACATCGTTCCACCAGCGATCGACCCGCTCAGCCCAAAGAATCTTTCGCTGCCACGTGAGACAGCGCGTCATGTCGTCGAGTGGCTCGGCGTGCGGACAGACCGACCCCTGCTCGTGCAGATCTCGCGCTTCGATCCCTGGAAGGATCCGCTCGGCGTGATCGAAGCCTATCGACACGTGCGCCAAGAGGTCAGAGACGCGCAGCTCGTCCTCGCCGGCTCGCTGGCGCTTGACGACCCCGAGGGGTGGGAGCTCTATCACAGGATCCGCGATGCGGTGGGTGCGGACCCCTTGATCCACGTGTTCACCAACCTGGTCGGCGTGAGCAATATTGAGGTCAACGCCTTTCAGCGTCTCGCCGACGTGGTCATCCAGAAATCGATCCGCGAGGGCTTCGGCCTTGTGGTCTCGGAGTCCCTCTGGAAGGGGACACCTGTCGTGGCCGGGAATGCCGGGGGGATCCCACTGCAGATGGCCGACGGCACGGGCGGGATCCTTGTGAGCGGCACGACCGAGTGCGCCGAGGCTACGCTGTCACTGCTGCGTGACCGAGAGCGAGCGCGTGCCCTCGGCGTGAGTGGCCGAGAACGGGTGCGTCAACACTTTCTCACACCAAGGCTCGTCTTGGATCACCTGAGGTTGATGGCGGATGTGGCCGTTGCACACCCTATCGCGCGACCTAATGACTGGTCACGCCACCGTGATCCGGTCTGCGGCATGACGATCGGGGCTGGCGCCGTCACGGCGGAATATCATGATATTGAATACGGCTTCTGTTCGGACCGGTGCCGGTCGCGTTTTCGAGATGATCCAGAGCGTTACAGAGATGTGGCAACTGACCTTACGTGATGCGGACGGCGATGTGTTAGCGGCAGGGAAGCAGGCGATTGCAACCGGGGTCTGCGTCACAATCGTGCTCACCCTGCTGTCCGGGCCGCGGGTTCTTCTTGCGCAATCGCCGGAGGAGCGCGGCCTGGCCATTGCGACGGAAGCCGATCGGCGGGCCAGCGGGTGGGGCGACACGGCGGCTGAGATTGAGATGGTGCTGGTCGACCGGCGCGGGAACGAACGCGTTCGACGACTTCGGGCCCGATCCATTGAGGTCGAGGGGGACGGCGACAAGAGTCTCGTCGTCTTCGACAACCCTCGAGACATTGCGGGAACGGCAGTACTCACGTTCGCGCACACGACCGACGCGGACGACCAATGGCTGTATTTGCCGGCTCTCAAACGGGTGAAGCGGATTGCGGCCGCCAACCAATCCGGGTCGTTCATGGGCAGTGAGTTCGCCTACGAGGACCTCGTCAGCGAGGAGCTCGGCAAATACACATACCGATGGATCAACGATGAGCCGTGCCCGGTTCCTGCAGCTGGTGACCTCGCCTGTTTCGTGGTTGAGCGCCGCCCAATCGCCGCCGAGTCCGGATACAGCCGTCAGGTGGTCTGGCTCGATCAGACTGAGTACCGAGCCTGGAAGATCGACTACTACGATCGCAGGCAAGAGCTCCTCAAGACGTTAACGTATGGCGCGTACGAGCAGCACCTCGAGCGGTTTTGGCGAGCTCACGAGATGCTGATGATCAACCATCAGACGGGCCGGGAAACCCGTCTTGTCTGGAACGACATTCGCTTTCAGACAGGACTCGATGACTCTGACTTCACGACGGCCAGTCTCAGACGCGTGCGGTGAGGTGACGAGGTGCGACCGCTCCACATCGTCTCCTTCGTGGCGCGACAAACCCGATTCGAACTGCTGCGTACCGTGGTGCGGATCCTGGCCATCGCCGCGGTGATTGCCAACATCCTGATTCTCGAAGGCTTTCTGGCCGGTCTCTATGACCAACTCCACCGTGCGGTGCTGCGGCGTGGCGGCGACCTCGTCGTCACCCAGGCTGGCGTCTCCAACTTCATCGCGGCACGGTCCATCCTGCCGCAAGTCACGCGCCTCCAGGTCGAAGCGATCGACGGGGTCGAGGCGACCCACCCGCTGACCGGCCTTGCGTTGATCTACGAACGCGACGGGCGCCGTACCCCGCTGATGGTGGTCGTGTACGACACCGCGGGCGGACCTGTCCACATTGTCGACGGGCACCCGATTGAGGGTGACCGCGAGATTGTCATCGATCGCGCTGTCGCCACCAAATACGGGTTGCGGCCAGGGGACACGATGGAGCTGTCGGACTTCGCGTTCACGGTGGCCGGGGTGTCCGCCGACAGTGCCGCGTTTCTGACACCGTTCGTCTTCGTCAATTACGACGATCTGATCGACTTCTACTTCGAGTCCGATATCGCCGAGGACATCGCCACCTTTCCGTTACTGAGTTTTCTCCTGGTCGATGTCAGAGGGGACGCTGACCCTTCGGTCGTCGCCGCACGGATCGAGGAGAGGGTCGAGGTGGCCGACGTGTATCTTCCGACTGACTTGGCCCAACGCGACGTCGGTCTTGGCCGAGAGCTGCTCGGACCGATCTTGAGATTGCTGCTTGCCGTGAGCTACGGGATCGGCATGCTTGTGGTCGGGATGTTTATGTTCGCCGCCGTCAAGGGGCGGGTTCGAGCGCTTGGCGTCATGAAGGCGCTGGGGATGAAGCCTCGAGCCCTTAGTGGAACGGTGCTCGTTGAGGCCGCGATTCTGATCGTCTCGGCGCTTCCCGTTGGCCTCGCACTCGCGCTTGGCGTGGCGGCGATCATTCATGAGGTGGCGCCCGTCTATCTGATCCTGGCGGCTGACCCAGCAGCGGTGATCCGTACAGCCCTGGCCTGTTTCGCATTTGCAGGAGTTGGTGCCATTCTGCCGGTTCGCACCATCGCTCGCGTAGACCCGAGTCTCGTCTTCAGGAGTTGACCATGCTGCGGTGGACGCTTCGCACACTTGCCGCCGAACGTTCGCACCTGCTCGCCAGTGTCAGCGCGGTGGCTGGGGCGTTTGCGCTCGTGTTGTTCTTCGAGGCGGTCTTTGCAGGGGAGTCCGAACAGATCGTCGCCTATATCAAGCGTACGGATGCCGATGTGTGGGTGATGCAGAAGGGCGTGTCCAACATGCACATGGCCACGTCGTTCGTCTGGGACTGGAAGGCGGATCGTGTGAGTCAGGTCGAGGGTGTCAGCCAGGTGACGCCGATTCTGTACCTCAACACCGTCATGGAGGCGGGCGACCGGAACTGGTTCTCGTTCATCGTCGGTCTCGACTCGGGCGATTCCAGGGCGGGTCCCTGGGAGATCACCGCTGGCAAGACGGTGCCCGGCGCGGGCGAGATCATCATCCCCGCGGTTTTGGCGCGTCTGTCCGGGCTGTCGCTGGGCGACGAGGTCGGGATAGGCGGTGAGTCGTTCACCGTGGCTGGATTGTCGGAGGGCACGTTCTCCATGGCGAACTCGGTCGCATTCGTCACGATGTCGGACCTTGCGGACATCATGTCGACGTTTGGGACGGCGAGCTACTTGGTCGTCGATGCCGAGCCCGGCACCGACGCCGCCGCCCTTGCCACGCGTATTCAGAACGACGTCGACAAAGTCAGCGTCCTGCCCAGCGACCGATTCGTGGACAACGACTGGGCAGTGGCCATGCAAATGGGACTTGAGATCATCGGCATGATGACGATCATCGGTGGCGTCTTGGCCATGTTGCTCACTGGATTCACCGTGTATGTGAGTGTCTCTCGCAAGGAGCGCGAGCTTGCGGTGATCAAGGCCCTGGGCTTCAGGAATCGTGCGATCTACGCGAGTGCGATGATCCAGGCCGCCGTGATCGCATTCGGTGGCTTTCTGCTGGCCCTCGTTTTCGTCCGGCTTTCCGTGCCGGTCACCGCGGCGCTTGTTCCACAGGTCTCCTTGCAGGTTCTGCCAAGTGCCGTGTTACGGGTCGGTTCGATCGCGCTGGTCGTGGCGGTGCTGGCGTCGATGCTGCCGGTGCGCAAGCTGGTTCGAGTTGACCCGATGCTCGCGTTCAGGAGTTGAGGACGGCATCATGGCAGAACCGACCATTCGTGCGGAGCATCTGGTCAAGACGTTCGGGACAGGTCGTGCCGCCGTGCGAGCGGTAGACGATGTGTCGCTCGATGTGAACCAGGGTGAGCTCGTCGTGGTGATGGGACCGTCGGGTTCTGGCAAGACCACGCTGGTCTCCATGCTGGGTGCCCTGCTCACGCCCGACTCCGGCAGCATCCATCTTGAGGGAACCGACCTGACGCAGCTAGACGAAAGGGGCCTGGCGACAGTCCGGGCGAAAAAGATCGGCTTCATCTTTCAATCCTTCAACCTGCTCGAGGCGTTGACCGTCGAGCAGAACGTCCTGTTTCCGGCGCATCTCACACCGAGGGGTATCGAGTCCGCTCGGACGCGAGCGGCAGGGCTGCTCGACCAACTTGGTTTGAGCGCCCGCCGAACGGCGCTCCCGAAGACCCTCTCAGGGGGCGAGCAGCAACGCGTCGCGATTGCCCGGGCCCTCATCAACGAGCCGCGGCTCATTCTTGCTGACGAGCCGACCGGCAACCTCGATTCACAAAGCGGTCAGGAAGTGACCATGGTCTTGCACGACGTGGCCCGCGACCGAGGCTGCTCCGTCGTGTTGGTGACCCACGACCCACGTGTCGAAGAAGTCGCCGATCGAATCCTCTGGCTTGAAGACGGCGCGTTTCGGGACCGGAAGGCGGAGCAACATTCCTGGGTCCGTGACCCCGTGTGCGGTATGCGCGTCGACGAATGGACGGCCACGCTGTTTGCCGAACATCGAGGTGAGCGCTATCTGTTCTGTTCGCAGCGTTGTCTCGACCGCTTCAGGGGGAACCCGTCGCAGTATGTGCCGGTCGATGTCGCTCAGCGACCGCCTGCCGCGACCTAATCCCAGGACAAGTTGCGACGTGCGTCTCGGTGCTGTGCTCTCGTGCGTGCTCCACACCAGCGGCGGTATCTGCGTCGTGATCGTCGGATTCCTATCGACACCCGCCTGGGGCCAGGCCCTGACCGGGCAGGTGAGTGCGGAGGTTCGCGGGTTCTTTCAAGCGCCGCTGATGCCAGAACAACCCCGCGCGACGGTCTCGGCGGCGCTGCAACCGGAGCTCTACTTCGAGTGGGGCGACCACAGCGTGCTGACCACACCGTTCTTTCGCTGGGACCAGACCGACGCAGAACGAACCCGCGGCGACATACGAGAGCTCCTGTGGCAATACGCTCCGGGCGACTGGGAGCTGCGCGTGGGGGTCGGCCGCGTGTTCTGGGGCGTCACCGAGTCCCAGCATCTCGTGGACATCATCAATCAGACGGACCTGGTGGAGAACCTCGACGGTGAAGACAAGCTCGGCCAGCCGATGGTCAACGTCGCGTTCATCCGACCGTGGGGCACGCTCGACCTCTTCGTCTTGCCGGGCTTTCGAACACGAACATTTCCGGGCCCAGCGGGTCGGCCCCAGTTTCCCTACCGCGTGGCAACGGAGCTGGCCGAGTTCGAATCACCGTCCGAGCGATCGCACGTCGATGTGGCCGCCCGGTGGGCCCATGTCCTTGGCGACGTGGACATTGGCGTCGCGCACTTTCGCGGTACGACGCGAGAACCGGACTTCGCGCTCGGCACCGATGCGGCCGACCAGACCGTGATCATTCCGATCTATGACCAGATCGACCAGACGAGTCTCGACCTGTCATGGGTCGCCGGCAACTGGCTGTGGAAACACGAGCTCATCAACCGCGCAGGACAGGGCCAGCGGTTCGCAGCATTGACGGGAGGGTTCGAGTACACCCTCGTCGGCATCTTTGACTCGACCACCGACCTTGGGCTGCTCGCTGAATACTCGTGGGACGAGCGTGGCAAGCTCGCCTTGTCCCCTTTCGATAACGATCTCTTCGTCGCGTCGCGTCTCGGCTTCAATGACGTGCAGGGCACAGCACTCCTGTCTGGCGTCCTCGTGGACCTCGAGACCGGTGGGAGGCTCATTAACATCGAGGGGAGTCGCCGGATCGGCGACCGGTGGCGCGTCTACCTGGAGGTGCGGAGCTTCATCGGGATTCCAGAGACCGACTTCATGTATGGATTTCGGGTCGACGATTACGCGTTGCTTGAGGTTGCGAGGTTTTTCTAACTCGTCACGTGATGGGAGGCGTGAGTAACTGAATCAGCCCGTGAAGTGAGTCTTGTCATGCTGTTTCCGTGTCCGAAATGACCCGTAAGCGAGGACGCCCACGGTGCACGGAGCCGATGTCGAGCGCCGCTCGGATTAGCGACGGTCGCGCTTCATGGATGAACCTGAGCGCCTATCTGCGGACGAGAGCGAACGAGCGTCGGGCGAGAATCGCCTGAGTACTGGATCTGGGTGTTGAGAGAATGGCGAGAAAGGAGTCGGTCCCGAATGGCGACAACCGCGCGCGCAGCATGGCCAAGAGTCCCGTGTCTGTTGACCACCGTTGCATCAGGCTGGTTTTTGAGTAGTCCAGTTCTTGGCCATATGGGACCGCCTCGGCCCTGCCTTGTCGCCGGTAGCATCCTGGCGCTCTCGGCGTTCATGCTCTTCTACAAGCCTGCCCAACGACGCGGGTGGGGGACGCTCACGGTTCTCACGTCGACCGTGGCACTCCTTCTCGGCGCCGGGGCGATCCCGCCCGCGATCTTGGGTGTGACCGGTGGTGTGACCGCTGCGATGTGGAACGAAGACCGCAGCCGATGACCGAAAAGTCTCGCGGGACTCTAAGTCTCCCTCCGAGAACCCTCGGTGCTTGGTCGGACGAACCGTCAGGCGCTTCGTTCCAGCCCTGCCCACCTCATGGCAGTAGGGAGCGAGGGTCAGACCTGAGAGATTCCAGTATGGGCTGGAGTTGAACCAGCGCGTGCGAGTGGGCGGTGTCAACAATGGCGTCACCCCCGCTCGTCATGGGCCACGCCAACTCCGGCAGGTCGGGCTCAACGACAACGACAACCGCCTTGCACCCACACGGACAGGCATGGATCCCTTTCGGCTGCCCCGTCGTGTACCAGGGTTGTCGTCGATAGATCAAACGGTGAAGGATGTTCACGATCGTCCACGGTTGCTGGAATGTCTTCGATAATTCGGCCGTGCTGTAGTTGCGGTGCGCCACGTGGTGCACGAGAAGGACGTCCAGCTCGTGCTGGCAACAGATGGCCTCTGCCGGCGCGAGATCGATGATCGCGCCGTCCGTGAAATACTCGCCGTCGATTTCAACGGGCTCGTAGAAACCGGGCATCGCAGCACTGGCCATGAGTCGGGGCGCCAGCAGCCCGGTGTCGAAGGTCGTCTTCTTCGCGGTCCCCAGATTGAGAGCGACCGCGGCAAACGGATATTGACATTCCTCGAACGTCCGCGCCGTGAGCTGTTCGGTCAAGAAGCGAATGGGCGCAGTGGTGTCAGATAATCCACTCAGGCCTCGGCCTTTCCTGACTCCGAGGTCGAATAAGAGTTGCCACGCCGACCGGGGTGTCCACATCTGGGCTGACGTGATCCGTGCCAAAGCGTTGGCCCATTCACGAATACTCGACCCACTCGCGATGACACCACCGACAACCGCACCGGCACTACACCCCGCAGCCGCGTGGACCGGAACGCCCAGCTCATCGAGAGCCAACATGAATCCGGTATGACCAAAGACCCCGCGACCACCACCTGAACTAAGAACGACGCCAGTCCTCAACCCGGTCATGCCAAGACCAAGCTATCACGCACCGGACGCGTTCAGCCCGACTGGCGGCGAGTACTTGGCTCAGGGGTTGTGATCGGACCACGCGCTTGATTCTCAAGCGATCCCGAGGCGAAACGTCGGTACGTCGACTTCCGGTCAACGAGAATTGTCCAGCCGAACATCGGCAGTACGATCGGTGCCATCTCCCACGCTTGTCACCGCCAAACCTATCGCATCACCGCTCGGTCAGGTCTTCCTCCACGTGACGGCTGTTGTTCATTCCCCTGAGACAGACCTCTTCTTGCCGCCCCACCGAGCGACATCGGATCCGACGAATCCAGAAGGCTCTCAGGGAGAAGGAAAGGATGTCTCAACGGATCGGCGCGGACTGGGTTGGTCGTGCGTTGTTACATGCCCCAGGCGCGTCACGACCAGTGGGAAGCCGGATCTCCACTTGATAGCGCTCCAAGGCCGCTGATCGTTCACAACTGTCTACACCGGTCCACATGCGTCCATTGTGGTGCTGCGTACGCTCTCCCGAGAATAGCGAGGGGGGAACACCAAGGAGTGAACGCGTTCCTATCCCTCGCCGGTTTTTGTGGCCTCGTTGCTGGTGTCTGGCTGAATTGGGGGCTCGGATACGCCTTACTCCTAGGTGGGCTCCTGCTGTTTCTCGCTGGGGGGCTGGGTTCGGCCCGTGACCGCCGTGGATCGTGAGGAATCCGTTTTCGGCTCTCTTCGAGCGTCGGGGGATCACGAGTCCCCACGAGCTCCTGCACCATCTCTGGACCGCCGGATGGAAGACCACCTCCGGGCAGACCGTCAGCGAGCACACCGCGATGACGGTGATGGTCGTGCTGACGTGTGTCTCGCTGCGCGCGCGGGCCCTAGCCAGCCTGCCCTTGCACGTCGTCGAAGTCGTCGACGAACGGCGGCGGAACGTGATCCGCGATCACGATGCCATGCGGCT
>JABAOE010006983.1_pt5 | contig 11118 bp, 10 predicted proteins | sample 7062141 | NCBI WGS metagenome assembly JABAOE01 (sample SAMN14538627, study PRJNA623070) | marine sediment metagenome | biome: marine biome [ENVO:00000428]; feature: marine pelagic biome [ENVO:01000023]; material: deep marine sediment [ENVO:00002113] | place: India: Gulf of Khambhat ...
GGGGCGGCCGGCCTCGGACTTTCTGGTCGCCGACGAGCGGGAACGCAGCCGGCAGCGCATGACCCAGCTTCTCGAGGGTGGCCCGGCTCGGATTTCCGAGTACAAACTCTTGCGCAAGGACGGCACGACCCGGCCGGTCGAGGTTCTCTCTCGTCTCATCGACTACGAGGGCCGACCGGCGTTGCTCAGCCTGATTCGCGACATCTCCGAGCAGAAGCAGGCGCTGGAGCGGCTCGTCGAGAGCGAGGAGCGCTACCGAGTTTTGTACGAGGACAACCCGTCGATGTACTTCACCGTCGACGAGAATGGAGCCGTGCTGTCGGTCAACAAATTCGGGGCGGAGCAGCTGGGTTACGAGCCCCACGAGCTCGTCGGGCGCAACGTGCTCGACGTGTTCTACGAGGACGACCGCGAGGCCATGCGCAAGCAGCTCGCCGACTGTTTGAACCTCTCCTCCCAAGTGGATAACTGGGAGTTCCGCAAGGTCCGAAAGGACGGCAGCGTGATCTGGGTTCACGAACGGGCCCGTGTCGTGCGCAACGCCGATGACACCTCGACATTGCTGATCGTCTGCGAGGACATCACCGATCTCAAGCGGGCGGAGGAGGAACGCCGGGCGCTGGAGGAGCAGATCCGCCACGCCCAGAAGCTGGAGAGCCTCGGCGTGCTGGCCGGCGGCATCGCCCACGACTTCAACAACCTGCTCGTGGGGATCCTGGGCAACGCGAGCCTGGCCCTGGCACGGCTGGAAACCGACTCTCCCGCCAGGGCGAACATCGAAAACCTCGAGAAGGCCGCCGATCGTGCAGCCGACTTGTGCAGGCAGCTGTTGGCCTACTCGGGCCGAGGACGGTTCGTGGTGGAGCCGACGAACCTGTCGGAGCTGGTGGCCGACCTGATCGACCTGCTGGAGTTCGCGGTTCCGCACAAGGGGCTGCTGCACTTCGATCTGGACGAGGATCCACCCCTGATCGAGGCCGACATCGCGCAGGTTCGGCAGGTGGTCATGAACCTGGTCACCAACGCCGCCGAGGCCATCGGCGAGCGGGGCGGGCGCATCATCATCCGCACGCGCACGATGGAATTCGATCACGATCTGGAGCAAGCCACCACGGGAACGATCTCCGCGGGACGCTACGTCTGCCTCGAAATCGACGATGATGGCTGTGGAATGGACCGACACACGCTGGAGAAGATGTTCGATCCCTTCTTCACCACCAAGTTCACCGGCCGCGGTCTGGGACTGGCGGCGGTGCTCGGCATCGTGCGCGGGCACCGCGGAGCGATGCAGGTCGACAGCGAGCGGGGCAAGGGAACCCGCTTCCGCGTGCTGTTTCGGGCGGCCCAGGTGGAGGCCAGCCGGCTCGACAAGGTCGAAAAACCGACCACGGACGGGCTGGGCAGCGGAACGGTTCTCGTGATCGACGACGAGGAACCGGTGCGCTCGGTAGCCAGCCAGGCGCTGGAGTTGGCCGGGTTCGACGTGATCACGGCGGTGGACGGAAGGGAAGGCGTGCGCCTGTTCACCGAGCGCAGCGATGAGATCGACCTGGTCCTGCTGGACTGGACGATGCCCGTGCTTGGTGGCGAAGAGACCTTCCACATCCTCAGGAGCCTGCGCCCCGACATCAAGGTGTTGCTGTCGAGCGGGTACGACAAGGACGAGGTCGCCGGCCGCTTCGCGAACGATCAGCCCGAGGATTGTATCCAGAAGCCGTTCCGAGCCGGGGAGCTGGCGGCCAAGGTGCGCGAGGTGCTGGGGCGCTGATTCGTGATTGAGCGGTCAGTTGTCCCCGATCTGGCTGATCTCGGCCATACCCTGTGCCGCGCAGCTTTTACGCAGACCTGCCTTGTGGCCCTCGAAGTAGTCCGCCGGCTCGCCGCGGCGGCGAAGCACGAGCAGCAGCGGCAAGACCAGCATGGTTGCCAGTCCGCCCGTGACGAACCCCTCGGCGATCGAGCGCACCCGTGACAGATAACCCAGCCCGGTCTGACCCAGCACCCCCCGGCGTTTCCGACCATCGAGTCGAACGACACGACCGAAGCGCGATGCTCTTTCGGAATCGTCTGGTGCATCTAGGCCTGGCCTTCATTCGAGAATCACTTCGGCGGCCGGCTCGCGCAGGTTGTAGCGCGAGGCCATCACCGCTCCGTACGCGCCCGCGTTCTCGATCAGCAGCACGTCCCCCGGGCGGGTCTCGGGAAGCAACCGGTCCCGACCCAGCACGTCACCCGATTCGCAGATCGGCCCGACGACATGCCAGTAACCGGATGGCGGATCGTCCAGTCGGCTGAGGTTGTGCACGCCGTGCCAAGCTCCGTACAGCGCCGGCCGCAGCAGCGAGTTCATGCCGGTGGCCACACCGGCGAAGCGGATGCCCGCCTTGGTTCGCACCTGCGTAACTGGAACGAGCAGCGCGCCGGCCTCGCTGACGATGAACCGGCCGGGCTCGAGACGAAGCTGTATCCCGCTCAGCTCCTCGCGCAGCTGGGCCAGACTACTCTCCACGCCGTCGAGCTGCAGCCGCGGCTGGCCCGGGCTTTCCGGTACGCCGAGGCCGCCTCCCAGGTCGATCCACTCCAGCTCCGCGAAAGTGGGCAGCAGAGCGGACAACGCCCGCCCCGTCGCGGCCCAAGCCTCGGGATCGAGAATGCCGCTCCCCACGTGGGCGTGTAACCCCACGACCGCTGCTCCGGCGGCGCCGGCCGCGTCGAGGATCTCGCCCGGCTCGGCGAGTGGTTGGCCGAACTTGACGTTGCTTCCGGCGGTGCGGACTTTCTGGTGATGTCCGGCGCCGCGCCCGGGGTCGAAGCGCGCCCCGATCCGGCTCCCGGCGAACAGCCGCGGCTCGGCGAGCAGTGCCTCGGGCCCGTCGACCACGACCTCGGCACCGGCCGCCAAGGCCTCACCGTATTCGGCAATCGGACAGAAGTTCGGTGTGAACAGGATGGGAACCGTCCGGCCGACGACCTCTCGCGCTCGGCGCACCTCGGCCGCCGAAACGCACTCGATGCCCAGTCCGGCTTCGGCCACCGCCTGCAGGATCCGAGGATGGGGGTTGGCCTTCATCGAGTAGTAGACCCGGTCGATCGAGGGCAGCGACACCACCAGCTCGCTGGCCCGGGCCACGACGGTGGGTAAGTGGTACACGTAGCGCGCGCTGCCGTCGCGCACCAGCTCGAGCAGGCTCGGGCGCGCCTTGCGCCACCACGCGCGGCTCGAGACCCTGGCCCTTCCCGCGCCCTCCAGCATCTCCCACGTCGGACCGAAACGGGGGCCGCCGCCCTGGGCGCCGAACAGGTGACTGTGCAGCCGGGTGACCAGCGTGCGGGCNNGTGACCAGCGTGCGGGCGTCGTGCTCGTCGACGACGAACGAGAGATTCAAGTCCTCCGCCGAGTCGCTGACGAGATGCACCGGTCGCTCCTGGAATACGCTCATCGCCGGACCGAGCTCGTGCAGCGCGGCGCGGATCCGCCGGCCGACGATCGACACCACGGCGCAGGGGTGCACCACCTGGACTTCGCTGAGCTGCTTCAGATGCTCGAGTAGTCGGCCGAAGGTGGGTCCCTCGGGTCCTCCCGGCAGGTTGTCCAGCGTCATGCCGATCGAGTACTGCGAGGTCGCTACGAGGTCGATCGAGACGCCGAGTTCCTCGAACGGTGCGAACACGCGCGCCATGAAACCCGACTTGCCCCACATCTCCAGACTCGACAGCGAGAGCAGGGTCACCCCCGTGCGGCAGGTGACCGCGGTGACCACCGGGTGATCCTCTTCGGTTGCCTCGACCCGCGTACCCTCTGCCTGCGGATCGTCGATCGAGTGGATGCTCAGGGGGATGCCGGTCCAACGCAAAGGGTCCAGGCAACGCGGGTGCAACACCTTGGCCCCCAGCGCCGCCAGCTCCTGCGCCTCGCGATAGCCGATGCGGCGGATCAGGCGAGCGACCGGCACCTGACGCGGATCGGCTGTGAACATGCCGTGAACGTCGGTCCAGATCTCGAGCTCCTCGGCTCCGAGCAAAGCGGCGAACAGCGCCGCCGAGGTATCGCTGCCTCCCCGGCCCAGCAGACAAGTCTCGCCACCCCGCGTGCGCGCGATGAATCCCTGGGTCAGCACGACGTCGCGGTCCGCCGCGAGCGCCTCGGCTGGCCCCGGATCGTGGACGGCAGCGACCCGGGCCTCGAGAAAGCGCGAATGATCGGTCTCGTTGGGTCGGCTTCGACTGGTCAGCAGATCGCGGGCGTCGATTCGAACCGCGCGCAGACCCCGCCGCTCCAGCGCCTCGACACCCAAGTAGGTCGAGGCCAACTCACCCACGGCCATGATCTGGGCCCGCAACCGCGGTGGGGCTTCCCGCGTCAGTCGGATGCCCTTCAGCCAACCTTCCACTCGTTGCAGCAGCCGATCGACGGGCTGGCGCGCGGCGGCGTCCAGTCCCAGCGATTCGGCAAGGGCGACGTGCGCCTCGCGGACGCTGCGCATCGCTCCGGACCTGCGACCGTCGACGGCAGCGGCGGCCGCGCGCTCGAGCGCATCGGATACGCCGGCCAGGGCCGAGATCGCGATCCACACGCGGTACCGCTCGCGCAGCGCATGCGCCCTGTCGGCAATACGATCCCAGCGCTCGACCGACGCCACCGAGGTGCCGCCGAACTTGAGCACGATCCACGATTTCGACATCCCGACTCCGTCGAGTCGCCGAATTATCGCTCAGGATCGCGTTGCGGCGGGTCGGCGATTTTCAGCTACCGAGCCCGGTGGTTTGCGACGCGCGTGGGGAGCCGCTGCGCCCGGTTCGAACGGCCGGTGCTGTTTCGCCCAGCCGCTGCGTGTCCTGCAAGCCGGGTTCGGTCTCCTCACCGCTGCGGTAGACGACGACTCGATCGCGCCGGATCGTGTCGACCTTGCTCACGGGAATGACGAGGAACGAATTCCGATCGACATCGAGGCGGATGAAATCGCCCTGTAGGTCGTAGGCGTGGACCGGAAGATAGCGACCGTCCGAGAACTCGACCACTTCGGCGGACAGGCACGGACTGGCCCAACTGGCGAGACCCAGCACGACCGTGAGACCGAGCAGCGTGCGAAACATGGAGACCTCCACCGATCCACGGGTGGCAACACGCGTGCCCGCACCGCCGACACAAGAACAGACCGTCTGCCGCTCCGGCGCGCCCGCAGGGCGTTACGATCCTGAAATGCCGGGTACCGGAAACGTAGGCGCAACCTTGACACTGCTCCACGGCGGTCTTAACCACTGAGCGGAAAGCCAAGGCCAACCCGGGCCGAGCATCCAGAACCCGATACTGCCGGCCCGCTCCGAAGAAAGTCTGGAGGGAGAACCATGTTGTTCAAGAGTAGTGTGCACAGTGAGCTCGCCCGCGTGCTTCGCGGTTTCGACCGCTTGTTCGCGGAGCTGGGCGATTCGGCTCCGGCCTCGCGGATGTTCCCGGGCGACTCCGGCAGACAGTTGTCGGTGTCGCGGTCGCGTTCGCTCGGCCGTCTGTACCCCGCCGTCGAGTCGTTGGCCAGGGACGGCAGGCTCGTGCTTCGCGCGGAGCTACCGGGTGTCGAGCGGGACGCGGTGCAAGTCACCGTCGAGGACGGCCGGTTGGTGCTGAGCGGTGAGAAGAAATCCGAGCGCGAGGAACGGGAGACCGACTTCCTCGTTCGCGAGATGCGCTACGGTCGGTTCGAGCGCAGCTTCATCCTGCCCAACGGCGTCAAGGCCGAGGATCTGCAGGCCCGGATGAAGGACGGCGTGCTCGAGGTAAGCATGCCCATTCCCGCGGCAGCGGCCGGTCGCAAGATCGAGATCGAGGCCGACGGCAAGGAGGCCGCGTAAACGGCGCCGCAAGGCGAGTTCAATCGATCAGGATCTCGTCGATGAAGATAAAGGCGTCGTCGCCGCGGCCGGGATGCCAGTCGGGGATCGTGCCGTAGTTGCGGGCGAACAGCCGCAGGTAACGCGCTTCGATGCCACCGAGATCGGCGACCAGATCTCGCACGATGGTCCCGTAGCGGTCGTCGGGCACACCGCTCTCGACGCGGGCCACCTCCTCGAAGGTCGCACCGTCGACGGACACGGACAGGACCAGCTCGGTCGGCATCCAGATCCACGAGCGAGGGTCCTGCAGGAAACTCGCGCCGGCCTTGCCGATCGCCCGCGGTCCTCCCAGATCGACCGTGGCCGCGAAGTCGGTGGACTGGTAGCCCTGCCACCCGCCGGTGCGCCAGTTCGATCCCCCGCGCAGACCGTCGATCAGCGAGTCGGGACCCCCAGCCGTGTACTGCGGGTGGGGCGCCGCGTCGATCGCGATCGTCCAGTCATGCGGAATGCGGTGGAAGTAGGCCTCGACGACGGGACTTCGACGTCCGTCGCGCTCGGCCACGAAGCGTACGCGCGAGCTGTCCGCCAGCACGAGCGGCGCGGAGTAGACCTGCCAGTCCGCTTCGCGTTCTGCGGCATCGAGCGAAAAGCGAATCGTCGCGTCGCGGTCGGCACAATCGAGCTCGACGGACAAACGATCCTTGAAGATGTCGCCGTCGCTGCGCGCGAAGGGGGCCGGGACGACCCGTTCGCCCTCGACGCGTGATCGAGGGCGGTTCTCGGGCGAGCTGCCCCAGTCCGGATTCGGCTTCGGGCCCAGCTCGAGCACGAGCTCTCCGCCGCCGGCGATCTCTCGGTGCCGGACGAAGCTGCGCGCCAGCGGTTTTCCGTTCAAGCTGGCCGCCACCACGTAGCGCGACCCGCCTGCCGTCGACTCGGTGCGGATGCTGAAGCTCCTCCCGTTCTCCAGATGGATCGCGACCCGCTCGAAGATCGGCCGTCCCAGCACGTACTCGTCCGAGCACGGGCAGACCGGATANNCTCGTTGCCGCTCAGACCGTCCGGAGCGGACGAGTAGAGCGTGTCGAGGATCTGCTCGCACGCGCTCGGCGCTCCGGTCCGGCCGCCCGGCGTAGTGGTAGAGCCAGGCCATGTGGTGGCTGGGCTCGTTGCCGTGGGCGTACTGGCCGATCAGGCCGGTGATGTCGGCCTGGTCGCGCCCCGTCGTACGACTATCGGCTTCGAACAGCGCATCGAGGCGGGCGATGAACGGACCGTCGCCCCCCAGCGCCTCGATCAAACCCTCGACGTCGTGGGGCACGAACAAGCTGTACTGCCAGGCGTTGGCCTCGGTGTAGTTGTTGTCCACGCGAGTCGGGTCGAAGGGATCGAGCCAGCGCTGGTTCCTGCGCGCACGCATGAACCCGGTTTGCGGGTCGAGCACGTGTCGCCACGCCTGGCTGCGCCGAAAGTACTCCCGGGCGAGATCGTCGCGACCCATCCCCGCCGCCGTCTGGGCGATGCACCAGTCGTCGTACGCATACTCCAGCGTCTTGGAGACCGACTCGCCGTCGCTCTCGCTCCCGACGAAGCCCTGACGCCGGTAGGCGTCGAGCCCGAAATGGTCGCGCGTCGCACTATCGATCATGGCCGCGAGCGCCAGCTGCTCGTCGAAGCCGCGGATGCCCTTGACCCAGGCGTCGGCGATGACCGACACCGAGTGGTAGCCGATCATCGTGTCGGTCTCGTTGGCCGCCAGCTCCCAGACCGGCAGCCGCCCGCCCTGCTCGTACTGCGCCAGGAACGTCTCGATGAACTCCCGCGTCCGGACCGGCTCGAGAAGCGNNGCGGAGATCCTTGCCGAAGGCGTCGGCGATGACCGAGACCGAGTGGTAGCCGATCATGCAGTCGGTCTCGTTGGCCGCCAGCTCCCAGACCGGCAGCCGGCCGCCCTGCTCGTACTGGGCCAGGAAGGTCTGGATGAACTCCCGCGTGCGCTCCGGCTCGATCAGCGTGTACAGCGGATGGGTCGCGCGGAACGTGTCCCACAGCGAGAAGACCGTGTAGTGCCGCCGGCCGTCGGCACGATGAACCCGGTGATCCATTCCGCGGTAGCGGCCGTCGACGTCGGAGAACAGGTTCGGAGCGATCAGACTGTGGTACAGCGCGGTGTAGAACACACGCCGCTGCTCCTCGGTACCCCCCTCGACCTCGATGCGCCCCAACGCCCGGTTCCAGCGGTCGCGTGCGGCCTTTCGCACCGCGTCGAAATCCCAGCCGGGTAGCTCGGCCTCGAGGTTGCGCCGTGCACCGGGGGTATCGACCGACGAGATGCCGACCTTGATCAGCAGCTCGCCGCCCTCGTCGCCGAAGGACAGCACGGCTTTGGCGCCCCGGGGGGTCCAAACGGAGAACGGACGCGAGAAGCGGGCCACGAAGTGGACCAGCTGATCTCGGGCCCAGCCGGACGAGCGCCGGTGGCCCTGGATCTCGCGATCGCCGACGGCGCTCAGCGCCCAGTCGAGCAGTGCGTCTCGGTGTTCGAGGTCGACGATGACGTGTGCCGGTCGGCCCGCCGGAAGTCGATAGCGATGGAAGCCGGCGCGCTCGGTGGCCGTAAGCTCTACGGCAACGGAGTAGTCGGCCAGCTCGACCGCGTACCAACCCGGTTCGGCGCGTTCGCTCCGCTTATGGAAGCGCGAGGCGTAGCCGGCGTCGGGATCGCGGCCGTGGCCGTTGTCGAAACGCGGCTCGCCTGTCATGGGCATGAACAAGATGTCGCCGTAGTCGGAGACGCCCGTCCCGCTCAGGTGGGTGTGCGAGAAGCCGTAGACCACCGTGTCGCTGTAGTGGTAGCCCGAGCAGCCGTCCCAGCCCTCCAGGCGGGTGTCGGGGCTCAGCTGAACCATCCCGAAAGGCAGAGTGGCCCCCGGATAGGTGTGCCCATGACCACCCGTCCCCACGAAAGGTTCGACGTAGCCGGCCCGATCGGTGGCATGGGCCACCGCACCGAGCAGCGCGACCGCCAGCGTGGTGGACAGAACCCTGCTCAGTGCCGGATTCCCCGTCAGGGCAGAATCTTCTCGACGTCCTTGTAGAACGGACCCAACTCCTTCACGACGTCGTCCGTGCCGTACCCGCGCTGCTTGTTTCAGCGCGCCGATCAGCCGGTCGCTGCGGCCCTCGAGCTGGGTCACCTTTAGCATGCTCCTTGTCTCGAGGGGGACCGGGGAGTGGCCACCTCCCGGCGTTTGCATTCCGATTGGAGCTGTGGCGCGGCGCCGCACATCCCGGTTCGGTTGGAGTCTACCGCAACCGCCACACCGCAAAGAAGCCATAAGCGGCGTCGCGGCCTCCGACATGCGGTGAACTCCGGGATTGACCCTGGTGCCCGACCACCGCTCCGAAATCAGCGACGTTGTCCGTTCCGGACTACGGACTGAGCCAGGATCGTGTGCCGAAGCGTCGGGGAACCATCGCGACTACCCTTCGGCTGCCGAGGTTCCTCTGCTGAACGCCGCTCCTCCCGCACCCGTGCCGTTCTTGGCCATGACCATCCGATTGCTTTGAATCCTCGGTTCGAGCCTTCGATCACACGTGACACGAGGGTGCCGATCGTGATTTTTGGTCTAGACATTCCGCACTGAATGCTTACACTCGATAGTGATCCTTCATCTTCCTGAAAGGAGGAAAATATGGCAGCAAGAAAGAAACGCAAAACGAAGGCGAGCGGTGTTCGAAAGAAGGTCGCGCGCAGGAGGAAGGCGGTCAAGAAAAAAGTCGCCGCCGTGAAGAAGAAGGCCAAGAAGAAGGCCACGAAGAAGAAGGCCACGAAGAAGAAGGCCACGAAGAAGAAGCCACCAAGAAGAAGGCGACCAAGAAGAAGGCCACGAAGAAGAAGGCCACCAAGAAGAAGGCAACCAAGAAGAAGGCCACGAAAAAAAAACGAGCGCGCAGAAAGACCGCTCGCAAGAAGAAGTAACAGATCTCACGCCAAGAGCCGAACGGCCCGCTCCGGCGGGCCGTTTTTGTCTTGATAAGGGTGCTTTTGGCGTTCGGGCCTACTCGGGCCTGGAGAAGCGGCGGTACAGCAGATAGGTCGCCGCGAAGGCCACGAGGAACAGCAGTGCGGGGACGACCAACGTCCACAACGGCCCGCCGACGGGCGGGTCGGCCGGAATCGGATCGACGGCCGAAACCGCGACCAGCACGCTCGTCCCGTCCATCAGCGATCCTTCGACGGGGGTCGGCGCCGCCTGTGCCAGGCCCACCAGGCGAGACCCATTCCCAGGAAGGACGCGAGGTAGGCGATGCTCATGCCGATCAACGTGACCAGACCCCGGTCCATGTCAACTCTCCGGACGGGGCGATGCCCCGGCTTCGTCTTGCCAGCGCAGGCGGCGCTCCAGTTCGGCCAGATAGTCCGCCTGACGTTCCTCGTACTCACCCGAGACGGCGCGCAGCTTCGGATCGATCACCCAGTAGATCACGACGGCACCCACCACTGCCGCGAGGAGGACCGGCAGCCCGGACCACCGCAGCAACAGCACGTTGGTCAAACCGAACAGGATGCAGCCGAAGACGATCGGCGAGAGAANNCCAGTCCTCGCGCGTCCACTGCTGGGCCTGTTGTGCGGTCCACTGCCGCCGGATCAAAGGACGTCGTCCGATCGTCGCCGTCTGCCGGTCAGCATCCGTGATCAGCCCTCTGCGCACCGCTTCCTCGTGAACCGGCCGCCACCATCCGAGGGGTCGAGTCATCACGTAATAGGCCACGAGGTGATCCATCTTCTCCGGACGCGTCAGGAGTGTTGCAGGCAGAAAGACCAGCGCGCCGAGCACCATCAGCAGCCAGAACTGCAGGTAGTCCGGTAGCGGCGGGATCACGCCGAAGGCCGGCAGCACCCAGACCACCAGCCACGACACGCCCAGGTTGGCGATCCACGACGAGAGGTAGCCCCAGGCGTTGAAGCGCCACCAGACGACCTGCAGGATGTTGGGCAGCCAGATGCCGGCCATCATCAGCCACAGGGCGAAGATCAGCCACCGCGTGATCTCCTCCATCATCAGGCCGTAGAAGAACGAGCCGACGAGCAGCACGAGCGTCGCCGCGCGGCCGACCCAGACCAGCCTGCGCTCCTCGGCCTCGGGGTTCAGGTAGCGCTGGTACAGGTCGCGGGTGAAGTACAGCGCGCCCAGGTTGAGGTGGCTCGAGATCGTCGAGAGGTGGATGGCCAGGATCGCGCCGAAGAACACGCCGACCAGCCCGGCGGGCAGCAGCTCGAA
>JABAOE010008244.1_pt10 | contig 11113 bp, 8 predicted proteins | sample 7062141 | NCBI WGS metagenome assembly JABAOE01 (sample SAMN14538627, study PRJNA623070) | marine sediment metagenome | biome: marine biome [ENVO:00000428]; feature: marine pelagic biome [ENVO:01000023]; material: deep marine sediment [ENVO:00002113] | place: India: Gulf of Khambhat ...
TCTCGGAATATCATACGGGCTACCGTGCTTACAGCCGGAAGTTTTTGGAGACGATTCCTTTTTTGAGAAACTCCAACGATTTTGTTTTTGATACCCAAGTGATCATCCAGGCCGTTTTTTTTCAGTGCCGGATTGGAGAAATTCCTGTTACCACAAAATATTTTAAAGAGGCTTCCTCAGTTAATTTTTTGACCAGTGTGCGCTATGGGATGAAAACCCTTTGGGTCGTATTTCGTTATATGCTCCACAGGGCCAAGATTTTAAAAACGAAGTTCTTGCTTCCTTGACCTTTTGNNAATGATGTTCAACGTGTTTTTTCGAGATTTCTGATAACACCCCACACCATTGAAATTTTAATATCTCTTTTCTTTGAGGAAGGATGGGGCGAGCGGAGGAGGCTATCAATATCTTCCATGAATTGATAGAGCGGGGAGAGGCCTTTCCAGAGACTTATTTTAATATGGGAGGGGTTTTCCAAAAAAAAAGGTAATGTGGCACGCGCAATTTTCTGCTACAGGAAGGCAATTCAAAAAAAACCTGACTATTATAATGCCCATCTTTGGTTAGGCCGTTTGCTGAATAGCCTTAAAAGAAAAGAGAAAGCCGTGGGTGAATACCGGGAGGCGATCCGTATTTTTCCGAAGCGGTGTGGAGTCCCTATCTGGAGGTTGGGGAACTCCTGTATTCTATGGACCGCTTGCATGAGGCACGAGAGGCCTATCAGGGGTTTCTAAAGGTTTTTCCCGTGGATCAAAGAAGTTCAAGGGAATATATTTTCGTCCAAAACCGTTTGAATGCGTTAAAGGATTTAAAAAAATAAAACCATGCCAATAAAAAGGCGCCTGATGCGTTTGATTTATTTTGAGCGATGAATCTAAGTGCAGTATGAAGGGATGAGGAAGGTGGACCATCAAAAACGCTCCTTTTGTATCTAAAGCAGGGACGAAGCATTGATCATGGAGCTGTTTCATCAAGTAAGATTTCATCTTTTCGTCTTGAGTATTCTTGTCGTGGGTTTAAACCTGAACACGGTGGGGAATCATTATGTTTTAGATGATAGAAAAGTTATCGTTGAGAACCCCCATTTTAAAGATACATCCTTTATTTCAACCTATTTTACCAAGGGGTTCTGCGAGGGGATTTTCTCGAAGTGTGCTTATTACCGTCCCTTTGTGGCCTTATCCTATCTTGCGGATTATCGTCTTTGGGGGAATAATTTCCGTGGTTTCCATCTGACAAATGTATTCATCCATCTAACGGTTGTCCTGCTTTTCTATTGTTTTGTTTTTCTTGCCTTCCAGAGTAAAACCATTGCCTGGGTTTCCGCTTTATTGTTCGCTGTTCATCCGATCCACACGGAGTCTGTGGCTTGGTTGGCGGCAAGAACAGATCCGCTTGCCGCTGTCTTTATCCTGGGGTCTATGATTTTCTTTCATTTTTACTTGGAACGGGACGCATCGAGATCCCAATCCCCATGGGAGGGGCAAAGGGGGTTTTTACAAAGTCATCAGAAATCCGCTTTTTATATTCTGTCGCTTATATTTTTTGTTTTTGCGCTGTTGACAAAGGAGATTTCCATCTTTTTGCCCGTCCTTTTGTTGGGCTATGCCTATGTTTTTAATTGTCTCCATCAAAAAAAGCGTCTGACGATCAAACATTTATTCTTATCCGGCGGACGGTTTTTTTATTATTTGCCGTTCGCCGTTTTTGTTTTTCTGTATTTTATCATTCGCGGGAAGGCATTGGGGTATCTGATACTGGGTGAAGAACCGGCTGATATCTTTTGGGAGAGGTGGTTTTTAATTCCCTATGTCATTTGGGAATATTTTTATCGGATATTGGTTCCCTATCCGCTTTTCATCTTCAGGCCCTCCCCGGTGATTGACAGTGTTGGGGACGTCAGGTTTTGGGGCAGTTGTCTTTTTCTGATCATATTTATTTCATTGGGAATGCTCTCCCGAAAAACCCGATTGGGAATTGGGTTTGGAATGCTCTGGTTTTTGATCTCCATGGTTCCCTTCCTCTTTATTGTGGTTTTCTCAGATCTGGGTCCCGATGAAAGATTTGCTTATATTCCCTCCATGGGTTATGCCATCGTGATCGGTTGTTTCTATCAATGGGGGAGGACCTCCATGAAGGTCCAAGGAAAACGATGGATGCATCATGGCATGAATGGTTTATTGGTGATCACGGTGATCCTTTTTGGCGTTTTCACCAGCGTCCGGAATCAAGATTGGAAAGATGAGATCGTTTTATGGGATGGGCACTATCGATGGGTACCCAACTCTCCTGTAGGCCACAATAATTTAGGACTGATTTACCTTGAGAGAGGAGAGCTTGGGCTGGCCCTTTCTGAATACCGAAAACATGTCGGGTTTTTTCCGGAATCTTCATCCGGGTATTACCATTTGGGTCTGGTGTATCAGCAAATGGGGGATTTGGAAAAGGCCGCCAAAGCATATCACCGAGTCTTGGAATTAGGCGTCGGTGATAGATTCACGTTATATAATTTAGGGCTTATCTATAAAGAGTTCAAAAAGCTTGATAAGGCCTCTCATTTTCTCCGCATGTCCATCGTCATTGATCCTCAATATTATTGGTCACGGCTTGCCCTGGGTGAAGTGCTGTTTGATTCGGAGGATTGGGCGGGGGCGTTTGAGCAGTATGAGGCTGCTTTAACCCTTCGCGAAAATGATCCCATCTCTCATCTTCAGTTGTCCAGAATATACCAAGAATTGGGGGATCAGGAAAAATCGATGTTTCATTATAAATTGTTTCTCCAAAATTCTAAAAATGCTAAGATAAAAAAGTCCGAGGGGTAGATTGAAAAAGTAAGATGCAAAAAACATGGGGTGCTCAGCCGTAAACCTCTGGAAAAGGGATTGACCAGAAGTTTTTTTCATTCAGCCTGGAGAAGGGTTTGCCAAATCATCCGTCGCATTCAGAAATACCGGTACCAACGGAGGCTTCTAACGTGAAGCTTCTTTTCATCTCGATGCGTCCATGGGAATGGATTAAAAATCTTCTCGTTCTTGCGCCCCTTTTCTTTGCGGGTTTTTTAATGGATCCCGTCATGGTGCAAAGATCCCTTGGCGGTTTCTTGGTTTTTTGCCTGATCGCCAGTGCAGTTTATATTTTAAACGATTTCAAGGATAGGGAGTCGGATTCTCTTCATCCCTGCAAGGCCAAACGGCCTTTGGCCTCAGGGGCGCTTTCCGCCCATTTGGCATTATCCTTAGCGGTTTTCTTGGCTATTATCGGTTTTGGTGTGGCATGGACACTTTCTAAGTTTTTCATGGGCGTCTTGGGTATTTATGTTTTAATCAACGTCATGTACACCTTTTGGTTGAAGCATATTATTATATTGGACGTCTTGATTATATCCATGGGGTTTGTCCTTCGAATTGTAGCCGGGGCTGATTTAGTGAACGTCCAACCCTCTAACTGGATTATCATGTGTACCATTTTGCTTTCCCTTTTTCTGGCTTTAAGCAAAAGGCGGTTTGAGTCTCAGACCCTTCAGCATAATGCGGTTCTTCATCGTAGAGTCTTGAAGGGGTACAACCCTTATTTTTTAGATCAGCTCATTGCCGTGGTGACTGCATCCACGGTGATTTCCTATGCCTTGTACGCCATCACCATAGGGGCTTTTCAGATTTACTCCGTGTTCTTTGTGATTTTTGGAATTTTCAGATACCTTTACCTTCTCCATGGTGGAATGCTCCAGGGAACCCCCACCGAATTGCTGTTGGCGGACCGCCCTTTGTTGGTCACACTGGTTTTTTGGGGTCTTTTCTTAATGGCCGATATTTACTTTTTCTAGGAAAAAAAGCATGAAGTTAATGATTCAAATTCCCTGTTTGAATGAAGAAAGATCCCTTCCCCTTACCTTGGAACAAATTCCGCGTCAGTTCCAAGGAATCGATGAAGTGGAGATCCTCGTCGTGGATGATGGGTCAACGGATAAGACCGTGGAGGTTGCTCGAGAGCTGGGGGTTAATCATGTTGTGCGATTTACCAATAACAAGGGGCTGGCCCGGGCCTTTATGGCGGGCATTGATGCCTCCCTAAAATTAGGTGCAGATATCATTGTCAATACCGATGCGGATAACCAATATCGGGGAGAAGACATTCAGCGGTTGATCGATCCAATTCTGGAGGGAAGGGCTGATCTGGTTATTGGGGAGCGGCCCATTGATGACATTGCGCATTTCTCATTTACGAAAAAGAAACTCCAGCGTCTGGGCAGTTGGGTGGTCCGCCTGGTTTCAGGAACCGAAATACCGGATGCGACCAGTGGGTTCCGGGGTTACAGCCGGGATGCTGCACTTCGGATTAATATGGTGACCAATTTTACCTATACCTTGGAGACCATTATTCAAGCCGGAAAGCAGGATATGGCCATTACCTCTGTTCCCATTCGGACCAATCCGATGCTACGGGAATCCCGGCTTTACAGCGGTATTTGGAGCTATGTCAAACGCTCTGGAGCGACCATCTTCCGAATTTTTACAATGTATGAACCCTTAAAGGTTTTTTCTCTTTTGGGCTGGAGCATTTTTGTTGGGGGGGTTCTCATTGGGATTCGTTTTCTGTACTTCTATTGGATCGGGCAGGGCTCCGGACATGTTCAATCGCTGATCTTGGGAATGGCCTTTTTGATCATTGGGTTCCAGGTGGTGGTTCTCGGACTTTTATCGGATCTGATTGCGGCCAACCGAAAGCTGATTGAAGATGGGCTGTTCCGAATCAAAAAAATTGAATTAGAACAGGAGCGCGTTTCAAAGAAATAGATCCAAAAGTTTTTTCTGCTCAAATCTTAGACCCCCTATTCTTGTCTGAGAAGTTTTTTTGCATTTTGGACGGCCTCTTTTTTAGGATCCTGACTCAGAGCGAGAACCTTTCGAAAATGTTTTTGAGCCTCCGTTTGTTTTCCCATCATGAGGTAGGTGAGGCCTAAATCGTAATGCACTTCGGGAAAAAATTGATCTAATTGGATTGTTTTTTTAAAATTCTGGATTGTTTTTTCTAAGTATTCGTCTTTTTGATTCCTCGGGATGCCGCGGTGTTCAGATCGGTCTCTGTAGAGCAGTGCTCGGTAATAATAAGCTAAAGAATTATTGGGGTAAATCCGAATTGAGTCCATGAGCACATCTTCCGCGCGGTCAAACTTCCCTTTTAAGCGGTAAAGGTTGCCCAAGGAAGCGCTTGCCAGGGAATTTCCGAAAGGGCTGTATTCGAGTTTGGCGGCCAATTTGAATTCCTCAATGGCTTCGTCCCATCGGCCCGCCAATTGGTAGGCGTGGGCCAGGTTGTTGTGGGGAAGTCCGTGATCGGGGGCTTTTTGGATCATGTCGGACCATAGCGATAAATTATTTCTCCAGTTTAAATTACCCTGAAAGGAGGTTATGGCCCACGATCCAAATATTAAAACCGACAGCAGGCTCCCCATGATTCGCGGTAGCCTATGGGGGAATGTATTGCGAAGAAAAAACCCGGATAGGAGATGGGTGATCAAATTTCCCAGGAGCAGTGAGAACCCGAAGGACGGGATGTACAGATATCGGTCTGCTACGGGGACATTGGGTATGGATGAAAAAGCCACCACAAGGGAGGGTCCCAGGGTTATAAATACCCAAGCGAAGAGGAAGAAAATGGCCAGGTGTTTTTTTAAATAGGCCCAAACCCACAAGGCCATTGAAAGCAGGAATAGGAAAACTGAGATCAGAAAATGGTTTAAAGACTGCGGGAGGTGAGGAATAAATGCCTGTAGATTAAAAGGCCACAGCAGCTTTTGGATGTAAAACCCGATGATGGCAATGAAATTAAACAAAAGGCTTTTCTCCGAGGGATCGACCCAACGATTCCCCCCAAGGGTGCTTTCGAGCGCTGCAACCCTTAGCAGGAAATAGACCGCCACCGCGAAGATGAAAAGAGCATAGGGAAAAAAATATGCTTTGAGGTGCCGGTTTGAGGGCGTGGGGGAGGGCCTTCTATATAGGTAGTCGTACAAGGGGAAGATGAGAATCAGTGAAAGGGCAGTTTCTTTGCTTAAAAGGGCGAATAAAAAGCTTAAAGCAGAAGTCAACNNAGAAACATAAAACAAGCCGGAATGATATCGCTTCGTCCGGCCATCCAGGCAATATTCTCGGTATGTACGGGATGAATCGCGAATAGCCCTGAGGAAATCACCGCAATCCAATCACCTTTGGGATGTTCCTTGAATAATAAACGGCTTAGGCCGAAAACCAATAACACGTTGATTACGTGAAACAGTAAAACGGTTAGATGGAAACCGAAAGGATTTCCATCCCAAATTTTTTGATCGAGGACATAGGAAAGAATGATCAAGGGTCTGTAGTATCCGGGACTGATCTGGTAGATTCCCAAATTAGGGAAAAAAATATCAGAAAGGGTTTTGAACGCGGGAAGCTGTTGATCCAGGAAGATAATGTCATCCCAGACAAATTGATTCCAGAGGGTATTAACATTGACTACAAAGGCAAGCAGCAGGGGGAGCAGCCAAAACTTATTTTTAAGGATCTGAGATAAATCCATTGAGGATGCTTTTAATGAAAGCCCATCGGAAAGACTGAATCGGGGTCAGATGTGTTGTTTTTAAAAAATCAAAAGTATACAGAATTTTTTAGAAGCTCGCAAGGAAACCCCAAAAAATACCAGGGGTTGCTATAGGTATCCATCGTGATATAATAATTCAGCTGAAGAAGTTAGACTGTGTTTCTCTTTAATAGCTTAGGAAGTATGGATTCACTGTCAGGGGCGATATAGACATGGAAACCTGTTTGGTGACAGGGGGGGCGGGCTTTATTGGGAGTCATCTTTGTGAGCGACTCCTTCATCAGGGCTACCGTGTCCTGTGCATGGATAATTTTATTACCGGGCGGAAGGAGAACATTTTCCCCCTCTTTTCCAACCCGAAGTTTAAGTTTCTATTGCATGACGTGATCCAGCCCATCGATTTCAAGGAAGAGATCCATTATATTTTCCATTTTGCCAGTCCTGCAAGTCCCGTCCATTACCAATGGTACCCCCTTGAGACAGCCCTGGTAAACTCCACTGGCACAAAAAATCTCTTGGATGTGACCTTGAGGGGTCCTACAAAATTTCTTCTGGCATCGACCTCAGAGGTCTATGGGGATCCCTTGGTGCATCCCCAAAAGGAAAGCTATTGGGGAAACGTTAACCCAGCCGGGCCGAGGTCTTGCTATGATGAGAGTAAGCGATTAGCGGAGACTTTAACCACTATTTACCATAAGGAATTCGGGTGTGAGGTAGCCACGGTTCGGATTTTTAACACCTATGGTCCACGTATGAAAAAGGACGATGGCAGAGTGGTTTCCAATTTTATTTGTCAAGCCCTGGAACAACTGCCGCTGACCCTTTATGGAGACGGAAAACAGACCCGCAGTCTGTGTTTTATCGAAGATCTGATTGAAGGGATTATCCAAGTCATGTTTTCGAAAACCACTTCCGGGGATGTATTCAACTTGGGAAATCCCCATGAGGTGACCATTGGGGAGCTTGCCAACATCATCAAGAAACTGACAAAGTCTAAATCTGAAATTGCCTATTATCCCCTCCCTCAGGATGATCCCAAACAGAGGAATCCTGATATCCGAAAGATCCAAGAGCGTTTGGGGTGGAATCCAAAAGTGNNGTGCCCCTTGAAAAAGGCCTCTCACAAACCATTCAATGGTTTGAGTCCAATCACGAATTGAAATAAAACATGGTTTTCTATAAGCAGTGATAAACTGACTGTTTCCTCTACCCACTTCTCTGCATTTCTCCCAGTTGGGTGTCGGAAATGCCCTGCTACCCTTTTATTTTTAAAAGAAAAAAAAAATGCTTTTTTGGCTTTTCTGTTGATCATGACGGCATTGACTGAAGGTTTTGGGAAAAACTTTGCGAGTGAGTGAAGAATTTTCCTTTTTTGACGTATTTTTTTTCTCAAGTTGAATCTTATATTTATTAATCATTTTTCTTTGTTGGAAGGTTTTTTTAATGCTTAATTTTATTGCCGAATAATTAATTGGAAAAACATCAGCTTCCACTTAAGATAACTTTTATAAAAAAAATAGCAACTTAGATGGCATTAAAGTTGCACAAGTTCTTAAGCATATATATTTATTTTTTTCCAGGGTTAGGAGAATCCATTTTCCGGTAAAAGGGGGTGAAAAATCCTCGTAAATGTTTTTCAACCCATTGTTTTTTAATAAAAAAGGCTAGTTAGCATGGACCCCACATTCCAATACTAACTAGCCCGATCCCTACATAGTTCCCAGACTAAGAGAGGAGCGGTATTTTAGTCAGGGTTTTTGTAGTTGCTGAAAATATAACCGAGGAATGCAATTCCGTCAAACCACCAAGGGGTTTCCCATGAGGGTTTAGGAAGTGGAAAGATCCCCTTAAATTTTAAATGATGATTGCCTGGAGGGAAGCGAATAAAATTCTTTGAATAAAAAGCGATATAATAAAGGATAGCACCTTCTATCATGGCAAACTACCGGTGACGGTAGGGCGCAAAGTTCCGGGTCTTTTAGGCTTTCCACTTTAATGGACGGATAGCCAATAAGCTTTTTAAAAGATTATTAAAGACAGCCGGGCCACCGAGGTGACAATTAAGAATTGTCATTTTGGCTGCCCGGCTTTTTTTTTAAATAAGATTGGTTTTGAGTAAAAATAATGATCGATAAAAAAATCCGAAAAGTTTTCCAAAGATATTCTTTTTTATTTTTGGGAGAGAGGTGGAAAATGAAACCAAAAATTAAATGGGTTGGAATTGCAATCGCTTCCTTTGTTTTTTTATGGGGTGGAAATGTTTCTGCAAATCCTTACTTTTTTGGTTGTATCAGTTTTAATTCTCCTGCGAATTGTTCAACTGGAGAAGCACAACTTTCAGTCCATGTTACTGATCCTGGGGGAGGACAAGTCCTGTTTACCTTTTCGAATTCTGGACCAATCGCATCGACGATTGCCGAAATTTATTTTGACGATGGGTTAGGCTCCCTTACCTCTCTTGTCTCCATTGATAATTCTGATCCCGGGGTCATGTTTTCTCCTAATGGAACCCCCACCAATATACCCGCAAGAGGTAATATAACCCCTGAATTTCAAACAACACACCCCCTTACTGCGTCAGCGGATTCGCCGGCTACTGTATATGGGGTAGATCCAGGTGAGTCCGTTGGCTTGACCTATGACCTGGATGTAAGCAAAACATTTTCCGATATTATTAATGAAATCAATAATGGGAATTTAAGAACTGGGATGCATGTGATATCCATTGGGGGGGGGGGTAGCGAGAGCTTTGTAAATCATCCAACAATGTCCCTAACCACGTTGACTGTGACCAAAGCAGGCACGGGAGGCGGAACCGTGACTTCTAATGACCCTGTTCCTCTTGAAATTAGTTGCGGAATAGATTGTGTTCAAGTGTATGGTGGGGTAACCGTGGTGACGTTAACCGCAACCCCAGACCCCGGTTCCGTCTTTACGGGATGGAGTGGAGATCCTGACTGCTCAGATGGATCGGTGACGATGGATGCAAGCAAGACTTGTACCGCTAATTTCCATCTATTATCCTCTGATCTTTCAATCACGAAGACCGATGGCCCCGATCCGGTAACCGTGGGTCAAGATTTGACCTATACGATAATCGCGACGAACAACGGGCCTGATGAGGCCACAGGAGTGGTTGTAGCAGATGCGCTTGATCCGAGCCTATCCTATGTCTGGTCATCCACAACCAAAGGCCTCTGTTCTTTTTCCACAGGGGTGGTGACTTGTAATATCGGTTCTCTGTCAAATGGGGAGAGTGCGACGATTATCATTGTGGTGAATCCGAACTCATCGGGGATTGTGAATAACACGGCCATCGTGTCCTGTGATGCAAGTGATCCCGATGGATCAAACAATACCGCTTCTGTGTCCACCACGGTCGATCCTTTATTTACTGATGCGGATCTCTCCATTACCAAGACGGACACCGGGTTTGACCCCGTGGAAGTAGGGTTAAATATCACCTATATAATCACTGTAACCAATAACGGGCCGGCTACCGCCACCGGAGTGACGGTTACCGAAACCCTGGATTCGAATTTAAACTTTGTATCAGTGACCCCAAGCCAGGGAACATGCGGGGCCCCAGCCGGGAGTGTTGTGATTTGCAGCTTAGGGTCTCTCGCCGATGGAGCGTTCGCCACAATAACAGTTGTTGCAGAAACGACCACCGCGGGAGTGGTGGGTAATACCGCTAGCGTGAGTGCCAATGAAAATNNTAATGGGAATGATTCTGTGACAGAGACCACCAACGTGGGTGATGTGTCTAGGTTGCTGAACATTTCGACACGGTCATTTGTCGGCGTAGGCGAGGATGTTCAAATTGCGGGTATCTTTGTTGGGGGAAATGTTGTAAAAAGACTTATATTCCGTGCCCGTGGTGGTTCTATGAGCGATCCCCCGTTTAACATTACAGGGGTATTGGGGGATCCTCATCTACGATTGTTTGATTCTCTAGGCAATGAAATTGCCAGGAATGATAATTGGGGAACAACTCCCGATCCCTTATCTACATGTAGTACCAGTGGGTACGTGTGTGGAAACGTAGCAGAAATTATCGCGACGGGTTTGGACCCCTGTCAACCCAATCCTGGCCAAGTGGGAGAACCGACGGGTTGTGGGTTCGAAGCAATGATTGTGATTGACTTGCCTCCAGGGGGTTACTCGGCCGTTGTAAGCGGGGTTGGAATGACCACAGGCGTAGGATTGGTAGAAGTTTTTGATACAGATGGTACTACCCTACCCAAGTTGATCAACATTTCCACCCGAGCTCAAGTGTTGAATGGATTCAATGTGATGATTGGAGGTTTTTGGATTGGAGCCGGAGCCGGCGAATTGACGATAGGAATTCGGGTTCGCGGGGGTTCTCTAGGGGGAGAACCGTTTAATATCCCAGGGGTTTTACCGGATCCCGTTGTACGGCTGTATTCGTTTAATGAAGACGACTATATTGCGGAGAACGACAATTATGAGGTGGACGATCCCTTATGTGCAATCAGTGGATATGTATGCGGAGGAGAATTAGCGCTTACCG
>JABAOE010012979.1_pt1 | contig 11112 bp, 16 predicted proteins | sample 7062141 | NCBI WGS metagenome assembly JABAOE01 (sample SAMN14538627, study PRJNA623070) | marine sediment metagenome | biome: marine biome [ENVO:00000428]; feature: marine pelagic biome [ENVO:01000023]; material: deep marine sediment [ENVO:00002113] | place: India: Gulf of Khambhat ...
TTTCAAGAACTTGTGGGTGTTGACTATTCGGCGTGTACGTTATTTGCCCACGCAGTATGCCCTTCCCCAGGTAAAGGCGTCAAGCCATCAAATGCGTCAACCGCAGATTGGAGATGCACTGGCGAGAGAAAGTATCGATGTGCTTTCCATTGACCACGACATGGACAACTATTGTACGCCTTAAACTGGAAATGGAATGATTTGCTTGGTACAGATTCCCGGTAGCAATTAGCGCTGATCCGACAAAAAGGAATGGATGGCACAGCTCTTAGCTGATGCGCGATAGACTTATATGCCAACGAGATGGTGAGAAGGGGGGGTATTGTCCTCATCTGTTTTCTAGCGAGATTTCTCTCAGACCGCACTTCGTTCAAGACTTCATCTAACTATTGATGCATTATATATAACTTAAAGAAATGTATAGTTAAATTAATGATGAGAGAGCTCGCCGTAGCCAACCGTTTCCTGCGGTAACCTCTCAGTACTTTTCTTATCAATTACGTAGCGTATTGGCAGTGTCCCCATCCTAGCTTGAGGTTCTGGTTGAACTATCCACTTAACACGGAAGATGTGTGAGGGATGAGAATTTCCGGATCATCCATTCGGATCACTAGGCGCCGATGATTCTTCGCTAGAGAGGTATCTAAAGATCTCTATAGTCGAATGTTGGTGGCGGTGACTTCTTCTGCGGCAGTGGTTGTGGATTGAGAAGGGTGGAGTCTCACGGGTACATCTCCACAGACGTCCGAATCAAACGTTTGACATAGTGCCGGAGTCGAGCTGTGGCATGGCGATCGAGTGCCACATTCTCCACCGCAAACTCTTGCCCACTCGACCAGCGAACGACAGCTTCAGAGACCTCGATTCGTTCCCGATTAGGCAAGGTAACTGTCAGCGAGAGACATTCACCAGGCTGCATGGGGAGATTGCCAGACAGGCGCAACCCACTGAGCGACAGATTCCAGACAGTCCCTTGGCCTTGAAATGGGCCCGCGTTATACGTGACAGGACATTGCACGGGAAACCGGCGATAAGGACGCAACATGAAAGGCATGAAAGCCTCACAGGAGAACATATTCTAGAAGGGTTAGGAGGGCGGTGCAAGGACTGTTTGACCCGCCCTGCTTGTTACTTTGCCAGCTTCTTTGGTGCGGTGAGAACGACTCGACCACGATGTGCATGTGGTTTTCGATAGGCGAGGGTAGCTCTGAGATGCAGTGAGAACGTACGGGTTCCAAAGGAATTGTGACTAAGGCCGTGATCTCAGGGGGCACTGAATAGAGGAAGAGGTTAAATGGTGGAAAAGATGGGAGATAGGGAAGGGCATGGAACCTCTAGTCTGTGGGGTACGAGGAACACGTCAAGAAAATCCCTGCCCGACGAACCAACGCCACCAGAATTAGAGGAGGTGGCCCTCAGCGTTCATGTACTTCTGTTGATTCTGGGAGATGGTTGCTAACGCTTGGGTGCGATACGATCAAGGCATTCCAGAAATGCTTGGCCTGCTGATTCGGTTGCGCAAGTTAGTGGTTCGCCATAAGAATTTGGCTTATCTCCTACAGGAGTTTCAAGCAGCTGTGGTATCTCTTGATCACTGTGGGCAGCGGAATCGGAAAGTGCACGCTGTCGGTTTCGTTTGTCTATTTCCATTTTCAGGGTACGCAATCGATTGTCTAGTTCCATCTGCCGGAGCTGTTCAGGTGATGGCTCTTCTTGCAGTTGTATCTTTTGGTGAAGCAGTTGATGCTCTTGACCCCGTCGTAAGCCTTCTGCGAGCTCACCCGAAAACCCTAGGCCCTGAGCCAACACCTGGCTCTCTACTGCGACAAGGATGCCAAGCGCAAGTCCGAGAAAAACCATCATAGAGCACCTCCTGACAGCAACCAGATACTCATGGGGCAATGTGTTAGAAACCGAAGCATAGACCATTGAACCATAGTACACTGCCGACTAAGCTGGGGACGAGCCAGTCTATTGATCAACGTTGTTAATCGACTCTGCATGGTTGACGACTCTTGGCTGAAGAGAAATTGCTATGTGTTGCGTATGGACTGGCTCGAGCCCGGGGGTGTGTTGTGTCACGAGGTACGAGCCCGCCGAAACCAGCGTGTGAAAATGTCGAGCACGTTGTGGTTGGTCTTTCGGTCTCCAGCGCTCGTCAGTGCGTTGCTTTATGAGCAAGGGTATCAAGCCGTGAGTGCCCAGTATCGCGTTCAAAATTCTGGCGCGCTTTCGCTGAAAGGGATCGTGAGGACGAGCGAGCAGCATGCTTTGCTGTGTCCGGAACCAAAGAGAGGGTCTCTCTCCTGCTTTTTTACCATGTAATGCTTGATCGTGCCACATGTGGCTTGGTCATGACCTACTAAGCGTGTGTCGTTCATAATTCTCCGGGTGAGAATATTGGTGAGATGTTGTCAGGAAAATATTTTTTCTCACAGCAAGATTCTATGTTTGAGTGGCACAGAATATGATGTTCCCCTTCTTCTGTGGATAGGTCTGTGGACAAACATGGGCCAAGAGGCAATTGACGCACGGTTTTGTTAGCCGTATGACACATTGCCTAATTTTTGTGCATTGGTTCAATTGAACCCGCCCCCCTATATCTTGTGGCAGATGATAGGTTGTTCCACAGCAGACTCTACCTGAGGTCGCACGTCTCGAATGGAACCTAGTTTGTCTCTCGGGATGATCCCAGACCGGAATCGTTTTACACCAAGAAAACTACTTATACACAAGTCTCATTCACGTTGGAGATTCGATCTTGCTCCTACGGATATGTGGGATTCAATTGGGGTGACGTACTCGGGAGCCGGGATTCCTCACACGAATCAAGATACGGGAGTCCACTGGAAAGAGAGCCAAGGACGGAGATATCTGATTCATTGGCATCTCGCAGAACCCACGTATAATGAAAGGAGTGCGAAAGAAGGGGCAAGAATAGGAGTGGTTAGCCTCCCCCAACTATAGGCGATGGGTCTCTTGGTCAAAAGGCAATTCTGAAATTGAAAGGGCTTGGGTTTCAGGTAGCAAGAGTTTTGGAAAATTGCTGGGGGTTTCACATTGCGGTTGCCATGTATATTGGGGGAATCGCCCAGTGGTTGGCCTCGGAGAAGCTGTCTGCCTCGATCCCGGGTACCCACTCACGCGGCGACACCCAACTCCTGAAGCCCAATGATTAACTGATCTAATCGCTGCCGTTCGGATTCTCTCATGTGCAAGAACGCCAGCCCAAAGATCTGTCTATTTGCCCACTGCACACGAGCTTCCTCTATAATCAGAGGCCACTCTAATCCCGGCGCATAGATCCGGAGTTCCAAGTGCACCGCTGTCTTTAGGCGGATTGGACTTTCCATACGGCAACCTCCCACAGACAGATCTAGGATAACGCCCGCGCCTTCTAGCGGGATGCCCAGGGTCAGGGTTGCACGGAATCGGACCCGAAAACGGGGCGTTGCCCTCCGGTCTGTCATCTTCATGTCCGCGACAGATAGTCCATCTACTTTGCCGTCGATGAGGCGCTGGCCATAGGCAATGCCGTGGAGATCTGCATCTTGCTCGATTGGGTAGAAAAGGTCGGAGTGGAACTCTCGCCGTTGTACACCCCGATGATCCTCGAAGGCGATGATGATATGCAGTTGCCAGGGCTCCCATGGGCCTGCTTGGCGGGGGACTGACTCGATCATATAGCCTTGATATTCAAGCCGATCTCCCATTTGGCCCAGGTCCTCCGGCGTCTGGGGACTGTAGTCTAGTGTACCACACGGTTGGACCATTGTTTCTGGCCCTTTTCAGATAAGGAACGATCGATCCCGTCAGAGAGGCTACACTATTAGTGGAGAGCGGGTTTCTCAGCAATTAAAGGTAGTGGCGGGGGACTGTATAGTAGCCACAACCGGTTCGCGAGCAATTGTCGGAGAAGATTGGTGACCCGGGAGTGTTCGAGTATTCGGAGAGGATAATCTGAGGGAGATTCGGCGCTCGCAAGGCAGTTGCTTAGCAGACCCACTCCTGACCAGCAAGAAGTTTTGTTCCACCTGGTGTATCGAGGTTGTAGAGGATCCTCCTTCAAGCCTGAAGATTTAGATTGTTCATCTAATCGAAGAGCTGTTTTAGCTTATCGCTCGTATCCTTGACCGCCCCGCTGGCTCCTTCAACACTCTCTTCCACCACGTCCTTCGCACGATCAGCCGCTTCTGCGGCTGTATCACCGAGGTTACCTAAATTCAATGTTGCCACAGCTGAGCCAACCCCCTTGGTGAGTTGGGCCACGATCTGTTTAGCAACCTCGCCCGGTGAGGTCCCACCTTTTGCCTTGCCGATATCTTTCATGTGGATGTCGGGGAGGCGTGTACTGAGGGCTTGTTCGGTGAGGACCGTTGTCTTGACGGTGATTTCCCCGCCCTCAATGGAAAGATTTTCAATCACGAGCTTTGGCCCTTTAGAGTTGTCGTCTTGTGAACTTTTGCCGGGGCCAATATAGGCCTCCACGTTCTGTTGGATGGCATCAATGTTACTTCCGTCTGGGCCCAGCTCGTAGGTGACGGCGGGTTTGTCAATGCGGATCTCTTTCACAACAACCGGATCTCCAGTGATGGTTCCCACGTCGAGCGCGAGGTAAATCTCCCCCAGCTGGAATGCCTGATCGGTCGTAAACCCCGTGGGGTTACCCACACGGAGACCTTTGATGGCTCCCTGTCCATCCGTCACACCAATTGTCACTTCCTTGACGGTCACCGGGGTTTGGGTGACCTCAGACCCGTAATTCTGGATCGCAGCCTGAACGATCGAATCGAGCGACGTGAATAAGCCGTACATCAGTAGGCCGATCACGATGAGGAGAGCGAGCCCCCCAATGATAAGCACGCGTTTCATGGCATGATCTCCCTTACCGAGGTAATCGTGCTAATCTGCACCGGTGGATAGGAATTTTCTTATGATAAATGTTCAGTTTGGTTCCTGTCCATCGATTGTTGTCGTATGCAGGGGGGGCTCTTGTCCAGAATCGACAGGGTCATGCAGTGTTCCCAACTGTGGGGACTTCGTAAGATTCGAGGAACTAAAGCCAAGAACAAGCAAGACTGTATAAATATTGTGATAGGTCTCGCCAGTATAGACCGGCGTTGCACCCATGAATCGATCCGTCGCGTTTTCAAAAATGTTCACATAAAATCTGGCGAAGCCCGTCTGATACTGAGCTTTGAACAATGCTAGCTCCGGAAGGGCGAAGGGAATGAGGACGCTCTGGAACTCTGGCATCCCGATGAATGTCTGTGAAAATTCTGTCCCGAGCGCATTCGTGACAACCTCCAAACGGAAGGCCGCATTCTCTCTGCTATCACGAATGAGAAATCCTTGCTCGCCCAACCATCCGGCTATGATCTGCTTAAAAAAGTCAGTGTCAAACTTATGACTCCACGTCGTCAGTGCTGTGACATCCAGCGACACTGCCGCTCCTTCTGGGATGGGCAAGGGCGGAAGGTCCTGGTGTGCGAAACTTCGCTCGGTAGCCTCCGTCAATAGGAGTTGTTCGACCGCTGTTCTGGAGGATTGGGTCGTTTTGCGCGTAACCGAGCAAGCTGATGCCAAAGACAACACCAGGAAACCCAGGAAAATGGTCACAAACATCTTGGCGCTCACGCGGCTCATCACGTTACTCACCGTATCTAATGGTTTCTTGCTGGGGAAGGGCAGTATATAATGTGCGGTCATCACCCCGCTAGAGGCAATTATAGGGCAGTGGTACGGTAGTCATGGTAGACTCGGTACGAGTTCTTGGAACTCCGCCTATGGGTCCCATAGGTGGAGTGTGCCCTGGGTGAAAATGGTAGTTTTGTCAGCAAGAGAGCTGTGTGGTGGCAACCACGCTATGATTCATGATGTGCTAGCATCATCAGGTAGACTTATTGATGTGAATGGCGGATCATCTTCGAGCGCACTCTGGACGCGCCGGTTTTCACGTAGTTATCTATTTCAGATTTGTTGACGCCAAAGTGAGCACGTATCTGAACCGTCAGGCCGTGACCGTTTTCGGACATTGGAAAAAAGACATACCATGTGGCTTCTCTTAATGATTACGCTTACTGTTGTCCGTGGGGTTACTGTTCCTGAAGACACTCAGCGGGTTACCCTGTTAAACACGTTCGCGACATATCAAGACTGTGAACCGGAACGGAATCGTATTGGGTTTGCAATGTGGGAAGCCTACCTGGGCGAGATTGATTTTGTCATATTATGCGAGTTTCGTAAGGATAACCTGAAGGTACAAGCTCGGCTACCATCCGATGGGGATGATCGTATTATGAAAGGAAGTGGGACAGCCACGCTGGCTGTAGGCCGACGGGATGGTTTTCCATTCAACGGGGCAGCGGCACGAGAGCGTGCTGTATTACCTCAGCGCCTACTTCCAATCGTACCGGCACTAGCGTTCGTTGATTAGGATCTCACTATTGTGGTGTCGTTGTGCAAGTTACGTTTCCTGGCAGGCCACTTCCCACAGCGCATAGTTGATACTGCCTGGTTCTACAGGACGCCCGGCGCCTTGCGCAACAGCGACCCCATATTGGGTGCCAGTGCCCATATGCTGAGAGAACCTCGAAGACGCCAATAACCGATACTGTTTCTTGGCGCAGTTGAATTCCTTGTGCACCTTTGTCGACAAAAACCGGTTGGGGCCCATCATGAACGACCCAAACGGCGCATTTCCCTGCATCCACTTATAGTCGGTTAGCTGCCACAACGTTGTGAGATCTTGGTCTCGGCGAATCGTCTCTGGATCGAAGTACACGGTTTCGCGTGAAGGGGATTGGTAGGCACTGTCAACGGCCACCCAGGTTCCATCAGGAGGCATTACGCCATAGCCCAGTGGTTGACGGTCTTGGTAGCTAGGGCCCCCACAAGATGCAAGTATGAGGAGCCCAGTGAGGAGAAGGCCAATAGCCGGACCGTGAGGCATACACACCTTTAGTGAGAACGTATTCTTATTTTAATGGAAGCGTGATGAACTGTACAAGATGGGGGATGGTGGGGGCACGCCCCCACCGGCGTGGCACTAGGACCCATGGTTGAAATACACCCCAGACTAAAAATAGGTCCTCGAAAGGGAAATGCCATCGCCAGCATGGAATGAAAGAGCTGTTGATAGGAAGTGTGGGTGCTGCGACTCTATCGCTATCGCTAAAGGTTGATAAAAAATTGCAAGAGCATGATGTGATTCAGTTGATTGATGAGCCCGGACTTGGCAGTGTTCAGCGCCTGTAATTGATACCCCATATCCATGCTAATGTGATTCGTTACCTTCCGATTGAGGCCGAGAAAGATTCTGTTCTGATCGAGCCCCGCTTGAGGACCATTCGTCGTTGTATTTACGTTCACGAAGACTTCATCGTATACGACAAGGGCCCAATCCGGCGCCTGGGGAATCGGAAAGTCGCCGCGCAGCATTGTGCGAGCACGTACTGCAACACCATCGGCTCGGTCGATAACGCGTTGCTCTAGCCGAGAGCGGCTCAGCAGTTTGAAAAATGAGAACTTCCGATTATAAATTAGTTGCTGGAAGGAACGATGTTCCCCAGTAAATCGAGGCTGATAACTGCCTATCCACGCGTACCCTTGCCAGACCGAGAGACGATTCGTCACCTTATAGCCGAGCGCCGGACGAAAAAACAGTTGATCTAATTCCGAAACATTATCCCCGAAGCGCGGGTTCACCTCCATATACCCGAGAAAGGACGAGGAAAGGGGAACGGTCAGATACACGGGTGACCAAAGCCGAAAATCATGGTTGAGGGTCGACTCGGCTTGGGCTGCGACTGGAGTGCCACTCGCCAGGCTCCAGGTTACTATCCAAATCAGAATCCATCTGCAGCGCAAATCCCCACTTCTTTTTCCCCTCCAGATCATGCGTGCTCCTTCTCTACATGTTCGATAATAGCGTGCATTCTTATAGCTTACGGCGATGGAGTATTGGAAGATGATGCAAATATGGGAAATGTACTGCAGGCAATCAAAGGCGCTTGGCAGGGCTCGGCTACTTGAAGACTCCAGCGTTCAAGATTTTTGCAGCCCTTCGTGTTACCCGTTCATCGATGCCTTTTAGCTTGTTACCAAAGCTGCTTGCCTTGGACGGCGCGGAGGTAATAATCGTAATTACCACTAATAGCACAATATAGCATGAAGAACAGGATCGGCACACCCCCCAAAGAAAAAGAAATCACGATCATGATTAAACCCTTGAGCCACATCCCTTTGGCCAGGTACCAGAAGCATCCGAAGAAGAACGCAGCCCAGTTCCATTTTGGCGTGAAGGTGCCATTGTTCTCATCGATCTGATGAAAAATGCTCTGATAATAACGTGAAAACTGCTCATAGTTCCGGAGGACCTTTGCACGTTCAGACGACACTCTGGCGTACTCGCCGCCCTGAAGCACCTCCCCGCAGTGTTTGCACTTAATGGCTCCTTCGAGGATGTCTTCGCTGCAAAATGGGCACTTCATCAGTGATCCTTCCAAAATCCTTTGTGCCGCGGCTGTTTATCGATGGATTAGGTACTTACCGTTTAAAGTTGTCATGGCCAGTAAGGATAGTACCCCAAAGATTTGCTGGTTCGTCTGGGTCTTTTACGTTGCGCACCAGTAGCCATGCTGTCTTGACGACTTCACCTCCACTTTCTGTGGTGTGCTGGCCAACCCAACTTGTGAGTGTGCCATATGTTCCGAAGTTAACAGTGAAGGACAACAGGTCGTCACTTGCAAAACCAAAGAGGGTGAATTCTTCAGTGGGTCCTGGCGATCCAACGCCAGTCTTATAATTTCCCGTGACATTGCCCTGAGCATCAACTGTGAGATTCATCTCTGAATTCAGCTCATTACGCCATTTGCCGTTGAAGTTGATAGACGGTGTTGCTGCACCAGAATCCGTTTTGATTGTAGAAAAGTGTCTGAGCATGACATTCCTCTCTGGTTGTGCGTGGGACTTGTGGTGTTTGTGTATGCGCCTAACTAGTGAGCTTACTGATGCCAAGAATTACATGAATGAAAAGGCTACGTGATCAATATTCTCTGTTGGTCTTGCCTACCCAAGGTCTCATAGTCCTATTACTCCATTTCTTGCATCGAGTCGCTCCCGACAGGCACTTCAATGTACTGAGCTGATAGAGTGGTAAGGAAGTCACCAAATGCGCGCATGAAGTTGTTTGCCAACATTGTTTCTCAAGGATGGGCCAGTTAAGTCTCTAATACTCCTAGCACGGCCACGATGATCACCCCCTGCAGTACCCATCCAATTAGACTGATGCCGAACGCACGGAACGTGCTGTGATAATCCAGAGCTTGTCGCACGGCGATGACCATGGCGACGAGCATCCAGACGTTAGCCACGGCAAGGACGATTGATGCCCATGTCGGGATGATGGCTAGTACGCGGATGATTCCAGGTGTACTTGCAAACCCAACTGTCCGGAGCACTTCGTGATAGGTCGTGCGCGTCTGTGGTTCTGGAAGAAGCTTTGTGCCAATCATGTACGTCAAGTACGACCAGAAGAGCCATCCGACGAAGGAACCAATCATCCCCATAACCAGCCCCTTAATGCCTCCTATTTGGAACATTCCTACGCCATTGGCGACACTGGATAAGACGACGATTCCCATTGCCTGACCGATAGCGCTCGCGTCTGCCTCAATATTCTCGTAGAATTGTACATCGCATTTGGCGGCTCGGATCATTCGATCAACAAGTAGACCCATTTCGTATGGAGCCTCCTTCAGATTTTCTCGAATGTGTCGAGGCTAGGCCATCCCTGGGGAGGTGCCAAGGTTAGACCAGCTAGAGGTTGAAAGCTATGGGAAGGTAGATATTGATCTATGGCCGGGAATTACAGCATTGCCAGCATTGATCAAACTGCCCTTCGATGAGTTCACCACACTTCCCACATTTCCAGGAACCACAACCCTGCTGCCTCGTCTGCTCTGACTGCTCTAGGATCTTCAACGCCTCGTCAGCCCTCTTATCATCGAGCACCCAGAGTTCAGGCCAACATTGGGCCGGGGGAAGCTCCCCAACCGCACTGGTACGAAACTCACCCAAAATCTTACAGGGGATACCGTAGCTTTCCAAGACGGTCTTGATCGTCTGGACAAGCGCCCAGTCCGACGAGGTATAAACTTTAATCACCTTCCCCTCGGCAAAATGCTATTCTGCTCCAACATCAGTATCGTGGGCAAAGTGTTAGAAGTGTTTGGCAGTGCGAAATATTCTAGGAGTGTCGTGCAAGAGGTGCAAGTTAGAGGAATTGGACAGCCCCCCCCCGCTTACGTCGGGCAGTAGGTCCCTATGTGGAGATGTACACCGTTGGAGAAAGAGGGTTCTAATGTAAGGAAATTATTATTTTTCATCAGGTGGTATTGGTGGCCGAGGTGCGATAGTAGATCCGCGAGTAGCAGGGTCAGAAAGCGCACGCTGGTGGTCCTGATCTTTTAGTTCCGTCTGTTGCATCCGCAATATCTGCTTTTGAAACATCATTTCATGCTCGCGGACCTGCGATTCGTCCTCTTGGCGCCGTAATTGATTCTGTAGTTCCATCTGTCGCATCCGTTCTCGTATTATTTTATGCTCCATTTGAAGTCGCTCGCGTTGCATGCGAAGGCGTTCCCCTTGCTCCAACCGCCGTGCTAATCCATCGGTAAAGCCTGACTCCTGGGCTAATCCCTGGTTATTGATGGCAAGGAATATGCCAATCACCAAGCAGGGTAATGCCTTCATAAAGCACCTCCTAGTTCGCTCCCATGACCGAATCTTGAGCAATATGAGAGTAGAGGCGACACTCAAGGAGTGTTAGGTTGGACCTGTCTCCGGGAAAAAGCTATCCCTTCGTTCGTTGGGAGGCAGAATACGTAGTCTTTATTTGATGTGAAGGTGGGCCGTCTCAGTGCCCGGAGAGGGGCTACAGACGAATCGGGCAAGCCTTGGGAAATGGCTACTCTAATGTGGGACCGAAAGAGGAACCGGTCACTTCGTCCGGTTCCTCAATAATGCGAAATTGCTGTCTGCGAGCGGTGAGAAGTGGTGCCGAGGGACAGAATCGAACTGTCGACACCGCGATTTTCAGTCGCGTGCTCT
>JABAOE010000830.1_pt3 | contig 11110 bp, 9 predicted proteins | sample 7062141 | NCBI WGS metagenome assembly JABAOE01 (sample SAMN14538627, study PRJNA623070) | marine sediment metagenome | biome: marine biome [ENVO:00000428]; feature: marine pelagic biome [ENVO:01000023]; material: deep marine sediment [ENVO:00002113] | place: India: Gulf of Khambhat ...
CCTGTTGTTGTTACTGTTGCGGTTGTCGCTAATGCTGTTGGTGGTTCTGCTGCATCATTGCCACAAATTATCCTGGTTGGAGAAGCCTTTGTGCCGTCCCAATTCAGAAAAAGAGCGGAAGCTGAGCTTTCTGCATGATTTTGGCTTACCCATACAGTATCCCCGGCGTTTTCTACATCGTCTGCCCCACCTAAATCTAATTTAGCTAATGCCCACGTTGACCCATCATCTGCATTATCGCCATCCGTTGACCTTACATAGATATCAGCCATATCAACTCACCTGTAATTCCGGATCAATGTAAACGGTGTAGGAAGCCTTTGCCAGATGAACCTTGGCATGGATGAAGCCTTTTTCCTGTGGTGTAAAGGTGACGCTTAATTGTTGTTCGTTGGGATTCGTTAAACCTGTCGTAGTCCATGTGGCGGAAGATGCAGCCTGATCTGCTGGTGTAGCCAGATAATCTGCGGCAGCATCGTCAATGAAAGAACTTAACGGGAAGCCGCTGGTGCCCAAGTATTGCACTTCAAGCCAGATTTCATCGTCTTGCAGATTGGTTAATGAATCATGGAGGATATCTACGGTAACCGTAATGCTTGAGCCGACGATCCCGTTCCACTTGACTATTTCGGGGCTAATTAATGTCTGATGGTTCCATTCCGTATCTGCACCACTGGTCATGTTCCAGCTTATCTGTGTGGTCCCATTTGATGCCCCATTATCTTTTACTATAGTGGTTTCATCTACAATAGTTCCAAGCCAGTCTGTAATTTCAAGTTTATAATTAGTGTCTGCACTATCAGAATTATATAGTTCAAACCTTGAGCCCATACCCACCGATCCTGTATGAATAGATCCTGACCATGAAGCCGGTAATTTGCAATTTATAAATTTAATATTAACATTTATTGTTGATGTACTTATTAGATTTGAAGATGAGCCTAAATTGGTAAGATCAATCCCTTCAAAAATAAAAATTGATCCTACATTAGCAGATGTAACTAGGTTAGTTGGTGATGTATCTGATAGTAATGTACCACCGGCCCAGCGCCCAATCCCATGCACATTTATACCTTGTGCTGAATGTGAAAACTGCATATCACAAGTCTTCAAAACCACACGTTCATCCCGTACTCCACCCGCACTACCAGAAACATCAATTCTGCTATTAGTGCTGGTAGTAACTAAATTGAATACACAATCTTCGTAAACGGCATAATCGTTACTACTTTGGTTTGTACTAACCCCGCAAGAATTACTAGCATCCCCCGAATTGAATGTAAGACCATACATATAAACAGTACCGCTATTACATAAGTTAATAAAACACGGGAATCCGGTTGTTGATATTGCCCCGGTTGTCGCTATTGTGGTCGGAGGTTCTCCGCTGCTACTATCTGCACAAATAATCCTGTTAGGAGAAGCCTTATTCCCTGCCCAATTTAAACCAATGCCAGCAGCATCCGTAGTTTCTGCATGATTTTCTGCAACCCAAATAGTATCACCAACACCCTCAGCAGCGGCAGCAGCAGCCAATGTTGTATAAGCATCAGCCCATGTTGTTCCATCAGCCGCCCCAGTCGCAGTGGAATCTACATAGATATTAGCCATTACTCACCCACCGCCGCATCAACTGAAACAATCGCCGCAGCGAAGGTATCCATCGTGCCGTTAATTGTATTCCATTCGGCAGGGGATACGCCCCATGCGGTCTGGCATTGGGAAGTGTTTATCGTGGCATCATCGAGCCGATCCACGATCCATTTTGCGATCCGACAGGTTTCTTCCCCAGTTGAATTGAGATAGTCCGCCCGAACCTTGAGCAGTAAATCAGGGACGGTTTGAAAGCGGAGGTTGGTGGGTTGGAGATCCTGTGCTAAATGCTCGTCCTTTTCCGAAACTTCAAACGATGCCTGCACCTGCGGGATGCGGTCATTGGCGATCTGGTTGTAGTCCGCCCCGACAGGGGCAAGATAAGTACGCCGGGTGACTTCACCGATCCCGTCTTCATAGATTTCCGTGACATAACGACGCCCGTTTCGCTGCGTGTGCGCGTCCGGCACCACAGAGACTGTAATAGCCATAGTCCATCCTCCTCCGACGACCGGACAGTCCCTGTCCTGTCAGCCGATTAATCTAAGGTGAATGAACTGGCGGTCGTGATACGCGGAATGACGTTCTCGCTCAGATTGATGACCGGTTCCAGGGAACCACTGGCGATAAACTCTCCGGATGTCACAGCCGAGGCCAGACCGATGGTGGCATAGTTCGCAGTTGCGGTGCTCGTGCTCGTCAACTGCGGGAAGTCCACGTTAATCGCTGGACGGACGCTGTTGTTGACGACGGAAAATCCACTGGATGTCCTGGCGACAGCGACACGGGCGTATCCCGTCAGGGAGACCTCGTTGCTGCCCTGGGTGCCGGAGTCCGTCGGATCCGCGGTATGCAAGGCAAACCAGAGTTCGGTACTCGGGGATGTCGCGGCATTCTCGGCAATCGAGTCGATTGAGGAGCCGGTAAACAGCAAATCGAGTATCTCGTTTTCAAAATAGTCAGAAAAGCCTGCCATAGTAAGTTACCTCCTACTTCTCGTTGATGGTGACCCGTTCGATGCGCCCATCGAATCGGCGTTCTACCTCCACATCCAGCGAGATCGGATCCAACAGTCTTGATGGAATTGTAACAGGTTCTCGCTGAGTTGCTTCAGATTCCTCTCGTCTGACCAGGGCATGATCAAGTCGCGCCTGTACCTGCTCGGCACGTTCCTCAAGCCTGGACAGCATGGTCTTGGTATCGGACAACTGGCTTTCCAGTTCCCGACTGTATTGCCGCTCGGCCTCAAGTTGGTTTTTGAGATCCTTGACTTCCTGGAGGGTGGCATCGGATACCGTGGCCTTGCCTGCCATTGAGTCCAGGGAATTTTTATGCTGATCCCGCTCGCGCCTGGCCTCGTTCAGTTTCTGCTCACGGTTCAGGACATCCTTGCTGAGTTGCAGGTTCTGTGCCTCGAGTTCCTTGACCTTATCGGCAAGTTGATCGTTAGCCTTTCGGAGTTCGTCGATAGTCAGCGCGAGGACCGAGACAGATTTAATATCTTCCCGCGCCGGCTCCGGTTCGTGTTTGCCGTTTCGAATGGCAGTAATATATCCTTGCTTAGGCATATCAGTTCACCTCAAATGGTCTCCGGACACAAAGGCCCCGACCCGCCAGAGGAGGAGACAGAACAAAGCCAATGGCCCGGAGATTGATCATGGCGGCACCGGCATCAACAGTTGACGTTTGATCCGTTTGCCTTCCTCTACCTCGTCCCGGAGTTCCGGAAATTCCTCCAGTAACTGTTTCCTGGCCAGCGAGCGAAAATCACTGAGTATTTCACGGATCATATCCGATTTCCCGCCGTCCGGTCCGTCGGACTTGATTCGATAAATCTGGGACAGTTCGTGTTTTCCGCTAACAATCGCATTTAATAAATCCATCGCTCCCATCTTCCAGACCGGGTGTTTCAGTTCGTTGCCGGCGAGTTCTACATATCTCACCCAGATCTTCGGGCGGTGTCTCAAGCGTACCGTGACACCTTCAAAGCTGACCGTGCGTCCAGGCATTCGTACCGGGGTCTCCAGCCTGCCGAGTTCCTTGTCAATCGGTTCTGATTTCTCCCGGCGGCTGTAAATTGGTGAGACAATATCGTAGACCTGCCCAAGCCCAGACTCATAAGATACAGGCCGACCCCAGAGATCCGGTTTGTTTGGCAGGTCTGCATTAAACATGGGCATTCTGGCTTTCAGTGCTTGAGTCATACCATGTACTTCTTTCATATATGGGTCATCAATCCTGGAAATTTCGGCCACCCCGGTCGGCACGAAAGATCCGACAAAGCGTTCAGCGAAGTTTTCGGAATAGCGTAGTGGATCCGACATCATTTCAAAGAAATTCGAGATACCGGTCAGATAGGTCTTGTTGGTGACGTTGTTCCCTATCGCGGCTGCCATTGCCACGGTCAAGGCCATCGTGTCTTCCTCCACGGCCTCGAAATCATCGGTATTCATTAAAAGTTCGTTTATATCGGCGGCCAGGCCGAAGGTCAGCCCCAGCGGATCGCCGCGGCGGTAGGAGAACCACCGATCCCCGAATTTGATACTGTAAGGCTGCCAGCCAGTCCGATAGAGACGCTGGCGTTCGCCTGGATCCCTGGGACCGCCTCCTGTAATAAGACCCTGCTGGGCGAGATCTACGGCTGTCAACATAATGAGCGTGCCAGTGGACATACGCGCCAAGGCCAAATCCCGCCGGGCACCACCTGCGGCCACGTCCGCACGGAACTTGGACATTAACGGGGCGAGTGGAGTGCGTTCAAAACCGTATTTAAGGATGTTCCCAGGCGTGCGAACGAAAGGCAGGAGGAACTTGACCAACGTGAACTCATTGGACAACTTGGAGAGTGTCCTGGACAATTTGCCGGCTTGGTTGGTAAAAGTTTGATAGGTCGCCTGATCCATTGCCGCAAGACGGATGTGTTCTGGTGGATTTTGTATGATGTCATACTCGCGTGCCTTAATTTCGGCTTCAGAAATTAAGCCAGCCCTGTATTCCTTTTGTGCTTGTCGGTGGGCCTGGGCATTTAATTCCATCCGGTAGCCCCAGGTTTTATAAAACTCATCAGATGCCACCAAGGCTCGACCTGGGATCCGGATTCCTTCACCGATCAAATCCACTCCTTTCCCGAGCCAGGTGCCTTTGGAAATTCCCATGCCCTCGGCAGAAATCGCTCCGGGTCGGGCGAGTTCAATCTTGCCAAGACCGCGCCCGGATTCTCCAGACAACAAAGATTTCCAAGCATAGCGTAGCCCGTCTTTCGTTCCTTCAATCATACCGTGCCACATGGCCAGGCTTTCACCGAGTTCCACGGATCCCTGATCGCCCAAGGCCCTGCCTATCCAAGCCGCGGCCTCTCGTTCGTAGATTTGCATGAAGGCCACGGAGGTATTCGACATCATGTTGACCAAGTGGGTCTTGGGTCCAGACAAGAGCGCCATGATCCAAGCCTCAATTACCATATCCTTTGTTTTGGCAACAGCGGATTTTTCCGTGAACTTATTCATTTCGCGGTAATATCCCCTGTCCGCTAGTGCAGTCAGACGTTTTGCCAGTGTACGATTAACCTCTGCGCCACCATGTTGGTCTAACGCGATTTCAACCCCTCGCAACCGTTCGATATTGCCACCAGCCGGGATCCGCCATGAGGCAAGGGCGCGGGCGGTTTCAGTACGAGCGGCAATGATTTCTTTCTGCACTGCATCATGAATGGCGACCATCTTGCGAAAGGCAAAGAGGTTGGCTTCGGACGGGTTTTCAGCCGCGAGACGGGCGGTCTCGGTCAGGCGTTCGGTGGTTGTTACCCAGAGTTGCCGGGCGGCCACGGACTGCTCGGCATTCAGGGGTTCGCCCTGCCGGCGTTTTACCAGCGTCTCCCAGGCATCGACTTGTTCGGCGTTGAGTTCGATTTCCTCGAAGGTCTGCTTACCACGGCGGGCTTTCTGGATGGTGCCCTTGCGTTGTTCCACCATTTCGGCCAGGACGGCCTTGACATCATCGGTGGTGTCTATGCGGGCAAAGTTGATACCTATTTCGGTATCGGTGGGGGCTAACTCTCCTGTCGGACTCTCTCGTTGAGGTTGCGTGCCATCTCCGAGGCCAGTACGCGACCCGCGAACTGGTGGTTGAATTCCTCCAGTTCGTTCCACAGCCGTTGGCGCTCCTTTTCTGGGAGGCCCTGTAGTACCTCCAACGCCTCCTCAGGCTTTAGACTGTTCAAGTGTTTTGCGGTATATTTTTTCGGTAATAGTGCCATTTGCGTATGCCTCATCGAGAGACTGGCGAAGCCGAGTCTCCAGGTTATTATAATTTAATTTATTAAGACTGTCTATTGAACCAACTTCTGAATTTCCATATCCGTATGTATTATCAATAATTTGTATGTCTACTCTGTCATCACCTTCATATCGTTTTTTCAGTCGCTTGATGGTTTCCGTGGCCCGAATATGGGTGCTGGCGTGAGTCTGGACGGGTACGACTCGGCCTTGACCCGTGGACTTTGGCCCCATTGCCCGCTTCAAGACCCCTTCCAACCAGGATTCTATCGGGTCACGCATGACATACATGACATGAACATCGTGGCCGGAGGCCAAGGCTTGTTCTATTTTCCGTACCCCGCTGTTGTATCCCGCCAGATTGCCATCGTAAACTAGATGTGAACGGTCACTAACAACCTTCATCTCGGGCAGGACATCAATGGCCGTGGATTTGCCGGCCCCCGTGCCGCCTGCCGTGAAGGTGACAGATTTTCTCAAGCCTTTCGGTACCGTTTCGGCCAGTTTCTCAGCGTAGTAGCGTTTTATGAACCAGGATGCCGGTTCGTGGACGGCATTGGACCATTCTGAGCGATCCGCCTGATAGTCCGGGGATAAAGCCTTGGCCTCATCGGCTGATATGACCCGCCCGCCTTTCGTCCCCTTCAGGGCTTCATATTCAGCCACAGCGCGTTCGTAGTCGCCCTCCAATCGTTGGGCAAAGGCGTGCTCGACTGCTCTCGCCTCCGGGTTCAGGGCGGCGTTACGCGGGATATCTGAGCCTGGGATAGTATAAAACTCGCCAGCCTCGTCCAGCGTGCTTCCAGGCGGCAAGGTGGCCTCGATTTGTTGCCTTTGCACCTCGGAGACCTTTGGGGCCTTTTGGGGTGTGAGAATTCGCGCTTCCTGCGTCTCATCGCCTAGGGTCCGGAAGGCGTCTTCTTTGATCCCGACCACACTCTCCTCAGATGGGATTTCCACTTTGTCCTTGCCTATGATTTCCTTGGCAATGGCGTTCGCCCGTAAGGCTTTTACCGCCAGGAAAAATCCTTCACCCAGCCCGCCAAATATCAGCCCTTCAACCGTGCGTTTGAACCGGCCTTCCATTGCGGAATCGTTCGGATCGGCGGCCAGATATTCAATGACCGGATTTTTCAGGGCAGGGAATTTTTCAAGAAGATTGAATAAATTCGCCTCGTGCGGATCGAAGACTGAGAAGTCAGCGATCATGCCCTGGCCTGCCGCCTTGGTAATACCGCCGCCGGTGGTTTTCGGCTTGAACATCTCGAACGGTTTAGTTTTACCAGCACCCACAAATCCCAATAAAAACTGTGTTATTCCTCGCGCCAGCCCGCCAATAGCCGTTTCGGGGCCAGCCACATCCGGCATTTCAAATTTCTGTAGCGTCGTCTCCCCAATCTCGCGTGCTCCACCGTAGATCCCCGGGGGTTCGAATTGCACTAAGCCCTCCGGTCCACCGAAGGTCACCGAGCCAAGCGGTAACCTCGAATCCAGCCAGCCAAACAGATCTCCGACCGCATGTACGGTATTCTCAATGGCATCTAAAGCACCACCCAATGACTGCCGCGGGCTTTCCACGGCACCCCCGACTGCGCCTTTACCTACAGTTTTGGTTACTGCTGCACCCACCTTGCCGATTTCCTTCAATGGACCCATCAGGTTGCCTGGTTCCTCGGTTGGTGTTACGGGTGGTGGTGCCCCTTCCTCCCTGGGTCTGGCTCTCTCGGGTAAGCGGCGCAGGCGAATCAGTTCCGTCATGGACTCTGCGGCACTCTGCCGGCGCTGGGTCTCTTTGGTTTGCATATATTGATCTGAAAAATCTTCCGTGGTCTCAATACTCTCACTGAGCGCCTGGGAGACTGCCGTCGCTTCATCGTGTGATTCGAAGGCAGGCCAGGTTTCACCGGATTGCACGGCCTGTTCGATTGCCTGCTTTTCATCCAGGATCTGCCCATTCCAGAGGAACGGGATCAGTGTCGGTCTGCCCTCGTTCAGTCGTGGGTCCTCTACCGAGCCAGAATAGACACTGGCCGTTTCCCCGGTTTCCAGACGAACGGTCTTGCCAGTCTGAATATTCTGCTGACTGTGGCTTCTTAATGGTGACAGATTATCCGCCATTTGCTTTTCCTTCGGATTCGGACTGTCTCAAATCAATCTGACGTTGCAGGGTCTCGATCCAGTCCATAATGATCTCGGACTGGCGTTCGTATTCTTCCTCATCGATCTCGCCCGCCTCAAAGGCATCAAGTGTCCGTTCTGCGGTTAAAAGTAGATCATCCTTTACTGGCGCGATACGACTGCCGACCAGATAAGCCGGGGTTTCGCGCCGGAAAAAGGTATTCTCGATTTCTATCGTCTGATAGTTGGTTGCGATCCGTCGATAGGCTTCCTCGGCCTGTTGAATCGTGGCATCTGGATGGTTCTCAGCCCAGCGTGCCCAATCATCCATTGCCAAGGCATAGGCTTGGGCCTGGTCAATCTTGTAGTTGAGTTCAGACGGTTTCAGGAAATTCTTGATAAAACTCTCGCCCCGTTTGTACCAAGGATTAACGGTGGTGGCCTCGAAGGCATTCAGGATCTTGTCATAATCACTTTGCTTGATATCCCGATTGACCAAGGCATGTCTGGCCTCATCTTTCACGTCTTCACCAGCAGCAGCGGCTTCTCTCAAACGTGAATAAATTTCAAGATTCGTGCTAACAGCCTCCTCGCCGCTAACCACTCGCTGGTAATACCTCTGATCTGCGGTACTCAGTCTGGAAGCGTTGGCCTCGATCCACTCGGCAGTCAAGGTGCCGTCACGCACCAGGGCATCCCCCTCCTCGGCGGCGGCCTCATTCATTTCTTTTTCCTCTCTCTGTAAGAGGCGGTATTGCCGGTCTTCCTCGGCGAGTTTGAGTCGCGTTCTGGCCTCGTTGGCGGATTGGATCCTGGCGGCGACGGCGGGCTTGATTTCGGCTTCGTGTTGTTTCATCCATTCGTTCGCATAATCGACTTCCCCGTTGGCGAGCGCCTGGCCGATCACGGATTCGTGGATCCTGGAATGGGCATCCAGCTTGGCATCGGCCAGTTGTTCAGGCGTCCAGCCCAGGCGATTGGCCTCGGAGACGATGGAATTGTCTATCCGGCTCATGGACAGGGCGACGGAAGATGGCGTGTTCCATTTGGCCGTCGCATTCGAGACCTCGACATCGAGCGTCGCGTTGTAGGTATCCTTCGACATCTGCTCGGTCTGGCCGGCTACATAGGTCAGGAGGTCTTCCCGGTATTCGAGCGCCGACACCTGGGCGCGTTTTAAAAACAGGGCCTGCTGATTGCTGTTGGTTAGCCCGTCATGGATAAGTTGTGCCTGGCCTTCGAACCGGGTGAGATAATCCTCCATCCTGTCCCGGTTCGCATCTGCCCCCTTGTATTGATGGAATCCGTCGTCGCCATAGATGAGATCCTGCTGGGCGGCTCGCAGTTTATTGAAGGCGGCCTCAGCAGCCACGGTATCGAGACGTTCCTGTTCCCGCTGCACCATCTCTTGCCACTGGTTCCCGGTGGTGGTGAGTGCCCCGCCTAATTCGCCTACCGCTTGCATGAGGTCGATATCCGCCCTGGCTGGTGCTTCCAGCGACCGTGCCGGCTGGCGGGTCACGACATGCCGTTGCACCGCCGGCGTGGGCCGTCTTTGATCTTCAACGCTGGGTAGTCTGGCCATGAGTTATACGCCCCCGAATAATCGAACCCGGCTTGACCCAACGCCTCGTCCGATTCGTCCTGGTGACGCTGAGGAGGTAGATGCGGGAGGCGGTTTCCCAGGTGTCCCGTACTTGCCCAGAAGGAAATTAGATGCGCCGCTAAATATCGTGGAAACTGCCTGGAATTGACGTCCACGTTTACGGGTCTTGCCGGCCTGGAGTTCGGCCTGGCCTTCCGCCAGAGCCGAGGCACCGGCGAAGCGCCGTTCCCGAGCCTCTAGTTGTGTCAGGCGTTGACGTTCCTCGCCTTCGTACAGAGCCAGGCCAGCCCGGTAGGCGCCCTCGCCTTGCAGGTTGGCAATGATGTCGATGACGGTCGGATCCCCGGCGCCTGCGCCCGAGGCCGCGGCTACCGCCAGCGCACGGGACGCCTGGATATTGGCTTGCCGGCGTTCCTCCAGTGCCTCCCGTTGGGAAGCGGCAAATTCCTGCTTTGCCAGGGTCTCGAGTTGGTCTGCTTCAAATTCTCTGGCTTCTTTTTCCCTTTCTGCTGCTGCTAAACGGGCCTCGCCGATATCTGCTTCCGCCTCACCCGCACCCAGGAAGGAAGCGGCGGTAAGGACGGTGCCGGCGATCTGTAAAAACGGGACTACCGCTGCGGCGAACTGTGCCATATATACGTTCCTCCAAAGTTTTCAAAACCCAGACGGAGCAACATTTCACAGGAACGCTCATAATCTGGATCCGGTACGGCCAAGATGGGAAGCCGGTATTTCTTTGCAGCTTTCATGATGATCTTGATGATTCGAACAATCGTCATTTTCTTGTCCCGTCCATCGGGTTTGATATCGGAAAACATCACAATCGAATCGCCATTCAAATAATAGCCACCAAGCCCCAGCACCTCGCCGTCTTTTTCACCGACATACGCATAGACTGTCCGATCCAAATGTTCCCCGTAGAACGCTTCAAGGTCGGCACGGGTGGCTGGTTTGATTTTAAGTCTGCTCATGCAATTCACTCCCGGCGACAAAGGCGAGCACGGTGGCCGGCCTGGGTGCCCGTGATTCCAGGCAAATTCGTGCATCGGTAGACCATTCACCAGGGAACCCGATCACGCCTTCATCAATATCGGCGACCACACTGGTCAGGTCTTCAGGTGCGCCGTCCCGGATCTGTGGCAGATTGTCCATGTTCGTGAAATCGCGCCCGATCAATAGACCCTGGGCATGGGTATCAGCAAGGATGATGCCGAAGTTCGGGATCCGCTTGCGTTTGGTCAATGGAGTTCCGAAGGCATTGGCGAGCGCCATCTTGCTCGATTGCCAGCGGGCACGGTACGGTAAACCGACGGTGACATCGGTGGCGGCCTCGGCCAGCGTAATCTGCCCGCTGGAAACGGTATAAGTGAAGGTCCAGCTTGAAGCCGTACTGGTGGCGGTGCCGACATCGGCGCCCGCCGCCCAGACCACCACATCTTCTCCCTCGAGATGATCCAGGCCGGTGATAGTGACGGTGGCCGCACCCTCGTAGGTGATAAAGGCATCGGCTATCTTGGAA
>JABAOE010018233.1_pt2 | contig 11108 bp, 8 predicted proteins | sample 7062141 | NCBI WGS metagenome assembly JABAOE01 (sample SAMN14538627, study PRJNA623070) | marine sediment metagenome | biome: marine biome [ENVO:00000428]; feature: marine pelagic biome [ENVO:01000023]; material: deep marine sediment [ENVO:00002113] | place: India: Gulf of Khambhat ...
ACGACGCTGCCGATGGGCGGCGGCAAGGGCGGTTCCGATTTCGATCCCAAGGGCAAGAGCGACAACGAGGTCATGCGCTTCTGCCAAGCGTTCATGTCCGAGCTGTTCCGGCACATCGGACCCAACACCGACGTGCCGGCGGGCGACATCGGTGTCGGCGGCCGCGAGATCGGCTTCCTGTTCGGACAGTACAAGAAGCTGGCCAACGAGTTCACGGGTGTGCTGACCGGCAAGGGCCTCAACTGGGGCGGCTCGCTGATCCGACCCGAGGCGACGGGCTACGGTTCCGTGTACTTCGCCGCGGAGATGTTGAAAACACGGAACGAAACGCTCGAGGGCAAAACGTGCCTGGTGTCGGGATCCGGCAACGTGGCGCAATTCACTACGGAAAAGTTGATCCAGCTCGGCGCCAACGTGAAGACTCTGTCCGACTCGGGCGGCTACATCTACGACGAGGCGGGCATCGACGCCGACAAGCTTGCCTTCGTGATGGACTTGAAGAACGTGCGTCGCGGGCGGATCAGCGAGTACGCCGAAAAATACTCCGGCGCGGTCTACACCGAAGTCGATCGCAGCCTCGATCACAATCCGCTGTGGAACCACAAGGCCGACTGCGCGTTCCCCAGCGCGACGCAGAACGAGATCAACGACAAGGACGCCGCCACCCTGCTGAACAACGGCGTCTACGTCGTGTCCGAGGGCGCCAACATGCCGACGGTCCCCGAGGGCGTCAACGTCTTCGTCGACGCGGGCATCCTCTACGGCCCCGGCAAGGCGGCCAACGCCGGCGGCGTGGCCGTCTCCGGCCTGGAGATGGCGCAGAACAGCATGCGCTACGGCTGGACGCGCGAGGAGGTCGACGAGCGCTTGCGCATGATCATGAAGGACATCCACGAAGCCTGCGTCGACGCCGGCGAGCGCTTCGACCGCACGGGCAACTACGTCAACGGCGCCAACATCGCCGGCTTCCTCAAGGTCGCCGACTCGATGCTCGATCAGGGCGTGGTCTAGCCGGCGCGTATCGACGGGATTCTTCGAAGGGCGCCCCGGCGGGCGCCCTTTTTCTCTATGATGGTGGCGGCATGAGCGATAAGTCGTCGAACGTCGTCTGGCCGAAGCTGCACCGCTTCCAGGATTTGATGCCCAACCGCGTGCGTCGGATCCTTCTGGTGCAAAGCCTCTACGACTCGTTCATCCTGACCGAGGACGGCCAGCTCAACGACGCGATCCTGCGCCAGTTCCTCGATCTCAACCTGAGCCAGAATCCCGATCTGATCCGTGTTTCGACCGGCGCGCGCGCGCTCGAACTGATCGAACAGGAACGCGTCGACATGATCGTCGCCAGCATCCAGGTCGGCGACATGAACGCCGCCGAACTGGCCCGCAGGGTGGCTGCCGTCAACCCCGAGATCCCGCTACTCTTGCTGGCTTACAACAACCGCCAGTTGACCGATTTCACCGCGCGCAACGACGTCAGCGCGATCGAACGCGTGTTCCTCTGGCAGGGCGACACGCGGATCATGCTCGCGATGGTCAAATACGTCGAAGACCGCCTGAACGTGCCTTCCGACACCGGGATCCGGGGCGTGCCGGCGATCATCGTCGTCGAGGACAACATCCGCTTCTACTCCTCGTTCCTGCCGGTGATCTACACCGAGTTGTTCGCTCACACTCGAAGCCTCATCGCCGAAGGCCTCAATCTGTCGCACAAGATGCTGCGCACCCGCGCGCGTCCCAAGGTTCTACTCTGCGGGACGTACGAAGAGGCCTGGGGCTACTTCGAGAAATACGACGCCAACATCCTCGGAATCATTTCGGACATCGAGTTCCCGCGTGAAGGCGTGATGGACCGCAGCGCAGGCGTCAAGCTGATCGAGCGCGTGCGCGCCAAGCGCCACGACATTCCGATCGTGTTGCAGTCGAGCATAGCGGAAAACGAAAGCCTGGCCGCCGAACTCGACGCGAAGTTCCTGCTCAAGGGTTCGGAGGTCTTGCTCCACGACTTGCGTCGCATCCTCAAGCAGTCGTTCGGTTTCGGTGATTTCATCTTTCGCATGCCGGACGGCCGGGTCGTCGGCAAGGCTCACGACCTCAAGGATCTGATCGAGCGATTGTCCGAGGTGCCCGCCGAGTCCATCGCGTTTCACGGCAGCCAGAATCACTTCTCCAACTGGCTCAAGGCGCGAACCGAATTCGCGCTGGCCGAGCGTTTGCGACCGATGACCGTCGCCGACTACGGCGGGATCGAGCAGGTTCGCGACGAACTCGTGCGCATCCTCAGCGACTATCGCGGGGAACGCGACAAGGTCGTCGTCGCCGACTTCAACCGCACGGAATACGATCCCCGCCTCAGCCTGTACCGCATCGGGGGTGGGTCGCTGGGCGGCAAGGCGCGCGGCCTGGCTTTCGTCAACCGGCTGCTCAACGAAACGCGCATCGGCGACCACTATCCGGGCATCCGCATCGCCGTTCCGCGCGCGGCCGTGATCGGCACCGACGTTTTCGACGAGTTCCTCGAGAGGAACGAGTTGCGGGATTTCGCGATTCAGTGCGATTCGGATCGCGTGATCAACGACCGCTTCCTGGCCGCGCCGTTCCCCCAGGAGGCGTTCGAAGATCTCCGAGTGTTCCTCGCGCAGACGTCCGAGCCGCTCGCGGTGCGCTCGTCGGGGCTGCTCGAGGACTCGCCGAACCAGCCCTTCGCCGGCGTCTACCAGACGTACATGCTGCCCAACCGCAACGAGAACCTGGACCAGCGGTTGATTCAGGCCGTCTCCGCAGTCAAGCGTGTGTATGCCTCGACGTTTTCGCAGCGCGCCAAAGCGTACCTCGGGATGACGCCTTACCGTCTCGAGGAGGAGAAGATGGCGGTCATCGTGCAGAGCGTCGTGGGCAGCGCGCGCGACGACTGTTTCTACCCGGACTTTGCCGGAGTCGCTCGCTCGCACAACTTCTATCCGACGCCGCCGCTCAAGGCCGAGGAGGGGATCGTCGCCGTCGCCGCGGGTTTGGGCCGCACGGTCGTCGACGGCGCCAACTGCGTGCGCTTTTCCCCAGCGCACCCGCAAGTGCAGATCGGGGCCTCGTCGACGCAGGAAATCCTCAACGGCTCGCAGCGCGAGTTCTACGCGATGGATCTGTCGCGCGAACCGGGCCGCAGCGATGCCGAGGGCGACGAGATGGTGCTGTGCGATCTGTCGGTCGCCGAAAAGCACGGAGTGCTCGACGCAATCGCGTCGACTTATTCGCCGGACAACGATCGCTTGAGCGACGGGCTGGGCCGCCCGGGCATGCGCGTGGTGACGTTCGCGCCGATCCTCAAGCACGACATGTTCCCGCTGGCGACGCTGCTCAGCCAACTGCTGGACATCGCGGAGCAGGGGACCAGCGCCGAGGTCGAGATCGAGTTCGCCGTCAACCTGTCCGTGCCCAAGGGCGAGCCGCCGGAGTTCGGCTTCCTGCAGATGCGCCCGCTGGCGTTGGCCAGCGAAGCGGAGGAACTGGAGATCGGGCACGTGCTGTCGTCGCAGGTCGTGTGCCGCAGCGACAGCGTGCTGGGCAACGGCCGTGTTTCCGACATCGCCGACATCGTTGTGGTCGACCGCGACACCTTCGACCGCAACCGCAGCCGCGAGGTCGCCGACGAAGTCGCGCGGCTCAACGCCAAGTTGCAGAACGAAGGGCGGCCGTACCTGTTGATCGGTGTCGGCCGCTGGGGTTCCAACGACCCGCATCTGGGGATTCCCGTCAGCTGGAACCAGATCGCCGGAGCCCGGGTGATCGTCGAGTCGGGCTTCAAGGACATGCANNGCAGAACGAGGGGCTCCCGTACCTGCTGGTGGGTGTCGGGCGCTGGGGCTCGGCCGATCCCCACCTCGGCATCCCCGTGACCTGGAACCAGATCGCCGGCGCCCGGGTGATCGTCGAGGCCGGCTTCCGGGACTTCCGCGTCACGCCGTCGCAGGGGACGCACTTCTTCCAGAACCTGACCTCGTGCAACGTCGGCTACTTCACCGTCAACCCGGAGGCCGGGGACGGCTTCATCGACTGGGATTGGTTGTCCGCGGAGGAACCCCTTGTAAAGAGCGAGTTCGTCCGCTGGTTGCAATTCGACGAACCGCTCTTGATCAAAATGAGCGGTCGCACCGGCGAAGGCGTGGTACTCAAACCCGGCGCGGAAGGTTAGCCGAGAGGATCGAATGACACAGGACGAAAAAAAACAGGCGGTTGCGGCGGCGGCGCTGGCGTTCGTCGAGGCCGGGCAGGTCCTCGGTGTCGGCACAGGTTCGACGACGAACTGCTTCATCGATCTGTTGGCGCCGATGGCGGACAAGATCGACGGCGCGGTTTCGAGTTCCGACGCGAGTTCGGAACGCCTCGCTGCGCTGGGCATCCGGTTGCTGGATCTCAACGACGTCGAGCGCATCCCGTTGTACGTCGACGGCGCCGACGAGGCGACGGGGCAACGCCACCTGGTCAAAGGCGGGGGCGGGGCGCTGACCCGAGAAAAAATAGTTGCCGCGGCCAGCGATCGCTTCGTCTGCATCATCGACGACACCAAGCGCGTGGAAACCCTGGGCAGGTTCCCGCTGCCGGTCGAGGTGATCCCGATGGCGCGCAGCTACGTCGCGCGCGAGCTGCTCGCCCGCGGCGGCCAGCCGGTGCTGCGCGAGGGCTTCGTCACCGACAACGGCAACGTGATCCTCGACGTCCACCATCTGGAAATCCTCGATCCGGTTGCGCTCGAGCGCGAGCTGAACCAGGTCGTCGGCGTGGTCACCAACGGCCTGTTCGCTTNNACGGGCAAGTGGCCAAGCGCATCGCGGCGCTGGGAGGCCGTCCTGTCGTGCGCGCAGGCTTCGTCACCGACAACGGCAACGTGATTCTCGACGTGCACGACCTGGCGATCCCCGACCCGCCGCAACTCGAAGCCGAACTCGACGGCATCGCCGGCGTGGTCGCCAACGGGCTGTTCAGCCGGCGTCCGGCCGATCTGTTGCTGATCGGATCGGACGCGGGTGTCGAGCGGTTTTGATCCGATTCAGTCCGAAGCGATTTCCAACTCGCTCGTGCGGCCCTCGACGACGCTGACCAGGGCCGAGTTTCCGCCGGGAGCGACGACACGGTAGTTGCCTTCGGGGAGGAACTGCGCGACCGCGATCCCGTCGGGCCCGGTCACCGGCGGGGGGTTGAACATCCACCAGGTGTTCGCGGCAAGCCACTGCGGTTCCGCGCGAACCTGCAGCACGACACCTTCCTTGGGCGAACCGTTCGGATCGACGACGGTGACCGCGATACGGCCCCCGAACCCCGTTTGCAACGTGATCCCGGCGTCGTCGGACGGCACGATCCCGCTCAACCGCGCGGGCGCCCAGCCTCGTGCGAGACCGGTGACCTCGAACACGCCGTCGGGGACGTCGAGAACGAACGATCCGTCCCTCTGGACCGCGGTCTGCGCGGCGAACTCGGTGCGCTGGCTGCCCGCCGGTGCGGCTACGACGAAGCCTTCGGCAAGCGGCGCCCCGCGCGGGTCGACCAAGCGGCCGTGGATCTGTGCTTCGGACTCGTCGAGCACGAGTTCCAGGTTTTCGATGCGCGTATCCGCCGACACCTGCAGCGGTTCGGAGCTTGCCGGCCGGTAGCCTTGTTTGTTCGCCGTAACGGTGTAACTGCCCGGCTCGACGTTCCTGATCTCGAATCGCCCCTCGTGATTGGTCTGCGAAAACAGGCCCATCCTCGCGAACAAGTCCAGATTCGGGTTGGAGCCCGTCACGCTTGCACCGGGGATCGAGTTCCCGTCGCGATCGACGACGCGTCCGAAGATCGCGTTCATCGGGATGTTGAAATCGCGCTCCACCGACTCCACGTCGGCAACCCGGATCTCGAAGATGCTTCGCGCGCCGCCCGACTCGACCATCACGCGATAAGACCCCGGTTCACTCAACTCCGTCCGGTAGCGTCCGTCCGTCACATTCACCTCCGCGGACGTGCTGACACCGCCGAGGTTGTCCGAGTTTCGGAAACTGACGAAGCCCCGATCGGCCACGCGGCCGCCGACTCGAACGACGCCGCCGATCTCGATCGACTTCGAGAGATCGAAATCGACACGGCTTTCGCGCCCGGCAACGATCGCCGTAAGCTTTGCGTTGCCGAACGGAGTCCCGCTTTCGCTGTACGCCACGACACGGCACTGGCCGTCCGGTAGTTTCGTGATGCGGTAGTAACCCTGCGCGTCCGTCTTGACGGACCGATCCGAGGCCAATCCCTCGCATTCGACGTCGACGCCGACGTCGAACGCGGGGCCTCCCGAACGCTCTCGCGCGTGTCCGTGCACGACGCCGCCTTGCGAGAAGTCGATGTCCAACGTCACGGTCGGGACGTCTCCGGCGAGTTCGATCTCGCTCGACCACGGTGCGTAATCCGGATGCTGCGCGTTGGCAATGAAAAACCCGGGAGACAATCCCGTCACCGAATAGCGGCCCGCGCCATCGGCCTGGTCGGCGAACGAACGTTCGTCGACGAGCGGGTTCCGTTGCGCGCCTCCCGATCGCGGCGCCAGCCACACGCGCGCGCCTTCGGCGCCGGTCCCGTCGGGCCCCGAGGCGTAGCCCTCGACGGTGTGACCCGGTTCGAGACGGAGGTCCCCGACGTCGATGCGCCTGCCCTCCTCGACGATCACGTTCTCGAGCCGCTTCAACGCGTAGCCGTCGGCACGGATCTCCAGGGTGTGCCGTCCGGCGGGCTGGATCGGCCAGATGTCAAAACGCCCCGCGGAATCCTCGACCTCTTTCTGCGGCGGAAGTCTCACCGGGTCGTCTTCGTTCACGGCGCGAATGGCGTACGCCGTCACGGGTTCGCCGGCGGGTCCGAGGACGCGGCCGCGAATGCTCGCCAGCGGTTCGAGCGGAATCTCCCGAACGGTGTCTCGCTCGAGCGTCAGCGTTTCGTCGTGCTCGGCGTAGCCGTCGGCCCCGTAAGTCAACCGCAGTTCGGCCTTCACCGGAACGCCTTCGAAAACGAACGTGCCGGACTCGGTGGGTTTGCGGAAACTGAATCGCGCGGGCTCGGCATAGGCCAGTTCGACCCAACTCTCCTCGATCGGATCGCCGTCTTCGTCGGCGACGACGCCGCTGAGTTCGATGCCCGGTGTGACGGCAAGGTCTCCCAGATCGATCGTCTTGCCCGGNNCCCAAGTCGAGCGGTTGGTAGCCGGCGATCGTCAGCTTCAAGTCCAGCGGCTCCGTCGGTAGCCCCTCCAACGCGTAGCGCCCGTCCTCGCCGGCTTCCGCGGTCGGTCCGGCCAGGCCGCCGGCGGCGCGGTGAAGCAACCGCACGCCCGGCTGCACGAGCTCTCCGCCGTCGGGTGCCAGACCGAACCGCAGCGTGGCGGGGCGCTGCAGAATCAGGTCGAGTTCTTGAACCGTGCCCTTGAGTGCCATGACCTGATTCGAAGGCACGCCGTACCACCCGTCGACCAACCCTCGAATCGAAAGCCGCGTGGGGATGCTCAAGCCGGGGTGGCGGAAGCGGCCGTCTTCGTCGGAGATCAGCGGCGGGTCGAACAACGGTTCGGTCGCTTCGGTGAACGGAACGCGGTAAAGGTCGCGGCCGATTCGAACCCCGGGAACCGGCCGGCCTTGGTCGTCCAGAACGCGGCCCGCCAGCGAGCCGCCTTCCTCGAGTTCGATCAGTTGGAACGCGTCGGCGGAACGCTCGACGGGCAGCTCGATCGTCAGAAACGCGTGCTCCGGCGACGCGGCCCCGATTCGTACCGGCGCGTTCGGTATCCCGTCGAGTCTGAAACGTCCGTCCGCCGCCGCGGAGAACCTCGGGCAGGAGGCGAATCCGAATCGATGCGCCCCGCGATCGCAAAACCACACTTCGGCTTCCGCGATGCCGTCCCCGCTGCGCCTGTCGACCACGCGGCCGCGGACCGCCGAACCGGTGTTCAACCGAAGGATCAGCGGCTCACCCGGCGTCAGGTCTTTCAGCAGGAGAGGCTGCAACCCGCGGGACTCGACGCGCAGCCAGAACGGCCCGGCGGTCGTCGCTTCGACGTCGAACCGACCTTCGCGATCCGTTTCGACCGCACGCGGGATCGAGGCCGGATCGTCAGGGTTCTCGAGCACGCGAATCACGCCTGCACGAGCGGCGCCGTCCGGACCGAGGATCCGACCTTCGATCGCCGCCGCCGCCGCCGGGACGGCCGTGGCGAGCAACAGGGCCGCGGCGAGCAACAGGGCCGCGGCAAGCACGATGCGATTCCGTTGTTGCATGAACTTCCTCGGGAAAGATTCTATCCGCGTTCCGCTTTGTCTGGCGAGCCGACGGACCTGTCGGTAAGATCCCTAGCGTCATGTCCCGGCATACCCCCAATCTCGCGGCCGGGCTCCTCGTCCTCCTCGCCACGCTGCCGGTCCAGGCCTGGCAGGAGCGCGAAGCGGAGCCGGAAGACGAATCGGAAAAGAAGCCGAAGAGCGAATGGTCTCAACGTGTGGTCGTCACCGCCGAGGTGGAAGGCGCCGCATCGGCGCCGCGGGGCGCCAGCACGACCGTGCTCGAGCCGACACGGTCCGCCGATCCTCCTCAAGCGCTGACCGATCTCGTCGCGGTCGCGCCGGCGGTCAGCGAGAACGGCCAGGGCGGTTTGTTCCAGAACGTTTCGATCCGCGGGGTGTCGCGCCAACGCGTGCGGCACATGATTTCGGGCGTGCGCATCACCGACGAGCGGCGAGCCGGCCCCGCGTCTTCGTTCGTCGATCCGCTGTTGATGGGTTCCGTCGAAGTCCTGCGCGGCCCGGCCACGACGTTTCACGGTTCCGGCGCGCTCGGCGGCACGATCCAGGCCGTCCCGCGACGCTTCGAGAATTGGACGGTGCAGACCGGATGGTCCAGCGAAGGCGAGGGCCGTTTCCTGATGGCCGGCGGCGGAAGCGAGCATTGGTCCATCGGCGTCGCCCGCCGCGAGCAGGACGACGCGGAAGCCGCCGACAAAACCCGTCTGAACGACCACTTCGAGCAAACTTCCGCGGTGCTGCGCTTCGACTGGGGCGACAAGACCAAGCGCGAGTATTCGCTGTTGTTCGTTCCCAGCCGCGGCGACGACATCGGCAAAGCCAACAGCGATTTTCCGACGCGGATCACGGTCTACCCCGAAGAACGTCACGACGTGTTCGAGTTCACCCTTGCCGACTTGAGTGGCTGGCAGTTGCGAACGTACGTCCACGACCGCAGCCTGGAAACGCGCGTGACGCAGCCGCTCGAGCTCGGCGAGGTAACTTCCGGCAGCACCGACTACGGTGCAGGTTGGGAACGCAACAGCAGCACGGGCGGCAACACGTCGATCCACTGGGGCTTCGACCTGTTCGGACGCGCCGAGGTCGACTCGACCGAGACCTTGACCGTCACGGATCCGATGAACCCCTCGGTCACCGTTTCGCAACCGCTCGACTCGGGTCGCGAAACCGAGTGGGGCGGTTTCGCCGTCGTGCGCTGGCAAGCCGGCGGGGCCGACTGGGAAGGCGGCGTGCGTTTGTCGCGCCAAAACCAGGGCAACACCGGGGATGCGAGCCTGGATCGTTCGGCGATCAACGGTTTCATGGGCGTGATCAAGCCGTTCGGTTCCAAGTGGGAGCTTCGCGGCGCGGCGAGTTCCGGTGAACGCTTCCCCAGCTTGGGCGAACTGTTCTTCAGCGGCATCACCGGGCGCGGCGAGGTGTTCGGCAACCCCGCGCTCGGATCCGAGCGCGCTTTGAATACCGAGATCGGGTTCGCTTACAAAGGTTCGCGCCTGATCCTGCGCTCCGCGGTCTTCCGCAACGACATCGACGACTACATCGAGCGCATCGAGTTCGCCCCCGACCTGCTGACCTTCGTCAACCTGACGTCGGGCAAGATCGACGGCGTCGAGTTGTCCGGCGTCCTGCGCAGCGGCTCCAATTGGCTGATCCTTTTCGGCGGCCACCTGCTCGAAGGCCGGGCCTCGGACGGGACGCCGCTGGCCGACGTCCCGCCGCACGAAGTGTGGGCCGAGGCGAGGTTGCGCCGCGGCAAGTTCCAGGCCGGCGCGCGGCTCGCGCATCGCGCGAGCAAGGACGATCCGGGCAGCGGGGAGAAACCGATTCCCTCCGTCGATCTGTTGTCGTTGACCGCGCGCTATCAGGCCACGCCGCGCTGGGCCTTGTACGCCGGAGTACGCAACGCGTTCGACGAACTGTACTTCCGTTCGGCGGACGACAAGGCGCCGCCCGCGGTCGGGCGCACGTTTTCGGCGGGTCTGGCCTGGGGCTTCTGACTTGGGCTATCCTTCGCGCTCCGACGGACCCCCGCGATGAACGTTCACGAGTATCAAGCGAAGGCCCTTTTCCGCGAATACGGCGTCGCGGTGCCCGACGGCGAGTTGGCTACCGATCCCGCGACCGCCGAACAAGCGGCCCGGCGCCTCGGCAGCAACGTCACCGTCGTCAAAGCCCAGGTTCATGCCGGGGGACGCGGCAAGGCCGGCGGCATCAAGCCGGCGAAGTCCCCTCAGGAGGCCGCGCAGCACGCCGAGGCGATCCTGGGGATGACGCTGGTGACCAAGCAGACCGGCGCCGAGGGCAAGCTCGTGCGCAAGGTCTACGTCGAGGCCGGTTGCAAGATCGCCCGCGAGCTGTACCTCGCGATCACTCTCGATCGCGAAACGGAAAGCTTCGCCGTCATCGCCTCGACGGAAGGCGGGATGGACATCGAGGAAGTCGCCGCGTCGACGCCGGAAAAGATCCACACCGTGTTCGTCGACCCGGTGGCCGGGTTGTCCTCGTGGCAGAGCCGCAGATTGGGCTTCAAGCTCGATCTCGACGGCGAACAGGTCAAGCGTTTCGATCAGTTCCTCGGCGGTTTGTACCGCCTGTTCGTCGACAAGGATGCCTCGCTGGTCGAGATCAACCCGCTGGTCGTCACCGAGGACGGCGAGCTGCTGGCGCTCGACGCCAAGCTCAACTTCGACGACAACGCGCTGTTCCGGCATCCCGAGATCGCCGCGCTGCGCGACCCCGAAGAAGAAGATTTTCTCGAGCGCACCGCCGCCGAATTGGACTTCTCCTACGTCAGCCTCGACGGCAACATCG
>JABAOE010001689.1_pt3 | contig 11105 bp, 10 predicted proteins | sample 7062141 | NCBI WGS metagenome assembly JABAOE01 (sample SAMN14538627, study PRJNA623070) | marine sediment metagenome | biome: marine biome [ENVO:00000428]; feature: marine pelagic biome [ENVO:01000023]; material: deep marine sediment [ENVO:00002113] | place: India: Gulf of Khambhat ...
GACGGCAAGATCACCGAAACCCTGCGGCCCGGGTACCGGCTCGGCAATCACATCATTCGCGCCGCGCAGGTCGCCGTCGGGCGCGGCAAGTAACCTGTGGCCGTTCTCCGGCGTTACATCCGTTTCACCCGTCCGTTCACGCTGCTCCCGCCGTTGCTGGGTGTCGTGTCGGGCGCGATCACCGCGTGGGGCTCCGCGGCCAACCCGCACGTGCTGGCCGGCGAACCGCGCCAGGTCACGTGGAGCATCGTCTGGACCGTTGCGCTGGGTTCGGCGTGCGCGGGGCTGCTCAACGCGGCGTCCAACGTCATCAACCAGTACTACGACATCGAGAACGACCGCATCAACAAGCCGCACCGGCCTCTGGTCACGGGCGCGATCTCGATGCGCGCGGGCTGGTGGTACGCGGTGTTGCTCTACGCGATCGCGGTCGTGCCGACCTGGCTCGTCGTGATTTATCCGGCCACAACGCTCAACGACAAGATGTTCGCCGGCCTGCAGCGTCACGAATGCTTCTTCGTCTATCTCGCCGGGATGCTGTTCACGTTCGTCTACAGCGCTCCGGCCTTCGGGCGCACCAAGGCCAACGCTTTCTCGGCCAACCTGACCATCGCGATCCCCCGCGGTTGCCTGCTCAAGGTCGCCGGTTGGTCGATGGTCGCTTCGATCTTTCGCTTGGAACCGTGGTTCATCGGAGCCATTTTTTTCCTGTTCCTGCTCGGGGCCTCGACGACAAAGGACTTTTCGGACATGAAAGGCGACCTCGCGGCCGGATGCCGCACCTTGCCGATCCGCTACGGCGTCGAACGGGCGGCGAAGATGATCTCGCCGTTCTTCGTCGTCCCGTGGCTGTTGTTGCCGCTCGGCGCTTGGCTCCCGGATCCCGGTCACCCGGGCCAACCGATCCTCACGGGGCACGCCTGGCTGTTGACCGTGCTGGGGCTCGGGCTGGCCGCCTGGGGCGGCTACACGTTGACGCTGGTGCTGAAGGATCCCGCGGCGCTCGCCGAGGTCGAGAACCACCCGTCCTGGACGCACATGTACCTGATGATGATGGTCGCGCAGGTCGGCTTCGTCGTGGCCTACCTAATCTGAACCACCCAGGTTCGCGCTCGCCTCTCCCGACATCCGCTGCGGCGCTTCGGCCAGCTTCGGCACTTGCGGCAAAGCAGTTGCAGAACGACTTTCGCGCACCGCGTAGCTCGGCCTGTCCATCAGCCGCGAGTGCATGCGTGCGAGGTACTCGCCGATGACGCCCAACGCAAGCAACTGGGCGCCGGAAAAGATCCCGATGATCGAGGCCAGGAACGGGAAGCCCGGAACCGGCGTGCCCTGCAACAGGTAGCGCCCGACGACCCAAACCAGGACGAACCCGCTGAAGATCGCCAGTGCCAGGCCGATCAGGCTGGCGATCTTCAACGGCGTGACGCTGAAACCGGTCATCAGGTTCAGCGCGTGCGTGATCAACCGGCCCACGGTGTAGTTGGACTTGCCCACGCTGCGTTCTTCGTGGCGCGTGTCGACCGCGGCGAACTCGGTCGTTCCCCAAGCGAGCAAGGCGTCGATCGAAACGAACGAGCCCGAGTACTGGTCGAACGCGTCGCGCAGCCGTGTCCGGAACAGCCGCAGCGCGCTGACCATCGTCGCGTTTTTGAGGCCCATCGCGCTTTGCAGCGCGAGTTTGGTCAGACCCGACGCGAAATTGCGCAGCAGGCCGTGGGTCCGCGCCTGCGGCGTGCCGTACACGACGTCGCAGCCCGTGGCATCCATGCGGTCCGATAGCCGGTGCAACTCTTCGGGCGGATGCTGGAGATCGTCGTCCATCGTCAGCGTGAACTCGTAGCGCGCACAGCGGATCCCGCAGAGCAGGGCGTTGTGCTGCCCGTAGTTGCGCATCAAGTCCACGCCGCGGATCCAGGAGAACTGACGTTCCAGATCGGTGATCACGGACCAACTCTTGTCGCGGCTGCCGTCGTTGACGAGGATCAGCTCGAACTCGGCGCAGAAACCGGGCAGCGCCGCGTGCAACCGCTCGGCCAGCTGCCGCAGCGTGTCCTCGCTGTTGTAGACCGGCACGACGACCGAAACGGCTTTGGTTTTTGCGGATTTCCCCACCCCTGAATCTTAGTGGATGGCCGGGCCCAGCGACAACCACGGGCTCTTTCGAAATGGTAATCGAGCCGCATCGCTGCGGCGCTGTCCGGGTTTGGCCGCGCCCGGCGCCCTGGTAATTCCCAAACGGGTCATGGCGAAAACGGCGACGATGCGTGTTTTCCCACCAGGATCGGGGTTGGAGGATCAAGGGCATGGCACGGACTGATCGGAGATCCGAACGCGGTTCGGCGTTGCTGATGGCTGTCTTCTTGCTCGTTCTGCTCGGCGCGATGGGCGTCGCCCTTCTCAACTTGAGCAACTGGGAGCAACGCTCGAGCCAGGCGGACGTCGAAGGCAAACAACTTTTCTTCTTCTCCGAGGCCGGGATCGAAGACGGTCGGCGCACGCTTTGGGCGATGAACAACGCGTCCGCCGACACGCGAAGCCTGACCGAAGAGTTGACCGCGCTTTCCGGCGACGGCGTGCTCGATTTCGATCCGGACAATCTGGAGCCTGTGTTCAATTCGGGCGTCCTGACCGGGTTCAACGGAATCAACGACGACACGCCGGTTCGCGGGATCACCCGTCTCGACGACGGCTGGTACGCGGCGTTCGTCAACAACGACCCCGCGGACGGGGTAACCAACACCGTCGACACCAACGATCGCGTGATGATCACCGGCGTGGCGTTCAAGGCCAACGGTCGCCGCGAGGTTTCGCAGGCGATCGTGTATCGCCGCGACGCCTTCGTCTCGTTGCCCGCGACGATCACCCTGTTGGGGCCGACCCCGGCGTTCGAGGGCGGCAAGAGCAATCGCAAGTTCTACACTGGCGACAACTACGGATCGCACTGCCCCGGCGGCACGTCGGGCCACGTCCCGATCGTCGGCGTCATCGGCAGCAGCGAGGTGACCGACGCTCAAGAAGGCGTGGACAAACCCGGGAATTACCGCACCGGTTTCAGCCCGACGATGACCGGCACCGACACGGTCGAGAACCTACTCGACGACCCGAGCCTCGACCCGATGTGGACCGATTGCAAAGCCCTGGTCGATCTGGCGCTGGCGATCAAGTACGGCTCGGAACTCGTCGGCGACGCCTCGACGCCGTACTCGAGCTTGGGCACCCCGGGTGCTCCCAAGGCCGTGTTCATCGACGGCGACTACGACATCAGCGGGTCGGGCTCCTACGCGGGCCTGCTGTGGGTCACGGGCAAGCTGACGATGGCCGGTTCGGTCAACTGGCAGGGCGCCGTGTGGGCCGTCGGCGAAGGCGACTTCCACCGCCAGGGTGCCGGCAACGGCGACATCTCGGGCGGGTTGGTCGTCGGCGACGTCGCCGGACCCGATCGCATGCTGTTCACCGCCGACGATTGCAGCGGCGACGACGGCACGCATGGGACGAGCGACGACGGCGTGGCCTCGAGCACGTACCTGGTTGACGGTGCAGGCTCGAGCATGACCGGCTTCTGCAGCGATTACTTCAACGCGTATCGGTCGCTGCGACCACTCGAGATCGTCGACTTCCGTCAGGACTAGCCTGCACGGGACCGGCGGCCCGGATGAAGATGCGTGACGGTCTCGCCGCCGTCGCGTTCCGCTACACGAGCAGCCCGGTCGCGACGAGCGCGATCAGCGCGCCGATCATCGTATTGGCGAAGTTGACCAGGTCGTTGTCGAGCCACTCGAGCCGCTCGAAAGTTGCGCCGAGATAGGACTCGATCGTGGCACCCGCGAATCCGGCCGCGGCAACGACGACCGCCACGGGAAGCCCGACCAGGTCGACTTTCCACGCGATCCCGGCCAACGCCGCGGACGCGGCCAGTCCGGCGAAGGTGCCCTCGAGCGAAACGGCGCCGTCGGTGCCCGCGGGCACGCGCCGGAACGTGGTGATCAGGAAGTGCCGACGGCCGTAGGCCTGCCCGAACTCGGACGAAACCGTGTCGCAAACCGCTGTCGCGAAAGCCGCGGCCAGCGCGGCGGTGAAGATCTCGGGCGTGGCGGTCGCCACGGCCAGGAACGCGAACAAGACGCCGGTCAACGTGTTGGCCACGGCGTTCTTGACGCCGCGACGCCCGCCCCGTTCCTGCGCGACCCCCAACGCGGCCTTCTTGCGAAAGCCCAGCTTCGTGCTCAGCGTCCCCAGAACGAAGAACACGAGCAGCATCAAGAATCCACGCCAGCCGCCGAACGTGTAAAGAGCGGTGCCCAGCACGCATCCGCTCACGGCGCCCGACACGCTGACGCTCCTGGCCGCGTACGCCAGCGCCGCCAGAACCGCGTTGATCAGCAAGCCCCAGAGCAACGCGGTGAGCAGCGCATCGGTTCGCGCGGCCAACAACGCCGGTTGCACGAGTGTCGCAGCGTAGAGAAAACCGCCCCCCACGAGGGGCACGAGGATGTTGTCGTCGATCGCCGTCGGCAGCGATTCGGCGAAGGCCGCGGCGAGCGCGGCGACGAAACAGGCCGCGATCAGGAACAGCGTCTCCTGCAAGTCCCCGCCGACCGCCAGGAACGACATCCCGACCGAATCGATCGCCGCGGTTCCGTCGACGGCGGCCTGCTGCGTCCAGCGGATCAGGAAAGCCGCTGCGGCGGTCCCGTTGAGCACGAAGGCCGCGAAACCGGCCCACGACTTCTCGCGGTTCCAAGGCAGCCTCCCGCCCGTCGCGAGAAGCCCGGCGACGGTCGCCATCCCGTCGCCGACGGCGAGGAATCCCCACGCCGCCGCGGCGATTTCCATACGCTCGCGGAATACCACGATCAAGGCCAGCACCACGGCGGGATAGATCACGATGCCCCGCGAGTAGCCGGACTCGCGTTCGTTCTCCCGCAGCAGGGCCCGCCGCGTCAAACGGTGCAGCACGAACAGGTTGAACAACAATGCGGCGATCGCCAGGCCCGCGGCCTGCAACGGGGTCAGCCAGCGAAACAGGAGCGCGAAGCCACCCATCCCGATGTGCACGGCCTTGCGCATCAATTCGCCGCGGAGCGGGCTCAACTGAGCTCCCCGTTCGTGCGCAGCCAGGCGACCGTTCGACCGACGGCATCGGCAAACGGCGTGATGCGGTAACCGAGTTCGGCGACGGCCTTGTCCGAGGAGTAGGCCCACTCGTGGCGATAGATGCCGACGACCTCATCGGTCAGCTCGGGTTCCCAGCCGAGCAGTTCCGCGCGCCAGCGCTGGACCTTGCCGATCAGGCTCGCGGCCCAAAACGGTATCTTGCGCTTCGGCGGGGCAACGCCGGACGCGGAGCGAAAGGCCTCGAACAACTCGACACCGGTGCGGTTCTCGCCGCCGAGGATGTAACCCTCGCCGGCCTTGCCTCGTTCGAGTGCGGCGCGCATGCCCGCGGCCACGTCGTCGACGAAGGCGAAACACTGGCGCAGGTCGCCGCGGCCGAGCATGCCGGGAAGCTTTCCCCGCGCATGTTGCAGCAGCAGTTGGACGACGTGATTGCCCTCGGTCAGGGCCCCCGGCCCAAAGACGACACCGGGGTACACGCGGACGAGATCGAGATCGGAGCTGTCGGCGTTGCGCGCGAGTTGGTCGGCGAGCCATTTCGTCCGCTCGTAGTCGTTGTGGAACTCCCCTTCCGCCCGCGGGCCGCTCTCGTCCAGCGTCGTGCCGTCGGTCGGGCCCAAGGCGATGAAAGAGGACGTGTAAACCAACCGCGCCCCGGCGTCGCGGCAGGCTTGGATGACGTACCCCAGCGCCTCGACGTTGACGCGATCGAATTGGCGCTTGTCCCGCACCCACGTCTTGACCAGCGCCGCGGCGTGAACCACCGCCCGGCAGCCGTCCACGGCTCGCTCGACGGCCGCCCGATCGGTCACGTCCCCGGTGACGACCGCCGCGGACTGCGGCCGCGTCGTCCAACGCGAAGCGTCGCGGCAGAAGCCGACGACTTCGTGGCCGGCGCCGGCGAGTTCCTGGGCGACCCGCCCGCCCAGGAATCCGGTCACGCCGCTGACCATCACCCTCACGTCCCGAGCCCCGCCACGTAGTCCGCCAGCGCGTCCTGCCACGCTCGCATCGACTTGCCGGTGATCTCGCGGTAGCGCGCGGTGTCGAGAACGGAGTAGGCCGGGCGTTCGAGGTCGTCGGGCGGTTCGGGTCGCTCCGCGACGGCGAAGTCGAAACCGGCCAGGCGAACCGCCTCCTGGGCGAGTTCGAGCCGGCTCGCTGCCCCGTCGTTGACGACATGGACCAGTCCGTGCCCCCCGGCGTCCAGCAGGTGCACGAGGGCCGCGGCAATGTCCGGCGTGTAGCTCGGGGAAGACACGGGTGGCCGCACGACCTCGAGGCGACCCTTGTCGCGCGCCTGGGCCAAGATCGCGTCGACGTAATGCGGAGGGCCCTCCGGGCGCCTGCCGTAGACGGTCGACGTGCGCGCGATCAAAGCGGCGGGATAGACGCGAGCCACCTCGTGCTCACCGTCGAGCTTGGAGGCGCCGTACGCTTGCAGCGGGTTGGTCGCGTCGTCTTCGAGGTAGGGCCGATCGGCCGACCCGTCAAAGACGTAGTCCGTGGAAACGTGGACCAGCGGCACGCCCGCCGCGGCGCAGGCTTCGGCCAAACGGCGCGGCCCGTGGCAATTGATTTCCCACACGAGCTGGCGGTTGACCGCTTCTTCGGCCCCGCGCACGTCGGTCCAGGCGGCGGCGTTGAACACCGCCGCCGGCTGGAGTTCCCGCAAACGCTCGCCGGCGTCCAGAGCCGTCAAGTCCAGGTCTTGCGGTCCGAGCGCGACGAACGAACGCCGTTGTTGCCGGAGCCGGTCGCACAGCGCCAGGCCGAGCTGGCCTGTCGCGCCGACGATGACGATGCGTCCGCTCACACTTCCCATGGCGATCTAAAATCCCGAGTAGTCGAACAGTTTACCGATACCGGCCAGATCGACTCGAAAAGAGAGATCTTCGCGGTCGAAGGCACCGGAGAAATCCCGCGTGAACCTTTCGATCACGAACGTGCAGCACTGGGTGGCGTAGGCCAGGCGCCAGTGTTGATCGGGCAGGTGACTCTGACCCGGCGGCGGGTTGGCCGTGAACAGCGTGGTGTAGTTCAACTGCAGTTTCCCGCCGATCAGGTTGAGTCCGCTGTCAAAACGCACCTGGGTGTCGTCACGGTTGGCTTCGAACACGGGCATCGTGCTGGTTCCGACGTTGCGCACGCCGAGCCCGCGGCGGAAGATGACGGAAAACCCCGTGCGCGCCTTGCGGTTGCGGATCGCCCCCGACAGCGTGACGTCGCTGATGCGCTCGTACAGGATGTGGTAGTTCCCGCGCAGGTCGATGCTGGTCTTCAAAGACGGGTTGTAGCGGCCGATCATCTGAACGTTGGAGAAAGGGCTGCTGGACTCGTTGATCCCGTCGGAATCGAGGTCCGCGAAGCTCAATTCGTTGTCGTACGAGCGCATCTGGCGGAATTCCAGCGAGGCGATCTCGAGCGCTTCGACAGGCGCGTCCTCCGGCGGCAGCGGGGCGAACCCCTCGGTGGTGTCGACCGGCGAGACGCCTTCGGCAAGCGGGTCGTTGGTCGTGCCGTCCGCGAGAACGACGGGCTGCAAGGCCTCGCGACCCGGTTGCGGCAACGAACGGGGTCGCTTGGCGAACAGCCGTTGAACGAGGGAGTAACTCAGGTTGGCGCCGCTCCCGTTGAACTGGTCGACGTCGTCGTAGAGCAACAGTTCGGTGGTGCGATCGAAACGATCGAGATAGCCGTAAGCGACTTGCGGCTCGACGGTGTGCTTGAAACGGCTACCGCTCTTGCGTTCGAAGATCCTGTAGAACTTGGGGCCGACGATCGACAGGTTCGCACCGAACAGGTTGCGCGTGATCGCCGAGTCCGCGGCGACGCGCGTGACGTCCCCCGTGCCGAGCGTGATCTCTTCGAGCCGCTGCGTCCAACGCGTCGTGCGGTACCTCACGCTCGGCGTGATGTCGACCCAGGGCGCCGGCGTCCACGGCATCGAGAATTGCGGGAACAGGTCGATCCTTCCGTAGTCGGCGTCGAGCGGCGCCAGTTGGATCGGCGTGCAGGGCGGCGTGGTGCACGGCGTGGGCTCCTCGCGCTGCTCGATCTTGGCGATCGAGGACTGGTAGTCGAAGTAAACGGGACTCTTGCCCAAGCGCTTGGTGCGCCCGCGCCACTCGATCTCGGGCAAGGTCTGCTGGATCAGTTCGGATCCGTCCACGCGCAGTTGCTCGCGGCGCAGCTCGCGCACGTTCAGCGATGCCCAGGGTCCGTTGCGCGAGAACTCGATGCGGGCCAGGACGGTCGGTGAGGAGACGACGTTCAGGTTGCGCGCGAAGTCGCTGTAATAGTTGAAGTCGCTGATCTGGTTGATGTCCGCAACCATGCGCCAGCCGTTGTCGAATTGCTGCTCCTGCTTGTACTCGAAGTTCCAGCGTTCGGCGTTGGTGACCTGGTCGTCGATATAGAAACCCTTGAACGAGGCCGAGCCGCGGCGACTGGGCAGGAATCGCATCTCCAGGCCGCCGCCCAGCCCGGCCTCGCTGTAGTAGGTCCCCAGCAGGGTCAGGTCGGCGCTCGGGCCCAGCGGGATGAACAACTCCTGGGTCACCGCGTTGCCCAGCTTTTCGTTGGTAAAGAACTCGGGGACCAGGAGACCGGCGGCGCGCCGGTCCTTTACGGGCCACACGATGTAAGGCAGGTAAAACACCGGAACCTTGGAGGCTACGAGGCGCGGGTTCCACATGCGGGCGTACTTGTCCAGCCGGATCGTCGCGCTCGAAACGTTGAACGACCAGTAGGGCACCGGTTGCGTACACGTGGTGAACGTCGCGTTCTTCAACTTGATCAGGTCGTCGCCGATCTTTTCGGCCCTCTTGGCCCAGAAGTAATACTGGTCCGTCGCCTGGCCGGAGGCGTCGTCCATCACGCCGTGTCCGACGGAGAGGTCGTATTCCAGACGACTCCCGAAGATGCGATTCGTTTGCCAAACCAGCAGCACGTTGCCTTCCGCGATGACCATGCGGTTGTCGCGATACGTCACGCGGTCGGCTTGGATGCGCGTGTCGCCGTTGCGAATCGTCACGGGCCCGGTCAGGAGCACCCCGTCATCGGTTTGGATCAGCTGGTCGAAATCGATCTCGACGCCCTCGGCCAGATCGAGTTGAAAACGATCTTCGCTGGGCGGAGCTTCGGTCTGGGCTGGCAGCGGCGAGACGGCGAGGATCACCCAGAGGGCGAGAATCGGGGGCGGAAGTCGCATCGGTTGAGCAGTTTACCGCGTCAGAACTGATCCTGGTAAGGGATGTAGGCCGCGCCGGGCACTTGGAGAGACGGAATCTCCGCCATCCCGTCCAGCGACAGCAGCATCGGAACCGCACCGCGCCTCGAACTGGAGCGGATTTCCCAGTCACTCAGGTGCTCCAGCAGCTCGTGCGGCAACCAGGCGTAGAAGCGGCGCATCCCGGAACGCGCGGCATCGGCGGCGGCCAGTCGCAACACGCCGGCCATCCGCTCGAAACCGCCTCCTGCCGCACCGACCTCGCGGACGTTCCACTCGCCGCGCCCCTCGACCGTGATCAGATAGCCGACGATCTCCCCCCCGCTTTCGGCCACGCGCCAGCGTTGCTTCACGTGCGCGCTGCCGAGCCGCTCGAAAAAGCTGAATGAGCGCGTTCGGACGAAGTCCCAGTGTCCCGCGTCGCGCAGGATCGCGAACGGACGCCCTGCGCAAAAAGCGCTGTGCATCTCGATCACGGTGGGCAGGTCTTCGGGATGCATGTCGCGCATGCTCCAGCCGGTAGGCGCGTCCTCGGCTCGCGCGCGCAGCGGCCCCCACTGCTCTTCGGCCGGGATCTCGCTGAAACCGAAGGCTTCGTAGTAACGCGTTCCGATGTCGGAGAAAAGCATCGCCGCTTTGGCCCCCGCGGCCCGTCCGGCTTCGAGCGCCGCGCGCACGGCGGCCGCGGCATGGCCGCGGCGGCGGCGGGCCCGCGGCGTGAAGATGGCGCCCAACACGATCGCCCGCTCGCAATCTCCCAGCACTTGAAGCCTGGGCCGGTAGACCTTCAAACTGGAGAGGACCTCGCCTTCGTCGCCGAGCCAGACGTAGAACCTGGCGTGCTCACGACCCCACGGGGTCGAACTGATCTCGTTCCAGAGTTCGAGGTAATCGCGACGCTTCAGCCCGGCTCCCCACAGCGCGTAGGACTCCCTGTAGATGCGCTCGATGTGATCGGGTTCGGCGACGACGAGACGCGGCATGGGGGCGGATTCTAGCAGCCCGCCGGCTCGGCGAACGACCGGGGAAGGCGGGGTGGAGGGTCAGTCGTTCGGACAGTCGCAACGCCCGAGAGTCCGGTTGCAGGCGAAGCAGTGCCCGTTGCGCTCGAAGAACTCCACCATCTCCTGTTGCCAGGCGTCGAGGATCGACAGCTTGTCCAACATCGTCAGCCGGCCGGAAACGTCGGTGTCTCCGAGCCAACCGCGCATGTTCGAGAGCGAATCGTGATAAGCCCGTCGCAGGTCGAAGATCGTCATGTCATCCCGTTGTCGCGTGTACCGGCACTTTAGCGGCAGCGCGCCTGCTTGCCGCACCTGCCGGGGCGAAGTCGCGGTGAATCTGCCGCGTGGCGGCCGCGCTTGTGGAAAACCTGTGGACGAACGGTCTCGCGCTACGGAAATGTGGCCTCGGCGGGCCGCAGACGGGCCGGTTTTTCGACCGATAAGCTTATTGTTTTCTTGTATTTAAGCTGACTCAAACGTGTCTTTACCGAGTTTGAATGAGGATTCGACGGGTTTTCCACAGATCGCCACCCGGAAACCTTCGCCAAGTATTTGCAAAAAAAGAGGTTTGCAGTCGTCAAAAAAAAGCCGGGGCATCAAGCCCCGGCTTCAGCGAACTCGATGAACGCGGGTTACGCGGAGAGGAACTCGCGCAGGTCGCGGCACTCTTCCGCGGCCTGGATCTTCTTGAGCGCCGTGGCCTCGATCTGACGCACGCGCTCGCGGGACAGGCCCATCACGCGGCCGATCTC
>JABAOE010008880.1_pt1 | contig 11105 bp, 11 predicted proteins | sample 7062141 | NCBI WGS metagenome assembly JABAOE01 (sample SAMN14538627, study PRJNA623070) | marine sediment metagenome | biome: marine biome [ENVO:00000428]; feature: marine pelagic biome [ENVO:01000023]; material: deep marine sediment [ENVO:00002113] | place: India: Gulf of Khambhat ...
TCGGTGTGCCAATGGCCCTGCATGAAAGACTCAGCGGCACCCACTGAACCGCCCAGCGCCAGGGTCACGTAGCAGGCCGGATCTCGGATGTCTACCGCGACGTTCAAGGGGCATTGGAGACTGGCCGCACCGAACCGATAACGCTCGCTACCCTCTTGAATCTCGATGGCGCCGTTTTGCACCAGTGCCAGCTTCTTGAACACGGCCGCCCGACAGATGCGCGCCAGCCCAGATGGTTGCGAAAAACCCAAGGTTGTTCCTGTTTCCGTCCGAGTCGACATTTTAGGGAAGCTCCTCCAGGCTCCGCGCCGCTTGCTTATTCGGATGAGTGAATAACGGGTGTCTTTTTCAGCCACAGCTTGAGGGCCTGCCAATGAATAGCCATGGTTACACGCAGGGTGAGAAAAGGAAACTTCAGCAGCATCAGATTCAGGGTTGCCGGACGGAGGGCCTTGCGGGTGAGCGCCAGGTCGGCTTGGAAGACTGCCTTGCCGCGCCGCCAGTTGCTCAGGCTCAGGGTCAACCGTTCATGGGGAACGCTGGCGCGCAGTCGGTAGCTCATGTCCATGGGCATGAACGGCGAGACATGCATTTCCTTGGTCATATGATGGCTGCGCCGCTCGGGGGCCGCGGCCCGGTTTGTCGTTTCCGGGAGCACGTACCAGTGGCGCTCGCCCCAGGGGGTATTGCTCACTTCCAGGACCAGATCGGTCAGCTGCCCGGCCACGTCGTAGCAGTAATAGACGCTGATGGGGTTGAACACGTAGCCAAAATAGCGCAGGTGAGTGAGGAGGAATACGCGGCCGGCGGGGCGCCGGCCAGTCTCTGTTTCCACCAGGTCGCGAATGTCGTCGGCTAGATTATCGTGCCGGCCAACCAGATGGTCCTGACGGCGAAACCAGGCTAAGGCCGGCCGTCGGGCCGACCACAGCGGTACGCCGTCGAACAGCTCCGGCAGCGCGTCCAACTCCAGGAACGCAAAGAAGATGCGATAGCCGAAGCGATGTGCCTGCGGCGATTTGCGCCGATGATAGACCCAGCCTTCGTATATGCAGCTAGATGGCAGCACGGAGCGGTTGCAATTCTTTCCAGACATTCAGGGCGCTCACTACGCCGTCCTCGTGGAAACCGTATCCCCAGTAGGCACCACAGTAGTGGGTTCGGTTGCGGCCGCTGATTTGGTGACGTTGTTGCTGGGCGGTGAAGCTCTCCGCCGAGAACAGCGGATGGTGATAGGTGATCTTCTTGATGATGGTTTCAGGGCGCACTGCGTGGGTCGCGTTCAGAGTGACCAGAACCTGTTGCTGGAAGGGCAGGCTTTGCAGAATATTCAGATTGTACGTGACCGCGACCCGCTCGGTGACCTCGCGGCGGGACAGATAGTTCCAAGCGGCCCACGCCCGTTTTCGTTTCGGCAGCAGCCCCACGTCCGTATGCAGTACAGCCTCGTTTTCCTGATAGGGCAGCGCGCCGAGAATGCGCTGTTCCGCGGTCGAAGCATCCGCAAGCATCCTGAGGGCCTGGTCACTGTGGCAGGCGAACACAACGGCGTCGAAGCGCTCGGACCCGGTGTGTGACTGAGAATCTCCACGTGTCCAGGGGTTCTTGCAACCCGCTGCACCGCCGAGTTCAGGCGCAGCTCACCTTGAAAACCGTCCAGAATGGCCCTCACGTAGCGGCGCGCCCCGCCGGTTACGGTGCGCCACTGGGGCCGGTCCTTGATCTTCAGCAGGCCGTGGTTGATAAAAAACTGTACAAATGCCCGCGCCGGAAAGTCACGCATTTTGTCCATGGGAGCCGACCAGATCGCTGCGCCCATGGACAGCAGGTAGCGCTCGACAAAGAAGCGCGAATAGCCACCTTCATCCAGCAGCTGACCCAGGGTGATGTCGTTACCGGCCCGAAGGCAGGCGGGGGCCTGCTGATTGAAGCGCAGGATATCCCGTAGCATGCGATAAAAGCGGGGTCGCAACAGGTTGCGTCGCTGCGCAAACAAAGCGCCCAGGGATGATCCCATGTATTCAAAATCGGGATCCTCGCAGCTGAAGCTGAAGCCCATGGAGCTATGCTGAGAAGCTATGCCTAAGTCGCGCAACAGGCGGGTGAAGTGGGGGTAGTTGAGCTCATTGAAGACGATGAAGCCGGTGTCGACGGGGTGGGACAAACCGTTCAGTTCGACGTCGATGGTGTTGGTGTGGCCACCGGCGTAGTCGGCCGCCTCAAAAAGCGTGACCTGGTGCTCGCGTTGCAGATAGTGCCCTGCCACTAACCCGGACACACCGGCTCCCACAATAGCGATTTTCATAGCCGCGCGCCCCGGCCGCTGTCAGGCGTTGAGTCGTGTGCCATTTCGTTGCATTGCCACCGTTAGATTCGTTACCAGGGGTCCCGGCCCTGCCCGCGTGATCGCAGCTACGGTCCGATAGGGATAGAGGATTTCTTTATTCTCGCTTATTCTTGGTCAGCGCCCGTTTCTTGGCGGAAGGCGCCAGAGTCGGCATTGTACACAAACTCCCGCGACCGTCTAATTGCTTAAACTTACTGACAAAACTGGTGAGTGGGGCTCGCACAGGCAACGCGCATGGCCCCCGGTTGCGGCAAATCTGTTGCGAGCGACGGCCCCAGCTTGTGTACCATTGCGTGCTATGTTTTCAGCGCTCAGTGAAGGCAAGCGGGCCGTGTGGTTGACGCGGGGGCTCATGGGGCTGGTTTTGATGGCGGCCCTGGCTGGTTGCGCCCGCCTGGACCAGATCCAGGCCAATATCAAACACGAAGCTGGCGCCCTGCAGTCGGGCGATCTGGCCCGTGATGGCCTGGTTTTCATCACGCCGGCTGCGCCCACGGGCCAGGAGGCGGATCGGCAATCGGTGGCGTTCCTGTTTGCGGGGGTCGTCAAGGCAGAGCGCCCGGACATCAACGTCACCAGCCTGGCGCAGACGCTGAGCGCCATAAACCGGACCGGGACGGTCTTGGTGCGGCCTATCGAAGCATGTACCAGGACTATCAGGCCACGGGGGTTCTGCCCGCCGAAACGCTCGCTTTGATCGGTGCAGCGACGGGCGGCCGGTACATCGCAATTATCGAGTTGTCCTCCTTCTACCAGACAACACGCGGACGATTTTCCTTTGTGGGAATTCGCTTCCTGGAAACCAAGATCGCAAATTTGCGCATGTTTCTGCAGATCTGGGATAGCCAGGACGGATCGGTGGTCTGGGAGGCCAGTGAGGAGATTAATATTGCCAAGGATACGGCGGTGGAGAAGCCGGTTACTTTTGAATGGGTCACCGAGGAAACGGCTCGGCGACTCGTCCAGTTGTTTCCCGGAACGCCACCTCCCGCGGACGATTAGCGGGCAGTCTTCAGCCTGGCTTTGAGACCTGTGAGCGCGGTTGTGCGCCCAGCGGCGGCATGGGATAGTAGCGCTCGCTTCCCAGAACAATAAAAAGCATCTTGGCAGCAAGCTCTCCCGCCACAGGATCGGAGTCGCCGTATCCATCTTCCGGTTACGCCTGGTACGTTGTGGTGTTGCTCACCGCTGCTTACGTGGTGTCGTTTATCGATCGGCAGATCATGGCCCTGCTGGTGGAGCCCATCAAGGCAACCCTGCAGTTGAGCGACACTCAGATGGGCCTGCTGCTGGGCTTCGCTTTTGCGCTGTTCTACGTGTTGCTGGGTATTCCCATTGGCTGGCTGGCCGATCGACGCAGCCGCCGCGCCATCATCGGCGTGGGTATCACCGTCTGGTGCCTGATGACCGCGGCTTGCGGCCTGGCGAAGAACTTCACGGCGCTGTTTCTCGCTCGGCTCGGGGTTGGGGTGGGTGAGGCAACGCTGTCACCGGCCGCCTACTCCTTGATCAGCGATTACTTTCCGCGGGAAAAGCGCAGCCGGGCCATCAGCTTTTTCATGGGCGGCATATCAGTGGGGTCCGGTCTGGCCTATGTGGTCGGCGGACAGGTGGTGGCGCTGGTTGAGAAAGCGCCGGCGGTGGAGCTGCCTCTGATCGGCACCTTGCACGCCTGGCAGACCGCATTTCTCGCCGTGGGGTTGCCGGGTCTGCTGATCGCTGCGCTCATGCTGAGTGTTCGCGAACCCGCGCGGCGCGGTCTGCTCGCCGCCCAGGGCCCCGATAGCGGCAGCGCACCCATGGCGGACGTTGCGCGCTATCTTTACGAACGGCGCCGTGCCTACGGAAGCCTGGGGCTCGGGATGTCTGTGGTCACCACCATGGGGTATGCCTGGTTCTGGCTGCCGTCCCTGTTTTCCCGCGTGTTTGACTGGAGTATCGCGGACTTCAGTCTGCGTTACGGTGTCGTGCTGTTAATTTTTGGCCCTCTGGGCGTGACCAGCGGCGGGCTGTTTTCGGATTGGCTGTATCAGCGCGGCGTCGTGGAGGGCCCCTATCGGGCAACCATCATTGCCGCGACGGGGCTGGTCCTGACCGCCATCGCTGTGCCCTTGATGCCTGACGGTTGGCTGGCCCTGGCCATGCTCGTTCCCGCCACTTTGTTTGGCGCCATGGCCTCGGCCACTGGCGGCTCTTCATTGGTATTCATTGCGCCTAACGAGCTGCGCGGCCAGGCAACGGCGCTCTACTTTGCGCTGATCAGCATTGTCGGTTTCATCGTGGGACCGTCGTCGGTGGCGTTCTTTACCGACCAGGTGTTCAAGAACGAGGGTGCCATCCACTATTCCCTGGCTGTTGTCCCGGCATTGTTCGGCACACTTTCCATTACCATGTTTCTTACCGGCCGACGCCGTTACATCGCGTGTGTCCGGGAAGCCGAGCAGCGCAACTAAGTCTGGCGAACAACAGGAGTAAGCTGTGACCGCGCACACCCGCTATTTCGCGACGATTCAATCCGGCCGCTGGGGCGATCGACAAGTGCACTATCGTCGAGCCGGCCGGGGGCCTGCATTACTCATGTTGCATCAGTCGCCCCAATCGTCGCGGGATTTCATCCCCCTGATCGAGTCCTGGTCCAGACGCTTCACCGTAATTGCTCCGGATACGCCTGGCTATGGCTTGTCCGATCCTCTGGGCGTCACCGAAGCGAGTATGGACGATTTCGCTGCGGCGGTAGTGGAGTTCCTGGACGCCGTCGGGATCGAGGCGTTTGGTGTCTACGGCTTTCATACTGGTGCAGGCATGGCCGTGGCGCTGGCGAACCGGTTGTCCGAGCGCACCCGGGCGGTGGTGGCTAATGGTTACGTCGTGCTCACCGACGCTGAGGCGCGGGATATCCTGGCGCACTATCTGCCGCCCTTCGAGCCGCGCTGGGACGGCGGCCATCTGACCTGGCTTTGGGCACGCATGCGGGAACAGCAGATCTTCTTTCCGTGGCACGCTCGCCACGCCGCCAATCGCATGGACTTTGACCTGGCGGCACCGGAAAAGCTGCAGGAGGGCGTGGTGGAGTTTATGCGCGCCGGAGATAACTATCGGGTGGCCTATCGGGCGGCCTTTGAATACGACAGCCGGGCTGCACTGACGACGCTTGGCGTGCCGGCGTTCATTACGGCGGCAGACCCGGATCCGTTGTCGGCCCACCTCGCCCGCATCAGCGAGAAAAGCGCGAGTGTTGCCATTGAGCCCGGCGGTACCGCAGAAGCCACGCTGGCCAAATCCCTGGAATTTCTGCTCCGCCATCCGGCGGCGGAGCCGCCGCCGGCGCCGGCAACAGCCCCCCTCACAGGGCGCACTTTTAATGAAATGGTGAATGTGCCGGGCGGCCAGTTGCGCGTGCGACGGAATGTGCAGGCGAGCGGTCGAACGGTGGTGGTGCAGCACGATGCAGCGGGGTCCTCCGATGTGGTGGATCCCGTGTCCCGTTCCCTGATAGGTCATCGTCCGGTGCTGGCTGTGGATCTACCGGGCCACGGCGAGTCGGACAACATCATCGGCGAGGAGGACGTGACGGTAGCTCGCTACCAGGACGTCGTGCAGCAGGTTCTGGATGCCCTCGGTCTGGATGAGATTGACTTCTACGGCATGTGGGGCGGCGGCCTGGTGGGACTGGAGATGGCGGTGACCAGTCCAGACCGGGTTAAGAATTTGGTGATGAGTGACGTCATCTACCATTCCGATGCGGAGCGGCAGAGCTTGATCGCTAACTACACACCGCTGTGGAAGCCGGTGTGGTACGGCGGACATCTGCTGATGATTTGGCACATGATGCGAGACCAGGGCCTGTTCTGGCCTTGGTTCCGGCGCGAACGGGCGGGCATCCTATGGGGCGAGCCCTATGTTGATCCGGCCATGGTCAACGGCCGGGTGCTGGAGGTATTCAAGGCTCCGGTCATGTGGCGCCTGGCGTATCAGAGCCACTTCACTTACCCAACCCATGAGCGCCTGCAGCAGGTTGCTGTGCCCACGCTGCTCTGCGCGCCCGAATGGGACCCCAATTACGGCCATACACAGGCCGCCCACGCCGCGGCGCCTCAAACCCGGTTTGCCCAGTTGCCGCCTGCGCTGGACGATTGGGGCCCGGCTTTCCTGGACTTTTTAAACAAATAACGCAGCTGTTCAGGCAGCGCTGGCCCGGGCCGGACCGGGTGCCGGCGGCTTGGCTTCCGTGCCCAGTTCGTCCAGGGCGGCAGTCAGGCTCAGCACCCGCTGGCCTTTGCTGCCCAGCCGCCGCATAGAGACGCTGCGCTCTTCCACTTCCCGCTTACCCAAGGCAAGGATCACCGGCACTTTCTGCACACTGTGCTCTCGCACTTTGTAGTTGATTTTCTCGTTGCGCAGGTCGATGTCGGCGCGCAGGCCCACCGCCTTGAGGGCAGCGAGAACTTCCCGGGCGTAGCCATCTGCGTCGGAGGTAATGGTGGTCACCATCACCTGCATGGGGGCCAACCACAGCGGCAGGTTGCCAGCGAAGTGCTCAATCAAAATGCCGGTGAAGCGTTCCAGCGAACCGAAAATGGCCCGGTGCAACAGTACCGGAACGTGTTTCTCGCCGTCAGCGCCGATATAACTGGCACCCAGTCGACCGGGCAGATTCAGGTCCACCTGGAGAGTGCCGCACTGCCACTCGCGGCCGATGGCGTCCCGAAGCACAAATTCAAGCTTGGGTCCGTAAAAAGCCCCCTCACCGGGGTTATAGCTGTAATTCAGTTCCATGGCGTCAACGGCTGCTTTCAGCGCCGCCTCCGCTTGGTCCCAAACAGCGTCCTCGCCCACGCGCACCTCAGGGCGGTCGGCGAATTTGATCTGCACATCATCAAAACCAAACGCGCTGTAGATGCTGAGCAGCAAATCGCAGACCGCTTTCGATTCGGCGGTTATCTGCTCACGGCTGCAGAAGNNCGGACCCGCATCAAACCATGCAAGGCGCCCGAGGGTTCGTAACGATGAACTTTGCCAAACTCGGCCAGGCGGATGGGGAGTTCCCGGTAGCTGCGCAGATCGTCTTTGAAAATTTGGACGTGGCCAGGGCAGTTCATTGGCTTGATCGCGAAGATACGGTCGTCCTCGGTACGGCTGGTGAACATGTTCTCGCCGAACGACTCCCAGTGGCCAGATGCCTCCCAAAGCGAACGGTCCATGAGCTCCGGCGTATTCACTTCCCGATAGCCGGCCTCCGTTTGCCGCTCCCGCATATAGTCGATCAGGGCCTGAAACAGGGCCCAACCCCGCGGGTGCCAGAACACGGCCCCAATAGCCTCGTCCTGGAAATGAAACAGATTCATCTGCCGGCCAAGCTTGCGGTGGTCACGCTTCTCGGCCTCTTCCAGCCGGGTCAGGTGGCTTTTCAGCTGCTTGTCGCTGGCCCACGCGGTACCGTAGATGCGCTGCAGCATCTCGTTACGTGAGTCGCCGCGCCAGTACGCACCGGCCAGTTTCATCAGCTTGAAGGCCTTCCCCAGCCTGCCCGTGGACGGCAGATGGGGTCCGCGGCACAAATCGACGAAGTCGCCCTGGCGATACAGGGTGATGGGTTCGTCGGCCGGAATCGAGGCGATAATCTCGGCCTTGTAGAGCTCGCCCTGCTGGCGAAAGAACTCCACTGCCTTGTCACGATCCCACTCTTCCCGGNNCTTCCATGCGCTCCAGATCCTCCGGCGTGAACGGCTCGGCCCGGGAGAAGTCGTAGTAGAAGCCGTTCTCGATGGCGGGCCCGATGGTGACCTGTGTTTCCGGGTAGAGTTCCTTGACCGCCTCGGCCATGACGTGGGCAGCGTCGTGGCGCAGCAGTTCCAGTCCCTCTTCGCTGTCACGGGTGATAATCGCCACGCTGGCGGTATCCGGGAGCGGGTGAGTCAGATCGCGCAGTTCGCCGTCCACGCGCACCGCTACGGCGTCCTTCGCCAGCCGTCGGCCGATGTTCTCGGCCAGTTCGTGACCCGTGACGGGTTGATCGAAAATCCGTTGCGAGCCATCGGGTAGGGTGATCTGCGGCATTATCGCTCTCGTGAGTGCGTTACGCTGCGGTGAATTGTACGAGAACTATGGCAGGCGCAGATACCGGCTGAGATGAATATCCGGCGCGTTGTCGGCGAAGCCGGCCAGCTCGGGTGTCACCAGGTTACGACTGCGGCGAATGTAGAGCGGGATCACCGGCAGGTCATCGACGATCAGCTTTTCTGCGGCGGTCAAGAGCTGACTGCGCTGCCGCGGATCCGCCGTGGTCTTCGCGCGGGTCAACAGTGCTTCAAATTCCGGATTGGAGTAGCGGCCCGTGTTGTACGACGAGGACGCCATGAATCGGGCTAGAAACGGTTCGGGATCGTCATCTTCCAATGCCCCAGTCAGGGCCATGTCGAAAGCGCCGCGGCGAATGTCCGAGATCATGGACTTCAGCTCAGACTGCACCATCTCGACCGAAACCGGCAGGCTGCGCCACATGGCCGCTATGGCGACCACCAGATTACGATCGGGTCCGGACGGATAGCGCAGCTGAATGGCGAGGGGCTTTGACTGGGAATAGCCCGCCGCCGCCATCAGGCTGGCGGCCTGCTGCAGCCGGGCCGCCGGGGGCGAGCCGTAATCCAGGTCGGGCACGGCCAGCTGGTAATCTGACACCGCGGGGGGCACCACGCTGTAGGCTGGCGTTTCACCGCCCGCCAGCACCTTGGTTGCGAGCGCCTCCCGCTGCAGAGCCAGAGACAGGGCCTGGCGAATCCGCAGATCCTGAAAGCGGGCGAGGGTCATGTTGAAACGAATGTAGGCAACGCTCAATCGGGAAGCCGTATGCACGGCATCACCCAGCTCCCGGCGCAGGAATTCCTCCCGCCGCGTGGGAAACCCGGGAAAGCCATTGATGTGCAGATCGCCGGCGCGAAACCGGCTGACCGAGGACTCCAGGTCCTGGGTGGGAAAATACAGCACACCATCCAAGGTCACGTCGTCCGCGGCGAAGAAGTGGTCGTTGCGGGCCAGCCGAATGAATTCCCCGGGCCGGCGTTCTACCAGCCGAAAAGCGCCGTTGGAGACGTGCTTGCCCGGTTCCACCCACGTCTTGCCGTGTTTCTCAATCACGTGGGCCGGGAAAGGCAGTCCCTCGCTGGAGGCCAGCAGGCGCGGCAGGCGCGGGGCCGGATGGCTCAGCTTGAGAATCAGGGTCAGCGGGCCGGGGGCTGCCACGCCCAGGGCTTCCGGTGGCAGCTGGCCGTGGTAGATCTCGCGCGCGTTGCGCAGCACGAACAGCTTGTCCGCCCGTGTGATCGCCGTTGCCGGTGTCACGGAGCGGCGGAAGGTGTAGAGAAAATCGCTGCTGGTGAGAGGGTGACCGTCTGACCAGCGCATGTTGGGCCGGAGCGCAAAGTTATACGAGAGCCCATCGTCGCTGACAGTCCAGCTGGCGGCGGCACCGGGCACAATCTGTGCGGCGGGGCCGTAGGTTGTCAGGCCTACGAACATGTCCAGAACCAGCGCAATCTCGCTGTCCACGCCGGACCGGTTCGGTGTCAAGGACTCGGGCTCGCCGAAGGCGCCGCGGCGCAATATCGTGGGGTCGGCGGCCGCCGCACCCCAGGCCGTCAGCAACAGCGCCAGACCAGGCAGCCACCCTGGACCGCGGGAGTGATGCTGCGCCGTCCCCATGGCGCAGTAGCGTAACACCAAGCAAGGTTACCGCGCGGGCCGGACGGGGCCGCGGCGCGGTGGCGGATGGTGACGGTGGTCAGCCGGCTCGGGAGCGACTCCGGCCGCGCATCATCAGCCCGACGCCTTCATCGGAGACATGGGCCAGCACAGCCTTCTTGCGATGCAGGCGAGTCACCCGCCCCAGACTCACCGCAAAGATCAGGTTCACGACCGTCCCCGCGGGCAAGCCAAGGGAGCTGATCTCAAGGTAAACCCCCATCGCAGACAAGTTGCGGGCGCGGCAGCGATACCAACGGCCACCGCGGACCGACAGATAGACGGTAGTGGATACCCGGTTTCTTTGTAGCAGGCGTCTTTCCATACGGATTCTTAGCTGTCCGTTTTGAATCGTTCTAGGCCGTTACTTTGCCCCAACTCGCCCGAGCCTGTGAAGATCAGCCCTTTGAAGACATGCGCGTGCTGTCNNTGATAGATCGAAAATTTCCAGATATAGCCGTGCAGCGGGTAGGCACGGCGGCGGGCCCTGGCGGGGGCGCTTTGGAGCCCTGATGAAGATTATGTTGCCGGTCGCCGCGCCCAAAATGACGCCCGGTGGGGGCCGCGTCAGCGCGACGCCGGCAGCACGTCTCGCCTGTCTCGGGTGGGGGCGCTCTGATAGCACTCCTTAATAAGCGTTCCGCTGGCGGAGCCGCCTCCCGGGCCGGCTGGACCGCTCCCGGGCCTCGGTTCAACGGTCTTATCAGGCGGCCACCCGGCTGACGGTCAATCAGGCCAATCGCCAGCGCCGCCATGCCCAGCAGCGGCGACGCCTGGCGGAACGGGGGTGGCTGGTCGGCGCTGCGCGTCGGGGTGGCCTGACAAGCCGGCTATTGTCATTCCGGCCGGTTTGTTGTTTTGGTTTGACGGCCGGTGAGACCAGCCCCGTTGAGCCTGCCGCAGGGTACGCCGGAAGGGAGAAATCCCCCGCCCCGTAAGGCCTGCAGTCGGTTGACAGCCTCCCGGCGCAGATCAGACAATACGCCGCTTGTGTCCGCGGAGGGGTACCCAAGCGGTCAAC
>JABAOE010008266.1_pt1 | contig 11103 bp, 7 predicted proteins | sample 7062141 | NCBI WGS metagenome assembly JABAOE01 (sample SAMN14538627, study PRJNA623070) | marine sediment metagenome | biome: marine biome [ENVO:00000428]; feature: marine pelagic biome [ENVO:01000023]; material: deep marine sediment [ENVO:00002113] | place: India: Gulf of Khambhat ...
ATCTTGCCGGGCCGCGTGGCTTCCCCGGCCGTATCTTGCCGGGCCGTGTGGCGTCCCCGGTCGAGCGCCCCGTCGTGAGGAGGCATCCGATGTCCCGAGTCCCGTCGCGAGCGCGCGCCCTGCTCGCGGGCGCGCTTCTCCTTCCGAGCAGCGCGGTCGCGCAGCTTTCGATCACGCCCGACGTCGTGTACGGCCACAAGGACGGGATGGCGCTGACGTACGACGTGCTCCACCCCGCGGGGCCGGCGAACGGGGCCGCCGCGCTGTACATGGTGAGCGGAGGCTGGGTGTCACGCTGGAGCCCTCCCGAGACCCTGGCGGAGCGCCCGCTCTTCGCGGAGCTCGCCGCGCGTGGCTTCACGACCTTCCTCGTCCGGCATGGAAGCAGCCCTCGCTTCAAGGTGCCCGAGGCGATCGCGGACGTGCGCCTCGCCGTCGAGCACGTGAGGCGGCACGCGGAGGACTTCGGCGTCGACCCCGCGCGCATCGGCATCACCGGCATGAGCGCCGGCGGGCACCTCTCCCTCTCGATCGGGCTCCGGGCCGAGGGCGCGGATGGCTCCCCCGAGGACCCGCCCGCGGAGCGCGAGCATCAGGTGGCCGCCATCGTCGCGTACTTTCCGCCGGTCGACCTCCGCGCCATGACGGGTCCCAACGAGCGCTTTCCCGCGCTCGAGTTCGACAGGGAGCTGGCCGACGACGCCTCTCCGATCCTCTTCACCACGTCGGACGATCCTCCGACCCTCCTCCTGCACGGCGACCAGGACCGGCTCGTGCCCCTGAGCCACAGCGAGCGGATGCTCGGAGCGCTGCGCGAGCGCGGCGTCGAGAGCGAGCTCGTCATCTTCGAGGGCGCGGGACACGGCTTTCGTGGCGCGGACGCCGAGCGCGGCGTCCGACTGACCATGGATTGGTTCCAGCGGCACCTCGTGGAGGCGCCCGGCTCACGCTGACGGAGTCGCGCCGCCGCGGCGGCGCACGATCCCGGCGAGCGGGACCCGCCCTCCGGTCCGGTCCCCCGTGAGGCCGCGCTGCCTGCGAGACCCCTTCCGGCACCCGGGGGCTCCGGACCGGCTGTGCAAGACCGTGGCGCCCGCGCGTCCACCCTCGTGCAGGACCGAAATGCGACTCGGTCGGGGGCGAGCACGCCGATCTCCGGACATACAGAGGTGCCGACGATGCGAAGACTACTCACGATGGCGGCGACCATCACGGCCGTGGCGGTGCCCGCGGCTTCCCAGCCCACGCCGGACGAGCCGACGCCCGCCGGCCAGGAGGGCCCCACCCTCCGTTCGACGGCCCAGCAGCGTGATGCGATCGCGATCACGGTCTACAACCAGAGCTTCGGCCTGGTGCGTGAGACCCGCACCCTCGACCTGCGGCGGGGTCGGATCGCGCTCGAGTACGGGGACGTCGCCTCCGGGATCCAGCCCGAGACCGTGCACATCCGGGCGTTGCGCGGCGGGGGGCTGCGGGTGCTCGAGCAGAACTACCAGTACGACCTGCTGAGCCCGCAGAAGCTGCTCGAGAAGTACGTCGGCCGCACGGTCAACGTCTATCGGACGAACTCGGTCACGGGCGAGGAGGAGGTCGCGCAGGCGGAGGTGCTCTCGGTGAACGGAGGCACGATCCTGCGCATCGGCGAGGAGATCACCTTCAACTATCCGGGCCGCTTCGGCTTCCCCGAGGTGCCCGACAACCTGATCGCCGAGCCCACGCTCGTGTGGGGGCTCGACGCGGCGGGCGGCGAGCAGCAGGTCGAGGTGTCGTACCTGACGAACGGCCTCAACTGGAAGGCCGACTACGTCATGGTGCTCGACGAGGACGACGACGCGGCCGGCCTGACCGGGTGGGTCACGCTCACCAACCAGAGCGGCACGTCGTACGAGGACGCCCGGCTCCAGCTCGTGGCCGGCGACGTGCAGCGCGTGTCCGGCAACGTGCGGCCCGAGGCGCGACGGATGATGATGGCCGACGCGATGGCGGCTCAGGAGGCGGGCGGGTTCACCGAGGACGCCTTCTTCGAGTACCACCTGTACACGCTGGGCCGACCCGCCGACGTCCTGAACAACGAGCAGAAGCAGGTGACGCTGCTCGAGTCCGAGGACTTCGGCGTGGAGAAGAAGCTGATCTTCCACGGCGCGACGCACTACTACCGTGGCCAGTACGGGCAGGTGACCTCGAACCAGAAGGTCGGCGTCTTCCTCGACTTCGAGAACAGCGAGAGCAACGGCCTCGGCATGCCGCTCCCGAAGGGCGTCGTGCGCGTCTACAAGCGCGACGGCTCGGGCGCTCAGCAGTTCGTGGGCGAGGACCTGATCGACCACACGCCGCGCGACGAGACGCTGCGGATCAAGATGGGAGAGGCCTTCGACGTGGTGGGCGACCGGCGCCAGATGGACTACACCGTGGTCTCGGGGTGCGTCTCGGAGAGCTCCTGGCGCGTCGATCTGAGAAACCACAAGGACGAGGACGTCGAGGTGACGCTGGTCGAGCCCGTCGGGGGCGACTGGGAGATCCTCGCGTCGAGCCACCCCTTCGAGCAGGTCGACGCCTGGACCTTCACGCTGAGCCCGCGCGTGGAGGCCGAGGGCGAGGCCCGGGTCGAGTACCGGGTCCGGGTGCGCTGGTGCTGAGGTCCCTTGCCCCTGGCGCGATCCCTCGGGCCCTGGCCATTATCCTCCGCTTGTCGGTTGGGCGCCGAGACGCGGCGCACACACGCGCGGAGAGGCTTTGCACATGACGAGAGAGATTCGCCGAGGAAGGTCGTACGTACCGACGTGGTTTGCGGCTGGCGCCTGTGCGCTCGTCGTCGCCGGCTGCGCCCCCGGAGATGCCGACCGGGCGGCCGGCGTGTCGTCGGACGGCGACTGGACGTACATCGCCGGAAACATGGCCGGGCAGCGCTACACGTCGCACACGCAGATCAATCCGGGCAACTTCGCCGACCTGGAGGTCGCGTGGGAGTACGACGCGAGCCACCTCGGCTCGGTGAACGCGCGCTCGATCCCGATCTACGTGGACGGGATGCTCATCAACGTGCACAGCGAGTACCGCACGGTGGTGGCGCTCGACGCCGGCACGGGCGAGGAGCTGTGGACGTACACCGAGCCCGAGACCTTCCGCTGGGAGTACTCCATGCGGAAGAACCACGGCAAGGGTGTCGCCTACGCGAACATCGACGGGCGCGACGTGGTCTTCCTCATCTCGCCGGCCTTCTTCCTGCACGCGCTCGACGCGCACACGGGCGAGCACATCGAGGGCTTCGGCAACAACCCGGAGCAGGGCTTTCCCGAGGGCTTCCCGGCGACCGGCGTCGTGGACCTCCTCGCGGATCTCGGCCACGAGTACGACCCGTACTACGGCATCCCGCTCGAGACGGGCTACATCACCAGCTCGTCGCCCGCGATCGTCGTGAACGGCGTGGTGGTCGTCGGCAACTCCGCGGAGCAGGGCTACAACCAGACGCGCCGCGAGATGATTCCGGGCGACATCCTGGGGTACGACGCGCGCACCGGGGAGCACCTGTGGAAGTTCGACGTGCTGCCCGGTCCGGGTGAGGTCGGTCACGAGACCTGGGAGAACGACGCGTGGGAGTGGACCGGCGACATCTCGTCGTGGGCGCCGCTGTCCGCCGATCCCGAGCTGGGCCTCGTCTACATCCCGACCAACGGAGCCACGCAGGACTACTACGGGGGCTTCCGCCCGGGCGACAACCTCTTCAGCACGAGCCTGATCGCGCTCGACGTCGAGACCGGCGAGCGGAGGTGGCACTACCAGCTCGTCCACCACGACATCTGGAACTACGACACGCCGCAGGTGCCCGTGCTCGCGGACGTCGTGATCGACGGCGTGGAGACGCCGATCATCGCGCAGGCCACGAAGCAGGCGTTCCTGTACGTGTTCAACCGGGAGACGGGTGAGCCGATCTGGCCGATCGAGGAGCGGCCGGTCCCGCAGTCGCACGTGCCCGGCGAGCAGCTCGCGCCGACGCAGCCCTTCCCGACGAAGCCGCTCCCCTACGACATGCAGGGGCTCAGCGACGACGACCTCATCGACTTCACGCCGGAGCTGCGGCAGCAGGCGATCGAGCTACTCGCCGATTTCGAGCGTGGCGGCCTCTTCACCGGTCCGCTGCACCGCGACAACGACATCGGCAAGCGGGCGGCGATCTGGTGCCCGGCCGACGTCGGCGGCACGAACATCGACGGCACACCCGCCTACGATCCGGAGAGCGGCATCATCTACGTCCCGTCGCAGAAGGGCTGCGGATCGCGGGTGCTGATTCCCGGCCCCGAGAAGGACCAGGGCGCCCCCGTCGCAAACGAGCCCGGGCAGCCCACCGGGACGACGGTGACGCAATGGGTGCCCGGCCCGACGGTCAGCCCCGGCCGCGTCGACGGGCTGCCGTACTGGAAGGCGCCGTACAGCAAGATCACGGCGATCGACCTCAACACCGGTGAGCACCTGTGGTGGATTCCGATCGGCGACACGCCGCGCTACGTGCTCGACCACCCGGCGCTGCAGGGCATGGAGGACCCGAGGACGGGGAGCGGCCGCCAGGCTGCTCTCTTCGCCACGCCCGACATGTTGGTCTACGCCGGCAACGGCAGCGACAACACGCCGATGCTCTTCGCGGTGGACAAGGCGACGGGTCAGGAGCTCGCGCGGGTCGAGATCCCGGACAACAACCGCTACGGTCTCATGACCTACATGCACGGGGGCAAGCAGTACATCGTGCTCCAGATGAACGGGCGCAGGACGGCGATGGCGCTGCCCGACTGAGCCCGCACGGATCTGCGCGGTCCGGCCGGGCCGCGCGGTCCGGTGAGGTCCGCGGGGTCCCCGGCTTCGTCCGGGGGCCCCGCGTCTCGTTTCCGTGCGTCACGGACCCATGGCGGTGATCGTTGTACGGAGAGTGGCCGGACGCGGGGTGCGGCGGCAGCGACCCCGAGCGGGGAAGGAAGGGACCAGCATGATGTCGTCACGCGCGAGGGGGGCGGGGTGGATGGCGGCTGCGCTGCTCCTGGTCCTGGGAGGCTGCGGGGAGGGCGACCTTCTCGGCCCGGACGCGGCTCAGGGGATCGAGGGGATCGCGCTTCGGGGTCCCATGTGTCCGGTGCAGACGCTCGAGGATCCCTGCCCGGACGCGCCGCACCAGGCGTGGGTCGCGGTCCGGCGGGTCGGCGGTGGGCTCGTGACGCGCTTCCGCACCGGGGAGGACGGACGCTTCCGGGTCGGCCTGCTGCCCGGTCGCTACACGCTGGACCCCGAGTCGGGCGACCCGTTTCCCGTGGCGGGCGAGCAGGAGGCCGAGGTCCTCGCGGGGATCTGGACCGAGGTGACGATCAGCTTCGACACCGGAATCCGCTAGCCGGAGGGCGGGACACCGGCGCGCGAGCACCGCAGGGCGCCCCCGGGCGGGACACCGGGGGTGGGCGGCGCGGCCCCCTCGGGGCCTCCTCCCCGCGCGAGCCTCCGTGCAGGGCGGCCGGGCGTGGCGTATGATCCCGGCTCTCGCCGACCCTTCGCAGGGGGCCTCCATGCGATCCTCGAATGCGCCGCTCGCCCTCGTCGCGGCGACCCTCCTCGGCGCCTGCGGGCAGGCGCCGCCGGTCACGGATCTGGACATGACCACCTGGTCGATCGCGGCGCTCGACCCGCAGACCGGCGACGTGGGCGTGTCCATGGCGTCGTGCGTTCCCGGGACCTTCGGGGACGCGGTCGCCGCGCTCGTGCCCGGTCGGGGCGTGGCCGCCACGCAGGCCGCCTGGAATCTCGACAACCGCAACCGGGTCTACGCCGCGCTGCGCGAGGGGCTGACGGCGCAGGAGGTCGTGGACCGGGTGACCGCGGCCTCGGCCGACTCGATCACGGCACGCCGCCAGTACGGGGTCGTCACGATGCTCGGTGGCAGGGTCGAGATCGCGGGCTTCACCGGGGAGGGCGCCTCCGACTGGTCGGGCATCATGGCCGACACGGCCATGGCCGTGAGCGCGCAGGGCAACACGCTCGTCGGGGAGGCCGTCGTGGCGGACGCCCTGGAGGCCTTCGTGCGGGACGACCCGGAGGGGGACAACACCCTGGCGGACCGGCTCATGCGGGCGCTGGAGGCGGGCTCGGCGGCGGGGGGCGACGTGCGCTGCAACCGCGACGGGATCACGTCCACGGCGGCGACCGCGATGATCGTGCTCGCGCGCGGGGGTGACGCGCCCTACGTGGCGGAGACGATCGGCATGACCGATCAAGGGACGGGGGCCGCTCCGTGGCTCGCGATCTCGGCGCACTCGCCTCGGGAGGGGCCGAACCCGATCCGGGAGGTGCGCCGCCGCTTCGACCGCTGGAGGGCGCAGGCGTATCCGGCGACGTACGAGGACCTCTCGCCCCGTGTCCGCGAGTTCGTGTCGGTCTCGGCGCCGCACGTGGTGGTGGAGAACGTACGGCTCATCGACGGGACCGGGCGTCCGGCGCAGAGCGGGATGTCGGTGGAGATCCGGGACGGACGGATCGCGCGCGTCGCGCCGACCGCGAGCGTCGGACGCGTGGCCGGCGCGGAGGTCGTCGACGGCTCGGGCCACACGCTCACGCCGGGCTTCGTGATGCTGCACGAGCACATGTTCTACCCGTCGGGCGGAGGCCGCTACAACACGAACCAGCATTCCTTCCCGCCGCTCTACCTGGCGGGCGGCGCGACCACGATCCGCACCGGGGGCAGCCTCGACCCGTACACGGACCTGCGCATCCGCTCCGAGGTGGAGGCCGGCCGGCTGCCGGGGCCCGACATGGACGTCACGGGCCCCTACCTCGAGGGGCCGGGAGGCTTCGCGTGGGCGTTCCCCTCGATCGCGACGCCCGAGGAGGCCAGGGAGCACGTGAGCTTCTGGGCCGACCGCGGGGTGACCTCGTTCAAGGCCTACAACCTCATCGACCGCGCGTCGCTGGGCGCCGCCATCGAAGCCGCGCACGCCCGCGGGATCAAGGTGACCGGCCACCTCTGCTCGATCACCTACCGGGAGGCCGCGGACCTCGGCATCGACAACCTCGAGCACGGCTTCTTCGCGGCGACCGACTGGGTCGCGGACAAGCGTCCCGACGAGTGCCCGCAGGGCGCGCGCCGGAGCTATCTCGAGCTCGATCTGGAGAGCCCCGCCTTCACGGAGCTGGTCGAGCACCTCGTCGCGCACGACGTGGCGATCACCTCGACGCTCACCGTCGTCGAACGGAGCGCCCCGGGCCGCCCACCGCCTCCGCAGGGCGCGCTCGACGCGATGCTCCCGCAGTTGCGCGACAACGTGACGGCCCGGCTGGCGCGTCCGGCCGGCCCGGGAGGCGACGGGGGAGCGCTGCTCGCCAAGTACATGGCCATGGAGAAGGCCTTCTACGACGCGGGCGGGATGCTGGTCGTGGGGACCGACCCGACGGGCGGCGGAGACGTCGTGCCCGGGTACGCCAATCAGCGGGCGGTGCAGCTTCTCGTCGAGATCGGGCTCACGATCGAGCAGGCGATCGAGGTCGCGACGCGCAACGGGGCGGCCTACCTGGAGCGGGACCACGACGTCGGGACCGTGGAGGAGGGCAAGCGCGCGGACCTCGTCCTGATGCGCGGAGATCCGGGGGCCGACCCCGAGGCGCTGCGGCGCGTCGTGACCGTGTTCAAGCACGGCGTCGGCTACGACTCCGCGAAGCTCTTCGCGTCCGTGAGCGGATGGGTCGGCGTGCGCTGACGGGGGCCGTGACTCGGCTACGGCTTTTCGCTACTGTCTGCGTCCGGCTGCGATCTCCGATCCGTCACACCCGATCTCCCAACCAGAGGAGCCCGTTCCATGGCTGCGACCTACACCTGTGACAAGTGCGGCATGAGCGTGAACATGACGTGCGCGACCTGCGGGGAAGAGCTGGTCCACGACACGCTCACCACGGACGCCGGCGTCGAGGTCGCGATCTCGAAGTGTCCCGAGGGGCACGGCAAGATCAAGTCTCCTCTGTGCTGCGGTCAGGACATGACCTGCTCGATCTGAGCGGGCCGATCGAGGGGGCGCCGCCGCCCCCCGACGCGCCGTCGCGCGTCGGGGGGGGCGAGCGCCTGCAGGCGGGGTCTCCCTAGCGCCCGCCTCCACGGCTGCTGCCGCCGATCGGGTCCCCCGCCGGCATCTGGAGCTGAGGTCCCGGCACCGTGTTCTCGATGCGCTGCTGCCATCGGCGGACGTCGGCGGCCACGAGCCTCTGGTGCGGGGAGGGCGCCCCGAGCGCCTCGAGCCGACCCGCCAGCCGCTCCAGCCGATCGGACAGCACCGCCCGCACCTCCGGCGCGCTGCCGGCGCGGCTCGCCTGCTGCATCATCTGATCGGCGACGGCGCGCTGGGCCGCGTGCAGCACCTGCCGGCGGTACTCGTCGGCCGGGGCGGGCGCCCCCCACGTGGCCTCGACCAGCCGGTCCACGACCTCCTCGAGGTCCGGGTAGTCGCCCATGCTGCCGAAGAGCACCAGGCGCGCCATCCGATCCGGATGGAGGACCTCCCCGACCGAGAAGGCAGCCGCGGCCTCCGCCGCGCCGATCGGATCGAAGACGAGCTGCGTGCGGCCCGGGAAGACCTCGCCCTCGGCGTGCCGGTAGGCCGGTGGCGGGATCATCGCCACGATCTCCTCGGACAGCGCCAGGAAATCCACGGCGAGCGTCGAGAGGATCGTCTCGAGCGCGTCCCGCTGCTCCTCGGCCGGGACGATCGTGAACGGCGTCTGTCCGTCGCCCTTCATGGCGTAGCGGAAGTCGGCGCCGCCCAGGCTCTGCGCCGCCGAGCGGAGCTGGAAGCGGTGGTGCATGTACAGCGGCAGCAGCACGTACTCGAGGTCGGAGAGCGGCTGGCCCGTGCGGATCATGTCGAGGCCGAAGCTCGCCAGGCCGATGCGGCGCACGTCGATCTCGTGCTTCAGGTGGTCGACGAGGTTCGAGCCGTTGTCCCACACGCTCGCGTACTGGTGGCTCGCGCCGATGAAGTTGTTGTTCGTGTGGCCCATGTAGATGAGCCCGTCCGCGACGCCCTGCAGCGCGATGGCCTCGAGCGCGGCCGGCTCGTCGGTCCCCGGCCGGAACTCGCGGTAGAGCCAGTTGACCGAGAGCTCGTCGTACGCGCCGATGCGCTGCAGGTAGGCGTTCGACAGGTCCAGGGCTCCGTTGCCGTCGATCTCGACGAGCGGAGCGGGATAGTCCATGACGCTCTCGCGGCCGTACGCGCTCGCCATGTAGTTGTGCGGGAAGCCGAGCGTGTGGCCGACCTCGTGCGCCGAAAGCTGCCGGACGCGCGCGAGCGCCATCTCCACGGCGTCGGACTCGGGCGCGACCTGGGCCAGGTACTCGAAGTCGGGGGCCGCGGCGAGCATGCACGCCTCCGAGTGCTCGTCGGGGCCATGGGCGAGGAAGTCGAGATAGGCGCCTCCGTCCGGCGACGAGATGCCGGCCGGGAAGGGCGCCACCATGCCCTGCCCGTGCAGGTAGTCCTGGCGCAGCCGCAGGCTGCCGAGGTTCACCACCCCGCGGATGATCTCGCCGGTCCGCGGGTCGATGACGGTGTTGCCGTACGAGTAGCCGCGCGTCCGGCGGTGCGTCCAGTGGATCATGTTGTAGCGGATGTCCTGCGGGTCGATCCCCTCGGGCAGGACCTCCACGCGGAACGCGTCGATGAAGCCGGCCGCCTCGAAGGCGTCGTTCCACCAGCTCGCGCCCTCGACGAGCGCGCTGCGGATCGGCTCGGGCGTCCCGGGATCGACGTAGTAGACGATCGGCTCGACCGCCTCGGAGCGCTCGGCGGCCGGGTCGGCCTTCTCGAGCCGATGCCGCGCGGAGAGCCGGACGCGCATGTCCTCGTCGATGGGGGTCGCGTAGTCGTAGACGGTGGGGCCGTTCACGCCCACCCGGGGGTCGGCGATGCGGGTGCGGAAGCCGGGGTCCGGGAGCCGGATGAAGGAGTGGTGCTGGCGCAGCGTGATCGCGCTGCCCGTCGCTGCGACCCCGTTGACGAGCCCTCCGGGATCCCGGCTGGTGAAGGTCAGCATCGCCTCCACCTCGGTGTTCTCGGGGAAGGAGCGGGTGTTGGGCAGGTAGATCGCGCTCCGCCCCTGGTCGAGCTGGAAGGTCCCCTGGTTGCTGCTCCGGATCTGGTCGACGACACCGCGCGCGTCGCGCAGGAAGAACTCCGTCGCGTCGACCAGCACCCGCCCGCCGCTCACCGCCTCGACGTCGAAGCCCCAGTGCACGGAGGGCGCGAAGGCCTCGCGCACCGCCTCGACCTCGGCCGCGTTGTCGCTGCTCGCGCGGTACCGGTAGTTGGGCTCGACGAGCAGCACGCGCGGGCCGACGCGCTGGGCCGTGAGGACGTGGGTGCCGCGCAGCTGACCCCGGTCGATGCCGATGGGGTTGCTGCCGAGCCCCGAGCCCATCGAGATCTGGTACAGGAACTCGGTGTCGAGCTGCGGGATCTCCCAGAAGAGCCTCCCCTCGCCGTCGTCCCAGTACAGGTCGAAGAAGCCCTGCATGCGGTCCATGCCCTCGGTGGCTTCCTCGATGGTGGGAGGGGCGTCCTGGGCCCGGGCCGGGGCCGCCGCAGGCATCGCGACGAGTGAGAGCGCGACGCAGAGGGCGGTGGAGAGACGCGCGTGCCGTCCGGCACGGTCGGGGGTCGAGACGAACATGCTCCGATACCTCGTTCGGGTTTGATGGCTCAGGGCCGGCAAGCTACGGATCGCGCACCGCGCGGACCATGACGTGGAGGCCTGCGGGCACGCGTGGTGGCGGACCGGACTTCGCCGGCGTACCGCGTGCGCTCGCTGGTCGGCGCGCGGTCCGGGCCTTTCGAGCCGAGCCTGCGACGTCAGCCACGTCGGCGCTCGACCACAGCCGTGCTCGCGCGGTGAACGACCTCGGGATTATCGTTGGCGGGAACTCCTTCCCGGCGATACGCAGAGCGAGGCCTCGTGCTGGTTTCCTCGATGACCACATGGACCGGCATTCTTGGGCGGCGGGCCCCGGCTCGCGCCGGCGCGGGCTCCGGTCCGCCGATGACGGGCGCTTCGGACCCGGTGCGCCGATGACGGGCGCTTCGGACCCGG
>JABAOE010000822.1_pt1 | contig 11095 bp, 12 predicted proteins | sample 7062141 | NCBI WGS metagenome assembly JABAOE01 (sample SAMN14538627, study PRJNA623070) | marine sediment metagenome | biome: marine biome [ENVO:00000428]; feature: marine pelagic biome [ENVO:01000023]; material: deep marine sediment [ENVO:00002113] | place: India: Gulf of Khambhat ...
TCTAGTATTGATATCATTGTAAGTAGGACATGGTTGTAAAACATCTAAAAATGACAATCCTTTGTGTTTGACTGCTTGAATTATCAAGTCCTTTAGATGCCTTACATCATATGAATACCCACGTGCCACAAATGTAAATCCACTTGCAACTGCTAATCCAATTGGATTAACATTGTAATTTGTATTTGGAGAAGGTAATGATTTTGTCTTTTCACCTAGTTTAAGAGTAGGAGATGCTTGGCCTTTTGTTAAACCATAAACTCCGTTATCAAATACAATGTAAGTCATGTTAACATTTCTTCTACCAGCAGCAACAAAATGACCTGCACCTATTCCTAAACCATCACCATCACCACCTACTGCAACAACAGTCATCTCAGGATTTGCTATTTTGGCACCTTGAGCAAATGTTAAAACTCTTCCATGTAAAGTGTGGATTCCATAAGTATTGATGTAGTGGGAAGTCTTTCCAGAACATCCAATTCCAGAAAATATTACAGTCTTGTCTCTTTGAACGCCCATCTCAGCTAATGCCATTTGAATTGCATTTACTATTCCGAAATCTCCACATCCAGGGCACCAATCATTATGGACGTTTGTCTTATAGTCTGCCAGTTTAAGCGCCATGCATTAAAACCTCCCTTTTGTTAGCCTTGTTTTCAACTATTTTCTTAAGAGAATCATAGATTTCAGAACTGGTCATTGCTCTACCAGTGTATTTTAGAATGGAATAATCAATCTCTCTTCTTACATTTTGTTTGAACAATTTTCCTAACTGTGCTGAATGATTTGCCTCAATATCAATAATGGTCTTTGCGTCTTTTAGCAAAGAGGAGATGTAATCAGCTGGGAAAGGGTGTAGAAGCTTTATCTGAACAAATCCAATAGAGATTCCTTCCTTTTTGAGCATCTCAATTGCATCAATTATTGGTCCCTTTGCAGAACCCCATGATATGACAGTATAATCTTCAATTCCAAATGAAATAGCCATCTCGCTACTAGGGATTTCTTTGAGAATCAAGTCAAGACGAGACATTCTCTTATCCATCATGTTTCTTCGTAAAACTGGATCTTCGGTAATGTGACCATATTCGTCAGACTCGTCACCAGTATCCCAAAAGATTCCATTATCGATTCCTAATCTTGAACGAGGTGAAATTCCATCATCTGTAAATGCAAATCTCTGGTATCCATCTTCTACATTCTCTAGGAGTTTTCCTCTGTTAATTGAGATTTTTTCCGTATCAAATCTTTTGCAGGTTACAACAGAACTTGCAATGAATTTGTCCATTAGATGAATTACAGGAACTTGAAAAATATCGGCATAGTTGAAAACATTTCCCGTATCATAGAAACTCTCTTCAATATCACCTGATGCATAAACAATTTTTGGAAAATCTCCATGACCTGCAAATACTGAGAAAAGCAAGTCGTCTTGTCCATGCCTGGTAGGGAGACCAGTTGAAGGTCCACTTCTCTGATAATTAGTAATAACTACAGGTACTTCGTTTATTCCTGCCCAACCTAGCATTTCAGTCATCAAAGCAAATCCAGGACCAGAAGTACATGTTGCAGAACGTGTTCCTGTTAATGCGCTTCCAATAGTCATTCCCATTGCACAGATCTCATCTTCTGTTTGAATGACTGCAGTAGAACCTGGACGATCGTCAATTATTTCTAAGATTTCATTTGATTCTAAAAATACAGATTCATCAGAAGCTGGTGTAATTGGGTAGTAGGGTTGCACTCTGCAACCACATGCCATCTTTCCTAATGCAGTTCCTTGAAATCCTTGAACCAAAATGGTTTCAGGTTCTTTTTGTATGCCAGTTAACTTATGACCAAAGTTTTCAAATTTTGCTGTAGCATAGTTGTACGAAAAAGTTGCTGCAAGTTGATTAATTTTAGCAATCTCTTGTTTTTTTGAAAAAATTGAACCGATTGTTTTTTGTAATGAATCTGTTGGCATCTTGACTAATCCCAAAGATAAAGAGACACCAATTACATTGTACATCCTTACTAATCCTTTTAGACGAGGATTCTCAGTTTCTTCTGCAAGGTTTACAAGAATTGATTTGAATGATACTGGAAACAATGATGCTCCATTTTCTTTTGCAATTTCCAAAACCCCACCAATTGTAAATGGTTTGTTTTTTGATTCTAACTCTTTGTGTAATCTTTCTTTGAAAGGTTCATCTAAAGTGTGAACATCATCGGTTTTTGTCTCCTCTAAGGCAGAATCATAGATAACTCCACCGCCAGAGATCACCTCATCATAATGACGAAAAATTGTTTCTGCATCAAAGGATACCATCAAAGTAACATCATTTACATTTGAGTGAATTTTTTGATCAGAAACTCTTACTGCAAAATAGCTATGCTCACCTTTGATATTAGAGTAAAATTCTCTTTTTCCAAATACGTGATATCCCATTTCGGCACATACACGTGAAAATATGTTGGCCCCTGATTCAACTCCACTTCCTTGTGGGCCTCCAATTAGCCATGTAAAATCAACAGAACTCATTGTAAGTCACCTTTTTTTGAAATTATAATTCTCGTTTTTACCAAAATTTGTCAACCTCCAGTTGCTGCATCAAATAAAGCACATTTGCATTCATCACGCTCACCGCAATAGGGACAGACACAAACGCACTTGTCAATCGAGTTTCCACATTCAACGCAAATTGCAAACTCTTCTTCTTCAGCTTCAGAAGACATGATGAATCAACAAAGAAATCGTATAAATGGTTTGAGATGAGTCTCAAAGCAATGAAAAAGAAAGTTTTTCTTACAAGAACATTACATGACTTTGCTTTAAAAGAATTAAAAAAAAGATATCAAATTCAAGTCCATTCTGGAAAAATTCCTATCCCACAATCTAAGTTGCGATCAAAAATAAAAGAAGTTGATGGTCTGATCTGTTTTCCATATGACATAATCAATAAAGAAACTTTAGACTTGGCTACCAATCTAAAAGTAATTAGCACCTATAGCGTTGGTTTTGATCACATCGATATAAAATATGCAAAGAAAAAGAAAATTCGAGTTGGATATACTCCTGAGGTGCTGACTGATGCAACTGCAGATTTGGCATTTGCACTGTTAATTGATTTGTTAAGAAGAGTTTCAGAAGGTGACAGAATTATTCGTGGTGGTAAATGGAAAGTAATCTATGGCGCATATGACTATGTAGGTTTAGATCTTCAAGGAAAAACTTTGGGCATTTTGGGTCTTGGAAGAATTGGCGGTGCTTTTGCAAAAAGAGCCAAAGCTTTTGATATGAAACTAGTCTATCATAATAGAAAACGCGTTTCAAAGACAAAAGAAAAGAGATTGGGTGTAAAATATGTCTCATTTGAAAAACTAGTCTCTCAAAGCGATATAATCTCGATTCATGTTCCCCATACAAGGCAAACAGAGCACATGTTTAACATGAAAACTTTCAAAAAAATGAAGAAATCCGCATTTTTGGTCAATACTGCAAGGGGAAAGATTGTCAACGAGAAAGACTTGGCAGTTGCAATAAAGAAAAAAATTATTGCAGGAGCAGGATTAGATGTGTTTGAATCAGAACCAATTAGAAACAATCATCCACTAGTAAAATTACAAAATGTTGTACTAGCTCCTCACATTGGAAGCTCAACAAAAGAAACTAGAGCCAAGATGGCCGATATTACTGTAAAGAACTTGAATCTAGGGATGTCTGGAAAAAAACCGATCTATTCAGTTGGATACTGAATTTCACGCATGCCTTCAAACAAAAAGAAATGTGCAGTTTTTATATCTAAATTGTAGAATAGTATTAGATTGAAAAAATTCAAACATACAAATGAAGAATTAGAATTAGCTAAACTACAATCTGAAAAAGAAAAGAAGAAAAAAGAATCACAATAATATTTTTTCTCCTTGTCTTTTTCAGACAAGGTTTTTTTTTAAAAATTAATTTTTGAAGAATATTTTTCTTTTAGATCATCATAAATTTTTTTTCTCTCAGAGACAAGTCTCTTTGATTCATCATACATCTTTGTAAAAAAAGCTGCGAGGACTCGTTCCCCATCATTGTTAAAGAACCTAACACTAAAGCTAGTACGCTCTGGTTTTTCTTCTTGAATAAACTCTGCTGATTTAATTAAATCAGAATCAATATGCATGTGTGCAGGGCCATCATTATCACCTATTGTAATCCATTTTTCTTTTTGTTTAATGCTAAGAGAATTACTTCGAATTTCGCTTACTGCACCACTATTTTTTACAATGAGTAAGACGTCATCAACCTTAATGATATCAGACAGTAAATCCAAAAGCAATACAAATTATGATAATAGAAATTATTTCAATTTTTAGATCGATTCATATCGATTTGAACAAAATCATCCTCATCTCCATGAATACAATCAGTTCCAACTGCCTTAACAGGTGCAAAACTAATCTTTCCTTCATGAATTTTTCCTTCATTTTGAAGAATTCCAATCTTTCCTGACACAATCTGCTTATGCTTACCACAGGTGACACCTACCATGTATTCCTCTTTATCAGCAATTATGGATACTATGAATTCGGGCGGATTTACACATTGTTTGCCTTCTTCAGTTACAGAGCATTTGTCAGGTAACATGTCTGAATTGTATTTTTATGGGATATTAAGCTTGATTAGAAAAGATTCAGATTTGAAAATAATAATGGATTTTAATTATTGTTAGTTTCATAGTTAATGTAAGATGAATCCAATATCTGAGCTTACATTAGAATCATTATTTGGGGATTCATTAACATCATCACTTTGTGTCAATATTGAAAAAGGTACTGAGACATGGGTTGCGACAGGAATGCTGGTTCAACAACTTGAATCATTTACAGATGCAGTGGTTGTTCGTGAAAATGACAAGCCAATAGGAATCGTTGGTGGAAAAGACATCATAGTTCCTCTGGTTGATAGACCTAACTCTAGTTTGTTCTACGATACTAAAGTTGAAGATATAATGGAGCATAGATTTCCAACTGTCACTAAAAAATCTAATCTCAAAGAATTAATTGAGTTTTGGAAGCAAACCAGAAGAGCCTTTGCTGCTGTTCCTAACGAGTTTTCAGATTATTCTGCAATATCAGCAAAAAAAATGCTGGAGATTGGAATGAAAATCAAAACTGAAATTTCTATTTCACAACTTCCCAGAAAAGAACTTGCTACATTTGAAGAGAAAGATACAATTGGGGATGTTCTAAATTCAATGTTGAAAATTAATGCTAGGAGATTAGTGCTATCAAACTCTAACAAATTTATCAACGATAGAATAATTCTTCAAAAAATTACGGATGAATTAAAGTGTCTAAAGGAGACAGAAAATTTTATGGATTTGCCAATTAAAGAATTTAATTTTGAAGAAGTCACAATCATTTCAGATGATTTAACAATTCAAGAAATTTCAAAGATATTGTACAAAATGGAGCACCCTAGTGCACTATATCAGGATCAAATCATCACGCCTTGGGATATTTGTTTGATTTTACTATCAGATAGCATTACGGAATATGAAATCTAGAATTGTTCAATAATTTTTTCAAAATTCCAAAAAGATTCCTTTGGTTTTTGAGTAGAGTCTAGGAATCCTTTTTCTTGTAATTTCTTAACAAGAAATGCTGAGTATGCAGGGGCACCAGTAGCCCCTGGAGAATTATAATTTACGATATGAAATGAGTTTTTCCCAATTATCTCCAATATGTCTTTGACAAATTCACCCTTTGGAGATATTACAGGTGTTCGTATTCCAGCTGTTCCATGTTTTGTAAAATATTCAGGTTGGACTTTTGGAATGAATTGTTGTACACGATGAACCATTGCAGTCTTTGAGACAGAGCTAAGAAATTCCTTAGAAAGCATGGATAAGAAACGACGGTTTGTAAGTAGTCGTTTTACGTTTCCTACAAAAATTTCACGAATTTTTGCAACTGCCTCATTTAATTCACCTGCATATCCTTCATAGGTTTCAGGTGTAGCAACAGGTACAGCATTGGGTCCAATCTCAGTAGTTCCATTAGACCTCTTTATCCAATGAGGATCTAAGAAAGGAAATTCAGAATATCTTGCAACCGTGTAAATGTTAGTTTTAACTAGGTCAGAATATGATTGATCAGCAATCCAGTATTCTCCTCGAAAATGAAGATCATCGTATTGTTTTGCAAGATTGCATTTTTTTGCAATATCTAATGAATTTCCACCAGAACAATTTATCATAAATTTTGCAGTTAATGTGGAGTTATCTTTGAAAGTTATTTGAGATTCAGAATCGTCACTAACATCTAAAACCTCTTTATTAAACAAAAACTCTGTTCCATTTTTTTCAGACTCTTTTTGTAACTCTTTAGTAAAAATTCCATAATCTGTTGAAACATCTCTTGAGCAATTAAGACCAGAATATGCATGTAAGTTAGATTCTTTTTTCAAAAGTCCCTTAGAATCAAGTAATTCAACTTGATTCTCAGGAATTCCATTTTGTTCAGACCATTTCATGTATTTCTCTAAGGTTTTATGTTGTTGTTCGTCGGCAGCTACCTCTATAGTTCCAACCTCAAACCATGGAAGATCTTTCTTTTTTGCAAAAGTTTCCCATAAATCATGAGAGATTAAAGATGAAACTGCAGATATTCTTCTTTTTTTTGGATCAAGATAAAATGGAGAATGTACAACACCTGTATTTCTGCTACTGGTATGCATGGCAGCTTCCTTTTCTTTTTCTATCACACAAACTTTGAGGTCATATAGTATGGATAGCCAATATGAGATTGATGTACCTAAAATCCCTGCACCAATAATTGCTACATCATAATTCTTCAATGACAGTAGAAATTGATTCTTGTCATTAATTAATTGTGAACTAGATGATTAAAAATGGGTTCAAAGAGAAATGTAATTTAAAATCCAGAAACATCAAGTAATGGTTCTTGTATGTCGTCATCATCTGCAGAGTCATTCCAGGCATAACTACCTTCCTCAATTAGTGCTTCTGTAACTTCGGCAGGAGTTGTACGTTCATTGGTTACAAGGTTAACGGGATTATTTGCGATGTAAAGTGCTGCAGCACCTGCGACATGTGGACTAGCCATACTAGTTCCACTAATTGTGTTGTATCCACCCCCTTTCCATGTGGATTCTATTAATACACCAGGGGCAATCATATCAACACAAGTACCAGAATTACTAAATGATGCAAAAGAGTCATTGTTATCCAAAGTACCATCTCTGTCATCAAGTGCAGAAACGGTAATTGCATTTAGAGTACTTGCAGGAGATTTTGAGCATGCATCAGTATTTTCGTTTCCTGCTGCAACAACAAATACTACTCCTGCAGCAATTGCGCCCTCAACGGCATCATTTAGAGCTTGAAAATGACTTCCACCAAGGCTCATGTTAGCAACATCAATAAGGTCAGCATTTGCTGCAACCCAATCAACTCCCGCAATTACGCCAGAATAAGTTCCAGAACCAGAATTATCTAAGACTCTTACAGAATACAAGTTTGCTCCAGGAGCTACACCAATCACTCCCTGATTATTATCAATAGCTGCAATTGTTCCAGCAACATGAGTTCCATGTCCATTACCATCATCAAAAGTATTTTTTCCTTTAAAAACAAAATTTACACCATCAATTACATTTAGATCAGGATGATCTTTGTCAATTCCAGTATCAATTACTGCAACATTTACATCAACAGTACCAGATGTAGTTGATTTAATTAATGAAATTCCTGTTGGAGTAATTTGTGGAGGAGGAGTTGATTCATTATCACCACTTCCACCTTTTCCAGGTTTATCAGCAGGCTTTTTGTAAATTGTAACAATTGCATCTTGTTCTATGTATTTTACTCTAGAATCAGATGATACTTTATCTAATAGTCCTTTTGGAATGGTTGCGCTAAATCCATTAACTGCATTTTCATAAACATTTGAAACTGCTAGTCCACGTTGTTGTGCCATCTCATTTGCAACAGACCAGGGGTCAGCATTATCATTTAGAATAACGATATACCTATCTCGAATTTGTTCAGGCAATGCAGAGACACCTCCAGAAATTCCACTTGCAAGTAAAATTGAAAACAATCCGATTACGGCTGAATATTGTAAGGCTTTTGTCACAAAATATATTTTCAAAAATTTCCATTTAACCTTTACGACAATAAAATACTAAAGCCAAAGAACAAAAAGATCTAAAATGGCGCCGGGAGGGAGATTTGAACTCCCGTTCCCTTGCGAGAACGCGCTTTATGGTAATTATTTCCAGGCGCGCGCCCTACCAGGCTAGGCGACCCCGGCATTTGTCATTAGACAAATTATTCGGCAAAATTTGATTATATATTATGTTACGTGAGATTTAAAATTCTATTTCCAGATTGTTATTGTAGTAGATTTTTCAATTTTATTTGAGTCAGGATCAAATCCTTTGAAATGAATTTTGTATAATCCTTCAATAACAGGATCTCCATCGTTTTTTATTTGATCCCACATAAATTCAATTTTTTCTTTTGGTTGCAATAGATAATTTTTGGAATCAAAATTTTCAGATTCAGGAGAATACATTAGCATTCCAGATAATCCGGTTATTCTCATCCCGTAAGAAGAGTCAGAAAAAGTTAAAGGGGTTGTTCCAGAATTGATTACACTTATTGTAATTTCTTCTCCTCTTTTAAAGTCAAATTTCTCAGTAACAATAGAAAGAGAGGGTCCTTCAACAAAGACTAGTTGATTTGTGTTTTTTACATCAATCAAATACAAGCCAAATACCAAACCTGCAATTACTCCAACTCCAACAAATCCAATTAGTGTTTTAGAAGACAAACACTCACAGCTTTTTTATTTAATTTTTAATCTTTTGGAGTAGGTTTTGTTCTCCATTTTCGTGGGTAAGTGTCAGGTGCCATGATAATCCTTTTTGTTTCAAAGGCATATCCTTTTGTAGCATCTTTTATTTCCTCCTCAGACATGCTAGATTCAGCAAGAGCTACCACTTCGCCTTTCTGAGTATATACAGCAACGATATCACCTTTCTTAAGGTTAGGACTTATTTTCAAAATTCCTGGTATGGCAAGTTGTGCTCCATGGCACATTGCGTCAACTGCAGAATCTCTAACCACCACGGATTTTATTTCACTAAGAGCATACTCTATTGGCTTTATCATTTTTCTTAGTTTGGTTTCATCTTTTTTTTCCTCCCAAATAGAGAAGGCATTGGCAAGTTCATGTAGAGTTACCAGACCGTCAGACTCTCGGAATTGATCAACTCTTGTTCTCCTTAATTCTATCATTGTAGCCCCAGGTCCCAAAATTTCCCCCATATCATAGTATAGTTTCCTAATGTAAGTTCCAGATTCACAAAGAATTCTAGTCAACAGAAGTCTTTCTTTTTGTTCTAGTACTTCAAACTCGTAAATGGTCCTGGTTCTTGTTTGCCTGACAACTGCAGATCTTTGTGGAGGTTTTTGATATATTTCTCCAGTAAAAAGATCAATAATTTCATTTAATTTTTCTTTGGAAGGAAGAGAATGTATTCTTCCAAGTGCATGGTATTCTTTGGGGCCATATAGTAAAACCCCTAAAGCTTTGGTTGCTTCTCCAAGGCCAAGGGGAAGAACACCGGAGACTTGAGGGTCAAGAGTTCCGCTGTGGCCAATTTTTGGAATTTTTAAGAGTCTTTTTGTCCAAGCTACTGTTTCATGGCTGGTGGGACCTGGAGGTTTATCTAAAATTATCAAACCATATTGCAGTAATTGGTTTATTGATCTCTTATCATAATAAGTCCCATATGCATTATCAGTGATATCTTGATCTATCTCGATAAGATTCTCTAATTGATATAGGGTCATAGAAGATTCCTTACAGTTTCTTTTGAAATTTCAATGACCTCATCTGCGTTTAGATTGTCAGTGTTGATTATTTTATCAAAGACTGACACATCATCTCCAAAATCAAAATTATAGAGTTTTTTATACAGTACTTTGTTTTTATCATAACGTTCTCTAGTCACTTCATATGCCTCCTCAGAACTCATGTTGTCACGGTTTTGCATTCTCTCAGAACTACTATGGTGAGAGCCCTCCAACCATATTTTGATTCCATTATCTACTAACCATGGTAGAGTGTAACTAGTAATCACCATTCCTCCCTGATTAAAAAGCCCGATTAATTTTTCATCTACCTTTTTGTCAAATTCAGAATTTGTTTCTCTTTGACGGAGGAATTTCATTCCATCATCAGTATCCCACCAATCATCTCCATCTACTTCAAATCCTTGTTCTCTTGCGAGTTCCTTTAGGACATCACCTCCACTAAGGTATTTCAAATTAAATTCACTAGCTAGTCCTTTTGCAACTGTAGTTTTGCCCACTGCAGGAGGACCAGAGATAACTACTGATTTTGTCAAACTCCCATGGTGGTTTTGGTAAGTTTCATTATTATTCCACTAAACGCTATTGATGAAAGGAAATACCAAGCCCAAAGGTACAAGTCATTTTCTTTACCGTAGCAAACATGTTCAACATCTGCAGCTTGTGTGGCCGTACATGTCAATGTGAAAAAGTCACCTGGTATAACATTGAGAGGAATTGGAGACAAAGCAACAGTATAAGAAAACAATTGAGGTAATACCAAATAAAATATCAAAATTAATGGAACAAAAGTAATCATCATAGGTCTCATATTCATTTGCATCATCTCCATGGACATTTTGTTCATGTAGGCAGATTTTTTACTTAGTTGATCCATTTTGGCTTGGTCTTTAGACCGCATAGCGGCCATTCTTTCCTTTTGCCAGCTTCGGGTTTCTTTCATTATTCGTTTTAGTTTTACTTGATCAACCATTTTCTTTCGAACTGCGGCATTAAACAAGTTCAACATTATTCCAAATCCTGCCACTGCAAACAAAGAGGGTATGATTCCTTTGACCATAGGATCATCGCTTCCCAATCCTCTACCACCCATAAAATCAAAGAAACCTCCGTTCTCTTGGAGGAATATCGCATCTAAGAAAAGAAGAACAAAATCCAATTCCATTTCTATAACCCTATTGACTCTTTTATTTGATTAGCAGCTTCTTCAAGTTTTC
>JABAOE010017590.1_pt2 | contig 11094 bp, 14 predicted proteins | sample 7062141 | NCBI WGS metagenome assembly JABAOE01 (sample SAMN14538627, study PRJNA623070) | marine sediment metagenome | biome: marine biome [ENVO:00000428]; feature: marine pelagic biome [ENVO:01000023]; material: deep marine sediment [ENVO:00002113] | place: India: Gulf of Khambhat ...
GCAGCGCCGACCTCGACGCCGATGATGTCGTCGGACGTGTACGCGCGGAACTTGGGGCTCGAGATGGCTTCGGCCAGCTCGCGGGCGAAAGCCTGATCGGTGGACGCGATGGTCAGCGCCGATGGCAGGCCGGCGCCGACTTCCTTGGCGAAGGTCGGCCCCGAGAGGACCGCCACCGGGACATCCGGGCCGAGCACTTCCGCAGCGACCTGGTGCGGCAACTTGCCGGTGCTGAGTTCGAAGCCCTTGGTGGCCCAGCACACGCGGGAGTCGGGCCGCAGCAGCGGCTTGATCTGCGTCAGCGTGGCCCTGAGGCCGTGACTCGGAACGACGACCAGGATGTCACGCGCATCATCGAGGCAGTCGGCGAGATCGGGATGCGCTGTGAGGTTCGGCGGGAAAGCGACGTCCGGGAGATACTGTTTGTTCTCCCGATCGGCGACCATCGTCTCGAGCAGGTCCAGCTCTACGACACCGCCGAGCCGCACGTCGCAGCCCACTCGGGCAAACTGGACGGCCAGCGCGGTTCCCCAGGAACCCGCACCGACAACAGCTAGCAGGCGTGGGCCGTCGTTCTCGATCAGTGTGCCTCCGGTGAAACGCCCTGCGCGGCCTGCTGTTCAGCCTGCTGCTTGGCCTGCAGGTAGAGCGCGTCAAAGTTGATCGGTTGCAGGACAAACTCGGGGAAGCCGCCTTTCTGGATCATCGATGCGATCGTCTCGCGGGCATACGGGAACAGGATGTTCGGGCAGAAGCTGCCCACGATCGCCTGCAGCTCGTCGCCTTCGTAACCGGCGATCTCGAAGATGCCTGCCTGCTGGAGCTCGACCAGGAACAGGGTCGTGTCCCCCTGCTTGGCTTCGACCGTGATGGTCAGGATGACTTCGTGCGCGCTGCCTTCGATCGCGTTGTGAGCGCTGCGAAGGTTCAGGTTGGTTTCGGGCTTCCATTCGCCACTCTTGAAGATGTCGGGCGACTTTGGTGATTCGAATGAAAAGTCCTTGACGTAGATTTTGCTGATAGCCAGTTGCTTTGTGGCCTGTTCCTGCTCTGCCATGATGGCTCCTGTTTCCTGTTCAAGCCCTGCTTATGCGGGCAACTCATAATAACTCAAGCGTGGCTCAGCCCCGCTTCTTGCCTTTCCCGGATTTGGATTTGGTCTTCTTGCCGGTGACGACGGGCAGCCCCGCCGACACCCAGCCGTTCATGCCGCCCTTGAGGTTGTACACGCTCTCGAATCCCTTTTGCCGCAGGGTCGCGACGGTACGCTGTGCCGAGATACCGGATTCACACACGGCGAGGAGCGGCTTCGACTTGTCGCGGGTGACCGATGCGATTTTTTCAGTGATCTCATCGGGCGCGATGTTGCGGGCGCCGACGATGTGGCCGCGGCCGTAGGACTCGGCGCTGCGCAGGTCGAGGACGACGGCGTCATTGTTGATCAGCCGCACGGCGGCGTTGGCGTCGACACTCACCAGCCCGCTTGCCTTGCGGCGCAATTCGTAGAAGACGGCGAACAGAAAACTGCCGACCAGCGCCGTCACCATCAGCGGGTGGTTGCCCGCGAATTCAACAAATCTTTCCATTAATCAATAAGTTCGGCGCAAGGATGAGCGCCATTCGGATTGCAGAACCGGGGATTATACCGGTTTGAGCGGGTGGGAATAGCCTTGAAACGCTACACTCGCGCCCATGCAACGCCGCCGCCTCGTCCTGACCCTCGCTCTCGTTGTCCTGGCGGCCCCGTTGCCGGCGCAGGAGCGCGNNGCCGACTCGCCCTGACCCTTGCTCTCGTTGCTTTCGTGGCGCCGCTGCCGGCCCAGGAGCGCGAGGGAGAACTCGCCAAGGTCAAGGAACAGGAGCTGGCGGAGGTCCGCGAGCGGATCTCCGATCTCAAGAAGAGCATGGACCGCGCCGCCGCGGACCGCGATCGCCTGACGGCCGAACTGCAGGAGCTCGAGATCGCGATCGCGGAGCAGCGTGCGCGCATCCGAAAGCTCGAGCGGGACCAGCAGTACACGGCCAACAGGAAACGGGAACTCGACAACGAACTCATCGAGCGCGAGGCGCACCTCGATACCGAGTCCGAAGCGCTGGCGGCCCAGGTCCGTGCGGCCTACATGAGCGGCAGCCAGGAAAAGATCAAGCTGTTGCTGAACCAGCACGACCCCGCCACGCTCGGGCGGCTCATGGCCTATTACCGCTACCTCAATGACTATCGTGCCGATAACATCGAGGCGGTGATCGAGCAGATCCGCCGGCTCGATGAACTCCGTGCGCAGATCGCCGCCGAGGAGGCCCGCCTGGCTCAGCTTGCCCAGGCTCGCTATGAGGAACTCGGCCGGCTCAACACGTCGCAGGAAAACCGCCGCGAGCTGCTGGGGTCCTTGCGCCGCAGGATCGACGACGAGGGCAAGGAGGTCGAGCGCCTTGCTGCCCAGGAACGGGACCTCACGCGCCTGATCACCGAGCTGACGACAATTCTTTCAGACTACCCGATCAGCTCGGAGCAGCCGTTCAGCGAGCTGCGCGGCCGCCTGACCTGGCCCGTGGCCGGGACCCTCTTGCGCGACTTCGGGCAACCGCGCGCCGGCGGCATCAAGTGGAACGGAGTGGTGCTGGCCGCGCCGCACGGGCGAGAGGTGCGGGCCGTCTATCACGGGCGCGTGGCGTTTGCGGACTGGCTGGCGGGTATGGGGCTGCTCGTCATCGTCGACCATGGCGACGGTTACATGACGCTGTACGGCTATAACGAGACAATCCTCAAGAACACGGGCGACTGGGTGGCGCCTGGCGACGCCATCGCCACGGTCGGCGACAGCGGCGGACAGGCGCAGCCGAGCCTCTACTTCGAGCTGCGCCGGGGTACTCGTCCCGAAAACCCGCGCCGCTGGGTGACGCGGCAGCCTGGCAGCTAACCGGCAAGCCCCGGCACGAACCTGTACGGGATCTGGCTGGCAACCAGTGAGAAGATAGCCAGCGCCGGTAGCCATGGATGGACGCGCGGGTTGGTGCTGAAAAACCCGACGATAAGCAGGCCAGCGACGCCGAGCTGCATGAGCCGGTACGGGTGCGTCAGCGCCACGCCGAGCAGGATATAGGTTTCAAGCGTGGCAAGCAGTGTGAACAGGAGCATTGCGGCAAAAAACCAGCGCCGGACCCGGAAGAAGTGCGCGCGCCAGTTGGTCTCCGCGGTTGTGCCCATCGGCACCAGCAATTCGGTTGCCGCAAACATCGAACACGGGATCAGAACAATCAGCGTAAAATAGCCCTGATTCCATAACGCAACTTCGTTGAGGTCCCACAGCGCCCACCAGACCTGCACATACACGCAGCCGAGGAACGCGGCCCACAACGTGAGCGGGAGGTAAGGCGCATCACTGCGCGCGATCTTGCTCAGGCCGCGCAGAATCTGAGTCATCCCGAGACCGAGGATGATCGAAACCAGCACCATCAGGTATTCGAAAATGGTCACCCGAAATCGCCCCCTGTTATTGACCTGTTGCTCACATTATTACGTGGCGCTGTGCTAAGGTCGATGGTCGAATTCTGGAAGCCCGTATGTCCTTGAAAGTTCGTGCAGTTTTGGTCCTTGTCGTTGGCCTCGTGCTGGGTCTCAGCCTGTCGGTCGGCGGAGGCCTGATCGGCCAGGGCGAACCGCCGGACAAGGACGAGCTGGCCTGGGAGCAGGCGCGGCTGTTCGCGGAAGTCCTGGAGCGGGTCAAGCGGGACTACGTCGAACCCATCGACGATGCCGAACTGCTCGAAAGCGCGATCCGCGGCATGGTGGCGGACCTGGATGCCCACTCCCAGTACCTCGATGCCCGGGAGTACCGCGACATTCGCGTCAGCACGACGGGTAGCTACACGGGCATCGGTATCGAAATTGACGACATCGACGGCAAGGTCACGGTCATTACGCCGATAACAGGATCGCCGGCTGCGCGCTCGGGCATTCGCAGCGGCGACCAGATCATCGCGGTAGACGGCACCACGCTCGACGCCTCGAACCTGCAGGAAACGATCGCACAGCTGCGCGGCCATGCAGGCTCCAACGTATCGGTTACGGTGATGCGCGGCAACGAAATCATCGTTCACGAGATGCGCCGCCAGATCATTCGCATGGCGAGCGTGCACAGCGAGTTCCTGGCGCCGTCTTACGGCTACATTCGCATCAGCCAGTTCAGCGAGAACACGGCCCGCGAACTGGGGCGGGCCGTGGACGCGCTGCAGGACGAGTCCGACGGCATGCTGAGCGGGCTCGTGCTGGACCTGCGCAATAACCCGGGGGGCGTGCTCGATGCCGCGGTCGAGGTATCGGACCTCTTTCTCGATTCGGGCGTGATCGTCTCGGCCGAAGGCCGCTCGCTCGACGCGCGCTTCAGGCGCTCGGCCCGGCGTGGGGACATTCTCGATGGCGCCGCGATGGCCGTGCTGGTAAACCGGGGTTCGGCGTCAGCGGCGGAAATCGTGGCCGGCGCATTGCAGGACCACAATCGTGCGCTGGTGGTCGGTACCGAAACGTTCGGCAAAGGCCTCGTGCAGACGGTCGTGCCATTATCCAAGGGCCGGGCCATCAAGCTGACGACGTCGCGTTACTACACGCCATCGGGTGACTCGATTCACGATGTGGGCATCACGCCGGACGTGTACGTGGCAGATACCGACGGATTCCCTGACCTGAGCCTGTCCGGGCAGCTCGACCGGGAATCCGACCAGCAGCTGGCCGAGGCGATCGGGCATCTCCAGGCGCGCCCGGTGATGCACAGCAAGGCGCCGTAGGGTCGGCAGTGCGCGGCGTTCTCGNNGGGGCAGTGCGCGGCGTTCTCGCCACCCTGCTTCTGCTGTTTTCCGGGACCGCGACCGCCGAATCGCCGCGCGTCGCTATCATCATCGACGATCTCGGCTACCACCTGGCCAACGGCAAGCGCGCCATCGACCTGCCCGGCCCGGTTTCATTCTCGTTCCTGCCGGGTGCGCCCCGTGCCCGGGTCCTGGCGGAGCTGGCCCACAGCCTCGGCAAGGACATCCTGCTGCATCTGCCGTTGCAGGCGCATCGAGACGATGGGCGCAGCGAGCCGACCGAGATTCACATCGACATGAGCCAGGCGCGAGTCAGCAATGCCCTGGAAGCAGCACTGGCGTCAGTGCCGCATGTCGTCGGCATCAACAGTCATCGTGGTTCATTGCTGACGCGTCACCCCGGGCATATGCAGTGGCTCATGGAGGCGATCCGGGAGCGTGAGAACCTGTTCTTCATCGACAGCTATACGCACCATGAAAGCGTGGCCCTGCGGATCGCACGGGAGAACGGCATCAACGCAACGCGGCGCGACGTGTTTCTCGATCCCGACACATCACCGGAGACCGTGGCGCGGGAGTTTGAGCGCATGAAGAACCTGGCGCGCGAGCGTGGGCAGGTGATCGCGATCGGGCATCCGCGCCCGGCGACGCTGGAACTGCTGGAACGCGAACTGCCAAGGCTCACCGCTGAGGGCTTCGAGCTTGTTGCGGTCACGGAGCTGCTGCAATGAGCTTTTACGAAGACCGCATCCTGCCCAAACTGATCAACTGCACGTGTAGCTCCAAACCGGTACGCAAGCAACGCGAGAAAATCGTGCACCGTGCCTACGGGGACGTCCTCGAGATCGGGTTTGGCGGAGGCCTGAACCTGCCCTACTACGATCGTGCCAGGGTGACAAAGGTATTCGGGCTCGAGCCGTCGGCCGGCATGCGGCGTTCGGCAGAACCGGCGATCGCCGCGTCGGGTATCGACGTCGAGTTTATCGACCTGCCGGGCGAAGAGATCCCGCTCGACGACCATGCCGTCGACTCGGTGCTCGTCACCTACTCGCTGTGCACCATTCCCGACGCGGTGGCGGCGCTGCGCGGTATGCGGCGGGTCCTCAAGCCGGGTGGCCGCATGTTTTTCTGCGAGCACGGCAAGGCGCCCGACGAGCCCGTGCGGCAGTGGCAGAATCGGCTCAATGGCATCTGGCGCCGGGTCTCGGGCGGCTGCAACATGAACCGCGACATCCCGGCCCTGATCCAGGCTGCAGGTTTCACCATCGAAGACGATAATCGGATGTATATTCCCGGTATCCGTGCGCTGAGCTACAACTTCTGGGGCGCGGCGCGTTGAACCCGGGCCCTGGCGCCCCCTCTAAGAGATAAAGGACACCGCCCGAACACATGAGCAAGCGAACGATAATTGCCGCGCTACTCGGACTGATTCTGTTGATGCCTGCTGCTTACGCGCAGGACGAGGAAACGGCATGCACGATGCAGTACGACCCGGTCTGCGGCNNCTACAGCAATGATTGCGTCGCCCGGGCTGCCGGCGTCGAAGTGGCGAGCCAGGGCGTCTGTGCCGAGGAAGAGCCGACGGGGTGTCCCGAGCTCTACGACCCGGTCTGCGGCATCGACGGCAACACGTATATCAACGAGTGCTTTGCCGGCAAGTCGGGCGTCGAGATTGCCGGGCTCGGTGCCTGTACGCCGAATGGCTGTCCGAGCGTCCGGGAGCCGGTCTGCGGCATGAACGGACGGACATTCATCAATCGCTGCGAAGCGGGCGTGGAGCGCGTTCCCGTGCAGCGCAAAGGAAACTGCGATTTCGATAACTGCCCGAAGGTCTATGCACCCGTCTGCGGAAACGACGGACAGACCTATAACAACGCCTGTCTCGCCGACGCAGCGGAGGTCGAGTCGTTCACGGAGGGCGCCTGTAATGTGCGCGGCTGCCCGAACCTGTTCGTACCGGTTTGCGGCGCAGACAGCATGACGTACAGCAATGCGTGCCACGCAGAGCGCCGCGGTGTTCGGGTCGACTATGCCGGGGTTTGCGAGGATCTCGGCGAGAATTGCCCGGACCAGTATTCACCCGTTTGCGGCCTGGATGGCGTAACCTACGATAACGATTGCCAGCTGGATAATGCAGGGGTTGGCAAGGCGTATGCCGGCGCGTGTATCGGCGACTAGCGCTTTTCCCCGGAGCAGCAATGAGTATTTTTGAACGGTACCTCACCGTCTGGGTGGCACTGTGCATCGTCGTGGGCGTCATTCTCGGCAGCATTTTCCCCGGCGTGTTCCATGCCATCGGGGCGCTGGAGGTGGCCAGCGTCAACCTGCCGGTCGCGGTGCTGATCTGGCTGATGATCATCCCGATGCTCGTCAAGATCGACTTCGGGGCGTTGCACCAGGTGCGCGAGCACTGGCGCGGGGTCGGCGTGACGCTGTTCATCAACTGGGCCGTCAAGCCATTCTCGATGGCGCTGCTCGCCTGGCTGTTCATCGGCCACCTGTTTGTGCCCTGGCTTCCGGCCGAGCAGATCAATTCCTACATCGCCGGCCTGATCATCCTGGCGGCGGCGCCGTGCACGGCCATGGTCTTCGTGTGGAGCAACCTGTCGGACGGCGAGCCGCACTTCACGCTGAGCCAGGTTGCGGTGAACGACGTCATCATGATCTTCGCGTTCGCGCCGATCGTCGGGCTGCTGCTGGGACTGTCGGCCATCACGGTACCGTGGGACACGCTGTTCCTGTCGGTCGTGCTCTATATCGTCGTGCCCGTCATCATTGCGCAGCTCGTGCGCAAGCGCCTCATGGCGTTCGGCGGTGACGAGGCACTGCAACGGGCGCTCGGCCGGCTCGGGCCGGTGGCACTGCTCGCACTCCTCGCTACGCTGGTGCTGCTGTTTGGCTTCCAGGGCGAGCAGATCATTCGGCAGCCGACGATTATTGCCCTGCTCGCCATCCCGATCCTGATCCAGGTCTACTTCAACTCCGGACTGGCCTACCTGCTGAATCGCACATTCGGCGTCGCGCATTGCGTCGCGGCGCCATCCGCGCTGATCGGCGCGAGCAACTTCTTCGAGCTGGCCGTGGCAACCGCCATAGTGTTGTTCGGTTTCGAGTCCGGCGCTGCCCTGGCGACGGTCGTCGGTGTACTCGTCGAGGTACCAGTGATGCTGTCGGTCGTGAAGATCGTCAACAGGACTAAAACTTGGTATGAGCGCGGCAACACAGTAGCCTGAGCGAATGAGAGTCCGCCAGATCGCAGCCAACGTTGTCCCCATTGCGCTCGTGTGCGCGGGCATCTATGTTGCACTGAACTGGCAGTCATTCGATCCGGGCGAGAGCGCAACGGAGCGCGGCGCGAAGGCGGCCTGCGTCGAGGCGACCAGGAGTCGCTACGATGTCACAAGCCCCAGGGCGTACCAGGTCCGGGAGAACAGTAACGGCTACACGGTGCTGGTCACGGTCGTGCAGAAGAACGGGGATCCCGCGCAAGTTACCTGCCTGACCAGCGCGCGCGGCAATGTGCGCGATATTTCGATCGACGTACGCTAGATCACTCGGACTGAATCGACCCGTCAATTGCTTCGATAATCCCCTCGGCCTCGGTCAACGCGGCGTCGAATTCGTCGGTCAGGTGGCGATTGTAGCCGTAGCGAATCCCGAGCATCTCCCGGAACCGGGGGTCATTCAGCAGCGTGTCGACCGAGCCGGGGCTCTCGGATATCAGCCTGGCGTCGTACGGCCAGTCGCTATACCAGCGGCGCATCATTGCACCACCTCCAATGCCTTCTTCGATCAGATAAGGGACAAATTGCTCGTAGACCAGTTTTGCGTTGGCCGCCTGGTCATCCCACACTTCGGCGATGACGCCTTCCCACGATGCGAGTCGGGTACGCAACGCACGGTTTTCGAGTATTTCAATGCGTCCGGAGCTTAGCAGTGCATTGAGCGCCCCACCGGGGAGATCCGAGGTTGCCGGGCTCAGCAAGGCGAGTACAGCGTTATCGAGGAGTTCGGGGTTGCTTGCTGCCGAGCCATCTTCCATGGCGACGAGCAGGGCCTCGACGTACCCAAGCCTTTCGAGGTGAGTTGCTTTGTTCCGCGAGAGCGTAGTGTGGATCGCCTCGAACTCGCCTTTCAGGCCGCGCAGTACTTCCTGTTCCTCGGCGCGCAGCTGGCGTTCGTCCCACCACGCGTCGATGGCGAATGCGAGCAGGATGCTGCCGACGATGGCAGCGGCTTCGGCAAGGATTCGAGGCCAGCTTATGGTTGTTGTCTTTGACATGCTGGGTTCTGTATACCAGCAAAAAGGGGGCGGATGCCCCCTTTTTTATGCCTTGGTTCAATATCGACTAGGTCGGCGGGTAGGTGTAACTGGCCGCGATGCCGAGCGGGAAGCCTATCGCGTAATACACGAGCAGGAAGATCGTCCAGATCAGCAGGAACCACATCGAGTACGGCAGCATCATTGCCGTCAGCGTGCCGATGCCCGTGCCTTTCACGTAGCGCTGGCAGTAGACGACAACCAGCGGGAAGTACGGCATGAGTGGCGTGATGATGTTGGTGCTCGAGTCACCGACACGGTAGGCCGCTTGCGTAAGGTCGGGCGAGATGCCGAGCGACATCAGCATCGGTACGAAGATCGGCGCGAGCAGGCCCCACTTGCCACTGGCCGAGCCGACGAAGATGTTGACGAAGCCCGTCAGTATGACGATACCGACAATCGTCACGTTGACGCCGGCGTTGAGTGACTTGAGAAATTCGGCACCCTTGAGCGCCAGCAATACACCGAGGTTCGACTGGCCAAACGCGTACACGAACTGCGCAATGAAGAACATGATGACGAGGTAGTACGCCATGCCGTGCATCGAATGCGTCATGCCCTCGATCATGTCCTTCGAGCTCTTCATCGTCTTCGCGACGATGCCGAAGACAATGCCCGGCACCAGGAACAGCAGGAAGATCAGCGACACGATCGAGCGCATCATCGGCGCTGTCGATGAAGTCAGCTCACCATCAGAAGCGCGCCATGCGGAGTCCGCCGGTAGTGCGGTAACGGTAAGCAGCACGATGCCGAGAACCATCGCGACCAGCGACCAGCGCAGTCCGCTTACTTCATTTGCCTGCAGGTCGTGCATCTCGGGCAGGTCTTCGGCGTCGCCGTCGATCTCGGTCTTCGAGATGCGCGGCTCGACGACCTTGTCCGTGATGTACCAGCCGAGGCCGATAATGATGATCGACGAAGCCGTCGTGAAGAAGTAGTTATTGAGCGGGTTGACGACAACCGACGTGTCGAGAATGTGCGCGCCGGCCTGTGTCAGGCCCTGCAGCAGCGGGTCCAGCGAGCTCGGCACGAAGTTGGCGGAGAAGCCGCCCGACACACCGGCAAATGCAGCCGCGAGGCCCGCGAGCGGATGCCGACCGGCTGCGTAGAAGATCACGCCGCCCAGCGGGATGACGAGGACGTAGCCTGCATCGACGGCCGAGTGCGAAACGATGCCGACGAGGATGACCATCGGCGTCAGCAGCGAAGGCGGGGTGACGTTCAGCAACGAGCGAATCGCCGCGTTGATAAAGCCCGTGTGCTCCGCCACGCCGATGCCGAGCATGGCAACGAGCACGACACCGACCGGGTGGAAATGGGAGAAGTTGGTCACCATGACCGACAGGAACTCGGTGAACGAGCTGCCCGTCAGCAGGTTCTGGATGACCAGCGCTTCGCCCGAGCGCGGGTCAATGACGTCGAAGCTGACGTAGGACAGCAACCATGACAGCACCCAGACAATGAACAGCAGCGCGATAAAGAGCACTGCCGGGTCGGGCAGCTTGTTACCGATGCGTTCTACGGCACCGAGAAATCCGCCGTTGCCGTTTACTGCTTGTAATTGTTCTGACATGTCTGTCCCCTGTTACCAGCCGCAGGCGCGGCCTTCGTTCTGTTCTTTCAGGTACCCCATGAGCGGCGCGAAGTAGTCGATGATCGCAGTTGCGTCCATCTCGCGGGTGCCCGTCATGACTTCGAGCGTGTCCTGCCAGGGCTGGCTCGCGCCGGCTTCGAGCATGGCGTAGAACTTCGCACCGGCCTCCTTGCTGTTGTAGATCGAGCAGGCGTGCAGGTCGCCTTCGTGTCCCGCCGTTTCACACAGGGAACGATGGAACTGGTACTGCAGGATGGCGGCCAGGAAGTATCGCGAGTACGGCACGTTCGTCGGGATGTGGTACTTGGCGCCCGGGTCGAAGTCTTCCTCCGTACGCTCGACCGGCGGCACGATGCCCTGGTACTTCGTCCGGAGG
>JABAOE010004657.1_pt1 | contig 11091 bp, 10 predicted proteins | sample 7062141 | NCBI WGS metagenome assembly JABAOE01 (sample SAMN14538627, study PRJNA623070) | marine sediment metagenome | biome: marine biome [ENVO:00000428]; feature: marine pelagic biome [ENVO:01000023]; material: deep marine sediment [ENVO:00002113] | place: India: Gulf of Khambhat ...
TCCGATTCTTCGATCTGTTCGAGCAGGTTGATGGCGACACCGACGAAGTCGGTGTCGGTCACTATGCCGCGCAGCTTGCCGGCAGTCACGACGGGAAGGCAGCCAATCTGGTGTTTTTCGATAAACAGTGCTGCCTGGCGCAGACTTGCGTGTTCGTCGATCGTCGCCAGATCGCGTTTCATAATGTCCGCGACTTTTATATCGGTGGCATGCAGGCGGGATTCATCGTCGCGGAGTATCGAATCGGTTGCTGCCAGCACGTCCGTGAGCGTTAGCAGCCCGACCAGCTCGTCCTGGTTCTCGACGACCGGTATGTGGTGAATTCGGTTATCTTGCATCAGCGTGCGAACCGTAGCGAGGGTATCCTCCGGCACTACGGTAATGAGATCGGTGCTCATGATCATGTCGAGACTCATCATTGGCAGGCCTCCATTCATTGCCCTGTCGAGTCCAGTCTAGCGAAGCGGGTGTTTCTAGCTATCGCGGGAAACACCTATCGCCGCAAAGGCAGCTCTTCGTCGGCGATTCGCAACAATTCGTCTACCACCTCGTTACGCCCGGGCTGGATATGTCGCCCACCAGTCCAGCGGAGCATTTTCGGTTCGTTAATGGCCGCGTACAGGAGCTCGGTCTGCCCCGCAGGCGTCCGTTCATCGTCACGCGCACCCACGACCAGGACCGGTCTCGGCGAGATCTTCGCGGCTCTTTCAGGCGTATTCAGGGCCGGGCCGTATGCAAGCCAGTGCAGGATCGTGCCCAAGGGCCAATGCAGGAGCTTCGTTTCAACTCTTCGTTCAACCTGCCGCTGCAGCCACAGCCGGTTGTCGGCGGCCCCGTGCACGAGTACCGCGCCCTTGATGCGATCGTCACGCGATGCTGCGGTCGCGGCGAACGGCACGCCGAGGCTGGCACCGACGATGATGAGCTGATCCGCATCGACCCAGGGCTGCTTGAGCAGCCAGTCGACGACCAGCGACACGGCGGGCACCGTATCGAGAAAGCCCTGGCGGGCAGCTGGAATGGTCTTCAGTATCGGGCCTAATCCTTTGACCCTTTTCGGCCCGTTATACGGGTAGTCGAGCGCCACGACGGCCCGCTGCCCGACGTTGCCGAAGAGTTCGACGGCGTCGCTGCCCGTGCGGTGCCCGCCGAGCACCAGCAACACCGGCAGCGGATCCTCGGATGGCTGCCGGATGACCCGGAAAGAAAAGGCTACGCCCGTATCCGAACGCAACGAGACGAATGCCGACAGCTGCCCATCCGGGGTGATCGAGTCGTCGATATACACACGCGCAATGTTGCCGCGACGCTCATCGAACCATGCGTCCCGCGGCAGGTGCGATTCCCAGCGCAGCCAGGTGAGGCCGATGGTAACGGCGATCACGAGCGCAATCAGGCCATACAACAGCACGGACCTCGTGACTGCCGCTATTTTCCTGATCAGCATGGATCCCGTGAGTGCCGCTCTTCTCCTCATCTTCCTTTGCCAGGCGGAAAGTATTCCCCGAAAGCCTTATCTGCCGACAGCCATTTGTCAAATGGCACGGGATGCCGATATTCTTCGGCTCCTCTGAAGAAATTCCTCACAAAAACGCCGCAATCCGGGATCGATGAAACCTAAGAAACTGATTTTCGCGGTCATCCTGGCCGCTATCACCGCCGCGTGTTCGCCGGACACGTCCACGGGTCCGGGATCTACCGGGGCCGACCTGATCCTGGTCAATGGCCGGGTGTACACGCTCGACTGGGACGATCCGGCTCCCGACGGCACGATCGCGTCACGCGCACCACGCGACGAGTCCGGATGGCACCCGGACGCCGAAGCGGTCGCTACCAAAGGCGGCGAGATAGTTTTTGTCGGCAGCACCCGGGACGCGATGAAGTTACAGGGCGAGGCGAGTCGCGTCATCGATCTGGCCGGCGCGACCGTCATTCCCGGACTCGTCGATTCGCACGCGCATCTGTTCAACCTGGGTGCTCAGCTCGAACAGATCAACCTGATTGACGTCGCGACCGAGGAAGAGGCGGTGGCACTGGCCGCCGAACGCGCAACGACGGTGCCGCCGGGCGAATGGATAGTCGGACGCGGTTGGGACGAAGGCGCCTGGGCCAATCGCTACCCCGACAAAGAGCTTCTGTCACAGACGATACCCGACCATCCTGTGTTGTTGCAGGGCCTGCATTCCTTCGCCGTCTGGGTAAATCAAATGGCGCTCGATGAACTCGGCATAAGCGAAGCATCTGAAATGCCGGTCGGCGGCGAGATGCGACTCGGTGCCGACGGCAAACCCAACGGCTTGTTTCTCAATCGTGCCGCGGATTTCGTGAAAGATTCGGTTCCAGTCTCGGACGAAGTACGGACCAGGCAGGTCCTGGCCGGGCTCAACCGGATGGCCAGGGACGGTTATGTCGCCATTCACGAAGCGGGCCTGTACGCCTATCAGATGAGCGTGCTCGAGAAACTGGAGGCGGAAAACAGGTTGCCGATTCGTGTTTACGCCATGTTGTCGTTACGCGACGAAGACTTGATACGCAAATGGATCGAGAAAGGACCCGACACGGACAACGACAGCATGCTGGTTACACGTGCGGTCAAGGCCTATTACGACGCAGCGCTGGGTTCACGTGGCGCACGTCTCTTGTACGACTATTCCGATATGCCGGGCCATCGCGGCATTAGTGGCGATCAATACGGCTTCGACGAGGAACTGAATGCGGCGGCAATGAAAGCCGGATTCCAGGTCGGTATTCACGCGATCGGCGATGCCGGCAACCGGGAATCGCTGGATATACTCGAGGGCGTCTTCAGGGAGGATTCCTCGACGGCGAGAAATCGCCACAGGATCGAGCACGCGCAGGTGCTGCATCCGGACGACCTGCCGCGACTCGGCCAGCTCGGCGTCATCGCCTCGATGGAACCGCCGCACGCGATGGAGGACAAGGCCTGGGCCGAAGAACGGCTCGGACCGGAGCGCATACTCGGTGCCTATGCGTGGCGCTCTCTGCGCGAGACGAACGCAAGACTGACATTCAATGCCGACAATCCCGGGTCGGATCACAGTATTTTTTACGGACTGCATTCGGCGATAACGCGCCAGGACAAGGACCTGCAGCCCGAGGGCGGATGGTACGTGCACGAGGCAATGGTCGCTGACGAGGCAATCCGCGGTTATACGAGCTGGTCGGCTTATGCGAGTTTCCGGGAGAACGAGACAGGCATCATCGAGGAAGGCCGCTGGGCCGACCTGACAGTCATGGACATCGACCCGTTCGTGCTTGCCGATGAAAGTCCCAACGATATTCTGAATGGCCGCATACTGATGACGATCGTCAACGGAAAGATTATTTTTGAAGGCGATATTTGATCGACTTGGACAAACTTAGGTATTAGGGTTTAGGAATCGATAAGCTACACTCGCGAAAACATACGGCCTGTCCGAACGGGTCCGAAGAAAGATAGCGATAACCACCGTGGCGGAAAATTAATTGATGAAAACTGAAATTTCATCCTGGCTGGTATTCAGGCTCTTATTGAAGCCTAGCGGCGTGTTTCAGGAGTTAGCGGATACCCGCCCCGATCCGCATGTCGTGTTTTTCCGTTACCTGATCTGGCTCGCCGTTCTGCCGCCCTTGTTCGTTTATATCGGTGCCGCCAATTTCGGCTGGCGCATCGGTGCGGAAGAACCCTTATATCTCTCGGCCGGCGATCTAATGATCATCAGCATCATTTATTTCTTTGTGCTGCTGTTCGGATTCGTCAGCACGGCGTTGGTCGCGCAGTGGATGGCGGTAACCTACGGCGCCCGGGACTCGCTCGGTATTCATTTTGCGCTGGTGGTCATCGTGGCGGCGCCACTTGCTGCCGGCAGCGTCATCCACCTGTTTCCGCATATTTTCATTAATGTGATCGCACTGATCCCGGTCCTGATGTGGAGCATGTATTTGTTATACAGGGGCCTGCCGGTGGTCCTGAAGATCAGTCCCGAGCGGGGCATGCTGATGGCGTCGGCGCTCATCGGTTACCTGCTCGTGGCCGCTGTCAGCATCCTCGGAATCAGCGTCGCACTTTGGGGTCGTGGCATCGGCCCATCCATCGGAGTCTGATGATTTGAGCGCGAACGCGACACCAACAGAATATTACAAGGATCGTGTCGTCACGGCGCTCGTCATGTTCGCGATGCTGTGGGCGGTGCTCGGCATGACAGCAGGCGTCTATGTCGCGGCAGAGCTCGTCTGGCCGGGTCTCGATTTCGGGCAGCAGTGGCTGTCATACGGCCGCTTGCGGACCCTGCACACGAATGGTGTGATCTTCGGCTTCGGCGTTTCCGCGCTTATGGGTACTGCGTTTTACAGCGTGCAGCGAACCTGCCACGTGCCGTTGTTTGCACCCGGGCTTGCCTGGTTCTGCTGTTTTGCCTGGCAGGTCGGCGTGTTGCTCGGCGGCATCTCGATTCTGGAAGGTTGGAACGCTGCCAAGGAATACGCCGAGCTGGAATGGCCGTTCGACATCGCCATCACGCTCGTCTGGGTTTGCTTCGCCATCGTGTTCTTCGGCACGATCGCGAAACGTCGAATCAAACCGATTTACGTGTCCAACTGGTTTTACGGTGGACTGATCATCGTCATCGCGATGCTGCATATCGTTAACAGCCTCGCCATCCCGGTAACGATATCCAAATCGTATTCACTGTTTTCGGGCGCACAGGACGCCATCGTGCAATGGTGGTACGGGCACAATGCCGTTGGCTTCCTGCTGACCGGTGGGTTCCTCGGCATGATGTATTACTTCCTGCCGAAACATGCTGATCGACCGATCTGGAGTTACCGGCTGTCGATCGTTGCATTCTGGGCTTTCACCTACAGCTATATCTGGGCCGGCCCGCACCACCTGCACTACAACGCGGTTCCCGACTGGGTGCAGTCGCTCGGCATGGTGATGAGCCTGATACTCCTTGCACCATCCTGGGCAACGATGATCAACGGCATCATGACCGTGTCCGGTGCGTGGCAAAAACTTCGCACCGATCCGGCACTGAAGTTCATCGTGCTGTCACTCGCTTTTTACGGACTCGCGACCTTCGAAGGTCCGATGATGGCGATAAAGAGCGTCAACGTCGTCAGCCACTTTACCGACTGGACCATCGGCCACGTGCACTCGGGCGCACTCGGGTGGAACGCGATGATTACCTTCGGCACTTTCTATTTCCTTGTTCCGCGACTCATGGATACGGGCCTATACAGCGTCCGGCTGGCGAACATTCATTTCTGGCTGGCGCTTGCGGGAACCATGCTCTACATACTCGCGATGTGGGGTGCCGGCGTGTCGCAGGGACTCCTGTGGCTGAGTCTCGACGAACTCGGTGAGCTGACGTTCAGTTTCAAGGACATCATGGCCAGCATGCCGCCTTATTACCTGCTTCGCTTGGTCGCCGGACTCGTGTTCCTGGCTGGCGCCTTGCTGATGACCTATAACCTGTTTATGACAATCAAGGGCCGGCGAACCGTGCAGGTTCAACCGCCCGAAGTGACCGCGTACCGGATATGACGATGAGTGGCGTTGGACTGCACAAGAAACTCGAAGAGAACACCGGTCTCCTGATCTTCGGCATCCTGTTCGTGTCGGCGATCGGTGGACTCGTGCAAGTGTTGCCAAGCATATTCCAGGAGTCGCTGAAGACGCCGACCGAAACCACGTTTCCGTATGGTGCCGTGGAACTGACCGGTCGCGACATCTACATTCGGGAGGCATGCGGCGTTTGCCACTCGCAGCAGGTGCGGCCGTTGCTCGCAGAGATTAAGCGCTATGGTCCTTACACGCGCGCCGGTGAATCCGTCTACGATCGTCCCTTCCTGTGGGGGTCCAAGCGTACCGGGCCGGACCTGTATCGGGTCGGCGGCAAATATTCCGATGTTTGGCATCGTATACACCTGATTAGTCCGCGCGATGTCGTGCCGAACTCGATCATGCCCGCCTATCCGTGGCTCGCCGAACGTGCAGCGAATGCCGACGGTGACATCCAGTTGAAGATGCGTGCGCTGCAAAAACTCGGTCATCCGTATAGCGATGCCGACATCGAGGCAGCACCGCGTCAGCTGGAAGGACTCATGGAAATCGATGCGCTCGTTGCTTATCTGCAGGTGCTCGGCACGACGCGAAACGTGGGAGACACGCCATGACCTATTTCATTTTCGCGGGTGACATGCTGGTCATGCTGTTCATGATGGTGCTCGTTGTCTGGCTCTTCTGGCGCATGCCCAAGGATGCCCTGGACGCAAGCGCGCGTATTCCACTGGAGGATGAAAAACGCGATGGCTGACATGCCTTCTGATTTCTGGGGCGGCTGGATTGCTGTCATCACGGTTATAAGCCTCGTAGGCCTCGGCTGGCTGGTCTTCAGTGTCTATTTCGCGCCGGAAGAAGAGCACGAGGAGGCCGAGGAACCCGTCTGGGATACGAATCTCCGCGAGGGCGCGAGTCCCGCGCCGATGTGGTGGTTCTGGATGATCCTCGCGCTCATGGTGTTCTCCGTAATCTACCTGATGCTCTACCCTGGTCTCGGTGCATACCAGGGTGCGCTGCGCTGGTCGCAGGGCGGCAGGCTCGATGAGAGCCTGCAGCAGTACGAGGCGGAATTCGGCGGCGTACGCGCACTCGTCGCGGAGGGCCAGGTCGCAACCCTGCAATCGAACCCGGACTTCATGGCTTCGGCGCAGCGCGTGTTCGATCGCAACTGCGCTGTTTGCCACGGCTACGACGCGGCGGGCCAGGCATCGTATTTCCCGGACCTGACTGACGACGAGTGGCAGTGGGGCGGCAGCGAGGCACAGATCGAGCAGAGCATTCGTGTCGGGCGCACCGCGGTCATGGTCGGCTGGGAGCCGACGCTTGGCGAGGCCGGTGTCGAGCAGGTCGTCGACTACCTGGGCGTCATGGGTACTGCCGACGCGGCAGGTCATCCCGGACAGGCGCAATACAACCAGTTTTGTGTTGCCTGCCACCAGGCCGACGGCAGCGGCAATCCCGTACTCGGCGCGCCGAGCCTCGTTGACGACGTCTGGCTTTACGGCAACTCGCGCGAAGCATTGATCCACTCGGTCGCCGTAGGACGCGGCGGCGTGATGCCGGCGTTCGACGAACGCCTGGACGACACACAGGTCAAACTACTTGTGGCACTGCTGACGCGCGAATAGCCGACGTCCCCTCGGGGTTCCGGCTAAAATGTCGGCGGGAGAGAAAACAATGATAAGCCGCCGCGATTTCCTGAACGGCTGCGCGTTGAGCGTCGCCGCCGGTTCAGCCATCTCACCCCTTGAAGCACTCGCGCAAGGCGCACTCAATCCCTATGCCTTGCCGGCTGATTACTACCCGCCTACCCGGCAGGGCCTGCGCGGCAGCCACGACGGTTCGTTCGAGGCCGCACATGAATTGCAAGACGGCAGGAAGTGGAATGCCGTCGATGCGGGCGATCCCGTCTACGACCTGGTCGTCGTCGGTGGCGGCATCAGCGGACTTGCCGCCGCGTATTTCTACCGCAAGCAGCACGGACCCGGCGCGCGCATCCTGGTCATCGAAAATCACGACGACTTCGGCGGACACGCCAAACGCAACGAGTTCTGGCATGACGACCGCATGTACCTCGTCAACGGCGGCACGCTGAATGTCGAAGCGCCGTCGCAATACAGCACGATTTCAGCCGGGCTTCTGTGGGAGCTCGGTATCGACCGAACGCGTTACTTCGAGAAAAACCGCGGCATGTTTTCCAATTACAGGGACATGGGTCTCAAAAGTAGCATGTTCTTCGACAGGGAAACATTCGGTACGGACAAACTGGTTGTCGGCTGGGGCGACCTGCCCATCAGGGAAACGGTCAGGCACGCGCCGCTCGACGAGCAGGTCAAACGCGATACCGTCAGGCTATACGAGAGCAAGGAAAATTATTTGCCGGATCTCGACGCTGCAATGACGCGGAAAAGACTTACACACATGAGTTACCGCGACTACGTCGTCAATGTCGCAAGGTGTCACCCGGGCGTCGTGCAACTGTTCGATGCGGACCTGATGGGCTGGTTCGTCACCGGTATGGATGCGATTCCTGCGATCTATTGCCGGGAACTCGGTTACCCGGGTTTCGACGGATTGAATCTCGAAGAGATATCGACAGACCAGCTCGCAAACGAGCCGGGCGGGCAGCACGGACGTGAAAACCAGGAGCGCGCACTCGAAGGCGATCCGGACATGTACTTTCCGGACGGCAACGCGACAATTGCCCGCCTGCTCGTGAGATCGCTCGTCCCGGGCTCGGTTCCCGGCTCGTCGATGGAGGACGTGATTACCTCGCGCGTCGATTACAGCATGCTCGACCGGGAGGAGCGCGGCGCGCGGATCCGGCTGAACAGCACCGCAGTCAACGTTGCGCACACGAAAAACGGGCAGGTACAAACGACTTACGTCAGCGACGGCAAGGCGATGTATGTCAGGAGTAAGGGCGCCGTACTCGCCTGCTGGAACGGGATTATTCCTTATATATGCCACGAAATTCCGCAGGCACAGAAGGACGCGCTGTTATTTGGCGTCAAGTCGCCGCTCGCCTATACCGGTGTCCTCGTTTCGAACTGGCAATCCTTCATGGACGCGGGAATCTCGAGGGTGACCGTGCCGGGAGGTTTCCATGCCAGCATCGGACTGCAGCCAATGCTTGAGATGGGAAGCTATAGAACGGCGCGCAGCCCGGACCAGCCGATCGTCATTCGCATGGGCAGTTACTTCGCGGAACCGGGCTTGTCAAGGCGTGACCAGCATCGCGTAGGACAAAGAAAGTTATTGGCCACGACTTTCGATACCTTCGAGCATCACATCCGCGACCAGCTCACGCGCATACTCGGGCCGACCGGTTTCGACGACGAACGCGATATCTTGGGCATCACGGTCAATCGCTGGCCGCACGGCTATGCCTATTCCTACAATCCACTATACGACCCGGAGGAGTGGGCCTACACGACGACGGCAGATCGGCCGGCAGTAGTCGGCAGACAGAGGATAGGGCGTATTACGATCGCCAATTCGGACGCCGCGGCAAGCCCGCATACTGACGCTGCCATCAACGAAGCATACCGTGCCGTTGCCGAACTGGGGAACGGCTGAGTCATGATTCGTTCAATCATTATTCCGTTTTCATTGTTGCTCAGCGTCGTCGCAAGCGCGGACACGGGCGCGCGCGATGCGACGCAAATCGTGCGCGATGCGCTCAATCACTGGCGTGGACTGTCGTCACAGGGCGAGATGACGATGACCATCCATCGCCCGGACTGGGAACGCAGCATGTCGATGCGGACCTGGACACGCGGCGAGAAGCAATCCCTCGTGCGCGTCACGGCGCCGCCGAAGGACCGCGGCAACGGTACACTACTCGATGACAACAACATGTGGACTTTCTCGCCGAAGATAAACCGCGTCATCAAGGTGCCGTCTTCGATGATGAGCCAGAGCTGGATGGGCTCCGACTTCTCGAACAAGGACATCTCGCGCGCCGACGACATCGTCGAGCAGTACGACCACAACTTGCTAAGCGAATCGGAGGTCGACGATCACGTCATGTATGAGATTCAGTCGATTCCGCACGAAGATGCGGCCGTCGTCTGGGGCGAGGAAGTACTGGTCATCCGCGACGACAATGTGCTCGTGGCGCATCGTTTCTACGACCAGGACGGAGAGCTGGTCAAAACCTTGCAAACGCTCGAGATCGCGGAGATGGGCGGCAGGACTGTCGCCGTGCATCAGCGCATGGTGAAAGAGGATGCCCCGGACGAATGGACCGAGGTCATCGTCAATGCCGTCGAATTCGACGTCGAACTGGGCGATAACGTGTTTACGCTGTCGAATCTGCGGAATCCGCGTGACTGACGGGCTCGGAGCAACGTTCCGATGAACATCATCCTGCGTTTGGCCTGGCGCAACCTGTGGCGCCAGCCGCGACGCACCTGGCTGACTGTCGGCGCGATGGTGTTCTCCAACGCGCTGCTGGTGTTCATGATATCCATCCAGTTCAGTACCTATGAGCTGATGATCGACAACACGCTGCAGGTGTTTACTGGACACATCCAGGTGCAGGCGCCCGGCTACAAGGATGATCTGAAAATACGCCAGGTTGTCCCCGAAGTGTCTCCCCTTGCGAGCACACTGCGTCGTGAGCTCGGACTCGAAACGATCGCGGCGCGTGGCGCGGCATTCGCGCTGGCTTCGAGCGAGGAACGAACCTACGGGCTGCAGATTGTCGGCGTCGAAACCAAGTTTGAATCGTTCATCTCGAGCATTCCCGGTCTCGTCCGGGAAGGCCGGTACCTGGATAATCCGAGCGCCAGTGAAATAGTCGTCGGCGAAGTGCTTGCAAGAAACCTGCGCGTTGCGATCGGCGACGAAATCACATTGCTCGGCAGTGGCCGCGACGGTTCTTTCGCGGCCGCAATCGCCACGGTCGTGGGAATCTTCGACAGCGGTGTACCTGACATAGATCGCAGTTTTGCGGAAGTGCCGCTCGGATTCTTCCAGGACGTGTTTTACATGGAAGGCGCGGGACACCAGGTTGTCATAGCCGCACCGAACCTGGCGAGCGTCGATCTGATCAAGGGTCAGGTCGAATCGCTGGTCCCGGCGGGACTCGTCGTGCATGACTGGGATGCCTTGCAGCCCGGGCTCCGGCAGGCGATCCAGGCAGACCTGTCGAGCGCATTCTTCATGTACGCAGTGCTGGTCATCCTGGTGGCGTTCAGCGTGCTCAACACGCAACTGATGTCGGTGCTCGAGAGGACACACGAGTTCGGCATCACGATGGCGCTCGGGATTGCGCCGGGCCGGCTCACCAGGATCGTTTTCCTCGAAACCGCGTTGATGGGCCTGCTGGGCTTGAGCCTGGGGGCGCTGGTCGGTGGCGTGGTCACCGAGTGGTTTGGTTACACCGGCTTCAGCTATCCGGGCATGGAAGAAATGGCCGCGAAATTCAATTTACCGGCCCGCTTCTACCCCGATGCGACGCTACTCACACTGTTTCTCGGCCCGGCCCTCGTCTTCGTCGGCGGCATGTTCGCCGCGATATA
>JABAOE010006397.1_pt1 | contig 11087 bp, 11 predicted proteins | sample 7062141 | NCBI WGS metagenome assembly JABAOE01 (sample SAMN14538627, study PRJNA623070) | marine sediment metagenome | biome: marine biome [ENVO:00000428]; feature: marine pelagic biome [ENVO:01000023]; material: deep marine sediment [ENVO:00002113] | place: India: Gulf of Khambhat ...
TCCACCACGCTCTCCACGGTCCCCTCGGCGATGACGTCGGTGAACACGCCCACCGTCCGTCCTTCGAGGCGTCCCGTCTCGTCGAGCACCGTCAGCAGCACCTCGAGACTCCGCTCCTGGACCGCGTCGGGGGTGGCGAGCACCGCACTCGAACGGTCCACCCACTCCTGGCGCACGAGGTGGCCGACATGGATCGTGTCGTGGAGCTCGGTGAGGCACAGGACGGATTCGCCGACCCAGAGCCCGAGGACCGCGAACACGCTGTTGTCCTCGGTGAAGTACCCGCACGACGCCTCGGCCTCGACGTTGCCCACCGGGAGGTAGGTGTCGTAGATGGCGGTCAGCTCACGGCCGTTGATCCCGCCGTCGGCGTTGACCCCGGCGAGCAGGGCTTCCCAGATGGCGACCTCGTCGCCGTGGGTGAACTCGACGAAGTCGAGGTCGAAGAGCTGCTCGAAGTCGACGTAGGCGATGCCGAGCTCGATCGTGGTCTCGGTCACGCCGCGGAAGGAGGCGGTGAGGGGCGCGAGGGTCGAGGTGGTCGAGGACGTGGTGGACGACGACGTCGAACCCGGGTCCTGGTCCTGGCCGGTCTCCGACGTGCTCGTCGTGGTGGACCCGGTGCCGGCATCGTCGGTGTCGTCGCCGCACCCGGCCGCGAGCAGACCCGAGGCGACCAGGACCACACCGGCCAGCATCCCCCTGCGCCGGACCATGCCCTTCAGTGTCGCATGCGAGACTCCCGAGATGAACGATGACTTCGCGGAGCGGTTCGGGCCGTGGGCGGTGGTGACCGGAGCGGCGCAGGGAGTAGGGCTTGCGTTCGCCGAGGAACTGCTGGCCCGGGGCCTGGGGGTGGTGCTGGTCGACCGCAACCCCGCGGTTGGGGGGATCGCCGCCGGTTTGGACGGGGAGACCCGGGCCGTGATCGTCGATCTCGCCGATCCGGGGTGGGTGGCCGAGCTCGACGCCGCGGTGGGGGACCTCGACATCGGTCTGGCCGTGGCCAACGCCGGGCTCTCCTACGTGGGGTGGTTCCTCGACATGAGCGACGAGCAGCGCGAGGCCATGGTCCGGGTGAACGCCGACGCGCCCGTTGCGCTCGCGGCATGGGCCCTCCCCCCGATGGTCGAGCGGGGCCGGGGCGGGTTCGTCGTGACCAGTTCCGGCTCGGCGCTGGCGGGCACCGGCGGGGTGGCGCTCTACAGCGCCACCAAGGCGTTCGTGCTGAACCTGGCCGAGGCGCTCGCCTGGGAACTGCGGGACACCGGTGTGGTGGCGCAGGCACTGATCGGTCCGAGCATGGCGACGCCGATGTTCCTGTCCCGCCCGGTGGCACAGGACCGGATGGGCGCGCCGATCGTCGAGCCCCGCTCGGTCGTGGCGGCGGCCCTCGACTCGCTCGCCACCGATGGCGCTCCGGCCTGCTGGCTGCCCGACGAGGGGCTCGAGTTCATGAACTCGATCGACCGGCGGGAGGGGTCGACGATCATCTCCGACGCGACCACCGCCATGTACCCCACGATCTTCTCCGGCTGAGCCCCGTCGGCTGATCAGTCCGGGCGGGCGTCGAACTTCAACTCCGAGGCGTCGATGTCGGGGTGGTCCAGGGCGACCGCCAACGCCTCGGCGACGGCACCGCCCACATCGTCGACGTGCATGAGCCCGCCGGGGATGGCCTGCTCCGCCCACCGTTCGAGGGCGGGACCGATCATGTCGACCCCCATCGACTCGGCGAACTCGGTCGGCTGGCAGTTGCCCATCACGATCCGGACGAAGCGCCGGTCCGGGTGCTCGGCCCGCCAGACCCGGATGCACTGGTCGAGGGCCGCCTTCGACGCGGAGTAGGAGCCGAAGTAGGCGTTGGCGTCCTCGACGGTACGGGAGCTGACGAAGGCACAGATCCCGTTGCGGTCCATGTGGTCGAGCGCGGCGGCTGCGGTCAGGTTCGCCCCGATCACGTTGGTCCGGTAGACGTCGATCCAGGTCTCCGGGTCGGTCTCCCGCAGGGGTTGCAGCACACCGAAGCCGGCCACGTAGACGAGAAGGTCGAGTCCGCCCATCGCGGCGTAGGCCTCGCGGGCGACCCGGGCCGCGTCGTCGGGGTCGGTGGCGTCGCCCGCGACCGGGTGGCCCGCGCCGATGAGATCCACGAGCTCCTCGAGTCGGTCGGCCCGTCGAGCGGAGACCGCGACGTCGCCCCCCACCCGCACGACGGCCGCGGCCAGTGCGGCACCGATGCCGGAGGAGGCGCCGACCACCAGCACACGGCGTCCGTCGAGTGAACCCCCGGCCATGGCGGGCTACTCGGCGGTCCTGGGTCGTTCGGCCGCGGTGCGGTAGTCGTCGTAGGGCCGGTCCCGTTCGGTCAGCGTGGAGGTGAGGCCCTTCTCCCGCACGGTGGCCACGAAGTTCCTGAGGGATTCGGTGTGGGTGCCGAGGGCGCACAGCTCGGTGCCCTGACGGATGCCGGTCCGGAGCCCCATGATCTCCATCTGGCGGTGCACGACGCGCTTGTTGAGCTGCACCACGTCGGTCGGCGTCTGGGCGATGCGGGCGGCGACCTCGAGCACCCGCTCCGACAGCTCTTCGGCCGGGAACGCCTTGTTGGCCCAGCCGTACTCGACGGCTTCGATCCCGGTGACCGAGTCGCCGGTGAGCATCATCTCCATGGCCTTGCGCATGCCCATGAACCAGGCGTGGAAGTGGTTGTCGGGCACGCCGAAGCGGACGGCCGGGTAGCCCATCTGGGCGTCGTCGGCGATGTAGACGAGGTCGCAGCAGGTGGCGAGCTCGCTGCCGCCGGCCAGGCAGTAGCCGTGCACCTGCGCGATCACCGGCTTGGCCAGGTCCCAGATGCTCATCCAGCCCTCGGTGACGTGGCGGGGCCACTGCCCTTCACCCTTGGCGGTGAAGAACGGCAGCTCGTAGCCCTCGTTGCCGCCGGCCAGGTCGTAGCCGGCGGAGAACGACGGCCCGTCGCCCCGGATGATCGACACCTTGACGTCGTCGTCGTCGTCGGCGTCGCGCAGCGCCTGGAGGATGGCGCCCCGGAGGGGATGGATCAACGAGTTGCGCTTGTCGGCGCGGTTGAAGGTGATGCGGCGCACGCCCGGGATCGGGTCGTCGATCAGCACCCAGCGGTGTTCGCCCCCGTCGGGTCCCGAGGGGTTGGCAGTCTCGTCCGCGTAGTCGGTCATGACCGCGACCCTATGACCCGGGTGAGGATCCCCGAAATCCGGCCGGAAGGGTCCGGGTCAGCGGCCGCAGGTGCAGTCGACCTTGTCGTCGAGGGCCTGCCAGCGGAAGGCCCGGGGCGGCGACGTCGCCCCGCATCCGGTGCACCGGAGAACCCACTCGGCCCCGGCCGCCTCGACGGTGACGGGGTTGTCGCCGGTCGAGAGTCGGGGCTTCTCCCGGACCACCTTGCGTTGGCGGACCTCCGGCAGCTCCGGGCTCTGCAGCTCGAGATAGGTGGGCTGCACCGCGGCGGAGGCGGCCGCCTCCCGACGGGCCGTGAGTTCCTCGGCCGACAGGCGGGGCGGCGTGTAGGAGCCGACGGTGGTGGGCTCGGTCACCTCGGCCGGCCCCCGGTAGTCGAGGAAGTCGGCGATCTCCGCGTCGTCGCCGGGCCGGAACACCCGGCTGGCCTCCGCGATCTCCTCGATCTCGTCGAGGAAGCCGTCGCCGCCGTCGCGGTAGCGGGGATCCTCGATGGTGTCGGCGGCGAACATGATCACGAAGCGGGCACCCACCCCCGCCGGCTTGCGGCGCAGGACCCGGCCCATGCGCTGGATCATCTGCCGCCGGGTCCGGCTGGCGCTCACGACGATCCCGAGGTTGGCGTTGGGCACGTCGACCCCCTCGTCGAGCACCCGGGGAGCGGCAACCGCGTCCAGGGTGCCCTCCCGCAGCCCGTCGAGGATCTGACCCCGGTCGCCCCGGCCGGTCCCGCCGGTGATCAGGTCGATCCGGACGTGGGGATCGAGCCGCACCACCGCGTGGTTGGCGGCCCGCACCGTCTCGGTGAAGATCAACGCCCCCTCGGCCTGGCCGATGGCACCGGCGAACCCGCCCAACGCCTGGTACTTCGCCGAGCTCGTGGCGACGATCTCCCGGCGGGAACTGAAGGCGTCGAGATAGTCGCGGGCCGCCTTCCCGTCGGGCCCGCCGTCGTTCTCCGCCAGGTGGTTGACGGCGGCGAGGAAGTCGCCGAACCGGGACGTGGGGAGGCCGGGGATCTGCCGGAGGATCCGGCGGGCCGCCACGATCGCCCCCTCGCTCGCGTCGTAGTCGGCCCGTTCCTCTTCGGTGAGCGGCACCGCCAGGAAGGCGACCCGGGGTTCGGCGCACACCCCGTCGGCGATGGCGGCGCCGAACCCGTAGCGGAAGGAGATGCCGCCGAAGTACGGCAGCAGGATCGTCTCGACCGCGTCGTCGGACCGTTCGAGGGTGGCGGTGAGGCCCAGCCGCTCCCCGTACTCGGGCAGGAGCGACTTGCGCAGCACGGCCCCGCCGAACCCGTGGCACTCGTCGGCGACGAGGAGACCGCCCGCATCCGACGTCGGCAGTGGGACCCGGCTCGCCGCGCTGTGGCGGGTGGTGATCAGCACGTCGCAGTCGACGGGGCGGTCGCGGTAGCCGTCGCCGAGCCGGCCGACCCGCCGGCCCGGCAGTGCGGTCGTCAACCGGTCGTGCCACTGCTCCATCAGCACCCGGGACGGCACGATGACGAGGGCGAACAGGTGCCGTTCGATCGCGTCGGCGATGGCGTTGATGGCGACGTCGGTCTTGCCCGACCCGGTGACCGCCTCGATCACCCCCCGCCGGCCGCAATCGTGCCAGGCCTCGAGCGAGTCGCGTTGCCAGCGGTAGAGGTCGCGCACGGGTGCCGTCAGCCGGGGGTGATCAGAGGACGGTGCCGGCGGCCCGCAGGGCGGCGATGGCGTCGTCGTCGTGGCCCAGCTCGCGCAGCAGGGCGTCGGTGGACTGCCCCAGCGTGTCGATCTGCTGGCGCATCGTGGTGGGCGTGGTGCTGAAGCGGACCGGGGGACGGGGTTGGCGGATGCGACCCATCACCGGATGGTGCCACTCCGCGATCACGTCGTTGTGCACCACCTGGGCGTCCTCCTCGACCTGGGGCCGGTCGAGCACCGGCCCCGCCGGCACACTGCCCTCGGCCAGCCGCTCCACCACCACCGCCGTCGGGAGGGCGGCGACGCCGGCTGCGATGGCGGCACCGATGACGGCGGCTGCCTCCGGGTCGCGGATGACGGAGATCTCCGAGTAGCGCTCGTCGTCGATGAGGTCGTCGCGCTCGATGGCCCGGTACATTCCCGTGGAGCTGCGATGTGGTGGTGAGGTAGTAGACGATCTGGCCGTCGGCGGTGGGGGTGAGCTGATACCAGTCGGTCGCCCGGCGGGCCCAGGTGACGGGATCGTCGGGGTAGGTCCGGTCGGTCATGCCGTCGACCCAGAACCACGAGAGGGTGGCGTCGAGCATGGGGATCTCCAGGTGCTGACCGCCGGCACCCTGCGCACGGGCGTAGAGGGCGGCGGTGATGGCCTGGGCCGCGGTGTAGGCGGTGGTCTTGTCGGCCACGAGGGTCCGCACGAGGTCGGGGAAGGGCAGCGCCTCGCTGCGCTGACCGTCGACCATGCCGGTGATGCCCTGGATGACCGGATCGAGCACCGCTCGATCGGCGTAGGGCCCGTCGGGCCCGAATCCGCTGATCGAGACGTAGATGACGTCGGGCGACCGCTCCCGGACGGCGGCCTCGCCGAGTCCGATGCGCTCGCACACGCCGGGCCGGAAGTTCTCGACGAAGACGTCGATGCCCTCGGCGAGGTCGAGCACGATCCCGAGGCCGGCCGGGTGGCTCATGTCGATCGCGATCGACCGCTTGCCCCGGTTGTTGTTGGCGTGCAGCGGCGGGATGACCTCGGGCTGGCGGATCCGCAGGAGGTCGCCGGCGACCGGCTCGACCTTGGTCACCTCCGCGCCCTGCTCGGCGAGCAACTGCACCGCGAGGGGTCCCGAGACGATCTGCGACAGCTCGAGGATCCTGATGCCGGTGAGGGGGCCGGTGAGGGGGCCGGAGGGCGGGCCGGTGACCGGATCGGACCGAGCGTTCATGGGCGCACGGTATTCGGCGGTCGGGCTCGATGCAGACGGTAACGTGCGGCGGTGAGTTCCGAGGCCTTCGAGCGCACTCCCGGTGGGGCGGTGCTGATGGACGGAAACCGGCTGCGCGACGAGATCGTCGCCGGCATCAGGTCGGAGATCGACGCGGCCGGCAATCCGGTCGTGTGCCTGGCCACGGTGCTGGTCGGGACCGACAAGCCGAGCCAGATCTACGTGCGCAACAAGCACCGGAAGGCCGAGGAGGCCGGGATGGTCTCCCGCCACGTCGAGCTTCCCGGGGATGCGACCCAGGCCGAGGTCGAGGACGCGGTCCGCGAGCTGGCCGACGATCCCGAGGTGCACGGGATCCTGGTGCAGCTTCCGCTGCCCGACGGTCTCGATGCCGAACGGGTGCTCGACCTGGTGCCGCCGGACAAGGACGTCGACGGCCTCACCGAGCGGTCGATGGGTCGGCTCGTGCGGGGCCGTCCCGGCCACGTGCCGTGCACACCGCTCGGGGTGATGCGACTGCTCGATCGCTACGACGTCGACACGTCGGGCCGGCGGGCGGTGGTGATCGGCCGATCGACGCTCGTGGGCCTGCCCCAGCTGCTGTTGCTCGGCCGGAAGGGGTGCGACGCCACCCCGACCCTGGCCCACAGCCGTACCGCCGATCTCGCCGCGGTCTGCCGTGAGGCGGACATCCTCGTCGCGGCCGCCGGGATGGCCGGGCTGGTCGGGGCCGACTTCGTGAAGCCGGGCGCCGCCGTCCTCGATGTCGGCATCTCCCGCACCGAGGCCGGGATCGTGGGCGACGTCGACTTCGACGCGGTGGAGTCGATCGCGGGTGCGATCACCCCCATGCCGGGGGGCACCGGGCCGATGACGATCGGCTGCCTGATGCAGAACACCCTGTCGGCGGCCCGCATGGCGGGCGCGATGCCCGCGGCGTGAACGACCCTCAGCTCGGTTCCAGGTGGCTGGTCACACCGCAGCCCAGCACCCGCAGGAACACCCCCGACCGGGGCTTGGGCGCGAAGTACGACGATTTCGGGGGCATGAGGTCGCCCGCCGAGGCGACCGCCATGAGGTCGTTGATGTCGGTGGGGTACACCACGAAGCCGATCCGGTGGTCGGCGTCGCAGCGGGCCACCAGCTCGTCGATCCCGGTGGGGCCGGGCACGTAGTCGACGTCGCTGTCGTCGGCGAGCTCGTCGACGCCGAGCACGTGGCCCATCACGTCGCGGCGGAGGCGCTCGACGTCGAGAGAGGCGAGCGCGCTCGGCCGTTCCAGCGGATCGAGCACCAGCCGGTACCACGAGCCGTCGGTGTAGACGCCGATCTCGCCCCGACGGTTGGGCGCGGCCCCGACCACGTCGGGCACCTCTTCGATGGAGCCGACCGTACCGAGCGCGGCGACCAGCTCCGCTGCGCTCCGGACGTCGCGGTCCGGTGCCCGCCGGTGGAACGCCTCGACCCGCAGCTCGTCGTGGGGGAACAGCACTGCCAGGGTCCGGGTGAAGGCCTCCTTGCCGGGGTTGGCGCCCCGCCCCGCCAGTGCGGCGGCCGACCGGTGATGGCCGTCGGTGACGAAGACGGTCCCGTCGGCCAGGCGTTCGGCCGCCTGTGCCGTCTCCTCGGGCGTGAGGGTCCACACCCGGTGCCGGACCCGCTCGACCGTCTGGTCGACGTCGGGCTCCCGCCGGCTCGCTCCGTCGAGGATCGTCCGCAGCCGGTCGTCGGCCTCGTGGGTGAGCGCGATGGGCGAGGAGGTGGCGCCGACCACCTCGAGGTGGCGAGCCAGCAGCGCGGTCCGCTCGGGTCGGACGTTCTCGTGGGTGAGCACCCGGCCGTCGTGCAGCCCGTCGAGGTCGAGGGCGCCGACCACCCCGGTCTGCAGGTGCCCCCCGTAGTCGATCCGGTAGGCGAAGAAGGCGGGGTGGGGGGCGGGACGGAACGCGTCGGCCTCGAGGATGCTCTGCAGGGTGGCGGCCCCGGCCGTGAGCAGGTCGTCGTCGGTGAGATCCTGACCGGGGAGGAGGTCCTCGCGGGAACGGGTCACGCCGAAGTAGCTGTAGGGGTTCTTCGCCACGATGGCCCGCCGCTCGGCGGGTGACTTGGCGTCGTACGCGCCGGCGATGACCCGAGCCGCCCACTCGGGACGGATCAGCCATGCCCGGAACGGCGCCAGCAGCGCCCTCTCGCCCACGTTCAGCCTCGTATGACGGTCACGTGGATCACGTCGTCGTGGGCCCCGATCTGGTCGAGGGTCGCCGCTGAGGGCTCGTGGCCGACGTCGATCGTCGCCACCGCGGCCTTGGCGCCGGCGAAGATCCGGTTCCGCATGTTGGAGACGTTGATGCCGTCGCCGCGGAGGATGGCGAGGATGGCCGCGAGCACCCCGACCCGGTCGTAGTGGCGCACGGTGAGGGTGGCGGCCCGGCCCGGTGCGGCCTCGAGGTTCACGCAGTCGAAGATGTCGCCCCGGCGGTAGGCGTCGATCACGTCGACGGTCCCGTCGGCCACCGCCTCCTGGGCCTGCTCGGTGGAGGCGCCGATGTGGTGCGTGCCGACGACGCTCGGGTGCTTGGCGAGGAGGGAGTCGAACTCGCCGACCCCCGGGCCGGGCTCCTCGACGAACACGTCGAGACCGGCCCGTAGGCCCCTGGAGTCCATCGCCTCGATCAGCGCGGCCTCGTCGACCACGTCGCCCCGCGAGGTGTTGATGAGGATCGCGCCGTCACGCATCCTCGCCAGGAAGCCGGCGTCGACCATGTGCGTCGTGGCGTCCCCGCCGGGGACGTGGAGCGAGACGATGTCGCTCGTGGCGAGGACCGTGTCGAGATCCTCGACGAAGGTGATCCCGGCCTCCCGGGCCCGTTGCACCACGGCCTTCGCCCGTTCCGGCTTCGCCTCCGCCACCACGTCCATGCCGAACCCGCCGGCCCGCTCGGCGGTGGCGATACCGATGTCGCCGACCCCGACGATGCCGAGGCGGCGGCCGAAGAGGCCTCCGGCTTTCGCGTAGCCCTGCTTGTTCCACTGGCCGGCCCGGAGGTCGGCGGTGGCTGCCGCGATGTGACGGTCGACGGCGAGGATCAGCCCCATCGTGAGCTCGGCCACCGCCAGGGCGTTCCGGCCCGGAACGTTGCAGACGTAGATCCCGAGTTCGGCGGCCCGGGTGGTGTCGATGGTGTTGGTGCCCGCGCCGGCCCGCACGATCAGACCGAGCCCGTCGGCGGCGTCGAGCGCCTCGCCCGTCACCCTGGTGGACCGCACGACGAGCGCGTTGACGCCGGGGAGTGCCGAGCCCAGATCGGTCTCGGTCAGGTCGGGGCGGAGCACGACCTCGTCACCCGCCGCTTCCAGACGGGCCACCGCGGCGTCGGGCAGCCCGTCGGCCAGGAGGACTCTCATGGGCCCTGACCGTATCCGAGACCCCTCGGTCGGTGCCTCAGCCGGCACCTCGGCCGACGGTCAGCTCCTGCCAGGCCCGGGTGGCCTCGACCTGGTTGAAGGTGAAGACGTGCAGCGCTTCGATCCCGAGCGGTTCGAAGTCGTGGGCGAGCGGTTCGATGAGGTCGCCCGGGTTGTAGCCGGGGCTGGTGAACAGCCGGACCAACCCGTTGCGGTTCTTCTGCAGATACCGCAGTGAGGGGCCGACCCCGAGACGCATGCCCATGGCCAGCAGCTTCGCCCGATCGACGACACCCGGCACACCGAGGTGGACGGGCAGCTCGAAGCCCTCCGCCCGCTGCTGTCGCAGCCACCGGCGCACCGTGTCGGCCGAGAAGCAGATCTGGGTGGCGGCGTGGCCGGCCACCCCGGCCTCCGCGAACAACTCCTGCTTGTCGAGCAGCGCCTGCCGCAGACCGGCCTCGGAGATGAACGCGTGGCCGTCGGGATAGCTGGCCACCCCCACCAGGTCGATGTCGCCTGCGGTGACGTCGAGGAACTCCCGCAGGAACGCCATGGCGTCGGGGTAGGCGCCGGCCTCCTCGTGGTCGCCCGCGATGCAGAAGATGCGGCGGATCCCGAGGTCCTTGATCCGGCGGGCCAGCGACTTCAGGTGTTCGGGGTCCTCCACCATCCGGGCGGCCAGGTGAGGGATCGGACGGTGGCCCCGATCGATGAGGTCGGCGCAGACGTCGAGACTGTCGTCGAGGGTCTTCACGGGCGAGGCGGTCACCGACACGAGCGCCTCGTCGGGCAGGTGCTCGATCTGGCCGGGCAGGTTCTTGAGCGGGACCAGCTCGTAGGCCATCTCCTCGACCGCGGCCCGGGCTGCCGGTGTCGAGATGGCTCGCGGCGTGCGGCGCAGGGCGTGGGCGAGAGCGTTCATCGGCGGCGTGCTGCTCCGGCTAGCTCAGGTTCACGACGTTGCCGTCGCGGTCGATGTCGATGGACGTGGCGGCCGGCTCCCTGCCGAGACCGGGCATGGTGCGCATGTCGCCGCAGATCGGGTAGACGAACCCGGCACCGACCGAGGCCCGAACCTCGCGGACCGGCAGGGTCCAGCCGGTGGGAGCCCCCTTCAGCTTCGGGTCGGAGCTGATCGACAGGTGGGTCTTGGCGATGCACACCGGGAGGTGGCCGAAGCCCGCCTCTTCGTAGGTGGTGAGCTGCTTGTCGGCCAGGGCCGTGTACTCGACACCGTCGGCGCCGTAGACCCTGGTCGCCACGGTGTGGATCTTCTCCTTCAGCGTCGCGTCGTCGGGGTAGAGGACCCGGAACTCACTCGGCTCCGCCGCCGCCTCGGCCACCGCCTCGGCCAGTTCGGTCGCCCCGCGGCCGCCGTCGGCGAAGTGGGTGGTGACCGCGGCCCGGGCGCCGCACTCCGCCGCGATCTCGCCGATGGCGGCGATGTCGGTGGCGTGGTCGTCGGGGAACACGTTGACGGCGACCACCGGCGTGACGCCGTGGATCTGCATGTTCTCGAGTTGCTTGCGCAGGTTGTCGCCGC
>JABAOE010002415.1_pt2 | contig 11081 bp, 9 predicted proteins | sample 7062141 | NCBI WGS metagenome assembly JABAOE01 (sample SAMN14538627, study PRJNA623070) | marine sediment metagenome | biome: marine biome [ENVO:00000428]; feature: marine pelagic biome [ENVO:01000023]; material: deep marine sediment [ENVO:00002113] | place: India: Gulf of Khambhat ...
TTCGGCAATTCGGAGGAAAAACCACAGGACAGCGAAAAGCTGATGGACCTGTATTGGAACCGTGCCGAACTTAAAAAGTCATTCGCCAACCAACGCAAACAACAGTACAAACTGCAGGACCAGATCAAGAGGGAAGAGGGCAGGACCGCCCGTCTCCAGCAGCAACTGGATCACCTCGAAGACCTGCTACTCGACCCGCAGTGGGTACACAATGTTGTTGTTTTCTACCAGTTACGCAACCTTGCGCTCAGCTGCGAGCGCAACCTCGCCAGGTTCGCAGAGCAACTGAAGTTGCAGCGCGAGCAAAAGCAGCAAGAAGAAATGATGGCCGAATGGAAGGCCAAGCTCGAGGTGGAGACAGCCGATGTCGAGGAGATGCTGCTAAATCACCGCCATCTCATGCACCAGCTCGAAGACCAGTTGGCGGCAGAGCAGCAGGCCCTGGATGACATGGGCATTTTCGCGAAATTATTCAAGGGTCACGCGCTTAAAGCCAACATCAGGCAATCCGCACAACAACTGGAAGTCGCACGCGCCGAGGAAAAAGCGATGCTTGCTGACCTGAACGCAATCGGTGAGCGCGCCGAACCCGAGAATCAGGGCCTGGATACTGCGAGCAAGCGATCTATTAACCTGATGATACTGGCTTTTGCGCAGGAGCTTTATCTGAATTTCGAGGACAACGATTTTGCCAAGCTGGTCAAGGAAGCGAGCGAGAAGAGCGCCGGTTCGGTCAATTACGGCAACAAGGATGAGTGCCTGCAGATCTTGGAACGGATCGAAAAGCACATGGAGATCATGGAGCGGAACAGGGATTTTGCGGACGTTCTGCGAAAGCGCGCAAGCCTGCTCGGCAAGAAGGTAGAGTTCCATAACAAGTCGGACGTGGTACCAATCGCAGCGTCCACGGACACGGTCTTCGATTTCGACGAAGACGGCTCAGTCAAGGAAAGGCAAGTCAGCATTCTTGGCGAGAACTGGTGGGCAATCGCAAAAGCACTGAGCCGCTAAACTACAAGATTTCAGCGGATTGTTTTACGGCGGCGTAATTATTTCGCAACAAAATCGCTGGCAGCGATCTGGGATAACGCCGCAGGCCGCAGGCCGCAGCCCGCAGGGCCGGGGGCAGGATGCCCGGGTCAACGACGGGATATCCGGGAGCGACGAGCCGCGATTCATCAAATATCGGTGCGCAGCATCTGCCGCTGAAAACGCGGTAATTCTTCCTCTTCGACTTTCGCGTCGTCAGCCTCGACCGTGTCGGTTTTCTGGTCGCTATCGGCCAGCGGTGAAGACGGTGGTTGCTGCGAAGATTCCTGCAACAGTTCCTCGGCCGACAGGTCGAAAATGTCGCGCAGGATATGCGTTACGCGCGGCCCCAGGTTCAGCACAGGGGCTACCGATTCAGATGCGGCGGACTGGGCGTCGATGATCTCGGGGTCAATCGGAGCGTGGTCGACCGCCTCGACCGCGAGCGCGTCGACAGGGACTTCGAGGCTCTGCAGATCACGGCCGACCTGGTCACACGGGACGCCGGACTTGCTTGCAGCGTGGGCTGTGGCGCTCAGCATGAGGCTCACTACGAGCAATGGCAGGCCCGAAACAATGTTTCTCAGTTGCTGAGCTCTCGGATCCACGGCGACCTCTCTGCTTCAGTCGTGCCGGCTAGGTGTCGTATATCAATATAACACCGCCAATGCAAACCGGGTGTTGGCGGAGCGTTAGCTGTCGTTGCGCGCGGTCTGCGTGGGTGCGGCTTCCAGTTCGCGCATCAATGCCAGATCCGTGACGATATCCGCCGCCTGATCAAGATGCACATCGGGCGTTTCCACGGTTTCGAGTTCTTCGAGCGTCGTGATCGGCTCCAGATGCAATGCGGCGCGCCTGGCGTTTTCCCGCTCGAGGCGCCGATTCACGCCTTCCTCACGCTCCAGGAGGCGATTCTGCATGTTCAGGGACACTGTCTTCTGGGCGCGTACTTCCTCGATGTCTCGAATACCGTCGACCAGGTACCGATAATCCGGGTCTCCCAGGTTTCGCTCATTGTGGCGCGCCGATAGCGAGCTGATGGTGGCGTCCAGCGGGTCGCCGCGCCGGAACTTTGTGGTGCGGATCGTATCCCACGGCAACGCGCTTTCCCGGACGCTCTCGCCGACGATCGTTGCATCGATATGCGACGGCAGGGAGATATCCGGGTTTACCCCACGGTGCTGCGTGCTTTCCCCGGTGACGCGGTAGTACTTGCCAATCGTCAGGGTCAACTGGCCCAGCCCCTCGTCGTCCGGCCGGCGAACATACTGATCCAGGGAATACAGGTTCTGCACGGTGCCTTTACCGAAAGTCTGTTGGCCGACGATGACACCACGCGCATAGTCCTGGATCGCCGCAGCAAAGATTTCGGATGCCGATGCGCTGTAACGGTTGACCAGGACGGCGAGCGGGCCCGTGTAAGCGACCCTCGGCACTGGATCGGGATCGTCCAGGCGGCTGATGCGGCCATTCGAATTGCGTAACTGCACAACAGGCCCGTTGTCGATGAAAAGTCCCGACAGCGCGGTGGCTTCGGTTAAATGCCCGCCGCCATTATCCCGCAAATCGATGACCAGTCCGTCTATACCCTGCTCTTCCAGTTCACTGATAAGTCGCTTAACGTCTTTCGTCGTGCTGGTGTAGTTCTTGTCGCCGGTGCTGAGCGCGCGGTAATCCCGGTAGAAGCTCGGCACCTCGATAACGCCGATTTTCCACTCGCGCCCATCGCGCGGCACCGTGATTACATCGCTTTTCGCGGCCTGTTCCTCGAGTTTAACCTGGTTCCGCACGAGGCTCAGGATCTTTTCCTTGCCGCCGGGCAGTTCGCCTGCCGGCATGATTTGCAGTCGCACTACGGTATTGGCTTCGCCACGGATCAGCTGCACGACATCATCGAGACGCCAGCCGATCACGTCGACCAGTTCTCCGTCCTCTCCCTGCGCAACGGCCGTAATGCGGTCTTTCGGCTTCAATTCGCCATCGATCGCCGCCGGACCGCCCGGGATGATATTGATGACCATGACGTAGTCATCCTCGATCTGCAGTGACGCGCCAATTCCATAGTAGGAGAGACTCATCTGGATCCTGTATTCCTCGGAATTGCGCGGCGACAGGTAACTCGAATGTGGATCGAGCGTATGCGCGAATGCATTCATGAAGGTTTCGAAAACATCGTCACTCTTGACCTGGTCCATGCGTTTCAAAAAGCGCGTATAACGCTTTTCAAGTACTTCCTGTGTCTCTTCCCAGGTTTTTTCCGCGAGCGCGAGGCTCAGTGCATCGTTCTTGACGCGCTTGCGCCACAGTTCGTCCAGTTGCTCTGTCGTTTCGAGCCACGGCATGTCGGTGCGATCGAAGTAGTAATCTTCATCCTGCGTGAAATCGGGTTCCGTTTCGAGCACGGCGAGCGCATACTCCAGGCGTTCGCGAACACGGGTTCGATAAACCTCGAACATCTCGAATACCGGGGTTAGCGGTTCGGAGCGAACCATGTCGTCCAGCTCATGGCGATAGCGCTCGAAAAGTGCGATGTCCGAGGCCAGCAGATACATGCGATTGCTGTCCAGGGATTCGATATATCGGTCCAGCACCCTGGATGACAGCTCATCGTCTACGGACTGCTGCCGATAGTGGGATTTCTGGATGAATTCGGTTACGAGTTGACCGATTTTCTCGTGACGAGGTTTCGGCGCTAGCTCTTCCTGGGGGTAGGGAGCGGGATTGGCAGCGAATGCCGACAGGCCCCAAATGGCCAGCACGGCCAGCAAAATTCCCTGTCGGGCATTGATTCTAATTCTGCTCAAAACGCTCTCCATGTATGGCACTGGGACGAATCTTTTCTCCACAGCGGGCAAGGCTAGATTGCATGAGCCCTGCAATCAAGGGCGCGATCGGCAAAAATCAGCTAAAACGGGTATTTAGGCCTGCTTATGGCGTATTTTTGCCACCGCTGGTAGCTAAAAAACCGATCCGCTACTGCTCTCCGGGAAGCTGTCCCTTACCAGCTAAGACCACAAAGGTGGCTGCGAGTTTCTGCACGCTCCTCGGTGCCTGGCCGGCTGGCAATTGCCTGCAATCGACATGGGGTGATGATGCTTATGTTCAACGGGAGCCAGATGCTCTCTACAGCAGACCCAGGGGGCGCCGTCCACCCTTGCCCTCTTCGCCGCGCTTTCTTCGCCGGCGCATCCTGGACTGCAGTTCCTCGCGCCGCTTTTCCAGCCACTGGTCACGGGTCACGTCCGACGTCTTGCGCTTGATCCCCGGTTTTGGCGTGTGCCGGGTCCGGTAATCACAAAAATCAAGATATGCCTCGATTTCGTGTTTCAGCTCGCGCATCACGAGTTCGATCATGATGGCGTCATCGAGAAATCCGACGCCGGGTATGTGATCGGGAATGAGATCCTCAGGGTCGGTGAAATACGCGAGGGCATTGAGTACGCGCGTCGATTCCGCGCCCGGTAAACGCCATTCGTGATCCTTCAGCATGCGAATCATGATATTCAGCTTTTCCAGCCGCTCGTTGATGAATTGTGGCACCCTGGCATCCCGAACCTGCCCCAACAGTGCCTCGGCGCCGGCAACGATATCCTCGGGTGCCAGGCGCGCCGCGGATTTACGTGCCTCACGCATGATAAGACGAAAATGTTTGAGGTCGTCCTCGTCGAGCTCAAACGAAATGCGCAATCCCACGGGTTGCGACTCCGGCAAAAAAGATGGGCATGCAGACTACCCGCAGCCAAAATTAGCGTCAATTAGGATTAGGGCAGGGGCTGTTACTTGCGGGAACGGGAGGAGTCCCAGGATTTTGAAACGTCGAATCTGCCCGTGTTGTATGGGTCCGTTCCGCCGTCGTCTTCCTCTTCGATCAGAGAATCGTCGATGATTTTGAGCGTCTCGTGCGTGCCTGTGTCTTCGCGTACGTACTTGTTGCGAACGAGGACGTTCTTTCCAGGGCCGACTTCCTCGATTTTGCCGCCGATGTCACCGCTGTATTCGACCGGCTCAATCTGTGGACGTTTTGGCTTCGCTACCGGCCGGGGCTTAACCCTGGGACCGGTCCGTCTCACCGGCCTGGGCGGCGGCTCATCGGCAGGAGCAAACTTCCTTGAAAGCCATTTCATTAAGCGCATAAGGGACGTCCGAAAGGCAATAAATTTTCACTACTCAAGTAACTTAACTATAGCCCCGGCATTCAGATCCGTTGCATTAACGTTACATAAGCTACACCAATTGGACGCCAAAAACGCCTGTGTCAGAAAAAAACTGTGACACAGTTCACAGTTAGCGGTCAGAGATCGCATCTCTGCGCAGCGATTGCCGCCGCCGCCAGGTTCGCCGGAACCCCCAGATCGTCAGGCGTCCAATCTGCCAGATCAGGTACGGCGAAAATACCAGGAACAGGACAGCGGGTTCCCCTTGGCGGATAGCGCTGTGGATGGTTCCGTAAAACGCTGAAAAACCGTTGCCTTGATACTCTCCAAACACCGATTCGCCGACGATGTAAACGGCGATCGGCAATATCAGCAGGCCAAGGAACAGCAGGCCAAGGAATAAGGCTGTCTCCCTGGTCGCTGTTTTTCTTAAGGAATCGGGACTCAGCGGCATCTGGCGGGCACTTAGCACTGGGGGACCCATCCTTGACCATGGGCACTGCGAGGTCAAGCAGGCCTAGCGTTTTTTTTCGGATTCCCGGGACTTGACGCGGCGCCGACTTACGGCAATACCGAGATGCAGGCATGCAGCAGAGAACAGCAGGTAATGGGGCAGAATCCAGAACCACTCGTTTATATAAAGAGTGGCGAAGAATGCGGCGAATCCAGCCGTTAGATAGAAGTAGGGGAGGCCGTCATAGACGAATTTGGGCAACCAGATTTTCTTATGTAACAGGCTTTCTTTTTCGTGCGAATCTTCCTGGCCCGCGCCAAGATCTAATTCTTGAGGTTCAGCCTTGGTCAACATGAGTTGTTGCCAGCGTTCCATTCAATCCCTGAAGGCATCGAACGATAGCGGATTGCGCGAATAAAGAACGTGATTGTTCTCACATATCCGCTTAGGCGGGATTCAAAAGCTTGTTCTTATCTCTTCGGGCGCTCTTCGTAACGGAAATCCGTAGTGCCAATCGTTACGGTGTCCCCGTTTTCCAGTGTTTGCTCGGAAACCCGTTTTTCGTTAACGAGGACGCCATTCTTGCTGCCCCAGTCGACGATCTTCGTATGGCCATCCTCGGTTACGATGACGGCGTGCTGACGGCTGATGAACTGCTTATTCAGTTGTATATCATTGTGTGCCGTCCGTCCGATCGTAAGCCGGTCCTTGAACAGCGGAAAGCGTAGCTCCTGGCCATCGTTCTCGCCGATTAGCAGGCGCGTTACACGGTCCCGGTCCGGCTCTTCCTGCTCTTCGGTTTGCTCCGGCAGGCGTTCGTCTATGTCGTCGATAACTTTTTCGATCTCACTGATCACATTTTCGATTTCGTCGACGGATTCCTGCGCTTCACCCCGATTCGCCAGCTCATTCATCAGCGCAGCAATCGCCTCATCCTTGTTACCCAGTTTGTACTCGTAATCATCCAGCTGATTCCTGAGTTTGTTTGCCTGCTGTTCGAGTTGTTGAATCTCTTCCTCGTATTGTTCCTTCGCTTTCTCGAGTTCGGCTTCGAGACCTTTCTGGGAACCCTTCGTGTTGAAAAGATCGGACGTCAGTTCCACGTTGATCGTTTCCTGATCTGCGATCGTCTCCTGTGCCTGACCCAGCTCGAGCCGAATCTGGCGAACTTCCTTTTCGAAGTCTTTTTCGATCGAGCCGAGCTTCTTCGACATCACTGAGTTCTGCTTCTTTGTCTCGGCAAGTTCTTCGGTCAGCTCCTTGACCTTGTCCTGCGCGGTGGTGCACTCCGTTACAATTTCATGCCTGTTGGATAGCGCGTTTTCCGCGATTTCCGACTGTTCGCGTAGCTGGTGCCGCAATTCGTCAGCATATCGTTCGGTACGCTCGATCTGTGCAGCCAACGCACTGATTTCCTGCGCGTTTCCGGTCAAGCGGCCGGATTGCTCTGCGATCAACGCGTAGCTTTTTTCGAGCTCTTGCGCGGTATCGTTGCGTGCTATCCGGTGCAGTTCGCGGTTCTCAGACTTGAGCTCCTTGTTTTCTGCGAGCTGCCCATCCAGGTCCTTCGATAGCGTGGTAATAGTGACCTGGCCACGTTCCAGGTCTGCGTCGCGTTTCCTGACCAGCCCTGACAGGTTGTCGACTTCGGATTCTGACTTCTCGAGACTCGCCTTGACTTGCACCAGTTCCTCTTCGATCTTTTTCCAGGTTTCCTGGTGGTCGTCGAATTGCTTGCGTAGCTCGGATAAGGAGCTCTCGGATTCGGAGAGTTGCTTCTTTACTTCCTTGAATTTCTGGTCGCGCGACTCGCTTTCCCTGCTTTCTTTCTGCCGGCGCAGCTCCAATTCCTCGAGCTTTGATTCGACCTTGGCGACTTTCTTATTGCTCGCCGCAAGTTGCTTCTCGAACTCCTGCTTGCCGGATCTTTCCTGTTTTGTGTTTTCGCGAGCTTGCTCGAGCTCCTCAGACAGCTTGCGGGCTTCCTGCTGTGATTTTTCGAGCACAGCCTGCGCGTCGTCGAGCTGCCGCTGGCGCTCGTCGAGATCCGTAATCGATGCTTCCAGCTTGTCCTTTAGCTGGGAAATTTCCAGCTGATCGATTTCGGCAGTGAACTTCTTGCTGATTTCCTGCTCGAGGCCGGCCCATTCGGCACGCAGCTTTTCGATGTCGATGTCCGGGCGGCAGAGGCTGTCCGTGTCGGTCATCGCTTCGGAGCCGGCTTCCGCATTGGCAGCCTCGTCCGCGGATGCGGCCTCGGCGCGAGCGGCCTCATCCTCGGACTCCTCTTCGGCCTTGGCCAGTTCCTCGAATCCGGCCTCGATGTCGGATTGGCTGAAAGCGGCCGTTTCGGCGTTCGCCTCTACCTCTTGATCGTCGGACTCTGCTGTCTCCGGATCAAACTCCGGAAGTTCGAGTTCTGCAGTAAGATCATTTTCAGGATTTGAGACTAATTTATTGATTTTCTTACTTACACTAGTCATCGAATTATCTTAGCACGGGATTCGCGGATTGTTCGAAAAATGACCAGCCACTGGCCCAAAAAGGCCCTAAATCAAGCAATTAGGTTAAATGCCGCGCGTCAGTCCGAAGCCACCGTCCGGCCTTTGGCCCAGCGCCGCAGATCCGCGATTCTTTCGGCCATCACCACGGACAGGGGTTTCGTCCGCGCGACTTCATCGAGGACATGCTCCGTGACAAGCGGTTTTTGCTGGGCGTGTGCTGCATACAGGGCGGATACGATGGCCTGCTCGATCTCGGCCCCCGAGAATCCCCTTGTAGCAGCCGCGATCTTGTCGAGGTCGAATTCATCGACCATCTGATCGCGATTTCTCAAGTGTATTTCGGCAATCAGCTTGCGTACGGCGGAACGCGGCAAGTCAACGAAGAATATCTCGTCGAAGCGTCCCTTGCGTATGAGTTCCGGCGGCAATGCATCTATTTCATTCGCGGTCGCGACAACGAAAACCTGCCGATCCTTCTGTGACATCCAGGTGAGGAAACTCCCGAGCACGCGTTGCGTGGTTCCGGTTTCGCCACCGCGGCCTGCCAGGCCTTTTTCGATCTCATCGATCCATAGCACGCACGGCGACATGACTTCGGCGGTTTTCAGCGACTCCCTGAGGTTGCGCTCCGTTTCGCCGTGATACTTGTTGTAGAGATTCGCGAAGTCGAGTCGTAACAGCGGCAACCCGAAAACACCAGCCGTCGCCTTCGCCGCGAGGCTTTTGCCGCATCCCTGCACGCCGATCAGGAGCATGCCTTTGGGTGCGTCGAGATGCTTCGCATCCTCGTTATTCATGAATGCCGGCTTGCGGCGCTGCAGCCACTGTTTCAGTTTCTCGAGACCGCCGACGTCATGGAATTTCGCCGTGTCATATTCGAATTGCAGTATTCCACCGCGATTCAAAAGCTCGTACTTCGCCTCCATCACATCAGCGACGTCGCTCTTGGTGATCGCCCCATCGTGATAGATAGCGTTTCGCGCTAGCTGCTCGGTGTCGCGTACCGGCAATCCGGCGAGGTTCTGGATCAGCATCCCGTACGCTCTCTTGTCGACCTTGACGCGTAGCCCCGGGCGCTCCGCCGTGTATTCACTCGCGACCCGCTTGACAATCCTCTTCCGCTCTTCTTCGGAGGGCAATGCAAGATCGAATTTGGCGCTAAAACTTTCGAGTTCGCGCGGCAGGCGAACTTCGTGGCTGACCAGCACGACGTGCCTTGGAACTTCACGAAACTGCATGCAAATGTCTTTCAGCAAACGCACGTTCACCGGGTCTTCGAGGTAGGGATGAAAATCGAGCAGCACATAGATTCCCGGTTTGCGAACGGCACGGATGTGGCGCAGGACCTCGGGCGGGTCCGAGTTGTGTAGCTGGGGCTCGAGTTCGATGTCGAGTCGCTGCACGCCGTCGGTTACGGTCCAGCGAAACAGCGGCAGGTAGCTGCCGTCGACTCCCGAGAGTGTGATTACCTTGAGCAGGTCGAGGAGTCGCGACTCATCGCGGGTCTCGATAACGACGAGCGGAACGCGGGAACGCAACAGTAGCTCGAGGTCGCGCTGATTATGCATACGATTCCCAATCCCCTTTAGCGCCCATCAGATTTCACAGCCCGGAAGCCGGGAGGCTTCGAGTGCTTCAGGGTTCTCGCCGGTGAATTGCCGAACAAGTGAGGAGAATCCGGCGAGCGTAAGCTGCTGATCTGAGGCGGCCAGCCCGGCAAACACGTCGTCGAGGCTATTGCGGCCGTCGCTCGCCCTGCGGATTTCGCCGTCCAGCTCGTGCATGATGGTCACTGCCCGCGCCGTGACCGCGCCGCTCGAGCGCGCTGTGCACAGCTCACCGGCGCTCGCGCCCCATTGCGACTGTTTACGGAGCGCATCCTCGAATCGCTTGTCCGAAATCGTTCCGCTGCGGTGCAATACGGCGAGGCTGTAATACTCGGCGAGCCCTTCGACGATCCAGTCAATGCCGTCATCCGCGGCGCCACCAAGCGCGATATGCATTACCTCGTGCAGCAGCGTGCTGGTCGCGTTTTCACTGATCAGCGGGCGATCCGCATGGACAAACAGCGATCTCGGTCCGGACAGTCCGCCGCGCCACATCGGGTCTGCGGCGCCGACAACGGTCAGCCGTTTCGGAAAATCCGGAACGATGCGCAGCACGTCCGGCAGGGTCCAATTCAGGAGCGCCAGGATATCGGTCCTGCGCATGCCGTGGTTGGTCGGTGCGGCGACATTGACGCGTACACCGGCAACGACGTCGTAGCGGACGCCGATGTCTCCGAGAATGATCCAGCCGGCGGGGCGATCGAAGCGGCGATTGCTGTTCCTGACGGCGTAGGAATGCTCGCGACCAAAATATTCGGTCAACGATGACCAGCCGGAGGGCAGGTCGAAGCTCAATGTCGTCTCGCTGGTTGCGCCGCGCAATGTCCTGGTTGCAGCCTGCGGTATGACGTCTTCCGCCCGAAAAATGGCCCAGCCCGCGGTGATATGTGCATCGTAGGAACCGCTCACGCGTTGATGGTCTATCGCGGCGAACCAGCGCAGGCTGCCCCCCCGTGCGGGCGGTTTCCAGATCAGACGATTGTCGACATGGGAGATTTCCCCGTCGCCACTGGGCTGGCTTATTCTGTCAGCAGGCGCGCGCATATTGACTTCGCGAAGCAGGTCCGATGGCTGCCCCAGATTCATCTCGACCCAGGCGCCGCCTTTTTCGGGTTTGGGTGTAACAACGTATTCGAGCTGATAGACCCTGCTTACTTCCGTTTGCGCCTCGCTCGACTGCGAGGTGGCCACGCCGCAAGCCGACAAGGTCATGCCGGCTGCATACAAGAGCAGCCGTTTAGCCAGGAATTCCAATGCCGGGACGCGGTTCATGTCGTGTTCAGCGCGAGCCTGCTAAGTTCTCGAGAATTGTCGGCCAGAGCGTTCCATATGT
>JABAOE010000245.1_pt2 | contig 11075 bp, 10 predicted proteins | sample 7062141 | NCBI WGS metagenome assembly JABAOE01 (sample SAMN14538627, study PRJNA623070) | marine sediment metagenome | biome: marine biome [ENVO:00000428]; feature: marine pelagic biome [ENVO:01000023]; material: deep marine sediment [ENVO:00002113] | place: India: Gulf of Khambhat ...
CAGAAGCAAGCCAATATCTTCTAACTGACGCTGAAAAGCGTCATTCTGGTTATCCTGCAAGTCTCTTCGCCCATCATAAGGAACAAGCCTCCATTTTTATGTTGACGAACTAAAAGACAACGTGCTGATTGCGGTGCAAACTCCGTCATTGTTTTCAGTCGTGGTGATATCGAGCAGCCCCCGTGTATTATCCTAATAGTATCCTTTTTGACAGGATGTGACCGATTCGTATCTTTACCCGCTCGGTGTAATGCGAGAAAACAAGAAACGTATCATGACGAAACTGCCAGATTGAGTGACGCGACCGGTTAGCCGACTGTATGAAGCGAGTTCTTTGTCTACCTGGTAGCTTTGTTTGACACCAATGTGGTGACTGTCTAGGAGATCACCAATGTGGGTCTCGGATTTATTAACTGTGCATTGGGGGCTTCCATCGGCGAGGGGGCTAAGGATAGGAGGCTGACGTTGACAGTTGTGGGAAGGTACTTGGTTACCCTTGTCGCGATGAGGATCGATGTGCTTGCTCGGGGCATTAGCCTATGCACTAGGTCTTTGGCTGGGTTACTGAGGTGCGGCAGAAGGAGAGGAAACAGTGAGTTTGACGAGGCTATGCCATGGGATTCGTTGAGCGCACTACCCAATTTGTATCTCTAAAGTGAATACTCATGCCAGCATGTAGGTTCTTTTCTTGATACCCGTTAATTGCCTCGGTAGACTTACATCCTTTTAACTAGAGGTTCGCGGTGGCTACTTCATTCACTAGATTCTGGTGGGAGTGTACCTTGTGGTCACTAGACTTCGTGGCACAACTTTTGTCGGATCCAAAGATGCTGGCCGTGTTATGTATTCTCTGGATCGGCGTAGTTCTCAAGAACTGGAATCGTGTCGATTGGATGGGCACCGACCTCCGGTTTCTTGAGCGAACTATTCTGGCTCTGACCGGATTGCTCTGGCCATTTATGGTTGTGGTTGCAGGCACTGTGTTCGTAATTGTGAGCATTGCACCTTGGGAACGATACCGTGCCCTTTCTGAAAAATATGATATGGGGCGGTCAGGCATAACGTTAAAAGACCCCAGTGTATCTATTTATTGTGAAACCGAACGTCTTCCCCTACGTGGTGTTGATGGTGATTCACTTTACGTTCTCCGTCTCCACCCTAAGTGGGGGAATACCCTTGACAAATTTCTGTATTCTTCTGGGCCTGCGTCTTATTGGCCGAGTCAGTATAGAACTGGGACTGCCTATCGCTGCTTAATCAAAACGACAGGCACGTCAAAAATAATAGATGTGTCAGTGCCAGTTACGATTTTCTATAGGAGTGATAAGACACCGTATCCAAGTCGAAGCGCAGAGCCCATGCTCCCGGTCGCGATTGAGGCGATGAACCCTTTTGTTTTTCATGTATTGGACGATACGGGATGGACGCCGACAGTCGAATTTCCACGATCGGTGATTGGAAGAGTAGATGGTCAGTCAAAGTCCACGCTTATTCCTGTAGGGTATGGTACTCGTGATGGTACACCATTGCAATTAAGTGGTTTCAACTAGGGTAGGGTTTCTTTCCAGTCTTACCGACGGGAGGGCGAAGAGGTTTTGCCCTTGTTACAGCTGCTGGTCATGCCTCCGTCGCTGCTGGGGGTTGTGCTGTCACTAGATGATGCCATATAGGCTCGTCCTTGTCTTGGCTTGGATCCAAAATTACCGCCAGTTTGCCTGTTCTTGGTTGAACAAGTCGAAGTAATGAGAATAATTGGGAGACAATAATCTTGTGAGGCATTTCTTCAAGCAGCCGCCATTGCATCACTGTTGCCAAGTGATAGAGTCAAATCCATAACTACTTTTTAACATGTAGAATAAGTTCAGTTGGTCGACCTATCGCTCTCCCTCTAAGGGGCGATTGGTACAATTGACTGCACCAGATGCAAAGTTTTTAGAACACTTGGAGGAAGCAAGGTGCTTTCTTGACTTGACTTCAATCTTCACTCAGACTCGACACCATGTATGATTACTCTGAAACTGCCCTCCTGCGCCTCCTGGCTGAACGGGCTGGAATTGCCGCAGACTATTACGATATTGCGGGAACGCTCCAAGTAACGACTGACGAAACGCGCCGCGCCATCTTGGCCGCAATGGGCTACCGTTCGGCAAATCAAACTGAGCTTGTTGAAGAACTAATGGCCTGGGATGATCGTTCTTGGGTGCAAGGGTGTGATCCAGTTCGTATCATGCGACGGGGACGAGATGCCGGTACCTGGTCACTGTATGTACCATGTGAGCCTGCCGAAGAGAACCTGGTTAGAGTGCATTGGGTGATTTCCTCAGAGGATAGCAAGGAATGCATCGAACGGGAGGTTGGGCCAGTGCTTGCGATTCACGAGACGCGTGTCGTCAAGGGAAGGCGGTACATTCGCTTGGCACTTGACCTGCCGTCGGATCTGCCACTCGGCTATTACGAGGCTAAGGCACGCGCAAAAGGTGGGAGTGCGGATGTGGAAGTGAGGTTCCGTTTGATTGTGGCTCCGGATCATTGCTATGTCCCCAATATTCTGAAAAAAGGGGCACGTTTATGGGGTCTTGCGATCCAGCTCTATTCCTTGCGTAGCCAGCGTAATTGGGGAGTCGGAGATTTTCAGGACCTTGCCACGATTGTTGAATGGGCTGGCAAGCAGCTGGGAGCCTCGGTGATTGGACTTAACCCCTTGCACGCGCTCAAGAATTCAAAGCCTTATCATATCAGTCCATATTCACCAAACAGCAGGTTGTTTCTCAACGACCTGTACATCGATGTCGAGCAAGTTGTCGAATGCATGACGGATTCAGAAGTACAGAGAAAGCTGGCTGATCCATCGTTCCGCGAGCAACTCAAAGCGGTTCAAGCCAGTGAGCGCGTGGATTATGAAGCGGCAGTTACTATGAAACGTGCCCTGTTGGATCGTTGTTGCCACGCATTCCTTCGTGACAACTTTGAGGAAACAGAACCTGAGTTGAAACCGAGAACAGCGCGTGGGTGGTCATTCTATCATTACGTGCAGCGACAAGGCGAACCGTTACTCTACTATGCGCTGTTTCAGGTGCTTGAAGAGAAACAAGGGAGAGAAAGAAGTATCACCGTTTGGCCAGACTGGCCTGAACCCTTCCGTGATCCCAAATCTCCCGCTGTAGGAGAATTCAAGCGCCAGAATCTGGCACGGGTGTGGTTCTATGTGTATCTCCAATGGCTGGCCGAGGAGCAGTTGGGCGATCTTGTACGGAAAACGGAGCAGGTTGGGATGGCGGTTGGACTCTATCACGATCTGGCGCTGGGCAGCGATCGTTACGGTGCCGACACGTGGCGCTTTCAAGACATACTGGCCCTCGAAGCTGATTGTGGGGCGCCACCTGACTCGTTTTCTCCCGAGGGACAGAATTGGGGATTCCCGCCGACAGATCCCATCCGCCTTCGTGCGAGCGGGTATCAGTATTTCATCGAACTGCTACAAAATAATCTGCGCTATGGCGGGGCGATTCGCATCGATCATGTAATGGCGTTGTTCCGGTTGTTCTGGATCCCGCGTGGGCTACCAGCGTCGAAGGGGACCTATGTGCATTATCCGGCGGAGGATCTATTGGCCATCCTTGCCTTGGAGAGCGTCAGGGGAAGGACGCTTGTGATTGGTGAGGACCTCGGGACAGTGCCTGACTGGGTGCGTGACCAGCTTNNTTAGGACGGCTGGTGTTCTCTCATACAGGGTGTTGTATTTCGAGAGAACAGACACGGGAGCCTGTAAGCTGCCGCTTCGGTATCCTGCCCAATCGCTCGCCGTTGTCACAACTCATGATCTTCCCACACTATGCGGCTATTGGGAGGGTACCGACATCGAAACTCGAGCGAAGCTTGGCCTCTTTCTGTCTGAGCAATCCCGTATTGCGACACGGACTGAACGACAACGGGAGAAAGGAGAGTTGCTGGCGGCGTTGAAGTTGGAGGGCCTTTTGCCATCTGGTCTTTCCGATAATCCAGCTCTCCTTCCGACAATGACGCAGGAGCTGACCGAGGCGATCCATCGGTTTCTCGCTCGTACACCTGCGTGGATAGTTCTGGCCAATGTTGAAGATATAATTGGCGTGCGAGCTCAGGTGAATCTTCCTGGGACTGTGGATCAGTATCCTAACTGGTGTCGGAAGCTGATCGTGACGATGGATAAGTTGGTTCAGGATCCGAGGTTCGCACGGCTTGCAGCTCAGTTGCGTTCGGAACGCCCTCTTGTGTAAGAGATTAGTGGCTGCCGAGCGGCCTCGCTGCGTCTCTGGGTTTTCTGAATCGGTCGAATATCAACGTGAGTTGTTGATCGAACATGACCAACCGTAATCGTTTTGTTGTTGCCATCGCAGCAGGCTGCTTTTTCGTCATTCTGGTCATCGAAGAGTTTGCACCCGTGAATGTCGTGGGGGCATATGGCTATGTGGTGCCGATCTTGCTGGTAGCCATTCTTCGAAATCGGACGCTTATGATGGCGACTGTGCTGGCTTGTGTTGTTGCGACTTACCTGGGCCTGCTACAACCGACCAAACCAGGACGATTACAGGCTGCGGTAATCAATCGGAGCGTTGTTGTTAGCGTCCTGTTGTTGGTAGCCTACCTTGGCATGAGTTGGGAAGAGCGCAAGGCACGGGAGGAGGCAGCGCGCACGGCTCTTGCTCAGGAGACAGAGAAGCTTCTCAGAGCAAATACGCAGCTGGTCTATGCAAAGGACCAGCTGAATCGTTCAGAAAGGTTAGCGGCGGTTGGGCAGCTGGTGGCATCGGTGGCGCATGAGGTTGGAACGCCGTTGCACTCGATCGCCTGGCATGTACAAGCGTTGGGAGAAGAAACTGGTGTCACGCCTGAAATGAAACAGCGCGTCGTCATCATTGAAGAGCAGCTTGCACGGGTGGTTCGAATCATTCAAGATCTGCTCTCGTCCACCAGACCCCGCCATCCCGAGCCAAAATGGTTGCCTGCGGACCAGATCGTTAAGCCAGCAACCCTTCTCATGCAGCCCGCCTTCCATGAAAAAGGGATCACATTGAAAGTGGAGATACCCCAAGATTTGCCGCTGGTCTGGGCAGATGCGGAAAAAATGCAGCAGGTATTCGTGAATTTACTAGCTAACGCGTTGGCGGCTACGCCGCACCGAGGTACGGTGTATGTGGAGGCAGGGGCCCGTGCCGCTTCGTCTGACGAATTAGAGCGTGGTCGGCGGATCGCTGACGCGATGGCACCTCTAGTAATCACGGTCTCGGTGAAGGACACGGGATGTGGCATGCCGGAGGCCGACGTGCAGAGAGCGTTCGAACCATTTTTTACAACAAAGGCCGTTGGCAAGGGTACGGGCTTAGGGTTATTCTTGAGTCGGGAATCGGTGCTGGCCCATGGAGGTAACCTTTTACTTGAAAGCGAGTCTGGGCGCGGTACTACTGTAACGGTGATCTTGCCCGGGTTGAATGTCTAACAATCGATTTCTGTGAAGAGGATGTGATGCAATCGGCAAGCATACTCGTGGCTGATGATGATGTGGTTGCACGCGAGCTTTTGGCTGAGGCCTTGACGAAAGAGGGCTATTCTGTCGAAGCTTTCGCGAGCGGAGAAGAGGTCATCGCGCGCGGACGCCAGGGTCGTGTGGATCTGGTGCTGACAGATATCCGCATGGGCGCGGTTGATGGACTGACGGTCTTGCGTGAGTTTAAGCGAATGTGTCCTGATACAGCGGTCGTGGTGTTGACTGCCTTCGGATCATTGGAAGGAGCGATCGAGGCTATCAAGCAGGGGGCCTACGATTATCTCGCGAAACCGTTCAAGAAAGAAGATATCAAGATGGTGGTGAAGAGGAGTCTGGATCACTGCCGGCTCGTCCGAGAAAATGCCAGATTTCGCGAAGAGTTGAAGAACAAGGGAGATTGGTCTTCGCTGGTTGGAAGCAGCACCGCCATGCTGGAAGTCTACAAGCTCGTCGCACGGGTGGCTGATGGCAAAAGCACAATACTCTTGCAGGGAGAAAGCGGAACCGGCAAAGAACTTATTGCGCGCGCGATCCATGCGAATGGGGCACGTAGGGACAAGCCATTTATTCCTGTGAATTGCGGAGCTTTGCCAGATAACTTATTGGAGTCGGAAATGTTCGGGTATGAAAAGGGAGCCTTTACCGGTGCGGCTGGAAACAAGGTCGGACTCTTTGAGTCTGCAAATGGGGGGACATTATTTCTTGACGAGGTTGGCGAACTAGGGCAAGCCCTCCAGGTGAAGTTGTTGCGGGTCATGCAGGACCAGGAGATCCGCCGTGTCGGCAGTACGACATCGACAAAGGTCGACGTCCGCATTATTGCTGCGACTAATCGCGATCTCGAACAACTCGTGAAGGAGGGAAAATTCCGAGACGACTTGTTTTACCGACTGAAGGTGGTACCCATTACTTTACCCTCATTGGCAGAGCGACGGGAAGATATCCCGATGTTGGCTCATCATTTTCTCCAAAAATGCGCGGCGAGGTCAGCTCATGCGGTACGGGGACTGCTGCCAGAAACCATTAGGTTGCTGACCCATTATCGATGGCCTGGCAACGTAAGGGAGTTGGAGAATGTGATCGAGCGGGCTGTGTCTCTAAGTCACGGACCTCTTCTGACACCAGAGGACTTACCGGAGGCGCTTCGCGAGGGTGCGACGGACGAGGTCGGTTCTAGTCTCTCACAGGGTGACCAGTCCGATGAAGTTTGTCTGACCCTAGAAGAGGTTGACAAGCGCCACTTGATTCGAGTGCTCAGGGCGACCAAGGGAAATAAGGTAAGGGCAGCGAAGATCTTGGGGATTGATCGTCGCACCCTCTATCGGATGGCGGAACGTTTTGGCTTGGAACTTGGCGAGGAGCCCGATGGAGGCGAGAGAGGATAGGAACTGGGCGTAGGCCCATTCCATCACTTTGATTTGGCTTCTTTTAGACGATAAACGAGGTGGGTATCAGTCTGCGTGACCCCTTCGATGCCATGGATTCGGCTCAAGACCAGCTGGGTTAGGGCGTCCTGGTTCTGAATCTCAGCTACAACGATAACATCAGGCTTTCCCCAGCAGGGATCTATTGTCTTGATTTCTCTAATTTGTTCAAGAGCTTTGACGACGGAAGAAGTCTGCCCTGGTTGCACGTTGATCAAAATATAAGCGCGGTCCGACATGAACAGTTCTCCTGCGTTAGGCGCATGAATCGTATAGGGGATCGCCGCAGGGGCTGGTTTCGGGTCACCGTAACGAAGGGAGCGTGCATCTGTCAATCTTAGCTTGGATTTGGAAGATGTTGGACGAGCTGATGAAGCAGCGTTTTTTAATTTTGGCTTCAGCATAATTTTACTTTGGCGCGACGAGAACTTCTACCTTACAGTGGTCGCCGACACTGGTTAATTCCGATTCTAGCCGTGAGGGACTTCCAATGCGGCCTTCCGGATCGTAGATAAAACAAAACAGCGTGCTACATTTTTCGCGGGCAGCATACCGAGCCGAGTCAGTTCGAATTTGATCGGCAAGCTCCTTTGACGATAGACCCTGGAGAGTCTTCTTTGCGACGAAGGCGATTTGATCCTTGTCTAATAAAAACGTTCGTCTGGAGCCGCCGTTCGTATAAGGGGGGCTCCATTCATCCACACCAACTTCATCGAATTCCATCTTGAGGAGGGCCCAGAGCAGGTCTTGTAAGTCATCGACATCGTCAACTTCAAGCGTTGGCCGATAGTCTTTCCTGAGGCGTAACTGCCGTACCACGGAATGAAAGCGAAGACATACCTTACGAACCAGCTGGACGGGGCTGGGTCCTGAGCCAGACTGAATTGACAGTTGATTGATCGTGTTTGGGGTAGATGCCGGGTCTTCCAACTGCGAACTCGGAGGACCGGAGGTAGCGGTGGTAGCCGAGAGCTGTGCGGGTTGAGTGGCAGACTTTTCGTTGGCATATGCGGAAGCTCCCGTGGTGGACTCAGCAGGAGTAGGTGCAAGAGATGGGAGAGAAGTATCGCCAGGTAGAGTTTGTGCCGCAGAGTTAGTTTTTCCGTGTGGCTCAGGCTCGAATGGCACAGGTGGAGTAGGGCCTTGTGGTGGCACTTGTGCCGCCTTGGGCCTTTCCACAGGTGGTGGCGATACCTGGGCCATGGTCTGAGCATTCGGAAAGGAGGGGGTCCGTGAGTCTAGACCTTGCGGATGAGCCGGAGATGGGATTGGGGCGGCTATCGCCGGTGCCGCAGGTGAGTCAAGGTTTGTACTCATGGCTACTGAAACCTTCATCGACCGTGTGTTGATCGCGTGTTGAGGCGTCATCGTAATCTGTGCAGTGGGAGGGACGAGTGTGATCTGCGGGGATGTGGAAGGACTTGTCTCGGCTGGTCCAAGGGGCTGAGGAGACGGGGTGAATCCTTGGAGCTCCAATTTCTTCTCTTCTAGGAGGTGCATGAGCCCCTTGATGACAGCGATGCTCTGGGCAGTTTCTGCCTGGTTCGATGTGCGCAGTTTATGGTTTCGATACGTTTGGAATTCGGAAGACCGTTCGCCAAAGACTTGGCGCACGTACTCGCGAAATTTTGTTTCTGCTTTTGTCCGTGCCGCATCTCGATAAGGGAATCCTTCCTGAGTAAAGTCGTGAATTGCCGTAAGGATCTCTTCAAACTTATTGATTCCAATGATGGTTTCCTCAATCGGAAGTATTTTTGACCGGGGCCGTGGGTTTTCCGCTGCGCGTGTTCGTGCCATGGCGTTATTAAGGAAAAGTCTAGCCGAGGGTTGGCAAACTGGCAAGGAAACAAGGTATTTCTACGCCATGTGGGGAGCACGCTGATCTCTAGAAGGGCACGATGCTTAGAGAAGAAGACATCGTCCATCGGTATGGCAAACTCCTACTTTGACAGGCAGCTAGAGAGAAATTCGGTATTGACTGGGCCAGTGTTGGAGAAAACCAGCTGGTAACGGGGTTGTGCGAAATGTTACACTTCCTGCATAGCTAGCAATGAAACATAGGAAAGCCCCAAACATTTTGCGGGGTGAGGGGAGTGGTAGTGGGCCCTGCTATTTTGGCTGAAGCGAATACCTGTCAGGTTTTCTGTTGAGGAAGGGACCAAACTACATCATGGGGAAAAAAAGCTGTGCAATACTTTTAGTGCAAACTGTGCTGACGATTTTCCCTATGGCCCTGGATGCGGGAGAAACGGAACGCATTCCATGGGGATACGAAGGGGATGGTGGACCATTGCATTGGGGGGAGCTTGGACCGGAATTCGCCCTCTGTGAGAAGGGTATGGCTCAATCTCCAATCGATCTCTTGTATACGCACAAGATCCAGCTCAGCGACATTCAATTTTCCTATAAGGAAGCTCCTTTTCATGTGATCAACAATGGGCATACGTTAGAAGAAGTTGAGCCTCTTTCAGAGTTGGTAAAATCACGCTATCCACAGCACGGTCAGACGGTACGCCATTTTGATCAAGACAGTACCATTGTTTTTGACAATGACTTGTACTTGCTTGAACAATTTCATTTCCATGTCCCGAGTGAGCATACGATTGATCAACAACGCTTCGCGATGGAAATGCACCTTGTCCATCATAATGAACGGCACGAAGCGGCAGTCGTGGCAGTCTTCATGAAGGAAGGTGAACACAACTTTTTCTTTGAAATGTTTTTAGATCACGCGCCGGCACAAGTAGGAGGAGTCGTCGATGACCACGAGCATCGGTTCAATCCCATGCATCTCTTACCGAAACGCCTCAACTACTATCGCTATTTTGGATCACAGACCACACCACCCTGTCACGAAGGGGTCATTTGGGCGGTGTTGCACGATCCCATCGAAGTCTCTGCCGAACAGATCAAGCGGTTCCGCACCCTCTTGGGCCACGACAATATACGTCCGACGCAGCCGCTCCATAAGCGCTTTGTCTTGGAGTCAAATCTCGCGGTTAATCCTGTTCGTGCAAACAAGTAACTTTAAAGGTGGGTCCTAGGGCCTGAGCTTTCCCAACTCTGCCTTGGTGTTCACTTTGTGATGTTATCGAGTTCACAGCTCGACCTTTCCTAGTATTAAGACCCCATTGTCTTACCCGAATAAGCCCACATCTGAGGAGGCGCGCCGTTGACCTTACGACGATCGCAAGAGGCGCTAAGCTGGCGGCGCCAATTACGAGGCTGTGTAAAAACTCTTCTGGTAGGCACGAGGCGGGGGCATGGAAAGTATATCTCTTCTCCACTTGCCGCAAAACGGATATGTTGATAAGTCTCAGTAGTAAGCCTAAGCTGAAGACTCAAAGAACTTTACTTGGGGGCGTTGAGCCCGGTGCAAAGGGCAATGCAAATGGCTTCATCTCGCGCAAGCGGGGTATGGTGTCCCCAATACGATTGAGCATGCAACCCGAAGTTCAGAGAAGCATTTTTACTATTCTCGCCAACCTGCTCATACTCATTGCTCGATATTTTGCGGGTTACTACATTGTTCGATCTTCCCTGTCTTACAAGTGGCTAACTGAACAGGGATACAGGCAACCGCAAGATTGATCATCTCTTCATCACGAGAAGATTTGAGTAGGCAAAACCACCTTCTGCTGGCAAGAAAGTGTTTTGTCATATTCGTTTGAGCTAACGAACTGGCTGTGTATGGAAGCCGTCCTCATATGTCTTACTGTGTTTCTGGTTGCTGGATTAACCTTGTTTTCTGGGTTTGGACTTGGGACTCTGTTGATGCCCTTCTTTGCACTCTTTTTTCCGCTTCAGAACGCTATCGCCCTAACCGCTATCGTGCATCTCTTCAACAACCTGCTGAAAGTGGGTCTCTTGGGACGATATGCGGATCGACAGGTAGTTCTGCATTTCGGTGTGCCAGCCATTCTCGCCGCGTTCATCGGAGCATGGGTTCTTGACCACCTTGTGGGTCTGTCTCCATGGATTCAGTATCGGCTCTTTGAGCATGTCTATCAGATTATGCCCGTTAAAGTCGCAATTGCTATTCTGTTGGTTGTGTTCACGCTACTGGAGTTAATCATGAAGGAAGACACACTCTTTTTTGACCGGAGGTACTTGGCCTTAGGCGGGATCAT
>JABAOE010004398.1_pt1 | contig 11075 bp, 10 predicted proteins | sample 7062141 | NCBI WGS metagenome assembly JABAOE01 (sample SAMN14538627, study PRJNA623070) | marine sediment metagenome | biome: marine biome [ENVO:00000428]; feature: marine pelagic biome [ENVO:01000023]; material: deep marine sediment [ENVO:00002113] | place: India: Gulf of Khambhat ...
GTCGTCCTCGAGGTCGTGGGGGGCGAGGTGTACCGGGCGTGCCTGGCGCGCCTGGCCCCCTTCGGACGGCTCGTCGTGGCCGGGTACGCGGGCCTCGACTACACCCTGTGGAACCCGCTCTCCTGGTGGCGCGCGTGGAGGGATGCCCCCCGGATGCGGACGATGGACGCCGCGGTGGCGTCCGTCGGGGTCCTCGCGACGCACATCGGCTACCTGCTCCCCGACGAGGAGCGTCTCCTCGGGGTCTGGAGCGAGCTCACGGCCTTCACGCGCGAGCACGGGCTGCGCCCGGTCGTCGGAGGCGTGTACGACTTCGCCGACCTTCCCGAGGCGCACCGCTTCATGGAGTCCCGCGCGAGCGTCGGCAAGCTGGTGGTGCGCACGGCTTGAGCCGACGAGCTCTTCGCGGCCGCCGCCACTCCGCCGGGAGGACGTGCGCATTCCCGACGCGGACCCGTACCTTACGGCGGAGTTGCGGCCGAGGCCCGGCACGGGATCCGGCGGGGGGCTGTCCCCCTCGCGAGCGCGCCCGGTCCGGGCTCGGACGCGGATTACCCGCACTGCTCGGGAAGCCAGGCCGGGAAGGGAGGACGATGCGCCAGGGAAGGAGGTCGTCGGGGACCGGGGTCTCGCTCGCCGCGGGTCTCACCGTCTGCCTGTTCGTCGCGCCGGGGCTGTCGGACCCGCTCACGGCGCAGGGCGGGGACGGCGCGACCGGCACGCTGGTCGTGCTCAACAAGGGGGCGGCGACGGCGACCGTCGTGGACGTCGCCTCCGGACGCGCCGTCGCGACGCTCCCGACCGGTGAGGGCCCGCACGAGCTCGCCATGACCGCGGACGGGCGCTGGGCGGTGTCCACCGACTACGGCGGCGGCAACAGCCTCACGGTCATCGACGTGACGGGGCCGAGCGTGGTGCGGACCATCGACCTGAGCGCCTACGCCCGCCCGCACGGGGCCTTCTTCCTCGCCGGCGACTCGGTGCTCGCCGTCACCTCCGAAGCGACGCGCAACGTCGTGCTCGTGCAGCCGTTTCGCGGGGAGGTGATGGGAGCGATCTCGACGGAGGCGGGGGGGTCGCACATGGTGGCGGTGACCGGGGACGGCCGGACGCTCTACACCGGGGACATCCAGGAGGGAACCGTCTCCCGGCTCGACGTGGCGTCACGCGCGAAGACGAGGAGCTACCCGGTGCCCCCGCAGCCGGAGGCGATCACGGTGCGCGCCGACGGCTCCGAGGTCTGGGTCGGAAGCAACGCGCAGGGGCGGGTGTCCGTGGTCGACACGCGGAGCGGTCGGGTCGACTCGCGGCTGGCCGGCTTCTCGTGGCCGTACCGCATCCTGATCGTGGAGAAGCACGGGCTGGTCGTGATCCCCGATCTGCGGCTCGACGTCGTGCGCTTCGTCCGCCTCGGGGACCGGACCGAGCTCGGCACCCTTCGGCTGCCCGGGGAGGGCCCCCAGGGCGTGGCGCTGACCGACGACGGGGACACGCTCTTCCTGTCCCTGAGCCGCTCGGGCGAGGTCGCGGTGATCGACCTGCGGTCCCGTGAGGTCGTGCGTCGGCTTCCGGTCGGGCCGACGCCGGACGGGATCGGCTGGTCGCCGATCGTGCTCCGATGAGGGGCCCCGGGCCCGTTCCCGGTTCCCGCGCCGTCCTCGCCGTCGCGGTGCTGCTGGCCCCGCTCGGCTCGGCGACCGCGCAGGGGACGACGCACCGCCTGCCGCTGGCGCCGGAGAACATCCACTGGGGATACTACGACGCCGCGCTGGAGCCGGCGGTCCGCATCCGTTCGGGGGACCGGGTGTTCTTCGAGAGCCTCCTGGCCCGTGGTCTCGAGCGCCTCCGCCTCGCCGGCTTCGACGAGGGGCGCTTCCTCCCCGACATGATCGCGGTCGAGGAGGCGGAGACGGTCCGGATCGGGGCCCACCCGCTGAACGGTCCCATCTACGTCGAGGGCGCCCGACCCGGCGACGTCCTCGAGGTCCGCATCCTCGACGTCGGCTTCCTCGTGCCGTATGGGGTCAGCGGCTTCCTGCCGGGAGGGGGTACGCTGCCCGACGACTTCCCGTCGGGAGCGCTGCGGCGCTTCGAGATCGACACGATCGCGGCCACCGCGACCATGCAGGGTGTCGACGGGGTCGTGATCCCGCTGCGCCCCTTCTTCGGGTCGATCGGCGTCGCCCCGCCGCGGCTGAGCGGGCGCATCGACAGCCGGGCGCCCGGCGCGCATGTCGGCAACCTCGACAACAAGGAGCTGGTCGAGGGGACCACGCTCTTCCTTCCGGTGCACGTCGAAGGCGGCCTGCTGTCGATCGGTGACGGGCACGCGGCGCAGGGCGACGGGGAGGTCAGCGGAACCGCGATCGAGGCGTCGCTCTACGGCACGATCGAGATCGTGCTCCACCGCGATCGCACCTTGCGCTGGCCCCGCGCCGAGACCCCGACCCACTACGTCTCGATGGGCCTCCATCCGGATCTCGACGAGGCGGCCCGCCTCGCGACCCGGGAGATGGTCGACTTCCTCGTCTCCGTGCGGGGGATGGATCCCGCGGACGCGTACGTGCTCTGCTCGGTGGCGCTCGACCTCCGCGTCACGCAGCTCGTGGACGGCACCAAGGGCGTGCACGGGATGCTCGCCAAGGAGCTCTTCCGCTAGCGAAGCTCCCGACCGGTCGATCGGCCCGCTCTTGCGCGTCCGCCGCTCAGCTGCCGGGAATCATGAGGTGCGCCTCGCTGGTGCCCGCCGCCATGATCCAGGCGCCGCCCTGCCTGCCGTTGTCCGGGAAGCCCGCCGACTCGGCCGTCGCGAAGGGCATCGCGATCGTCATGTGCGTGCGCGCGCTCGGGGCGTCCTGGCCGTTCATCGAGATCCAGACGGACCCGTACTCGGCCTGCACCCGGGTTCCGTTCGCCTCCGCCTCCGCGACCAGCGCGGCCACGCCCTCGCGGTCCCCGCCCGTGGCGGCGAAGCGGCGGTTCTGCGCCACCCGCTCGAGGTTCGCGATGCTCGTGCACTGCACCGCGAAGGCGGGCCGGCCCTCGTCGGCGGACCGGTCGTAGCAGACGAGCCGGTTCGTGCCCTCCCGCAGGGTCTCGTAGGTGTGGTCCGCGTTCCAGCGGATGACGGTCGCGTCGTCGCGCGCGCGTGCCGGCGCGGCGGCGAGGGCCCGCTCGATCATCTGCGCGGCGGACTGCGCTTCGGCCGCGACCGGGAGCGTGAGGAAGGCGGAGAGGAGGAGCAGGCAGCGGTTCATGAGGATCTCCTGAGGCAAAGGGCCCCGCCCGCGTCGTGGGGCGGAGGCCGTGGGCGGAACGTGGGGTGCCGGGCGCCGGCACGCGAGCGGCAGTGGGCAGGGCAGGCGGCTCAGCGGCACGGCAGGCCGGCGCCGGGCGACAAGCCGTCCGTGCTCGCTCCCATCAGCGCGTTGAAGAGCAGCTTGAACGTGTTTCTCGGCTGCCCCCGGAAGTGCGGCGTGAAGGCGAAGAGCACGACGTCCCCAGAGCCGACCGCGACCTGCGCGGCCGCCGTTCGCCCGGCGAGGTACTCGTCACCGCCGAGCGTCCAGCCGCTCACCAGGTAATCGGTGTCGGCGTAGCACACCGGGATCGAGACCCCGGGCCGCGTGTCCCCGTCGAGGCGCTCCAGGACCTGGCTCCGGGCGAAGAGCGTCATCGCCTCGTCGGGCAGGCCGTACCCGAGCGGGTGCCGGGTGTCGACGCGCAGCCGGATGATCGAGCCGGGCAGGAAGAAGTCCTGGGAGGAGACGTCGCGGACGGTATTGCGGAACGGCAGGTCGAATGCGCCGATCGCGAAGTCGACCGCTTCGTCGAAGGCGACCAGCCGTCCACCACCGCGCACGAAGGCCGTCACGGCCTCGACGCCCGGGGCGCCGAGCCCGCCCGCATGTCGCGGCGGCATGCTTCCGGGGGCGTGGCCCTCGCGGATCCCGCGCTCGTCCTGGGCCGGGATGATCAGCACGTCGAAGTCGGACAGCGCGCCGGCACGCACGTCCTCGTCCCAGACGTTCTCCCACCCGATGCCGTACTGATCGAGCACCCAGCGGGTCCATCCCTCGGGCATGGGCGCCTGCCAGGAGCGGTAGATCGCCACCCGGGGCATGCGCACCTCGGCCAGCGTCGCCGCGGGCGGGGCGCCGGTGAGCCCGGTGAGCTCGAGCCCGTGGCTCTCCGCCATCTCCTGCGCGTCCGCGGCGCCGAGATCCGGGAGCCAGTACCCGCCGGCGGGCAGGCGCCCCGAAGGGCCGCCGAACGGGGCGGTGAGCCGGTACGCTCTCCCGCCGGCCGCCAGGTAGGGAGCGAGGGCCCGGTAGGTCCAGTTGGACGTCCCGTCCAGGACGTAGCCCGAGGCGCCGGTCCCGCGCACGAGGCCGATGTCTCCGCTCACCTCGCCCCACGCGCCCGCGGGCATCTCGAAGGGCTCGTCCACGTTCACGACCTCGAGCCCCATCTGATAGCGCAGCTCGTAGCCGGTCATGTCGTACGGCGGGATCGGCGGGCCACCCGGGTACTGCCGCCTGTCGGGGAACTCCTTGGGCTCCATGAGATCGACGACGTACGGTCGGAAGGCCTGCGGCGGGATCACGTACGCGCCCGCCGGGAACGTCCTGCCCCCGGCCCGGAACGTCTCGCTCGCCCGCACGAACTCGATGCCGGATCGGGACATCAGGTCCATGAACTCCACGACGGCGCTCGGGTCGTGGGAGGCTCCGGGATCGAGCACGTAGGCGAAGGGGCCACCCTCGGCGCGCATCCCGCGCTCGATCTGCCTCCTCCCCATCCAATACTGGTTGAAGAGGTACTCCTCCTTGAGCCTTGCGCCCATGTCCGCGACCGCGAGCGCGGCGGTCATCATGTAGTCCATCGCGTCGCGCATGTGCCAGCAGCCGCCGAGCCACGGGTTGTTGTAGTTGGTCGACGGCGTGCGGGTGGGCATGTTGAGGTTGCGCGGCCCGAAGCTCTCGGGGATCTCGTCGTAGCAGCGCGGCGTCGCGTACCCGGCGCCGGCGGTCTCGGTGAGGAAGCCGAGCATGTTGTGGTAGTCCGGCCCGCCCCGCATGGAGCCGTTCCACCAGAGGTCGTACGTGATCCCGGCGCTCACGCCCGGCTTGCCCTCGACGTCGAAGCGCTTGCGCATCGACTGGCCCATCTGGTTGAGCGAGCTGACCAGGAGCGGATCGAGGTTCGGGTTCACGGGATCCGCGAACGGCGGCATCCAGATGCGCCCCGGGAAGGGGCCGGTCTGGTGCTGGTTGTAGACGATCTGCGGGAACCACTCGTGGTAGAGCTGCCGCGTCACGGCCTGCGTCTCGACCTGCGTCAGCATGTACCAGTCGCGGTTGTTGTCGTGGCCGATGTAGTGGTGGTAGAGCTCCGGCACGCGGGCCATCTCGAACTCGGTGCCCACGTTCGACATGTACCAGTCGGCCACGATGTTCAGGCCGTCGGGGTTCATGTTGGCCATGAGCAGCAGGATCGCGTTCTCGCGGATGCGGCGCGTCTCCTCGGACTCGTCGGTGACGAAGTGATGCGCCATCTCCGGCATGACCTGTCCGTGGGCGACCTCGGTGGCGTGCAGGCCCCCGTCGATCCAGACGATCGCCTTGCCCTCGCGGGCCAGCGTGCGCGCCTCGTCCTCGGGCAAGACCGAGCCGTACCCGACGTCGGGGTCGCGCGCGTACGCGAGGGTACGCGTGATCTCCGTGTAGCGGTCGAGCGCCGCCAGGTTCTCCGGCGTCGAGATCGCCGCCAGGTACAGGGGCTCGCCGCGCGTGCTCTCGCCGATGCGCCGGAGGACCATGCGGTCGGTCGCGCCGGCCAGCGCCTCGAAGTACGCGGCGATCGGCCCGTACGCAGCCAGCTTGTAGTCCTCCCCCGGGGCGAAGCCGATGATGTCGGCCGGCGTGGGCACCTGCGCGGTGAGGCCGGACGGTGCGGCGGCCGCGAGCAGCGGCGCGAGCACGAGGAGGAGGGCGGTGCGGCCGATGCCGCGGCGGGGGTCGGTGTTCAAGCGGTTCTCCCTGAGTGCTTGCTGCGTTGGTCCGAGTCGGCGGCCGTCAGCGATCGACGGGGTACTCGCGCAAGATCTGTCCCACGAGCTTCGCCGGGTCCGCCTGCTCGATCGGCTCGAACTTCTGCACCCGTCCCGCGAAGCAGTCGGCGACGTACAGGTTGCCGTCCTGATCGGTGGTGATGCCGTGCGAGCAGCTCAAGCGCCCCGCTTCCGTGCCCGGCGCGCCCCAGCTGTAGAGGTAGTTGCCCTCGAGGTCGAACTTGATGAGGCGGTTGGTCGGGGCGTCGCCGACCCAGATGAAGCCGTCCGTGTCGATCAGGTGGTTCACCATCAGCGTGCGCTGGGTGTCGGGCCAGTGCGGGGAGGTCAGCGGCCACATGTCCAGGAAGCCCCCGTTCTCGTCGAAGACCTGCATGCGGGCGTGCCCCCGATCGACGACGTAGACCCTGCGATCGGCGCTGATCGCGATGCTGTGCGGGTTGTTGAACTCGCCGGGTCCTGGGTTGTCGGGATCCGCCGGGGCCTGACCCCAGTCCATGAGGAAGTTCCCGTCCGGATCGAACTTCGCGACGCGCTTGCCGCCGTAGCCGTCGCTGATGAAGTACGTGCCATCCGGCAGCCACGCGATGTCGGTCGGCCGGTCGAAGGTGTCGGGGCCTCGTCCCCGCACGCCGAGCTCGCCGTGGGAGTACACGAGCTCTCCGTCGTACGTGAACTTGTAGATCATGTGGAGCTGGTCGTCGATGATCCACACGTGCTTGTCGGGGTCGTACGGGCTCATCTTGATCTGATGGGGCCCGCGTCCGCAGGGGAGCTGCGAGAACAGCTCGTCGAGGTGGGGCCACTCGTCCACCAGGCGCCCCTCGCCGTCCAGGATGATGATGCTGTGCTCGAAGCGGCGCTCCCACCCGCGTGGGGTCGTCGGCTGGCACGTCGCGCTCAGGCCGTCGGCGTTGCCGGTCGCGTTGCCGACCAGGTCGGTCGCTCCGTACGCGGTCCAGGGCGCCGCGCCCTCCGGCAGGGGAAGCTCTCCGCGCATCGCGACCCAGATACGATCCGGGGTCTCGGCGTACACGCCGCCGAAGGAGCCCCAGGTCCAGCCGTCGTGGGAGTGGCGGTCATCGGGAAGCGGCATGGGCCAGCCCTCGACCACGCGATAGTGGCCGGTCGGCCAGTCCTGGTGGCTCCAGCGCTCGCCGCTCGAGGCGCCCTGGCCGCCCTCCGAGGCGGCGTCCGCCGCGGGTCCGCATGCCCACGAGCCGGCTGCGAGGAGGGTCAGGGCGATCGATCCCGCGCGGGTCGAGCGGCTCGCAACACACATGGTCCACCTCCTGTCGACTGCCTCGTAGCGGCCGTGTCGTGGGCGCGCCCGGCCGGCGGGGTGGAGCAGAGTAGAGGCCCCGGGGCGGGCCGGCAATACGGGATCGCACCGCCCGCGCGGGCCGCGTCGGACCTCCTACCGGGTCGGCTCCGGGACTCGCCCGGACACCTGCTCGCCCGGACCGCAGCGCGACCCCGGTCGACCGGATCGGGCGATCAGCGCTCGATGGGCGCCCGGACGAGGTTGCCCCACTCCGTCCAGGAGCCGTCGTAGTTCCGGACTCGGGGAAAGCCCAGCAGGTAATGCAGCACGAACCACGTGTGACTGGAGCGCTCGCCGATCCGGCAGTAGGCGACGATGTCCTGGTCTCCTCCCAGGCCCTGCTCCTCCTCGTAGATCGCCTTCAGCTCGTCGAGCCCCTTGAAGGTGCCGTCCTCGTTGGCGGCCCGCTTCCACGGCACGTTCGCCGCGCCGGGGATGTGCCCGCCGCGCAGCGACCCCTCCTGCGGGTAGTCGGGCATGTGCAGCAGCTCGCCGCTGAACTCCTGCGGGGACCGGACGTCGACCAGCGGTCGCTCGGACCCGATGTGCCGCATGACGTCGTCGCGGAAGGCGCGGATGGGAGCATCGTCGCGCGGCACGACCGGGTAGTCGGTGGCCGCCCGGTCGGGGACGTCGGTCGTCATCGGGCGGCCCTCGCCGACCCATTTGCTGCGGCCCCCGTCCAGGAGCCGCACGTCCGAGTGGCCGANNGGCCGAACAGGCTGAAGACCCAAAGGGCGTACGCGGCCCACCAATTGTAGTTGTCTCCGTAGAAGACCACCGTCGTGTCGCGCCCGATGCCCTTGGACGCCATGAGCTCGGCGAACTTCTCGCCGTCCAGATAGTCCCGCGTGACCGGATCGTTGAGGTCCATGTGCCAATCGACCTTGACCGCCCCGGGGATGTGACCGGTCTCGTAGAGCAGGACGTCCTCGTCCGACTCGACGACGACGAGGTCGGGGTGGCCGAGGTGCTCGGCCAGCCACTCCGTGGAGACGAGCCGCTCGGGGTGGGCGTACTGCCGGAAGCGTGGGTTCGGATCGAGGGGCGCGGGCATGGCGGTGCTCCTGATTGTGCGGTCCGAGTGTGCTCGGGACGTCGGGGAAGGGAGGGTACCCGTATCCTGGCCGGGGGTTCTGCGTGCGCAGCCGGCGGACCGGGGAACCGGCGGAACGCCCCGAGGTAGCCTCAGGCATGAGCATTCCGGCCGCGCTGGACGATGTGGTCGCCCGGTTCGAGCGGGCGCCGAAGGAGCTCCGCGTGCAGGCGCTCCTCCACTACGCGAAGAAGGTGCCGCCGCTCCCCGAGGAATTCCTCGGCGACCGCTCGGAGCTCGAGCAGGTGCACGAGTGCCAGACGCCGTTCTTTCTCGCCACGCGGGTCGACGAGCGAGGAGCGGTCCACCTCTTCTTCGACGCACCCGCCGAGAGCCCCACGGTGAGGGGGTTCGCGGGCATCCTCTGGGCGGGCCTCGAGGGAGCGCCGTGGAGGGAGGTGCTCGAGGTGCCGGCCGACTTCTACGCCCGCATGGGCCTCGACGCGGTGGTGTCCCCGCTGCGGCTCCGGGGCATGGGCGCGATCCTGGCGCGGCTCAAGAGGCAGGTGCGCGAGGCGGCTGAGGGCGTCACCGACTGAGATGCTCCCTCCCGGTCCTCGGGAGGGGTCCGGGGTGGGCGCGCGGGCCTTCGTGGGCGCGACGGGCTGACCGGACCGCGGGGATCGTCGCGGCCCGCCGCCGCGAGCGTCATCCCCCACAAGGGTATCAGCCGATTCCCGATGGCCGCGGCCGACCAAGTCCGGCACTGTGATGGCATCAGCGCGGACTTCGGAGGCGGAGGTGCCGATGCCCCTCACTCAGCTCATGCGATTCCTCGACGACAACGACGTCGCTTTCGAGACGATCTCCCACGTCCAGGCGTTCACGGCGCAGGAGATCGCCCAGGTTGCGCACGTACCCGGCAAGGAGGTCGCCAAGACGGTCCTGGTGAAGCTGGACGGAACCCTCGCGATGGTCGTGCTGCCGGCTCCCGACCGGGTCAGCCCCGAGCGCCTTCGGGACGCGACGGGGGCCCACGAGGTCGAGCTCGCGTCCGAGGCGGACTTCGAGGATCGGTTCCCGGGCTGCGAAGTGGGGGCGATGCCGCCCTTCGGCAACCTCTGGGGTCTGACGGTGTTCGTCGACGAGCGGCTGCGCGAGGACGAGCAGATCGTGTTCAACGCCGGCACGCACACCGAGCTGGTGAGGCTCGCCTACGGCGATTTCGAGCGGGTGGTCGAGCCCGTCGTCGCCCGGCTCTCGACCCGGCACTGACGACCGTGCGGCCGGCCTCGTCGCCGGCCGCTCCCGTCCGGAACGCCGCGCCAGCCCGGGGCGACGGTTCCCCTCACTCCACCTGTGCGAAGAGCACGACCCGGTTCCTGCCGAAGTGCTTGGCGCACTTCGGGCACGTCGCGTAGTAGAAGTAGGCCTTCACGAAGCGACGCCCACGCTCGCGCACGTACGCCTCCATCTCGGTGAGCCACTCGCCGGCGCTTCGGTAGGGCCCCTCGAAGACTTTCGTCAGGAAGGTGCCGGAGAGCGTCTCGACACTCCTGCCGGGGACGTCGCGGTCGACGGCCAGGTAGATGTCGGAGCCCCACGGTGACCGTTCGTCCGTGAGCCAGATCGGGTCCTTCGGATAGGCCTCGGCTGCTTCGATGGCCGCGTTGTCGCGGGTGATCACCGCTCCCAAGTTCAAGGGGATGTGCAGGAACTCCCGGACGTGGTCACGCAGGAAAGGCTTCTCCGACCAGACCACCTCCTTGCCCTCCCACATCTCGGGGTCGAGGGGCGCGCAGCATCCTGTTTCGGTGTTGTCGTAGTTCGTTTCCGCGAGCTTCATGGGTCGCCTCCTGTCCGTCGGGAACGGCCCACGGCGGGCTGCGGGCCGGCGAGGGCCGTGGGCCGCCGCCATGCCGCAAGCTGTCACGGACGGGAGCGCGCGGCAGTCGGCAGTCGCCGGAATTCGCTGTGGTGAGATCTCCGCGCCCTTCGGCACGGCCCGTGGAAGCGGGCGGGGCGAGCCCGTCCGCGCGCGAAGCCGGCACTCCGAGTAGAGGCGGGACAGTTGGCGCCCGTGTTCCACGATCCTGTGGCGTCCAGCTCGTCGCCGGCGACATCTTCTCGAAGACGAAGGCCCGCCGGAGTCTCATGACCGAACGACCCCCTCACGTACCGTCCGCGATCGGCCCCTACCGCCTCCAGGAGCTCCTGGGCGAAGGCGGGATGGGCGCCGTGTACCGCGCCGTACAGGCCGAGCCCGTGCAGCGCGAGGTCGCGCTCAAGATCATCAAGCCGGGCATGGACACGAGGGAGGTCGTCGCCCGCTTCGAGGCGGAGCGCCAGGCCCTCGCGCTCATGAACCACCCCAGCATCGCCCAGGTGCTCGACGCCGGCGCGACCGCCGAGGGACGCCCGTACTTCGTCATGGAGCTGGTGCGCGGCGTGCCGATCGACGAGTACTGCGACACGCACAAGGTCGGGACGGCGGCGAGGATCCGCCTGTTCATCCAGGTCTGCGAGGCGATCCAGCACGCGCACCAGAAGGGCGTCATCCACCGCGACCTCAAGCCGTCCAACGTGCTGGTCACGGTGCAGGACGGCCGGCCGGTGCCGAAGGTGATCGACTTCGGGATCGC
>JABAOE010001117.1_pt3 | contig 11074 bp, 17 predicted proteins | sample 7062141 | NCBI WGS metagenome assembly JABAOE01 (sample SAMN14538627, study PRJNA623070) | marine sediment metagenome | biome: marine biome [ENVO:00000428]; feature: marine pelagic biome [ENVO:01000023]; material: deep marine sediment [ENVO:00002113] | place: India: Gulf of Khambhat ...
CCAGGACACGACGATGATCCACTTCGCGACGTCCCAGTTCGTGGATGTGACCAGGAACTTCGTGACTGCCGCGTTTTCGTCGGCGGCCATCGCCTTCACCCCGAACACCATTGGCACGTAGAAGAGGGCAGCTCCCACGGCGGTGAGGCTGGTCAGAGCGGCGAAGTGGCGTGGGTTGTCGTCGGCATCGCCCATGAGGCGCAGGGCCAGGGCCCAGAAGAGGACCAGCACGGAAAGGCTGCCGAAGAGCGGCTGCGCCTCGTTCCTCGCCAGGTCCGGGACGAGAAAGATGAACCCCATCGCGAAGGTCGCGATCATGACAAAATCGCGCATCAGGACGTAGCTGAGCCACCAGACGTCGGCGCCGAATCGCAGCCCCAGCCTGCCTAGCGTGCGCATCACGTATGGCCGTGCCATCTGCAGGATCAGCGCCATCGCCCATAGCATCGGAAGCCCCGCGATGATCGTCAGCACCATCCATGATTCGATGCCGCCTACAAAGGCGTCTGTTAGAGCCGGATCGCCGTGGACGTGTACTTCGTCTCCCATTACTGTTCTCCTCTCCGCCTACTCGGCCGGCGCGGCCTTGGAGGCACGACGGGAAGCGATTCTCAGGTTGTAGTAAAGGACGTAAAGGCCCCCGGCCGTGATTGCGGCTAGAGATCCATAGGTCAGGAAGCGAGCCGTCTCCAGGTTGCCGGTGGTCACCAGCGCATCGCTGNNCGTGGTGATGATGTCCTGGCCCATGACGCCAAGAAGGTACGTCCCGATGTAGATGGTGGCGCCTGCGGCGAGCAGGTTGCTCACGACCAAGAGCGCCATCCGGTCCTCGTCCACGTCCCTGGTCAGCTTGATCACCAGCACAAGGAACAGGATGGCGGCGGTGATCGATCCCGTGATGGGCAGTTCGGTCATCTCCAGGATGTGCGGGAGGAGAAAGATGCCACTGAGAAGAAAGCCCACGACGACGAGCAGGTCTCTCGCTCCCAGATAGACCATCCACCAGATGTCTGCTCCCAGGCGCAGCGAGAACTTCTGCAGCACATTGAGCATGTACGGTCGCGCAAGGTGGAGCGCCAGAATCAACAGCCAGACGATGGGCAGTGCAGCCGCGATCGTTCCCTCGACGAAGATCTCAGCGCTCTCATATGCGCTCGGGATGCGGTCGATGACCCTCTGGTCGAACTGGGCGTCGGTCATTCCTGCGGCCACGCCGCCGGCGCCCGCGACCACCAGTTCTCCCTCGGCCATCTCGCCCTCGGCGTCCATCACCATCATCTCGTGGACGCCGGGGGGCATCTCGTGGGGCAGCTCGAAGTGCACCTCGAAATCGCCTTCGCTGTCGGTCAGTGCTGTGGCCAGCGGTTCGGCCAGGTCGTCCGTGACAACGGTGACTTCGCTGTTCGGCGTCAGGCCGCTTCCCTGCACTGTGACTTCGTCGCCAGGCTCCGCCTGCTCCGGCGTAACCGTAAGATCATCGTGTCCCGGGCCGGCAAGAACGCTGCCGGTCCCGACGAGCGCCAGACTCATGGTGACGGCAATGACTACGGTCAAGAAGGCCGTAATAGTCAACCTCATCTCTTTACCTCCTCGGGTTCAATCTCAACGTCTTCTTCGGACCATGTGCGCCAGACCTGCCAGTGGCCCTTACGGTGCGCGGCCACCTTCCAGCGCTGAAGCCCGCCCCAGGGGTCGGTGGTGGCCCGCCGAAACGGATCACGCGTCAGGTCGGAAAGGGGCACCCACGTGGAAAGGTCTGGCCCCTTCGCCTTGTGAGTGACCTCAGGCACGTCGGCGTAGGCCGGCTCTTGTTCTACCGAGGCGATCGCGATCGCCTCCGTGGGACACTCCACGAAGCACACGTTGCAGCCAGTGCACTTGTCCGTCTGAATTGGAAACTCCATCATCCACTCGTTCACTTGCCCTGACGGCTCCACGCTGGGTCGCGTAGGACGCGTCATGTTAAGGCAGCGGACGGGGCAGACGTCCATGCACGCGCCACAGTTGATGCAGCGGTGCTCGTTGCATATGAACTGATACGCCACAGGCCCCTCCTTTTCCTGAGTTCTGTCTTGTCAGGATCAGCGTAGGGCGCGCGCCAATACCTGCGCATCGCATCAACAAGTGATGTGCGGATGCGCAAACGAACCGAACCTGCTAGTAGTTTCGTGTGATACGCGAGCTACGAAGTCTCGGTGTCCCCGAGTAGGCCCAGTCTGGCGGCGTAGCTGACGAGCTGAGCGCGGTTGTGCAGACCGAGCTTGTTCATGATGTGGACCCTGTGGGTCTGCACTGTGTGCGGGCTGACGCTCAATCGGTCAGCGATCTCCTGGTTCGTGAGCCCTTCGCCGATAAGCTGGAGCACTTCCTGTTCCCGTGCCGTCAGTTCATCGTAGGTGGATCTCTCCTCGCCGCTACCTACCCGGCGGAAGTACTCTTCCACGAGCTTCCCGGCCAGTGAAGGGTACAGGAACATGCCGCCGCGATGGACAGACTCGAGCGCGCTGACCAGATCGCTTGAGGCGGCCTCCTTGAGGACGTATCCCGCTGCCCCTGCGTCCAGGGCTCTAAAGAAGTACCCGTCAGTCCCATGCATCGTGAGCATTAGCACGCGAGCCTCCGCGTCTTCCTCGCGGATCAGTCGTGTTGCGTCCAGCCCGTTCATGCCCGGCATGCCGATGTCCATAAGCACGACATCGGGGCGGAGCGAGCGAGCCAACTCAACAGCCTCATCGCCGTTGGCGGCCTCGGCGACGACTTCGAACCCCCCGTGAGTCTCCAGGAGAAGGCGAATGCCTTCCCTGAAGACTGCATGGTCGTCGGCCAGCAGAACGCGAATCTTCTTATCCTGCGCCATCGTGTCCCTCCAGCGGGATCTCCACCGAAACGCGGCTGCCCCGCCCGGGTTGAGACTCGATCGACGCCTTGCCCCCGAGTAAGGCCGCACGTTCCCTCATGCCCAGCAGGCCAAGCCCCTGGCTTAGGTCCTTACGCGCCGCCAGAGAGCTGACGTCGAACCCTTGCCCGTCGTCCTCCACCGTGATGGCGACTGAGCTGTCAGCGAAGCGAAGAAAGATGTTGGCGCTCCTGGCGTTGGCGTGTTTCAAGACGTTATTCAGCGCCTCCTGGGCGATCCGGAACAGCGCCGTCTCAACCGTCGCCGGAAGCCTGCGCTGGCTGCCATCGATCTTGAGGTTCACCCTCACGCCATCTGCTTCCAGCCTTGTCTTCGCGTACCACTGAACGGCCGCGACCAGGCCGAGATCATCAAGGGCAGAAGGCCGGAGGTCCAGAATCATCTGGCGCATCTCTGTCAGAGCGCGCGTGGCGTCCGCCTTCGCCCGGCTTAAGATTCCCTGAGCCGCTTGATCCGTCGGCGCCAGCAGATTTTCCGCAGCCCCTATCTCGACGAGCAGGGTGGCCAGCACCTGTGCCGACTCGTCGTGGAGTTCTCGCGCTATACGTTTACGCTCCTCTTCCTGAGCCGATATGGCCTGCCGCAGGAGCTGGCTGCGCACTGCTTCCTTCTCGCGCAGCTCCTCGTGAAGCGATGCGTTCTCTACTGCCACGCCCACCGTGTTGCCGATGGCCTTCAACAGCTCAAGGTCTGCCTGGCCCAGGTGATCGGACTGCACAGATGCAGCGAGGAGAACCCCTAGGGGCTCCCCCTTGGCCTGCACGGGGACGATGGCCAACGAGGCGAAGCCCCTTACGCGGCAGGCGGCCGGAATCCAGCCCTGGTAGCGGTTCAGGTCCTCGACGAGGATGGCTTCGGCATTGCCCAGGGCCTGTCCGCACAGGCAGTCTCTTGTTTGCGGGCTCAGGCATCTTTGCTGTCCGTCGTCCGGCAGGCCCCGCTGAACCGTTCTGGCAGCGACACCCTCGACGCTGGCGAGAAACATCCCGCCGGCGTCAGCGCTCATGATCTCGAGCAGTTCGTCCAGGGACGCCGTCATGATCGTCTCAAGATCCAGAGACCGGCTCACCGTGGCGGCGATGCGGTTGAGGGCGGCCTGCTCGCGATTGCGGCGTTCCAGTTCGACGGTCCGCTGGCGTACTCGTTCTTCTAGCTCCTTTTCCCACTTCTGCTGGCGCTCCCGCGACTCCTTGAGCCGCTGCCGCATGGTATCGAAGCTTCGGGCCAGCGTGCCCACTTCATCGTCCCGCGTGACGATGATGGGGTCGCCCAGGGCGCCGGCCGCGATTCTGCCCGAGGCACGGGTTAGATCGCGGATAGGTTTTACGACTCCGCCGGCGTGGAACCATGCCGCTGCCGACGCCACGATCACCGCGCCAATTCCGAAGATGAGGGCGGTTCGCTGCAGGTCTCGGGGTACCGCGAGCGCTTGATCTTCCTGCTGCTCGATGACTACGCCGCCTGCCAGCGATGTCAGAGGATAGTAGGCCACCACGTGATTCTGATGGATCCTCGTGCCCGATACGCCTTCCGCGATGAAGTCCCGCAAAACGGGTGCGTGCTCATCCGCTTCGGTAATGTCGGTGTCATCTCCACGAGCGATGATGTGACCGTTCCGATCCACCAGCTCGGCTTTCACAGATTCCTGTTGCTCAGGCAAGGCCACGAGACTCAGTCCCAAGTGCGAGAGATGCAGCTCCCCGAGCAAGAAGCCCAGTGACGCTCCCGCATCGTCGAGGATAGGAGTCAGAACGAAGCCTACCGGTGGGTGCTCTCCGTCCGGCACAGGCTTCTGTAGGATGCTAGACTCGCTTGACCGCAGCGCTTCAGCGAAATCCGCTTGATCCAGCAATTCCCCGTCGAAGTTTTCCAGGCCGCCGGGTACGGCCCATTGCACCTGTCCTGCGGAGTCCAGGCATGAGATTTCGCCGAAAGTGCCAAGGATGTGGTAGAGGGTCTGCACTTCATCGCTGGCGCAGCCTTCTTCCCGAACGACATCTATGCTAGCGGCCGCCTCCAGTTGCAGGATCGTATGCTCCACCAGAGCGTCCACCGATCCGGCCGTCGTCTCCGCCAGCCTCAGCCGCTCCTCAAGGGCGACGTCCTTAGTCTGCCCGATGGCGCGGACTGCCAGATAGCCGAATACGGAGAGGAGCACCGCGAGACCGAGGATGACGCCTGCGGCGATGCGGTAGCGCAGACTAATGCCCTGGAGCAACTTCATCGCGATTCACCTCCAGGGGCCGGGCACGAAGTGATCGAGCTGGACGCGACGGGACTTTCCGTGGGCCGGTCCCTGAAGGTCAGCAGGCTCCTCATGCCTCCATCATTGTGTCACGCCCGAGTTACAGATGCGTGCCCATTAGCCCAGACGTTCCAGTCTCTTGGNNTTGGCCACGTCCTCGTAGATGTCGTCCACTTCCACGTACATCGGCTGCCCATGGCCGATCCAGTCCCATCGCCAGATTGCCCGCCCACTCTTGCTGACGAGCACGAAGGTGTGCCCGGGCTTGATCCCGGGATGCATGCTGAACTCCAGAGCGTTGTAGGCAGTGGACACGCTCTTGTCCTCATCCGCAGCGACGACAGACGTCATGCCACGATCGCGCGCCTCGGCCGCCAGTGCGTCCATGGGATCCACCATGATGCTCACGAGCTTCACGTCTAGGGCCTCGAACGATCCCCACTGCTCATCCAAGTCGACGACTTGGTCAAGGCAGGGTGCTCACCCGACCCCCTCGCTGAAGTAGAGGAGAATGTTGTGCTGTCCCCGGTGCTCGACCAGCGAGAACTCGTCTCCTGCGACGGTGGGTAGCGTGAAGAGTGGCGCCGGCTCGGTGAAGTAAACCTCTGGCTCGCTGTCACCCGCACTCTGGATCACGAACCAGGCCAATACTCCGACGGCTGCTAGGAGCGAAGCCGCCACCGCTAGGCGTTGCTGTGTCTTTCTCCGCCGCCACCACCGCTGTCTCTTCTTCCGCTTGTTGCGTGGCATGTCGCCTATCCTTCCCGCTCCGCAGATGGTGCCATGTTGAATATCAATGTGATCGTGTGTTGAGGGCTCGAAGAATCGTTGGACTCAAGCTCCACCCTCATCTTGTCCTGAGTGTTCTCCATCCCTTCCGGTGCCCTCAGGGTGAATACCAGCTCCCCGGTTCCGCCTGGCAGCACGGTTTGCGGCCTGACCTCGAAGCCCTCGACACCGCAGCCGCAATCGGCATCCGGTGCCGGCCGAACCTTGACGATAGACACCGTGAGCGGCTCCTGCCCCTCGTTTCGGAACTCGACTGTGCGCTCCACGGTCTCGCCGATCGTAATGGCGCCTACGTCAAAGCTGTCGCCGTCCATCGTCAGGCGAGCGCCAGTTGGCTCGCCTCCCTCGCCACCACAGGAGGCCGCCAGCGCGACTAGAGCGGCCAGCGCCAACACGGCCGTCAGCAAGGACCAGAGCCGGCCCCGGAGGTGCGCTCCGTCATCGCGAAGGCTAGCTCCTCTCGACGTACTTATCCGGGTTCTCATCGAACGTTCTCTTGCAGCCGGGAGCGCAGAAGTAATAGGTCCTACCTTTGTACTCAGACGTAGCAGCCGCCGCCTCCTCATCGACGTCCATATCGCAAACCGGATCCTTGGCCATCGTGTTCTCCTTTCGCTGCTTTCTCTCCGCGGCACAGGAACGTGGTGCTGAAATAGCTCTCTCGGTAAGAAACGTTGATCAAATACTTTTCCATGGTCGCCTTCCAGGGCCTGGCCTCAGTGAAGTCAACTGCCAGATCAGCGAATCCGTAGTGTCTGATCCACCACTTCACGAGGGGCGACACGACTTGCAGCGGGCCCTTCGGTTTCAACGTCAACCAGTCCAGCACTACCAGCCGCCCGCCCGGGCGAAGCAGATCTGCCGCCCCGGCGATCGCCCGCTCCCAGCCGGGTACGATGCACAGGCAGGCCGTCGAGATGGCGCCGTCAACAGGTCCGTCCACCAGTGCGGCGACTTCGGCAGCGTCTCCCTGGATGAACTCGGTGTTTCTCCAGCTGTTCTCTTCGACCTTCCTCTTCGCCTGGTCGATCATCGCCGGTGTGTAGTCCAGGGCGATGAGACGTCCCTCTGGGCCGCCTATCCGCTTCTGGATGTACCGGAAGTTGAGGCCTGTGCCGCACCCGATTTCGAGAACGGTGTCGCCTCTGCCCACTTTCATGGCAGCCACGGCCCGTCGCCGGTATCGCTCGATCGGGAAGAAGGCTGCCTTCGACCAGAATGAGGCCAGCCGGTCGTACCGTGGTGCGACCTCCGTGTAGCGCTCTGCGACGTCCGCGGGCTTCACTTTCTGTCCAGCCTCATAATCGATGACGTCACCGAGTCCGGTGCGCCTTGGCCTTTTCCAGCTCTCGCCTGATCTGCTTCTCCGTGATCTCTCCGACCAGGCGAAGCCGCCCGTTCACGACAAGCGCTGGCAGGGCCGGGATTCTCTCCTCTGCACTGATCGAGCGGCCGGCAGGCGCGTCAGGGTGCACCTCATCGACCGCAAGGTGCCGGTATTCGTGGTGTAACTTCGCAAGAACGGCGCGAACGCCATTGCAGTTGGGGCAGTTTCCCTCCGTCACAAAGACGACTTCTACCTTGCTCACGAAGTCATTCCTCCTCGTCTGGCCTCCATGTCTGGATCAGCGGCGACGGGGCGTTCTTGCCCTTCAGCCTCGGCCTTGCTACCGTCGTCCGCACGCCGAGGATGTTCTTCTCGTAGGGCACGAGACATCACCACCCTGAAGAGCTACTGATCCATCATGTGGGCGCCACACTGGTGGTTCACATTGCGGATCGTGAAGCCCTTGGTCCAGACAGTTTCGACGAAGTCGATCTCCACCGATGGCAGCTCCTCGGTCGTCTCGGAGTCTGCGACGAAAGGAACGCCGCCCACGTCGAAGAACGAATCCTCAGTTGCCGGAGCCTGATCCAGCGCAAGACTGAAATGGGCCTTCCCGCAGTGACATCGATGATCGATGAACACCCTCACCCTCGACGATCCTAGTTCGCCCTGGTCTATGACCACTTTGAACTGCTGTACCGCCGGATCAGTTAGCTTGAGCATCGTCTCCTCCTGCTGTGCTCGCTAGTTCGCCCGCGTGTGTCATCGGCTTCCATCTGAAGTCACAGCGATCGGCGCCGCCGGCCATGGTGACGCTTCGCTGGAGCCGCGCCCCCCACATCTCGGCGAGGGCGTAGTCCTGGTTGCACCACGTGTCGACACACAGTTCCGGAAGACCGGTTGCCGCAAAGTACTCGGCGATCGGGCAGCGCCGTACGTCGAAGGCCACGGCCACCGGGTCATCCACGTCCTCCATCAGGTAGCTCGGTGGCCCGAACGGGAACCGACGGGCGATTCCCGTTGAGATCCGTAGTCGCCGCGCTGGATCGTGTGCGAACGCTCGCGACATGGTCCACGCAACTCGACCCATCCTGTGGTAGATCGCCCAGACGACGTCCGCTGTGAGCCGTCGCGCCTCGGCTTCGTCTGTATTCTCCGCTAGGAGCGCTCGATAGGCGGCAGCCGTAGCGCAGGCTAGCCGGAGATTGATCCTGGCGCCAAGTACCTGTTCCGGCGGGATGTCGACCGCCATCGCATCGAAGTTCCGCCAGGTTCGCCGGAGGATGCGATTCACATCCCGTCGCGAGAATCTGCCCTTCTCAGCCTCGAACGTCGAGCAGCTGCGACCCACCAGCACCCGACGAGCAACTGCGTTTATGAAGGGCTTGGTAAGCGCTTTGACCATCAGAGTCTCCCTCTTCGGCCCGTCTGCACGGAAGGCGAATGCCAACGTGGCTCCGAGCACGAGGCCCGAAAGCGGTCCGAGGGGGAAGAGCCAGGAGCATTTGTGGGCGGAGCCGGCGCCGGCGCCCAGAGGGGAGGTCATTGTTCCTTCAGGTCGCGCTTGATCTGCTCGAACTCCTCGCGACCTATCTCACCGCGAGCGTATCGCTCGCCGGCTATGTCCAGCGGCGTTCGCACTACTGGCGCGGCCGCTTCGGACTTTGCGTCGCCTTTCTGTGACTCCGTGAGCGACCGCACTGCCCACACGGCGAGGGCGATGATTGCGCCCCAGAAGAGGATCATCATCAACGCACCCCAGAGCATCCACCAGCCCATGCCGCCGTCAGCGTGCCACATCGCGCATCACCTCACTCGCTCCAGTATTTCGATTGACTCCGCGCGAATATACTACCCCGGAGTAGTAGGTGCCACAACAGTGCCATTCGGCCTATTCCGCTCGAAGACCCGAGCAGGGAGTAGAGAATGCCTCAATTAGACAATCGGGCGTGATTCTGATACTAGTAGGGTGTATCGAAGTGAGGTGTTGACATGACTCAGGCAGCCCACGTGCACCAGTACCTGTACGCCAAGGACAAGGACGTCTTGCTGGCCCGGATGCGCCGCATTGAGGGCCAGGCCCGCGGTATCCAGAAGATGATTGAGGAAGACCGCTACTGTCCTGAGATCATCCAGCAGCTTACCGCTGTCTCGAAGGCTGTCAGGGAAGTATCGCTGCTTCTACTGCAGGACCACGTGGAGGGATGCGTTGCCGACGCGATCCAGCACGACCACGGAGAAGAGACGGTGAAAGAGTTGATCGCTGTGATCCGCCGAGCTATGCGGACATGAACAGGCCGCGAGCGGATTCCGTTGAGGGAACGGGCACTGTGAGTGGGCCGATGGCGAGATGGCTAATCCTGGGGATCTTGGTGCCACTGGGGCTGCTGACAGCGGCCGCCTGTGGCTCCAATTCGCCAGCCGACGATACGAACTCTGGGTCTATAGTCGGCACGAAGGTCGACATTGGCGGCGGCTCGTACGCGAACGTTACGCCCGAAGAGCTGCAGTCCATGCTCGACGCCAAGGACTTCCCGCTGGTGAACGTGCACATCCCGTACGAAGGCGAGATCCAGGGGACCGACTCCTTCATCCCCTTCGATCAGATCGCCGGGCGCCTGGACGAACTCCCGCCTGATCCTGACGCGCAGGTGTTCCTCTACTGCCGCAGTGGCGGCATGAGCGGAACGGCGGCTGAGACTCTCGTGAGTCTCGGGTACACCAACGTCTGGAATCTCGATGGCGGCATGATCGCCTGGGAAGCGGCTGGTTATCCACTGACCCACGCAGAGCCGTAACCAAGAAGGTCAAGACCGCCTGCGTCGCCAGCGCACATCGGAGGGCCATTCCTACGCGCTCGCCAACTCATGTTGCGTCCTTGAGTTGCAGGGGGCACGCCGGTCGCGCGGGCTTGACATTCCACCTAACTGGAAGGTTTACAGTGGTGTCAACAAACCACAGGAGGGTGAAATTATGGAAGCAACTCGATTCTCTCTCTGCCCAGACTGCGACGCCTGCCCAGAAGTCGTCGTCAGCACCGAGGCTGTGACGATCGGTGAGGCTGGAAACCAGGTGCGCCTCACACGGGACGAGTGGCGCGTTCTCGTTGCCGCAATCAAGGCTGGAGTCCTGGATGCCGTTCCATCTGCTTGAGCATCGAGAGTCCGGCGGAGACGCCAATGGGTGCTTTGAAGCATAAGCAGTTGCTTCGCATAGGGGAGATCGCGAAGCGGACAGGGTTCACCACTAAGACTCTTCGCTATTACGAGGAGATCGGATTGGTGCGACCGACGGGGCGCTCCGAGTCCGGCTACAGGCTCTACGGCGATGACGTCCTCGGCCGCCTGGGTTTCGTTCGCAGGTCTCAAGGTCTGGGGCTGCGACTCAATGACATCAAGCGCATCCTTGAGATCAGCGACGAGGGCAGAGCCCCCTGTGAGCATGTAATAGATGTCGTCGATCGTGAGCTCATCGAGATCTCGAACCAGATGGCGCGCCTGAGAACCCTTCGCCGGGAGCTTGCGCAGCTTCGGACACGTCTGGTGCAGGCGGTCGAGTCAGGGTCGGTTGCCGCTGGCCAAGCCTGTCCGTGCTTCGAAGGGGAGACCGTTGACTGAGGCGACGGATATGCCGGTGACGTGCGAGTGCCCGGCGCAAGCAGGTTCCGCGGCTTGCAATCTGCCCCCGCCGCCGAAACGCGTCGTCTGCCCGAGCTGCGGTGAGCCGGGAAAGGCTGTGGAATCCATCACGCTCAAAGCGCTGCTCGCCATCCCTCTTACACGACTCCAAGCCGTGG
>JABAOE010019239.1_pt1 | contig 11072 bp, 15 predicted proteins | sample 7062141 | NCBI WGS metagenome assembly JABAOE01 (sample SAMN14538627, study PRJNA623070) | marine sediment metagenome | biome: marine biome [ENVO:00000428]; feature: marine pelagic biome [ENVO:01000023]; material: deep marine sediment [ENVO:00002113] | place: India: Gulf of Khambhat ...
GACGTGTCCGACCTCGCATCCAGGTGCCACGGTACCCCCACCGTCGTCGTCGGTGACGAAACCAGTGTCTCCGCAGTCGGGATTACCTTCGACGCAGACCCCCGCCACTTCCCGGCCGTCGCCCCCGCTCCCGGATGCGTCGTTTCCGTCGAACACGCCAGCTAAGAACAGTGCCAGCGCGGCTACTCCAGCCACCGCAATCAGTGACCCCAGCGGTGCTATCCATCGTTTCCCTCTGATTCTCCTTCAAGAAACCCAGACTTGTCGTTAGAGTTATGACGGATAGTTTGTCTGGAAGGTTCCGCTCAGTCACGGTGTGCACTCACGTCGAGCGGTGCGTATGGTCGCCGAATGTGAGAACCATACGGAAGAGGCCGATCAGATATTGCCGTGGTGGAGACGGAGGGGAATCGAACCCCTCGTCCAGAGGAAAACCCACCCGGACGTCTACAGGCTTAGCCGTCTCTTGGGTCTCGCCCGGCGTACCGCTGGCGGCCGCGTAACCGCCGGACAGAGCCGATTGTCTTTTGCCTCCGTTATCGGCGTAGGGAGACAGCACCCCGACATTACGTCGCTGGAGCGCCGCCCATCGGGGCGAGGCCTGCGTCCAACGTCGCTACCTAGTGTTTAGGCGGCGAGAGCGTACTGGTTGTCGCCAGTTAAGCTTAAGTGCCAGGTGATTTACGAGGGGTCTGGCGTCCTCGGCCTGCCAACCGGGATCAACTTTCCCTGTCGAATCCTTGCGTCCCCAGTTGCACACCAATTCTAGCACAAATGAGCGACCCTCATATAGGGTAGCAGTGCCGCCATCCTGCTATTTCAGCCCCTCGGCGACCTTAATCGTCTCGGCCAGACTCATTTCCTGTCCTATGACCTTGGTAAGACCAAACTCCTCTTGAATGATCACTTCCGCCGTGCCAAGACCANNCCTCTGCTTCTGGCGACTGAGGCGGCAGATCCGCCAACACGGCGGCTTTGCCATTCACGGTGCCCGGGAATGCCGGCCCTGTCCCCGAAGCCAGACTCGTCTGGCGTCTAGCGATTTTGATGATCGTGAGACCGGCCGGACCATTGAAGTAAAACTCTTTACGGGACCGAACGATCTTCCCTTCACAAAGTGAAACAGGAAAAGAGTCCTCGGCGGGCTCTGTCACAATCTCAGTCGCTCCTGGGGGCAAATAGGCGGGGTCGATCTCCCAGACCGTGCCTCGCGCCACATCGTGGGAAGCTGCCACTTGAGACCCGCCTGGGCACAGCGGCTCCATTCCGCCTGTTACGATCTCGATTTCGTTTACGACAGTCTCGATTGGGGTTGTGCCAACGCTAATCGGCTCTCGGGGCGTCCGGACCGGGGTGGGGGTTGCCGTTGCCAGAGAGAGCTCCGCTCCCGTTTGCCCCGTGGCTCGCAACGCCTGCGCGGCGAAGAAGGAGCCGACGCCGATCGCAGCAAGCAGTACCGCTACCCCTGCAGCCTTAGCGACCCGGAGCTTCTTCGCTGCCATAACTCACCCTTGCGTCCCTGGCTGTATGCCTAATTTTATCACGAATGGGCGCCAGCCCCGGGGGAGCAGGGCGGAACCTCAGGCGGGGGGTTCACGTCCGGCGGCGGGTGGCCTGCTGCATGCGGCGCTCGGCCTCGCGCTTGGCGATCGTCTGGCGCTTGTCGTACTTGCGCTTGCCCCGCGCCAGAGCGATCTCGAGCTTCGCCAGGCCGTTCTTGAGGTAGAGGCGCGTGGGCACGATCGTCGCGCCGGCCGTCGTCGCCTCGCGCTCCAGGTCGCGGATCTGGCGCTTGTGGAGGAGGAGGCGGCGGTCGCGCGTCGGCTCGTGGTTAGCGGCGGCGGCGGGGGCGTACTTGGCGATGTGGGCGCCGACGAGCCAGAGCTCGCCGTCCTTCGGCCGCACGTAGGCCTCGCGAATGCTGACGTTGCCATCGCGGATCGACTTGATCTCCGTGCCCGTCAGGGACAGGCCGGCCTCCAGCCGCTTCAGCAGGTGGTAGTCGAAGGCGGCCTTCTTGTTGCTGCTGACTGTTTTCTCGGCCACGGGGTCTCCCGGGAAGGGGAGAGGTTTACATAACCCCTCTACTGGGCCGCCGCGGCCAGCTGCTGCTCCAGCAGGTCGATCGCGGCGTAGAGCTGCGGGCCAGTCCTGGTGTCCAGCTCCTCCGGCGTCGTGTCCACCTGGACGTCCGGCGTCAGGCCGACGCCTTCGATCAGCGAGCCGTTGGGCGTCAGCCAGCGCGCGATCGTGACGTAGAGCGCGCCGCCGTTGGAGAGGTCGCGCAAGTGGTTGACAGAACCCTTACCGAACGTCTGGTCGCCGACGAGCTGCGCGCGCCCGTGGTCCTGCAGCGCGCCGGCCAGCACCTCGGAGCCGCTGGCCGAGTTCGGACCGACCAGGATTACGATCGGGATTTCGGTGGCCTCACCGCCGGCGCGGGCCTCGTAAGGGGTTTCGTTGCCTTCGCGGTCGACCTGCGTCAGGATGTTGCCGCCGTCGAGGAACATGTCCGTAACGTCCACGGTCGCGTCCAGGCCACCGCCGGGGTTGAGGCGCAGGTCCAGGATCAGGCCCCTGTAGCCGCCTTCCTCCACCTCGCTCAGCGCCTCCCGCATATCGTCTACCGTGCGCTCCGTGAACTGCTGGATCTCGATGTAGGCCAGGTCGGGCACTAGCTCGCCGTCCTCGTCCATCACGTCCTCGACGAAGACGGTGGGTACAACGATCGTCCCTCGCTTGATCGCCACGTCCTCAATCTCGCGGTCGGCGTGGCGCACCGTCAACGTCACCGTGCTGCCTTCGGGCCCTCTGATCCGGCTCACGGCGTCCTGGACGCTCCAGCCCTCCGTCGAGACGCCATCGACCGCCACGATAGCGTCTCCGGGCCGGATGCCAGCCTCCTCGGCTGGCGACCCGCGGAACGGCGCCACGATGATGATCTCGCCCGTCACCGGGTCCTGGTCGACCGTCGCGCCGATCCCTTCGAAGGTGCCGCCGATTATGTCGAAGCCGCTCTGATAGGCCTCTGGAGTGATGTACACAGTGTGCGGGTCACCAAGCGCATCGATGATCCCCTGGATCGACCCCTGTTCGAGCGCCCGGTCGGTAACGGCGTCCGGGTTGACGAAGTCGTCACGCAGGATATCGGCGATCTCATCGAGGATCCCGAACTCATCGCTGGAGCTGGGGACTGTGGCGCTGCCAGCTGAGCCGCCTCCGTTGTCCTCACCGAGCGCGAAGCCCAGCGCGCCGCCGAAGGCGACTACGAGCGCCACGAACGTCAGCGCGAGGCTAAGCTTTAGGGTCTTCCACATCTGAGGTCCTGCCTATCTGTCGCGGGATAATGTACATAACGCGTCACACGGGCGTCGCCGCTGGCTGGTGACGCCTCTGGCCGCGGTCGGGAGCCTCATTCGAGTGTAGCACCGGCCACGAACGGGCGGCAATTGAGAGCGTCACTGAAACTATCTACGCGCGCCGCTGGCCGGCGGTTCCGTGCGCGCGCCACACGCACAGACCGGCGGGAGTACGGAATCGGCCGCGGGGGCTCAGCCTCTTGCGGGCCGCTCGGCGCAGGATTCCCTATCTAGAGCGCACATAACATATATAGTGCGAACCTGCGCCGCGCTTTTCCCGTAATTGCCGCGGAGCCTCTCAGCCGGGTATCCTCTGCCTGCTGTGTCCTTTCGCATCGTCCTTGAACGCCAGAGCCTGCGCTTCGCCGCCGCGCACTTCACGACGTTCGCCGGCCAGTGCGAGCCGCTGCACGGCCACAACTACGCCCTATCGGTCGAGATCGAGGGCGATCTGACCGAGGACTCGTGGGTCCTCGACTTCGGCGAGGCCAAGGCGATCGTACGCGACCTCTGCGCCGAACTGGACCACAAGTTCCTCCTGCCGCTTGAGAACGCCTCGCTGGAGATCGCCGCTTCTGCGGGCGAGTTCGAGGTCCGCTTCGGCGACCGACGCTACGTCATCCCGCGCCCGGATGTCGCCGAGCTGCCGCTGGACAACTCAACCGCGGAGCGCCTGGCGGAATACGTCGCCAGCAGAATCGTTGACGCGTTACGGGAAAGGGCCGCCGTCAACGTTACGTCAATCGCTGTCGGCGTCGAGGAAGCGCCTGGACAATCGGGCTGGTTCCGCACCTCCCTTCCCTGAAGCCCCGCTGCCGTGTTGACAGGCGGCTGAAAAAGCCTATGATGTATCCTTGCCAAACGCCCCGAAACAGGGAGGGAGTGACGGGGGACGGTCATGCAGATTGACTGGCATCGCGCCATCAACGACATCCTCGCCGAGAAGCTATCCTGCCCCCGCTGCGGCAGCCTCGATGACGAGGTCCTCGTCGGCTACCTGCGCACGCCGGAGGCCGCTGAGTGGGCCCCGCTGTGCGATGGCTGCACCCGTCGCGACAACTGTGACGCCCGCAAGTTCGTGCTGCTCTGCCCAAGCTGCGCGGCGGCGGTGCGTCTGCGTGGCCGCCGCGTCAGTGAAGAGGGCTTCATGCTCGCCCTCCTCGACGAGTGCCGTCGCAACCTCGAGGAGACGCTCGACTACCTGGCCGACTTCTGGCGCGAGGACCTAGACATAGACCCGGACGAGATGGACAAGCGGCTCGAAGAGGTAGACCCGGACCTCTTCGAGGAAGAGAACAACTGGCGTCGTTTCCTGGAAGAGCAGTACCTGAAGATCCATAGCTGGTACCGTGAGCGCCGAAAGCCAGTCCCGAACCCCGGCTGGCGCTCGGAGTACATAGAAGACATCGTCGCGCTTGGCTACCCATCGCTGCTCGGTGACTAGCCGTCACCCCGCGGCGACTGCGGCCCCGGCACGAGGCCGTCCCGCAAGAGGCCGTGCATGACGTCAGCGTCCTTCGACGAAGGCAAGTCCCGGGCGTTCATGCTGCAGACGGTGGGCATGCTCAACGGCGCCATGCTCACGCTGATGATCAGCATCGGCCACCGCGCCGGACTCTTCGATGCGATGGCGAAGCTTCCGCCCTCAACCAGCGCCGAGATCGCCGAGGCGGCCGGCCTTAACGAGCGCTACGTCCGAGAGTGGCTGGCCGCCATGACGGCAGGCCGCATCGTCGAGTTCGACGCCGCCACCGGCAAGTACAGCCTGCCGCCCGAGCACGCAGCCTCTCTCACGCGGGCCGCCGGCCGCCGCAACCTCGCCACGATCGCGCAGTTCGTGCCGCTCTTCGGCAACGTCGAAGACGACCTCGTTGAGTCCTTCCGCAACGGCGGCGGCGTTCCCTACGAACGCTACGAGAAGTTCCATCAGCTGATGGGCGCCGAGAGCGCCAAGGCCATCGACTCGCTGCTGCTGAAGGAGGTCCTGCCGCTCGTCGAGGGCCTGCCGCAGGGGCTCGAGGACGGCATCGACGTGCTCGACGTGGGCTGCGGCACAGGCCACGCGATCAACGTCATGGCCGGCGCTTTCCCGAACAGCCGCTTCACCGGCTACGACTTCTCCGAGGAGGCTGTAGCGGCAGCGGCCAGCGGGGCGAAGCAACTGGGCCTGAGCAACGCCCGCTTCGCTGTGCAGGACGTCGCCCGGATGGAGGACCGCGACGCCTTCGACCTGATCACGGCTTTTGACGCGATACACGACCAGGCGCAACCGGCTCAGGTGCTCCGCAACATCGCCAGCGCGCTGCGACCCGGCGGCATCTTCCTGATGGTCGACATCGCCGCCTCCAGCGACCTCGCCGACAACCTGTCCAACCCGCTCGCGCCGATGCAGTACAGCATCTCCACGATGCACTGCATGACCGTCTCACTCGCCCACGGCGGCGCCGGCCTCGGCACGATGTGGGGCGAGCAGCTCGCCCGGCAGATGCTCGCCGACGCGGGCTTCACTTCGGTTAACATGAAGCGCATCGATCGCGACATTATGAACGCCTACTACATAGCCCGGAGGGACTAGCCATGACCCTGTTCCATAGCCCCTGGTTCAGCATCAAGCCCTATCCGGAGGTCAGTTTGCAGGACCTCCTGGCCCCATCGGCCGAGATGTACCGCGACAGGCCGGCGCTGATCACCCATGAAGGCACTGAGTACACCTTCGGACACACCTGGAAGGCCTGCCGCAAGCTGGGGCGGTTCCTCCAGGACAACGGCATCAAAAAAGGCGACCGGATCGCGATCTTCTCGGCCAACTCCGCAGAGTACTTCATCGCCTTCCACGCCACCCTGTACGCCGGTGGCACTGTCACTACTCTCAACCCCCTCTACAAGGAACGCGAGGTCCTGCACCAGCTCGAGGACGCCGGCGCTGCTGCCGTCTTCGCCATGGGCCCCCTCCTCCCGCTCGTCCAGCAAGTGCGCGAGCACCTGCCCAACCTCAAGCACGTCTTCCCGATCGAGGACGTCTGGACGCTCGCCGGCGAGGCCGAGGACGACCCCAACCCGATCACCATCGACCCCTTGGAAGACCTCGCTGCCCTGCCCTACTCCTCCGGCACGACCGGTCTCCCTAAGGGCGTTATGTTAACCCACTACAACCTGACGTCTAACGTCCGGCAGACGCTGACGACCGGCATCTCCTCCGGCTACGGCACCTACCTCGACTTCCTGCCGTTCTTCCACATCTACGGGATGGTCGTCCTCATGGCCTGCAGCTTCGCCGCCGGCATCCCCCAGGTGATCATGCCGCGCTTCGACCCCACCCTCTGCCTCGAGCTCATCCAGCGCCACAAGATCACCAACCTCTTCGCCGTGCCGCCTGCGCTGCTCGCGCTCGCCAACTTCCCGGACACCGCCAAGTACGACACCTCGTCGCTGACGATGGTCATGTCCGGCGCTGCGCCGCTTCCGCCAGAGGTCGCCCGCGCCGCCGCCAAGGCGCTCGACACCACCGTCCTCCAGGGCTACGGCATGACCGAGACCAGCCCAGTGACTAACGTCAATCCGATAACACGCATCAAGGACGCCACCGTCGGCCCGCCCGTCGCCGACACCGTCGAGAAGGTCGTCTCCCTCGACGACGGCAAGGAGCTCGGCCCCGGCGAAGTCGGCGAGCTGATGGCTTTCGGCCCGCAGGTCATGAAGGGCTACTGGAACAACGAGGAGGCCACCAAGGAGACGCTGCCAGAGCCCGGCTGGATCGCCACCGGCGACATCGTCTCGCTCGATGAGGAAGGCTACGTCACGATCCTCGACCGCAAGAAAGAGATGATCAAGTACAAGGGCTACCAGATCGCCCCGGCCGAGCTCGAGGCGCTGCTCCTTGAGCACCCGGATGTTACGGACTCCGCCGTCATCCCCAAGCGCGACGCCGAGTCGGGCGAGATCCCCAAGGCGTTCGTCCTTATCCGGGAAGGAAGGGACGTCTCCGTCGACGAGCTGCTCGGCTTCGTCGCCGAGCGCGTCGCGCCCTACAAGAAGGTGCGCGAGATCGAGTTCGTCGAGGCGATCCCGAAAACGGCGTCGGGGAAGATCCTGCGCCGCGAGCTGATCGAGCAGGAGCGCGCCAAGAGCAGCTAGGCCGGTGCGACGGGCGGCTAGCGGCGCGCGGCTCCCGGCGGGTGCATGACGAAGAGCTTGTCCACCGGCCGGAAGCCGAGCTTCTTCGCCAGCGCCAGGGACGCGGCGTTCGACTCAAGCGCGCCCCAGACCGGCCGCTTGCGCCGCTCCCACATGCGGTCGACGAGAAACTTGACCGCNNGCGACGTCCCAGAGCGTTTCCGTCGGCCAGGCCGCGTAGCAGAAGGACGCCAGCTGGCCGAACTCAGTGTGCGCGGCGACGACGAGCCAGCGCAGCAGCGCCCGCTCCAGCTCCTCGCGTAGCCCGGGAGGCAGGCCCTCGGCACGCGCCAGAGAGGCGTGCGTCACGACTCGCACGTCCGTCCGCAACAGTTCGATGCGCCCGGGGTGAATCGGGACTTCGTACTCCGGAGCCGCCTGCCGCAGCGCGCTTTCGTCGGCCAGCAGGTGCAGGTGAGCGATCTCCGCGGTCCAGCCCTGGAGCGCCGCCTCCACGTGCTCGCGGTTGTCCACTTGCGCGAGCACGTCGCTGCCTTCTCCCACCAGCCCGGCGGCTTCGCGGATCACTTCCGCCGCCGGCGTGCCGACGATTGACGCCAGCCGCATCGGCCGGTCGATGACGACGAACGCCAGCGGCTCCTCAACGAAGCCCAGCACCTCGCAGTCGCCCGAGAGCAGCGGCGCCCGCGTTTCCAGCCAGCGCGGGATGTCCGGCAGCGCCTCCAGCAGCCGCTTCGCCAGCGCCGCCTCGACGGTCACGCCCGGGCACCCGGACGCAAGGACTCCAGCAGACGCCGGCTGGCCCTGGCTACTTCTGTGACGGCTGCCTCGAAGACCTCCTCGTTGGCCTTCGACGGCGTGCGGTAGCCGCTCACCTTGCGCACGAACTGCAGCGCCGCCGCCCGGATCTCCTCCTCCGTCGCCGCTTCTTCCTTCCGCCTCAAGGTCTTGATGCTCCGGCACATTTCGGGCGCTCCCTCTGCTACGGCTTGTTCTGCTCGCGGTGCACCATGACCGCGGTCTCGCTCTCCCGGAAGCCGTTGCGGCCGTAGAACTCCACGCGTTCCGGCTCGCAGAAGAGCGACACGATGTGAACATCGCCGATCGCCTCAACGAGCGCCGCCACAACCTGCTCGCCGATCCCCCGGCCGCGATATTCCGGGTCTATCACGACGTCTTCGACGTAGGCGCGGTGCTCCCCGTCTGAGATCGCCCGCGCGAAGCCGACCAGCCTCTCGCCGTCCCAGGCGCCGACCGCGACGCTCGCCGCAAGAGCCCGCTCGATGCCCGCAAGCTCCCAGTCCGGCCACCAGCCCGCGCCGTCGTACAGGCGGCGGACCGCGGCCGCGGCGATCGGCCTCTCCTCCAGGCGCTGGTACGCGATCTTGGCTTCCACCGACTCCCGATTATGCCACGCCGCGCACGCCGGCAAGACGGGGACCGCCGAAGCACGCCCGTCTCCGGTGCTTCGTCGCTCGTTCGGCCCTAGCAGCAGCCGCTCTTTGAAGGCCGAGCGGACGCCGCACCGACCGCCGTCGCCACAGGCACGTCAGGGGACCGTACAGTCTCGGTGCAGCCTCCAACTTCCGGCGTCGGCGCTCGGACTGCCCCGCTGGCAAGTGCCCTCTCCGCATCCCTGGCGAAGAAGCTCGCCGCCATATCCTTCACCTTGCCGGCCACAGCCACCGCTTCAGACAGCGCCTCGTCGGTGAGGCCCAGCCCGCGCGCCTGCGGCAGGAGGGCATCCAGCAGGTAGCCGGCGTTGGCACCGGTTGCCGCTCCCACCTGCGCCAGCGCCCGCGACCGGCTCGCCGCGCTGCAGGCGGACGACTCATACTCAGCCGCGCCGCCGGTCAGCGCCCGCGCGAAGGCGGCGGTGCTCATGGCAGCGTCGATCCGGACAAGCTCTGCCTCCTCGATGTCGTCCCGAATGTCCTCGTGCGTGAGGCCGAGCTGGACGGCCGCCCTGACGTGATAGCGAGTGCAGGGGCGGCAGCCGGCTCCAACAGCCGCGCCGATCGCCACGTGTTCTCGTTCCTGGTCGCTAAGGGCGCCCATAACGAACCTCCTGTGCACTGCCCTTTCGTTCTGGCGGTGCAGCGACCTCGCCCCTTCCCGATCTTGCTGCTAGCAGCAGCGGCCCGGGTCATCGCCTCCCGCGGCCACGACCGGCACCGGCTCGTCGCCGGCCTTCGCCGCACCACCAGGCCCTTCGGCTCCGGCTTGCGCCGGGCTCAGGGCAGGCTTCATCGCCCTGACGACGCCGCTGAAGATGCCGAGGCTGCCCTTGCCCTCCAGCTCCTTCGCCTGGTCGCCGATGACGCCGGCTTCGGCGTCCTCAGCCGTATACTCGCGGAACGACTCGATCTCGATGTTCTCGAAGCCCGCCGCCGCCAGCTTCGCCGTGTAGTCGGCTTCCGTCAGCGCGCCGGCGACGCAGCCGGTCCACGCCTTCATGCTCTCCTGTATCGCCTCGGGCAGCACGTCGTGCGTCACGATGTCCGCGATGGCGATCCGCCCGCCCGGCTTGAGCACGCGGAAGGCCTCGCGCAGGACGGCGTCCTTGTCCGGCGAGAGGTTGACCACGCAGTTGCTGATGATCACGTCCACCTCTGCGTTCGGAAGCGGCATCGCCTCCATCTCGCCCTTCAGGAACTGGACGTTGCTGACGCCGGCCTTGCGCGCGTTCTCCCGCGCCAGGTCCAGCATCTCGTCCGTCATGTCCAGCCCGTACGCCCTGCCCTGCGGTCCGACGCGCCGCGCCGAGAGCAGCACGTCGATACCGCCGCCGGAGCCGAGGTCGAGGACGGTCTCGCCCTCCTTCAGCTCGGCCACGGCAACCGGGTTCCCGCACCCAAGCGAGGCGACGACGGCTTCCTGGGGCAGGTGCTGCAGCTCGTCCGTCGCGTAGAGCGTCGACGAGATGGCGGACTCCTCGATCGGCTCGTCGCCGCAGCAGCCGGCGGCGTCCTTGGCCTGGGCCTTCTTCGCCGCCTCACCGTAGCGCCTGCGGACTTCTTCTTTGATCTCTTGCCCGGTTGTCATTTCCTGACCTCCTCTATCGAGTCTTTTCTATATCTTCGGTTTCGAACAGCGTCGCCAGAGCGTCCAGCGCCTCCGCTCCGGCTTCGATTCGCAGCCTGACGCTTGGCCCATCGCTGACGAACCAGCCGATGCCCGCACAGCACTGCCGCTCGGCCGCGACGAACGCTTCCAGCGTCTCCCGCGCCTCCGGCGCGAAGCTCATCGTCAGCGCCTCCGGCTGGCGGGAAATGCCGGTGAAGTACGGCTCCAAATCGGCGATCACCGGCGCCTGCGGCCGGCGGTCGATCTCGCACTCCACGACGTCGAGCAGGTCCTCACGTGGCGGATTCTTCATCGCTTAGCCCGCTATCTCGGAAAGGCGGCGTACAGCTGCCAGTACTGCCTTCTCGTTGACCTGGTGGTACACCCACTGCCCCCTGCGCTGCGAGGTGATGAGGCCGGCTTCTCGCAGCACCTTGAGGTGGTACGAGATCGTCGGCTGGGAAAGCCCGAACTCCGGGACGAGGTTGCACTCGCAGAGCGTCGTCATGTGAG
>JABAOE010019382.1_pt6 | contig 11061 bp, 12 predicted proteins | sample 7062141 | NCBI WGS metagenome assembly JABAOE01 (sample SAMN14538627, study PRJNA623070) | marine sediment metagenome | biome: marine biome [ENVO:00000428]; feature: marine pelagic biome [ENVO:01000023]; material: deep marine sediment [ENVO:00002113] | place: India: Gulf of Khambhat ...
CGATCCCGACATCACCGAGTGGTTCTGGCCCGTGGTGCTGGTCGCCGCAGGCGCAATCGTGCTCGCCTCGACACTGACGAGCCAGCGCAACCGGCGCAACGACGAGGTGCCGGACCACTCACCGATCGAGGACTGAAGGCCTCCCACCGGGCTACGCTGAACCGGTAGGTGGGAGGAACGTCGTGCCGAGACCTCCGAAGAAGATCAACCCTGCGGCGCACCGCTCGACGGGCGCCTATCGCAAGGGCCGGTTCGCCACCAGCCCGGTGTCGCCCGACGAATCGGCGATCTCCGAGATCGCGCCGGGCGACGACCCGACGGCCACCGTCAACGCCAGCTTCGCCACGGTCGACGATCGACGCATCGACGCGGCGCCCACCGATGCGCCACATCGACTCGGAGAGCCCCGGGTTCGGTCGAAATACGATGCCCGGCCCTCTGCCGGCGCCGCCCGGACGCTCGGGGACGGAGACGACGACGGCCTCGTGGTCGATCTCACCGCACCATCACCCGGGGAGGCGGTCGTCATCGACCTGACGAAGCTCCCTCCGGTCGATGTGTCGAGACGCTCGTCGTCCGTGTACGTCCGTCACAGCGACCGCTGGCCCACTACGGAAGGTCGGCGGGAGTCCCCCGAGGCCTGAAGAGGGTACCGCTGTCGGGAGGGGCGCTCTCTGTGACGTTTCCCGTCTTCCGGGTCAAGCGCAGGCGTCCTCGAGGCTGTCGGCGATGCCGAGCTGTGCGATCGCGTTCTCCGGGCTGTTCTCCATGACGATGGAAACGTGTTCCCGAATCAACTCGACGTCGGGTGTCGAGTACCCGAAGTCGTTGTACCCATTGCGGTAGTCGGGCGGGATCAAGCGCAGCGCCACGATGTTGTCCGTCGCGACGACGGGCAGGAGGTCGATGAAGTCGTCGAGGCGGCTGATCGGGATGTCGGTCAGCAGGCTGTCACGAAGGACGTTGAGGATCCTCGGATAGGCCAGCAGCAGCTCGGATGGATCGNNTCGAGGACGGCCTCGACGATGCATCGTTGCCGGCTCATGCGTGCGTAGTCGTCGGAGTACCTGCGGATCCTGGCGTAGGCGAGGGCCATCTCCCCGTCCAGCGTCTGCACACCCGGCTGGATGTCCACGTACATGAGCGTCTCGCCGTCGGTGAGGCGGTACTCCTCTTCCAAGATGCGGAACGGCACGTCGATCTCGACTCCGCCCAACGCGTCGATGATCCCGACGAAGCCGTTCAGGTCGACGAGGGCGTAGTAGTGGATGGGTATGCCCAGAAAGTGACCGATCCCCATCTTGATCGCGTTCTCACCCGGTGAGCCCGGCCCGGGGAACGCGTTCGGGTATTCGACCTCGCCGGCGAAGTAGAGGTCGTTGAGGATGCGGGGGAAGCACTGGCAGTCCCAGACGCCGTGGCCTTCGGGGAGCGGCACCCGGGCCCAGTTGCGGGGCACGCTGAAGAGGGCGGCGTCGCCGGAGACGGGGTCGATGCTGGCCACGATCATCGTGTCCGTCCGGATCTTCTTGCGGCCCTCGCCGGCGTCACCACCCATCAGGAGGATGTTGAGACGATCGAGTCCGTCCCAGATGGCGGGCTCGGGAGCCACCGACGTGCTGGTCGTCGCCCCTGCGGAGTCGGAGAGGGGGGCCGTCGTCGTCGCCGAAGGAGCAGCCACGTCGTCTTCTGCGAAAACGGACGTGAGGAACCGGTACTGGCTGATGTCGTAGTAGGCGAAGAGGGCGTGCGGAACCAGGACGGCGGCGAAGAGCCCGCCGGCGATGGCGAGGCCGGCTCGGCTCGGCCGCACGAGCACGGGTCCCCGGGTGAGCTCCGCTGCGTCGTATGCCGCCCAGGCGCGGTACCCGAAGATGACGATGTTGATCATCATGTAGAGGACGAGCCCGCCGGTCCTGAACCAGCCCTTGGCGAGTTCGAGCGCGAGGTCGGAGAATCCGCTCTCCAGATCCCCTCCGCGCACCGCCTGTGTCGCCCGGAACGCGAGGTACAGGAACCCGAGGAAGATCGCGTCCACGGCGAAGAGCCAGCGCCCGCGCCGCCTTGCGCCCGCGTAGTAGTGCCCGAGTCCCGGCAGGAAGACAGACAGCAGGGCAGCGAACCACGGTCGGCGCTCGCCGCGGAGAGGGGAAGCCGGAGTGTCCACGACCGCGGAGTGTAGAGGTGTGCTGCGAGTGTGAGGTCTGTCGGGTCCGGCCCGCCCCAATCCTCGGTAGGCTCCCATCCGGACACGACGAAAGGGGACCGGCGGCGCCTTCTGCGCACGCCGGGGCGCAATGACGACCAGTCGGGCAACGAAGATACGCCGGAAGGCCGGGTCGGTGGTCTTGCGTCGCCGCTACCAGATCCTCGCCGCCGTCGACGCGCTCATCTGGGCCGTTGCGCTGCCGCTGTCCGCCTACGCGAGATTCGACTTCGACTGGTCGCGGGTCAACAGGTCGGGCCTCGTGCTCGCGGTGTTCATAGCGGTGGCCATGCACCTCGCAGTCGGCTTTGCGACCGGCCTGTACCTGGGCAGCCGCAAGATGGCATCCTTCGAAGAAGTCCTGTGGATCGGGGTCTCCGCCGTCTCGGCGATCGTCACGTTGTTCGTCGCCCTCGCCTTCATTCCGGGCGACAACCTCGTCCCACGTGGGGCCATCCTCGGAGCCGGAACGTACGAGGTCGTCGGGTCCTTGTCGGTCCGCTATCTGGTGCGCCTCCTCGTCGAGAGTCGCCAGAAGGTCGCCAACCCCGACTCGGCGCGCGTGCTCATCTACGGGGCCGGAAATGCAGGGGAGCAGGCGGTGCGCGCTCTGCGCGAGGACCCGGATGCCGATCTCGTCCCCGTTGCGTTCCTGGACGACGACCCGTCGAAGCGTCGGCTGCGCTTGTTGGGTCTCCCGATCGACGGGGGGCGGCAGGCCGTCGGCGAGTCGGCACGAAAGCACGGCGCGGGCGTCCTGCTCATCGCCATGCCGTCGGCGGAGCACGACACCATCCTCGCCATCGCGGAAGAGGCTCAGGACGCCGGGCTCCGAGTCCGGGTGTTGCCTCGGCTCGAGAAGTTCCTGACCGAACCCGTCGCCATCAAGGACATCAGAGACATCACACTCGCCGACTTCCTCAGCCGCGACGAGATCCGCCTCGACCTGGAGAGGATCGCCGGGTATCTGCAGGGGAAGGTCGTGCTCGTGACCGGTGCAGGGGGCTCGATCGGGTCNNGAGACGGTCCGGCAGTTCGAGCCGGCACGCTTGCTGATGCTCGACCACTCCGAGAACAGCCTGCACCGGCTGCAGATGCGGCTCGAAGGTCGGGCACTCCTGACGTCGCCCGACCTCGTGCTGTGCGACATCCGTGACCTCGATGCGCTGCGTGCGGTGTTCGAGGAGCACCGTCCCGACGTCGTGTTCCACGCCGCCGCCCACAAGCACGTCACGTTCCTGGAACGCCATCCCGCCGAAGGGTTGAAGACGAACGTCTTCGGCACCGAGAACGTGTTGCGGGTCGCAGTCGAGTACGGGATCGAGCGGTTCGTCAACGTGAGCACCGACAAGGCGGCCGACCCGGCCAACGTCCTCGGTCTCACCAAACGGCTCGGGGAGCGCCTGACGGCGCACTACGCGACCCGCGGAGACGGCGTGTTCATCTCCGTCCGATTCGGCAACGTGTTGGGCTCGGACGGCTCCGTCATCCCCACATTCCGGGAGCAGATCGCCCGTGGGGAGGCCATCACGGTGACACATCCGGAGGTCACGAGGTTCTTCATGACGATCCCGGAAGCGGTCCAACTCGTAGTGGAGGCCGGAGCCCTCGGCGAAGACGGCGACGTGCTCGTGCTCGAGATGGGCGAGCCCGTCAAGATCGTCGACCTGGCCTACCGTCTCGCAGCTGAGGTGAGCCCCGGTGTCCCCCCGCACATCGTGTACACGGGCCTGCGCGAAGGCGAGAAGCTCCATGAAGACCTCCTGTCCGACCGTGACGAGATGCTCGATCGGCCCCATGAGCTGCTCTACCGGGGGCGGGTGCCGACGATCCCACCAGAGCGTCTGGCCCCCCTGCGAGTGCTCGATGGAGAGGACCTGGTCGAGGCGCTGTACGCCACCCTGGAGGACGCGGCGGTCGCAGCGCCGGCGGACTGAGCTCAGTCCACGCGGCTCGTCAGGAAGCCCTGCGCATAGAGCACGCCGAGCGTCGCAACCGTGATCGCGGCGGCTGCGGCCAGGATCGGGCCCCGAGCGAGGGGATTCAACACCAGCGCCACTGCGACGAACGCGCCCTGCCCCACACCCGCAGAGACCGCGATCCTCGGCACCGACATCCCGCGATCCCGGAGCTGGTCGTAGAGGTGGCTGCGGTCGCCGGCGAACAGCTTCGCCCCCGACAAGCGGCGGCGCAGCAGGGTGGCGACGAGGTCGACGACGAAGACACCACCGAGGGCCAGCGCCGGGATCAGTGAGACTCCCCGTGCCGGTGCCGACGTGATGATGCCGTACGAGATGTAGAGGCCGAGCGCGTAGGCCCCGTTGTCGCCGAGGAAGATACGTGCCGGTGTCCAGTTGAACACCAGGAATCCGACGAGAGCGCCCGCCATCGCCAATCCGATCGCGCTCTCGACGTCGCGGGACGCCGCCAGCAGAGCGATGCCGATCCCGGTCACTGCGCCGACGGTCCCGGCGAGGCCGTCGAGGCCGTCGAAGAGGTTCACGGCGTTGGTCATGACCACGACGAGGATCACCGTGAACAGCAGCCAGCCGATCGAGTCGAAGGTGCGGGGAAGGTCGGCTACGGCGAAGAGCAGCGCCCCCACGGCGGCTTCGGCGACGAGCCGCGGCACGGGTTGGAGGCCGCGCAGGTCGTCCGCGAGACCGAGAGCGACCATGCCGAGCGCACACATCAGCAACCCGGTGTCGAGGCCGGCACCGACCGCCTGACCGACAGACACCCCGGCGACCAGTCCCAGCCCTCCCAGCGGGACGACGGCCCTGCGATGGACCTTCAGGGCGGGGTCGGTCGGCTGNNCTGATCGAGGATGCCCGTCTTTCGTCCGATGGGGATCGCGACCGCACACGCCGCCAGCGACACCAGGAGTGCAGCGACGAAATCCATCAGCGACCGGGTTCAGTCACTGCAGGCGTCACGGATCACGTCGATCACTCGATCCTGATCCTCAGCCGACAGGCCGGATCCGCTGGGGAGGCAGAGGCCGCGTTCGAAGAGGACGTCACTCACGCCGGTGCCGACGAAGCCCGCGTCGGCGAACACGGGCTGCAGGTGCATCGGCTTCCAGGCGGGGCGCGCTTCGATGTCGGCCTCGTCGAGAGCGCGGCGCAACTGCTCGCGGGTCAGCCGGGACACCGCAGGGTCCACGGTCATGACCGTGAGCCAGCGCGCATGGTTTCCGTGGCTCGCCTCGGGCATGAAGTCGACGCCGGGGAGGTCTCCCAGCGTCGTGCGATAGCGCTCGAAGATGCGCCTTCGTGCCGCCACGCGCTCGTCGAGCGTCAGCAGTTGTGCCCGACCCAGGGCTGCGAGCACGTTCGACAGCCGGTAGTTGTAGCCGACGGTCTCGTGCTCGTAGTGCGGCGCCGGCTCTCGGGCCTGGGTCGCCAGGAAACGGGCCCGGTCGGTGATGGAGGGGTCGTCGGAACCGAGCATGCCGCCACCGGACGTGGTGATGACCTTGTTGCCGTTGAACGAGAAGATGGAGCACGCTCCGAAGGATCCGGCCGGACGGCCTCCGCAGTCGGCTCCGAGGGCTTCGGCTGCGTCTTCGATGAGGGGCACGCCGAATTCCGCGCACACCGCTTCGATCCGCCCGTAGTCCGCGGTCTGGCCGTAGAGATCCACGCACACCACTGCCGCAGGCAACGTTCCGCTGCGGGCGGCCGAGGCGAGGTCGTCACTCAGGAGNNCTGGCGATGAACGTGAAGGTCGAGCACAGCACCGTGTCGCCTGCGCTCACCCCGAGGATGCGCAGCGCCAGATGGAGCGCCGCAGTCCCGGAGGCGAGAGCGGCCGCATGCGCCACCCCGGCATGTGCGGCGAGTTCGGCCTCGAACGCGTCGACGTGCGGGCCGAGGGGAGCGATCCAGTTGGATGCGAGCGCATCCTCGATGAAGTCGCGCTCGCGGCCGCCGAGCTGAGGTGGGGAGAGCAGGATGCGGCTCATGGGTTCCCCGGGGCTTCGGTGTCGTTCACGTATCCGAGGCGTTCCAGCACAGGATGAACGATTGGCCCGATGGCGTCGATGGCTGCCGGGTCGAGCGTCGTGCGCCACTTGCCGACGGAGCCGGTGTGAGCCGGGGTCTCCGGAATGGGCGTGTCGTCGGGCAGGCCGAGCCAGCGGACCATGCCTGTGAGGTGCTCCCCAGGCGCCGTGACGAACTCCTCGTAGCGGAGCGAGAACACCCGGTCAGGGTCGAGCCGGCCGAGTGCTTCTCGTGCTCCTTCGACGCTCCGCCGCCACTGCATGGCGCACACCTCGGCAAGGCTGTGGTGCCGGGCGTACTCCATCGAACCCTCGAACCGGGGCCCCCAGAAGCCGAGCCGCCGCTCGCGCGTGCGCAGACGGTGCAATCTCACGCCCGCGTACCGCGCTGCGTAGTACGGGAGGTCTGAGAGGGGCACGTACCGGGCTTTGCGTGCGATGTACGAGAGATCCATGCGCGCCGTCCAGCGCAGCATGGCCGATGCGGTCACGTCGCGACCGTCGCGCACGATGTGCACGTATCGGGCGTCCGGGAGCACCCGGTCGACGAAATCGACACGAAGTGTGTTCGCACACGTCTTCTCCACCACGAACCGGGCGTCGGAGCGCCCGGCGATGCCGTCGAACGACGTGCGGATGAACGTCCGGACCGGTTCGGTCGCATGCTCGGGCTCCAACACGTCGTCGGGCCACTCCCGGTTGCCGTGCCGCCAGATGTAGTTGATCTCGTCGCACGGCCAGGTTGCGAAGCCGTCGAGCGCGGTGAGCGAGTCGCGCAGGACGTTGGTGCCGGAGCGGGCTGCTCCGATGATGACGACGGGGACGTAGGACCGCTCCGGCATCACGCGTGCATCTCTCGGTCGAGGTCCGCGAAGAGGCGCGACCAGCGATCGAGGATCACGTCACGCCCGTACTCGGCTTGTGCGATCCGTTTCGTCTCGTTGCGGTGCATGGCGTCGGGCCGCGGTCGGCTGATCTCTGTCTGCAAGGCGGTCACGATACTTCCGGCGGTACGCGGGTCTGCGACCGTGCCCAGGTCGTTGTCCGTGACGAACCGGGCGATCTCGGTGTCGTCCTCGACGATGGCAACGATGCGGCAGCCCGCCGCCAGATATGTCATGAGCTTGCTCGGATATGCGGCGGCAGCCACGCCGGGCAGGAGCGACACGACGCCGATGTCGGCCTCGCTCATGACCCGCGCTGCGGCCTCGACGCTCACCTGACCGTGAAACGTGATGCGTCGGTTGCCGGTGTCCGCTGCCCGCTGCCGGAGCGACTCCACCATCTCGCCGGCGCCGAGGAAGAGGAACTCGTATGCGACGTCCGGGTCGATCTCGCCGGCCGAGTCGATGATCAGATCCAGGCCCTGGAACCGTCCCATGTTCCCGGCGAAGAGGATCCGACCCGCCTCGCCCGGCTGCCACACGCCCGAGATGACGTCCTCGTCCGGCGGCGTGTGGATGAGGAAGTTGTTGATTATCTCCACGTTGCCGCTGTCGAGTCCGCGGTCGGCCAGGAGGCCCGCCATGTCGGAGGACAGGACGACGTTGCGGACCGCCCGCCTGCATGTCGATGTGTCCATGCGCCGCATGAGCCGAGTCGCCAGGCTGTCGGCGAGCACACCTGACCTCACTGCGATCTCCGGGTACAGGTCCAGACAGTGGTAGACGTATCCGGTTCTCCGGATCCGAGAAGCCGCCCGGGCGACGGTCCCCATCACGATCGGCGGGAAGGTCGAGACCGACATGATGTCGTAGGGCTGCCTCCGGAAGATCACATGCAGGGCGACCTGTGCGCCGAAGAGGAGAGCGTTCACGATGCGAAGCACCCGTTGTCGCTTGCGCTCGGGGAAGAGGGGGACGCGGATGACGTCCACCCCGTCGATCTTCTCGCGCCGGGGTCGGCGGTCGATGTCGATGTCGTTGTACGACGGCTGGGCGCTGATCACGGTCACGGCGTGACCTTCGCCGGCAAGCCGGGCACCGAGTTGGCGCAGCATCACCGCATACGTGGTGGCGTCCGGCCAGAAGTGCCGATGGACGAGCAGGATCCTCATGGGCGGCTCCTCACGGGTCCTGCCGCGGCGGGGTTCCGGATGCGCCACGACGCCCGGCCAGGGCTCTGCCGAGCACGACCAGGTCGGTGCGGATCCGCTCTGCCGACAGCACGTCGCGCGCCCGTGGCAACAGCTGAAGTCGTCTCAGCCCGAGGAATCGGATCACACCCGACGACACGTGGGCAGCCGCCGTCGCCACGGCCGGCCATATGACACCGATGGGTGCCAGGAAGCCACCCAGCAGTGTCCAGGAGGCCGAGGCGACCTGGGACGGAACCAGCCAGCGAGCACCGTTGCCGGCGAGGAGCGCCGTGCGAGACACACCCGCCCACGGCGCGGCGAGCAGGACGAAAGCGAGGGCAAGCGGGACGAGCCCGAGTTCGATGGGCTGCCCCGTCAGGGTGCGCATGATCGGCACCGCCCCCACGGCATAGCCGACTGCCAGGACGACAGCACCGGGCACGGGGATCCGCAGCCCGCGACCGATGGCGTCGGGTACGCGTGCCCCACCACCCACCATGTCGGGCAGGATGATCACGCCGACGGCGGCGAGCACCTCGCTCAGCGCGATCGCCAGCTTGAGGATCAAGTCGAATCCTGCCGCCGTGCTGAAGCCGACGAAGACGGCGACACCGACGATCGGACCGTACGACTCGATCCACCGCAGCGCCTCCACGGTCAGCTCGGAGCCGAGGCGTTCCATGCGTTGCGTCCCGCCAGAGAAGGCGCGGCCCTGGGCGGCCGCACCAGCGAGAAAGCCGACGCCGTGGGCGGCGAGCGCCGACACCGGCGAAAGCACGCCCATTGCCGCCAAGGCGAGAACCGCTCCGAACCGCACGACCTGGGAGCTGGTGGTGCCGAACGCGAGGCGACGTTGCTGACCCGTGACGAGCAGCTGGGGTACGGACCGCATCATGATCGTCTCCGCTCCCGACGCGAACGCGACGGCGGCGACGGCCTGCCACCCCGCGGTCAACCATGCGAACGGAGCGACCGCGACGAGCCCCGCTACTCCCCAGCGGACGAGGTGCATGTCCCAGTCGCGTTGACGCGCTCCGACACCCACCTTCGTCGCCGCCGACTGCACGACCGTCGGGTTCCACGCAAGCGTGGCGGCGGCGAGCAGCGCGGCGAGCACGACGTATGCGCCGTAGTCGTCGAGGCTGAGCAGCCGGGCGAGAACGACCAACGTGACGAAGGCGAGTGTGCGCGACACGAGCTGGCTGCCGGCGAGCCACGCAAACCGCTGAACGCGCCGCCCCGGTGCGGATCCCTCAGCCGTGTTCATGACGACACGTGTCCCGGCACGGCCGGTTGGTGAGCGCCGTGGTGTCCCCGAGATGAGGGTGTCCCAGGGCTACCATCGACCGAGGTCGGTGGAGATCTCTCGTGAGTGGCGGCAGGCGATGGTTCATCTGATGAGGGCCGATGGAGTCCCGTTTCGCCCGGGGGTCCGGAGCGTGCTCGGGGCGGACGAGGGTACTACCGACCGCATCGAGTCCCGGGCCACGCGTCGAATCGCGGGCCGGCAATACGGCGGCGGGTCCTCGGGATGAGTCGTGTTCTCGTCCTCGGCGCGACGGGCATGCTGGGGCACAAGATGCTCCAGGAGCTGAGCGCCTCGCAGCTCGAGGTGCTGGGCACCGTGCGGGGCCGCCTCGAGGAGATGCGAGACGTGGGCGACTTCCTCGCCGACCTCGGTCCGATCATCGAGGGGGTCGACGCAATGGATTTCGCGACGGTCGAGGCAGCACTCGACGACGNNCAAGCAGCTCGCCGCCGCCAAGGATCACATCACGAGCATCACGATCAATTCGCTGCTCCCTCATCTGCTCCACCGCTGGGCGGCCCGACGCGGGGTTCGACTCATCCATTTCTCCACGGACTGCGTCTTCTCGGGGGAGCGTGGTGGCTACACGGAGGAAGACACGGCCGATGCCGTCGATCTGTACGGCAGGTCGAAGTACCTCGGAGAAGTCGCCGGTGAGGGTGCGCTCACCCTGCGGACGTCGATCATCGGGCGCCAGCTGACCGGCTCGGCGTCGCTGGTCGAGTGGTTCCTGACCCAGCGCGGAGGCGCCATCGAGGGGTATGCGGGAGCCATCTACAGCGGGGTCACGACGATCGAAGCGTCGCGAATCGTCGCCGAACTCATCACCACGCAGCCCGCGCTCGACGGCCTGTTCCAGATCGCCAGCAGCCCGATCTCCAAATACGACCTCCTCGTGGAGATCGGCCGGCAGATGGATCTCGACATCGAGATTCGCCGGAACGAGAGTTTCGTCCAGGACCGCAGCCTGNNGCCACCGGCATCGAGGTTCCGGAGTGGCCCGATATGATCCGCGAGATGGTGCGAGATCGCACCCCGTACCTGGAGATGAGATGAAGCCGTTCGAGGGCAAGCGCGTCGTGATCACCGGAGGAACCGGTTCTCTCGGCCAGCGACTCACGCACCGGATCCTGACCGGAGAGGTGGGAACTCCAGAGAAGGTCACCATCTTCTCCCGTGACGAAGCCCGCCAGCACCAGATGCGTCTCGACTTCCAGCACAGGGCCGTCGCCACCGACGAGATCATCTTTCGGAACTCCGAAGAGCTCCTCGAGTTCCGCATCGGCGACGTACGCAACCCGGAGTCGGTCACGTCGATGCTCCGCGACGCCGACATCGTGTTCAACGCGGCTGCCATGAAGCAGGTCCCGACGTGTGAGTACTTCCCCTACGAAGCGACACTGACGAACATCCGTGGTGCGGAGAACATCGTGTGGGCCATCGAGACCCACGGGCTTCCCGTC
>JABAOE010000554.1_pt1 | contig 11058 bp, 19 predicted proteins | sample 7062141 | NCBI WGS metagenome assembly JABAOE01 (sample SAMN14538627, study PRJNA623070) | marine sediment metagenome | biome: marine biome [ENVO:00000428]; feature: marine pelagic biome [ENVO:01000023]; material: deep marine sediment [ENVO:00002113] | place: India: Gulf of Khambhat ...
TAACAACTTCTTCAGTTGGAGGCCTCTCAACTAATTCAACTTTTTCTGAAATATCCAAATCAAAACAACTTCAAAATGGTAACCCTATAAAGATTCTGAACTCAATTGAAAAAGAAATCATCTGATTTTACGTACAAAAGAATTCATTTACAATTTTTCTTGTGCTTTCTTAAATCCTCAGGCAAGTCAAACTCCTGCCCACAAACTCTGCACTTTTCCTTTTTTTTATTGTGTGCTTTCTCTTGATGTCTTTTGAGCCTTTCTAGATCTGGGAGGACGGTTCCACATTTCTTACATTTTGTCTCATTTTTGCTAGATCCAAATAATCCCATCCTGAACAAATTATTAACATTAAAGATAGTTTAACCTTTTGAAAAATTGTTAAAACTAAGTCTCTGTTTCCAAACTTTTCCTTGGTCTTGTACTTAGGTAAAATGCGTGGGCACTAATGATAAAGCAGGCTAAGAAAACTTTTGTTGCAAAAACTAAATTCCAAGGTCTATCCGGATCTGGATATGCAATAGAGAGTCTATCAATATCGGGAACTTGACCATCTACAACCCCTGCTGTTATCACGGCGTTTAAAACCGTGAAATTATACAATACCTCATACAAAGTAATTATTGCAAATCCTAGTAACATTAATTGCAATAACGACATTCTCCAACCTATAATTTTATTTCCAGCAGTCTTTTTCCATCCAATTCTTGAAACACAATACCATCCAATAATTGTAGAAAAGAAAATCCAAGTTGAAACTCTTGCAAAATTTTCAAAGGGAATTACCGTGTTGTGAATAGCTTCACCCATAACATAGGTTCCATTTTCCATCCACTCAATGGTTGTAACATAAACTCCATAAACCATAGAAGAACCCATAATGAAAGCGCAAACATAAAAGATATACAAAAAAACTTTGTATGCCCTATCCGATTCTTCTAGATGTCGTTGAGTCATTATGCGATTTGCCTTTTTTAGAAATATAAAAATTCATGTATATTAGAACATAAATCGAAGGTATTCTAACAGGCATGTACATCCCAATAAATACTCCAATCCTAGACAAGAAAGAAATTTCTGCTGTTTTATCTGTTCTAAAGACAGGCTCTCTTACCTCTGCTTCCAAAAACGGTGGAAAGAATGTTCAAGAATTTGAAAAATTAACATCTGAATTTGTAAAATCCAAATATACAATAGCTGTTAATTCAGGAACAGCAGCACTTCAAGCTGCTCTTTATTCTTTGGGAATAACAAAAGGAGATGAGGTTATAGTTCCATCCTTTACTTTTGTTGCTTCTGCAAATGCGATTGCTTCTACTGGAGCTAAACCAGTTTTTGCCGATATTTTACGTTCAAATTATACTATAGACCCGGAATCAATCAAAAAAAAGATAACTAAAAAAACTAAGGCAATCATGCCTGTCCATCTTTATGGTCACATAGCACTAGTTGACGAAATAAAAGAGATTGCTCATAAAGAACACCTTCCAGTCGTTGAGGATGCCGCACAATCACTTGGTTCTACCCTTAGGGGAAAACATTCAGGAACATTCTTTGATCTTGGTTGTTACAGTCTTTATCCCGGTAAGGTAATGACTTCAGGTGAGGGTGGAATTATAGCTACCAATAACAGAAAACTACACGAAAAATTATTGATGATTAGAAATCATGGAATGATTAAAGGATATGACTCAAAAATATTTGGATTGAATTTAAGACTTCCAGAATTAAGTGCTGCAATTGCCAAAATTCAAATTAAAAAATTACCAAATTTCATAAAGATTAGAACACGCAACGCTAAACTTTTGTCCGAATTACTTTCAGATTGTAAAATACAAATTCCAACTCCCAGAAAAAATGAAAAAGTAAACTGGTCTTTATACACTATTGGAATAAAAAATCGAAATAAAATTATGAAAAAATTAAATGAAAAAGGTATTGGTGCTACAAATTACTATCCAATACCAGTCCACAAAATACCTTTTTACAAATCAAAGCTTAAACTTCCAAATACAGAATGGGCCTCAAAATCAGTATTATCTCTACCTGTAAACCCAAAGGTTACCTCACAGAATATTCATTTTATTGCAAAAACCATTAGGGACTTGTTAAATGAATAGGATTGCTGAAACAATAGGAGAGATATGCAAAATTGTTCTCCCAATCCATGACCAATACTACATAGGAAATTCAAATTCAAATACTGCTGTTTGCACTCTCGGAAGCCTAAATCTCTTAAAGTCTTTAAAAAATTCAGGCATTATGTCCAACGTAAGTATTATTGGACGCCTTTTATCCGAAAACAAAGGTATTGACGAAATCATACGTTATGTTAATCAAAACAAAAATATCAAAAAGATCATTCTTTGCGGAAAAGAGGTCTGGGGACATAAACCTGGACATTCTCTTTTAGAATTAAAAAAAAATGGAATTGACTCAAATGGAAGAATAATTAATTCATCAAGTCCAGATCCTTTCCTAACTGTTTCCAAGGAACAAATTGATTATTTTAGAAAAGAAATTACTCTTGTAAATTTGATAAATGAAACAAATTTTGAAAAAATTAAAAAGCTAATCTAATAACCACTGCGTTGTCTTTCTCTATTAATCTCGTTTTTTCTTTTATATTCTTCAACAATATCGTCTGGTGTTAAATTAAGCTCAAGAGATGCCTGAACGACAAAATGCCAAATATCAATTAATTCCTCTCTAGCATCGGCCTCATTAAAAACCGTAGGAGTTTTCCACCATTTCCAATTGGTTGTTCTTTGTAATTCAACTGCCTCATGCATAATTGCAGTACATAAAGCTGAAACTCTACCTTCAGTATCTTTGGGATATCTATCCAACTTCATCATCTCTGATAATCCTTTTTGTAATCTAAAAATAGTCTCTAATCTATCCGCTATTTTCTCAGTTGTCTCTTGAGACATTGAACAATTAACTTGCAGAAATAAGTTAACTTAAATCTTTTTTAAAAACGAATCATTTTTTCATATAATTTTACTCGTTTGTTTATATCAGATTTTTTTACTTCCAACAGTCCCGCCAATCCGTATTTTTCTACCGCAAAAGAACCTAATACATTACCATAAACTATGGCTTTTTTTATTTCTGAAAGACTAGTTGATTTTTTACTTGCAAGATATCCAATCATGGCCCCAGCAAAGGAATCCCCAGCACCTGTGGGATCAACCACATCTTCCAAAGAGAATCCAGCAGAAGGGAAAATCACGTCATCAAAAAACATCAAAGACCCATGCTCACCTTTCTTGATAATTACATATTTTGCGCCCCATTCCATCATTTTTTTGGCACATTTAATCAAATTGTATTCTTTGGTTAACAACTTGGCTTCTTCATCATTTATCACAACAGCATCAACCGCTTTAATCATTTTAATGACAGAATTTCTTTTGGTAGAAATCCAAAAATCTATTGTATCGCACATAGAAAATTTTACTTTATCAAATTCCTTAATTAAATTAGTATTTTGATCTGGATCATTATTTGCCAAATAAACAAATTGTGACTTTTTGTATGCATCAGGTACCTGTGGTTGAAAATTTTCTAGAACATTAAGTTCTGTCTTCAAAGTTTCTCTTGTACTTAGTGTATTATCAAACCTTCCATCATAACGAAATGTTTTACCATCTTTAATGGTAAAACCGGTTAAATCAAGACGATTAGACAAAGTTTTTTGGTGTTCTTTAGGAAAATCCTTTCCAACTACTGCAATTAAACCAGTTTTAACAAAATTACTTGCTGAAATTGCTGCAAAAGTAGCTGCACCTCCTAAAACATTTTTCAAAGTTTTAGTTGGAGTTCTTATTGTGTCTAAAGCAGTAGATCCAAAAACTGTAAGCATTCTATTGAAAACTATTCTTGATGTATAAATTCTCTTGCTTGCTCTTCAGTTGGATAAAATACAAATGGGACATCAATAGTTGTGAAAAATACATCGTATTTTGAAACTCCACTAATCTTAACTACAGGAGTGTTTTCCGAATTAATTTCGGTTGAAGTCTGAAATGTTCCTTTAACTTCTTTATTTCCTAAAGCAGGTAAAGTAAATGGTTCTAATTGTCCCTCTCCAATTGTTTGCCCGTCAGCAATTACAAAAAAATCTGTTTCACCTGCAGTTAACATCAATAATGATGGATTTTCAAATTTTAATTCAACATTATATGCTGAGCCTAGATCAGTTTTTTCAACAAGATCACTTTCTGTAATTTCTACGCCTATCTGTGAGGCTGCGGCATACTGAGAATATCCAAAAGCACTCATGCCTAAAACAAACATTATGATTATTGCTTTTCTTGAATTCTCCATGCCTAATAATCTAAAAATTCTTTTTTAATCTAAGAGAAAAAAATTCCAAATAACATGTGTAAAATTTTTGATCTAGTCTTTAAGCTCATTAGAGCTAACAGGATAAATTAAAATTCAATAATCTAGGAATAGATGGCCAAAATCAAACTCAAATTCGGTGAAAACGAAATTGAAGTAGATTCAAGGGATTTTTACGTTGATAATCAGACCCTGGGTGAAGTCATTGAAAACCTTGCAAAATTAATGGAAGAAAATCAAACAAAACCAGTTTATCAGACTCCTACTGTTGAATCAGTTATTAAAGAATCAAATTTTGATAGCTTGAATGCATTAGAAGACGTAGAATTATTTGAACCAGAATTTAATGAACCTAAACCAATTGCAGCCAACGAAATTAAAGATAAATTAAAAATTTTAGAAAAAAATACTTTCTTCAATGTTCCACGAACAGTTACAGAGACTGTTCAACAATTACGTGAATATGGTTGGGTTGCAAGCCCACTGGATGTCTCAAAGACTCTTGTAAATATGGCATCAGCCAAAGAAATTTCTAAAAATTCTACAGAAAACAGAACCCATTATTTCGCTGAAGAACCAATTTTAGCTAATTAACATTATAGTTACATTTCTGACAGGAATCAAAAACTTCACCTTCTAAGTGATCAAAATGTGCATTACAACTTTTGCATGTATGATGCATATCGAAATATCCATCCTCCTCAACCCCTCCTATTTGGTTTGATTCCAAATCAGTATTTCCGCATTTTATACAATGACATCCACATTCAATTTTCATTATGATTAGTCTCTGATAATCTATGTATAGTTGTTACAAATATAGAAATCATTGGGAAAAAAACGTGAGATCCCACTTGAAATTGATGATCATTTTAAGCTATTTGGAAAAGAACCTTGGGAAGTAGAATATGGAGAAAAATGCCCAGTATGTAATGTTAGAATTGATGAATATGGATTTTGCTCTTGCGGTTCAAGTGGGGAATAATCTTACTTTCTCTTCTTAATGAAAATAATTCCTACTCCCACTGCAATTGCAATTCCAATACCAATAACATACTCAACAGGAACTGAATTTGTATCGATTTGAGTAAAATCAGGAACAATTACTCCTGAAATGGAAACCTGCCCTGAGCTTTCTGGTCTAAGATTCAACCACGTATGAGTGCCATTTTCAATATAACTATGGAATCTAATCTTTTCATCATCAAATAATACTTCGTAGGGCTTATTCAGAAAATTTTTGGGAATAATCACGGTAACAAAATCATTATCTCCTTCTATTTCAAAAGTCATTCCTACATCTTTATCAAATCTAAATTGATTTATTTCTGCCCAAGTAATAATTTCAATTATGTATTCTTCATTTTGATTCTTAATACTTTGAATCGATTTTTTCTGGTCTAAAGAATACTCTAATTTCATTTGACAACCATGACACATTATTCCTGGTTTGTCTCCAAGTAATACTGGTTGTTCATTTACAAAAATTAGATCTGCCTCTTCAGGCAAAATAAAGGAAGTACTATGTAGATATAGTACATTCCAAGTCCAAATATTATCTTCTAGAGTTAATACATCTTTTAATTCATAACTAACAATAACTTCTTCATTTGATGGTAAAATCATAATACTATTTTCATTTATTGTACCAAATTGAATATCTTCTTCATCTTCATTTGTCACAGTAAGATTAGTTACAGTACCATCTAAAAGATCCAATTGTTGAGCTGAATTTTGTTTCTTTATTTCATGAGTTACAATCACATTTCCCAACGAATCAATATCCACTTGAATTGATCTTTGTAAAGGATCTGGATTTATTTGAGCATGAGCTGTAGGGGTAATAATTGAAATTGAAAAAATTATTGAAAGAACAATGATTTGGTATTTCATCTATTCCACTGTTACATGAAGCATTTTAGCTTCTTCTAAAGGACAATCATTGCCATCTCTTTGTAGATTGACAATCTTGTCTGCAACATCCATTCCTTCTGTAACTTCGCCAAAAACTGTGTATTGTCTATCTAAAAATGGCGAATCAGTAGTCACAATAAAGAATTGTGAACCTGCACTATCTGGGTCCTGAGCTCTAGCCATGGAAACAATTCCTCTCAAATGAGATCTGGAATTAAATTCAGCCTTTATTGTATAGCCTGGGCCTCCCATTCCCCAACTTCCTTTATTGTCAGTCTTTGTATTGGGGTCTCCACCTTGAATCATAAATCCAGGGATTACTCTGTGAAACAAAGTGCCGTCATAGAATCCGTCTTTGGCCAATTTTTCAAAATTCCTGACCGTTTCTGGAGCTAAATCTGGAAGTAATTTAAAAGAAATTTTCCCCAAATTTGTCTCAATTGTAATATTACTCAACACGGAGTTTTTACGGTCTTACCATAAGAGTCTTTTTGTGGAATAATCATTGAAAATTATTAAAGATGATTATTGTAAATTGAAAAATTTTCAAATGTAATTACGTAATTCGTCGCAATAGTTATTCTGTTTTTAAAAATTTTCGAAAGTCCTAAACTCTTGAATTAATATTTGAATCATGATAAACCAATTCTCCAAGTTATAGTGTTATATAGAACAAATAAAATTGAATTTCGTTGAATCGTACAAATCAAAGCACGATCATTAAAGAAGCAATTAATTCTTATCTAGACAAGGGAGTTACCGACAAACAAGACATCTATACCAAAGTAGTCGATGAACTAGGAGTGCCTAGACCAACCGTTAGAAGAGTAGCAAGAGATCTTCGAAACGAATTATTACAAAAAATTCAGATCCTACAATCTGACATGCCTAAAACAACTCCCGAAGAAGACCAATAAACTTGGCTCCTTTTTCTTTTTAATTAAAATCGACTAGTGATATCTAGCATTACTGTTATAAGCAATGAATTTTTTTCCCTAAATAATGGGATATTTAGGAAACCATTTAGCCACAGTAGTAACAGGAGTTTTTGCCGCAGTACTCACTGGATTATGGCCTGTCTTTGTTGATTTTGCACCAATCCTAGAATTTGTGTTTATCATGGCTGTCCCAATAACTTGGTTCCTAACTGTCATATGCTGGGTTTCTCAAAAAAGCGCAGACTATGCCCATAAAAATCCTCCACCTACTCATGAAAAAAAAAGCTTGAGTAGTCAAAGACAAGTTACAGCCTTTTACACCTCTGGTGGAACACTAGGAACTCCAAATCAAATTAGTGAAGCTAAGACCGAACTAAGTGGGGAATTAAACTCTCTCAAAGAAACTGTAAAAATTAAAGATGAAGAAATAGAAAGATTGAATCAAGAAATAGCTAATCTTCAAACTCTTGTTCAAATTGAATCATTAAAAACTGAATTAGCCAACCTCAAGATGCTAGCATCAAAATCAAAAAAATAATCTAATTGTTGCAATGACAACAAACTATTCCATGATTTCCTTTACATCCTGGACAACTAACTGCGCCACCATAATGACATTTACATGGACATAGTTCAGTAGGATCTTTGGATTCGTTCATGAATAATTTCTGTAAATACTATTGATATTTGACTTTTACACCCTTTCTTAAACTGAGATTTCTAATTATCCATCACTCCTAAATCTATTTCAACCCATAAAGAAGCGATTTCACAATAATGAGAAGCACAAATTATTATTTTCATCTACTTTACAATTCAAGCAAAATCATTCTTTCAAACCACCAAATCAAATAATTGTATTAAAGAATTCTTTTAATCTATTCTTGACTTTGTAATTTTAAAGCCATTTTTAGAGTCTCGTCCACCATTTCTTTTAATCTCTGTTTGGCCGAATCATCTGATACCTTACTGTCTGAAATAGAATCCACAGTCAAAAATACCGCCTTTGGGTTGGCTATTACTCTAAAATAAGAAAGCAACTGTGTTATCAGAGTTTGTACATCAACAAACCCAATATTACCTGCAGCCATTATAGCCATTCCTGCAACTTTTCCCTCAGTTTCCTTGTAATTTACATATTCAAACAAATTTTTCAAAGCAGAACTGAAAAACGAGTTGTAAATTGGTGAACCTATTAGCCATACGTCAGCCTCCATAATGTTTTTTGTTGCCATCTTGGTTGTCTCATTATACTCTTCATCAGGGCCCCTGTAACATTCTACAGGATCTTGCGAGAGATTAACAAATTGTACCTCAACATCTTTTGTCTTGACATAATCGTAAACAAAATCCATTGCAACTCTAGTATTGGATTGTTTTCTTGGACTTGCTGAAATTACAACTACTTTCATAATCTTCAAAATTGATCTCTATATTTAAACAACAAATTTTTTAAAATTAAAACGGGCTTGGAGGGCTTCGATCCCTCGACCTGTAACTTAGGAGGCTACCGCGCTATCCATGTTTCGCGTCGTTTTTGACTCTGCGCCACAAGCCCAGCAAAAAAAATACTTGAAATTATTTAAGGGTAATCAAGATTTGATTTGATAATCTCTTGAATATTTTTCCAAGAAAGATTATCAGTATCATCCCATTTTTCAAAATAAATTACATCTTTTAGCTCAAGTCTAGGCAACCACCCAGCAGTCTCTAAATCTGGCTTTGTTGCAAATTCATCAACATAACCTAAACATAAGTATGCAACAGGAACGACATGATCTGGAAGCTCTAATACTTCTTTTAGAACTTCATTGGAAAGAATACTAACCCAACCAAGTCCAATACCCTCACTACGTGCAGATAACCAAAGATTCTGGATAGCACAGCAAACACTGTACAAACCTGCTTCTGGAATGCTTGACCTTCCAATTACAAAGGGGCCAAATTTTGTAGGATCATAGGTTACACAGAGATTAACAGGAGATTCTAGAATCCCCTCTAATTTGAATGATAGATATTTTGATTTTTTAGGTTCCTCTATAAGTTTGGAAGATCTATCTTTTTCTTCATCAAAGGATTTTTTGATTCTAGATTTTGTATTCTGGTCCTTGATTAAAATAAAATTCCATGGCTGTGAGAAACCAACTGATGGAGCATGGTGAGCCGCATTTAAGATTCGAGACAAAATTTCATCTTCTATTGGTTTTGAGGTAAAGTGTGACCTAACATCTCTTCTTGAGTGAATTGCCTTATACAGGCCCTTTTTTTCCTCATCAGTGAATTCTTCAGTCATCTTCCCTTGTGTGTATCCTTTCATTTGTTAAACGTTAATAATGTCTGCAACTAGTCTTGTTTTTCAATGGGCCGGTAGTCTAGCTGGTTAGGATACCGCCTCGACACGGCGGTGATCGTGAGTTCGAATCTCACTCGGCCCATTTTCTTATGTTGATGCCTCAAATTCTTTTTCAACTATACTCCAAGCACTTTCAGTTGTAATCATTCCCTCTACTTTGAATTTAGAAACTCTTTGATCCAAAACTGCCTGATAAAGTTCATTACTTATTTCTGATTTTTGTAATTCAAGTGTATTTTCTATTGGTATTTGGATACCTGAACTAAAGATTGGTCTACCTGGCATTGGTATGTCTGCGGTAGAATATTGTCCAGTTGCCAAGAATTCTCCATCTGCAAATATATCATAATTTATCAATGCAATAGTGAAGGTTTTCTCTCCTGGATTTGTAACAAGAAACGTTACTTTAACTTCAGCAGTATTTTCAACTTTATTTACATCTCCAATTTCTACACCAATCAAATCAAGTTCGACTTTCTCTAACTCTGGATTTTCCAAGCTTGCATACCAAGCAAAAAATCCCATTAAAGCTAACATGCCTGCAATTGCAGCATAAACTACCATTTTACTTTGAAGTGCCAAACCATTGTTAGCACATCTTTATCAACTAAAAAAGGTTGTCAAGATCCAAATACATAATATTTGATTTGTCATACCAAGTTTTGTGGCTATTGAACAAGCAATTCTAACTTGGATTCACCTAGTAGCTGCAGCTATTTGGGTTGGCGGATCTCTCTTTATTGGAATTGTATTTTCACCTATCCTAAAAACAATGGCAACATCTGTAGAAGAAAGAATTCAAATAATGATTAGAGTTGGAAAAAGATTCAACAAAATCGCAGTCCCATCACTTGTTATTTTGATGGCTACTGGATTATATAATTCCCATATGCTTTTGAGTAAACCCGATTTGCTATTAGCTACAAGTTATGGAACATTTCTAACAATCAAAATAATATTGGTAATTGCCTTAATCATTACCTACGCAGTTCATGTTAGAGTAATCCGTAAAGATGTAGAAGAACAAGTAATGTCTAAACAGATGCCCGTTCAACAAATTCAAAAATTACGAAAAAAAATAATTATTCTTGGAGAAATTACAGTAGTCCTTTCAGTACTAATTCTTCTAATGGCCGCCCTACTTGATGCTGGAGTTTGATACTCCTTGTATTCTTATTTCATACCCGTCTTGTAATTTCCCAATACCATATTTACAACCTGTAATTTTTGATGCCACAAACAAATTTGTCTCCAAATGCTTTGAAATTTTATCCACCTGAAAAATACTCATACCTTCAGCTAAACTAGCAGGCAGTACAACCATATCTGCGAGATTCTCATCAACACTTTGATTATTTTTTATAAAGCCACTCAAATCCAAACCAAATTTTTTCTTTTTAAGATCAAATAGAGAATCTATGCCTATAATGGAATGATCATCTATACTTGCAATCAAAAGTGTAGCGCCTGCATCAAGAGCTTTTTCTTCTTTGATTTCTTTTT
>JABAOE010007387.1_pt7 | contig 11058 bp, 10 predicted proteins | sample 7062141 | NCBI WGS metagenome assembly JABAOE01 (sample SAMN14538627, study PRJNA623070) | marine sediment metagenome | biome: marine biome [ENVO:00000428]; feature: marine pelagic biome [ENVO:01000023]; material: deep marine sediment [ENVO:00002113] | place: India: Gulf of Khambhat ...
TGCGTGATGCCGTCCGCGTTGCCGCTCGCCACGAGCTGCTCGAGCAGCGGCTTCGCCTCCGCGTAGCGTCCCGCATCGTAGAGCCGGACGGCCTCTTCCAGACGCTCACCGGCGGCTTGCAGGGGCGCGGCCGCGGCCGCGGCGAGCAGCCACACGGCCACCGATTTGCGGATCGCGAGTCGAACGGGGATCATGGTCGCCTCGAAGGAAAGATGAGTAAAGCATTCAGCCTAGCATCCATCCTCCTCTTGTGGCTCGCGGTCGCGCCGGCCGGTGCGGAAGACGCCGATGTCCTGTTGGCGGGGTTCCAGCGCTGGCTCGACGAGACACGCGATCTCAGCGGCAGGTTCGAACAGGAGCTGTTGTCTGGGGCGATGGGCACCGGTATCGAGGAAAGCGGACGCTGGTACCTTCGTCGGCCGGGTCAAATGCGGTTCGACTACACGCGTCCGGAGACCAAGGTCGCCCTCGTCAACGACGGTGAGACGTTGTTGTGGATCGAGGCCGACGAGTATGTCGAGCGTGGCACGCTGGACGAGCAGAACAACCTTTTGATGATCCTGCTGACCGGCCGGCGGCCGCTACGCGATCTGTTCAGCGCCGGGATCGATGTCGAGCCGGTGCGCCGGGGCCGTGCGCGACTGCGGCTGACGCCGCTCGTCGAGGACGAGGCGTTCACCGAGGTGGTGTTGACGCTTCCGGTCGACGGCTCCGGTCTGGATGCCGTCGAGGTGCTCGATGCCGGTGGCAACCGGATGCTCTACCGGTTTCCCCGGATGCAGCGCAACAGAGGTCTTCCGGCCGATCTGTTCTCCTTCAAACCCCCGGTGAACTGAGCCCGCCGGAGCCACGAGGAGAACCTCCCGGCCCGGGCCGCCGTGTTGATGCGGGCGCAGGCGCGGTGATAGAGTCCGGGGTCTCGAAGGGCGCGAACCGCCCGCGAACGCGGGTCCGGCGAGGTTAGCTTGAGCGAGTCGATCGGATCGATACGGGAGCAGGCGGCCGCCGATACCGTCCTGACCCCGGACAAGATCGCCGGACTGATCGCGGACGATCTGGTCCGCGTCGAACGGATGTTCCGCGAGCACCTCGCCTCGCCCGTCAAAATCGTCGAGGAGATCGGCGATTTCGTCGCCGCCAGCGGGGGAAAGCGGGTGCGACCGACGTTGCACCTGCTCACCGCCCAACTCTGTGGGTACCGCGGAGAGCATCACATCCGGCTTGCCACGGTGCTCGAATTCATCCATACCGCGACCCTGATCCACGACGACATCATCGACGGCGCGAGGACGCGGCGTGGCCGCACGTCGGCCAATCGCCGCTGGGGCAACTCGACGACGGTCCTCTTCGGGGACTACCTCTTCGCCAAGGCGATGGAGATGGCGCTCGGCGCCGGCAGCCTCCAGGTCATGGAGCGGCTGGCCGAGGTCACGCTGCGCATGACCGAAGGCGAGATGCTCCAGACGCGCTACGTCGGACGCCTCGACCTCACCGAAGACGAGTACCTCGACCTCGTCGAGCGCAAGACCGCCGCCCTGTTCGGCTGTTGCTGTGAGCTGGCGGGCTTGGTGGCGGACGTCGACGAGCGCCGGCTCGGCTCGCTGAGGGGTTTCGGGACGGATCTCGGGATGGCTTTCCAGTTGGTCGACGACCTGCTCGATTTCACGGGCGACGCCGCCACCATGGGCAAACCCGCGGCCAGCGACCTGCGCGAGGGCAAGGCGACGCTGGCCGTGCTCGACCTGCTGGGGAGCGGGCCGGTCGACGCGGCCGAGCTGGCCCGTTTTGCCATCGAGGACGGCGACCCCGAGGCCATCGCGCGACTCACCGACCTGTTGCACGAGCACGGCTCGATCGAGCGCGCCAGGCACCGCGCTCGCCGCTTTGCGGAGAGCGCCGTTCGGCAGCTCGACGGGTTCGGTGGCGGTCCCGCGTACGAAGCGCTTGCCGGGATGCCCGAGCTGATCTTGAGCCGCGATCGCTGACCCGTTTCCCGATCGTTTGCGACAGGAGAGGGTCGTTCCGTTACAATGGGGTCCCCACGAAACCGGCGGTGGGCGCCACGCCCGGGTTGCGCTTTGGCCGCCAGAAATGAACCGATGCCCCAATATCTGGGGCCATACCGGGGGCCGAGGTCGTAGATCTAGGGGCGGTCATGGTTGCTCGCGCCTCGAAATGGTATGATCGCGGCGCTTTTCGCCCGGACCCGTATCCTGCTGTCGACGGAGAGAGCTTCCACCGATGAGATTGGCGAGCCTGAAGATCTCCGGTTTCAAGTCGTTCAGCGACAAGACGGAAGTCACCTTCCCGGCCGGGATCACGGCCATCGTCGGTCCCAACGGCTGCGGCAAGTCGAACATCGGCGACGCCCTCAACTGGGTCCTCGGCGAGCAGAGCCCGAAACACCTTCGCGGCAAGCAGATGGCCGACGTGATCTTCAGCGGCACCAAGCGCCGCAAACCCCTCGGGATGGCCGAGGTCACTCTCCGGTTCGACGAAGCCGAGGGCCTCACGGGCGCCGATCAGGGGACGGTCTCGATCAGTCGCCGGCTGTTCCGCAGCGGCGAGAGCGACTACCTGATCAACGGGAAGCGGGCCCGGCTGAAAGACATCCAGGCCATCCTCGAGGCCGGCCACGTCGGGGCGCGGACCTACGCGACCATCGAGCAGGGCCGCATCGACCAGATCCTCAACGCCAAGCCCAAGGAACGTCGCGTGCTGATCGAGGACGCGGCCGGTATCTCGGGCTACAAGCACAAACGCCGGCTGGCCGAGCTGAAGCTCGAAGCCACGTATGCCAACTTGCTCCGCGTCAACGACATCGTCGTCGAGGTGGAACGGCAGATCCGGTCGTTGAAGCGCCAGGCCGGCAAGGCGCGGCGTTATCGCGCGCTGCGTGAGGAGATCCGGGGCCAGCAGCGTGTGCTGTTCGGTCTGCGGGCACGCGCGCTCGATGCGGGACTCACGGAGCTGAAGCGGCGGGAGGCCACGGCCGGCGACGCGGAGGCCGAGGCGGCTGCCGGATTGAGCCGTCGTGAGGTGGCGCTCCTCGAAGAGCGTGGGTCGCTCGAAGAAGCGAATCGGCTCTACAAGGAAACCGCCGAGAGCCTGCACCGGCTCGAGATCGCCGCGGACCGCGCCGAAAACCAGATTCGCAGCTGCACCGAGAAGATCGAGGAAGCCCAGCAGGCGGCGTTGCTGCGCGACGGGGAAGCGAAGCGGCTCGCGGAGTCGCGCGAGGAACGGCAGCGTCACGATCAGGAACGCCGTGCCGAGCTCACGGGCTTTGCGGCCCAGTTCGATCAACTCGAGCACCGCTTCCAGCTGCAGCAGGCCGCGCTCGCGGATGCGGAACGCCGGTCCATGGAGGCGCGCGAGAATCTCGAGGCCCTGCGTCGCCGCCAATTCGAATCGACCAACCGGGCCGCCGAACAACGCAACCATAAACTCACCGCGGAAGAAGCCCTACGGCGAAACGCCGCGCAGGCCGCACGGTTGCTCGAAGAAAAAGAATCGGCCCGGGACGATCTGTCGCGTCTCGAGGATGACGCCACGAGGCTCGAGCGGGAAAGGGACAACCTGGCCCGACGGATCGACGAGCTGCGCGCCGCCGTGGGGGAGGGGGAGCAGGCACTCAAGAAGGTCCGCGCCGACCTCGAGACCGCTGGCGAGAGACTCACCGAGTCTCGCGAGAACGAGAAGGCCATCGTCGGCCGACTCCACGCGCTCGAGGATGTGGCGACCCGTTTCGCCGGCGTCTCCGACGGGGTCCGCATGTTGCTCGCCGAGGGGCCGGCGGCGGGTGTCCGGACGCGCGGTGTGGTCGCCGACTTCGTCAACGCCGGACCGGAGATCGAGTCGGTCGCCGAGGGGTACCTCGGGACGTTCCTCCCCACGGTGATCCTCGAGGACGATGCCGATCTGGAACGCGCCACGCGTTTGATCCGCGACGCCGGGGCGGGGAGGACATCCCTCATCAGTTGCTCGACACCGGCCGGTGCGCCGGCCGTCGGGGTGCGTTCGAACGGCAGCGCCGACACGTCGATCCCCGAGAAGGTGCTCGCCGATCCGCGGGTCGAAGGCCGGTTGCGCGATCGACTCCAGCTGTTGACCTCTCTGAACGGCGTGCTCGCGGAACGCGTCGGCGACGCAGTCGTGGTGGACGATCTCAAGACGGCACTGGAGCTTCACCGCGACTACTCCGGGATCGATTACCTGACGCGCGACGGTGACGTCGTCTATGCCTCGGGGGTGGTCACGACCGGGGGCCTCAAGAAGGGGAACCAGGGACTGCTGGCCCACCGTCGCCGCATGGAGGAATCCAGGGTCGAGGCCGCCGGGGCCACGGAGTCCGTCCGCGACCTGCAGCGCGAGGTCGACCGGTTGCGGCGCGAGCACGCGACGCTCGAGGCGGCGGACCGCGGACGTCGCGAGGAACTGGCCGCGTGCGAACGGCGCCACGTCGAGCTCGACGTGCAGAGCCGGCACGCCGGAGACGAGCACGAACGGACCGGAAAGAGAGAGTCGGTGCTCGGCGACGAGATCGCGGCGCTGGCCGAGGAGCGCGAACGGTTGACCGCCGAGCTGGAAGTGCTCGGCACCGAGGTCAAGAGCGTGGAGCGCGAGCAGACGGAGATCGAGCGTGAGTTGGCGGAAGGTCTGGAGCGCCTCGGTGGGCTGGAAGCGGACGAGCGACGGTCTCGCGACGTCGTATCGAACCTGCGTGCCGAACGCGCGGGCCTGCTCGAGCGACGCGAGGCCCTGGAACAGGAAGCCGGCCGCGTAGCCGAGGCGCTGGCCGAGCTCGACAACCGTGTCACGGCGCTGCACCAGGAAGCGGGCCTGGCGCGTCAGCGGGCCGAGCGCGCCGCCGAACTGAAGACACAAACCGAGCAGGAGCTTCTCTCGCACCTCTCCGAACGCGAATCGCTGGAGCGCGCGGCGGCAGAGATGGAGCGCGGGATCGACGAGCGCCGGCGTGAACTGGCCGCAGCCGAGGAAGAGCTCCGCGACGTCCGTGGCAACATCGAACAGCTCCGCGAGGCGACGCGCGAAGCGCAGGTCGAGCGGGCGCGGGTGGAGGCCGATCGTGCTCATCTCGATGAGATGTGCTCCAACGAGCTCGGCGTCGACGCGGCGGCGGCCGCCGGCGATGCCGACGAGGAGGCGCTGGCCGCCGGTAACGTAGAGGAGTTGACCGCCTCGATCGAGGAGATCCGGGGGAAGATCGATCGGCTCGGTCCGGTCAACATGACCGCCATCGAGGAGTTCTCCGAGCTCGAAGAACGGCACGCGTTCCTCAGCGGGCAAAAGCAGGATCTCGAAGACGCGATGGCCAAGCTGCGCGACACGATCCGGCGCATCAATCGGACCAGTCGGGAGCGGTTCACCGAAGCGTTCGAATCGATCCGCCGGTCCTACCAGGAAGTGTTTCAGGTTCTGTTCAACGGTGGCCGCGCAGACCTGATCCTCGAGGATGAACAGGACGTGCTGGAGTGCGGGATCGAGATCATGGTCCAGCCGCCGGGAAAACGGCTCGGCACGGTTCAGCTGATGTCGGGGGGCGAGAAGGCGCTGTCGGCGATCGCGCTGCTGTTCGCCATCTTCCGCTTCCAGCCGTCGCCGTTCTGTCTGCTCGACGAGGTCGACGCTCCGCTCGACGATTCCAACATCGGACGGTTCATGCGATTGCTGGGCGAGTACGCCAAGCAGACGCAGTTCATCATCGTCACGCACAACAAGCTGACGATGGAGGCGGCCGACCTGCTCTACGGGGTCACGATGGAAGAGCCGGGTGTCTCCAAGGTAATGTCCCTGAACCTGCAGTAAGCCACGTCTGGGGTCAAGTCTTGGCATGAGACACTCGTCTCATGCGCACGACCGAAGTCCTGTCGTTGTCGTTGTGTCTCATGCCAAGACTTGACCCCACGCGGCCACTCAGTCGATGAACTTGACCTGAGCCTTCAACGGGTTCTTGTTGCCGCCGCGCAGGACTGCGGCGAGAGTCGTCTCCTCCTGATCGGTGAGCACGACGCCTTCGCGCTCATCGGCCATGACCAGGTAGGTGCGGTCGCCGACCCGTAGCGTGATGCCCAGCACCAGGTCGTGCGCCACGCCCGGCTCGAGCGGGACGCCCAGGTCTTGCGGGATCTCGAGGGTCAGGACGTTGAGGTCCGCGAGCGAGTCGCGCATCCCCGGCGCCATCATGATCTTGCCGAGCGTGTTGCGGAGCTTGCTTGCCGGGCTCGACTCGGCGCCCGAGACGAAAGCGAGCAGGCGATGCCGCGGCGCGCGGAAATCGCGCCCCAGGGGGCTCTTCGAACGCCAGTGGTCCGGCACGTGATCCGCCGTCTTGCACATCAAGGCGATGCCGATGTCCGTGATCCGTAGATCCTGCGAGCGCAGTTCGAGTTGTTCGGCGGTCTCCGGGTCGATCGAATCCAGCACGCGCAGCACCGGGAGCGATTCGTCACCGCTCGGTTTCCAGTTCGGGTTGAGCCGAAGGACGAGACGCGGCCCGGCAGAGGGTTCGTCCGCCGCAACTTCCTCGGAGGCCGCTCGCAGCTCGGCCTGACGGCGGACCATCGCCTGCAGCACCTCGTCGGGGATGCCCGCGATGCGCAACTCGTCGAGCATGTCTTCCGACACGTCGTAGTCGCCCGGGGAAGATTCGATCTTGGCGATCAACGCGTCCTTGTCCATCCCCTGGACGAACAAACGCACGACGTCTTCCTGGGTCAAAGACTCCTGAGCGGACCAGGCCACGCTGAACGCGAGCAACGCGACCATGAGGCCCGCCGGCAGCCGCACTTCCATCGATCTACTCCAACTCGACGGTCAATCCATCGTACGCCAGTTCGATACCGCGTGGTAATCGGGGCTGCGTTTCGGCGTGGCCGACCTCGTGGCTCATGTGCGTGAACAATGTCCGGCGCGCACCGACACGCCGCGCCTCGGCGACGGCCGCATCGACCGAGAGGTGCGTCGGGTGTGGCCGCGTACGGAGCGCCGACAAGACGAGCACGTCGAGATCGGCGAGCAGGGGATAGCTCTCCTCGGGGATGCGGCTGACGTCGGTCAGGTAGGCAAAGCCGCCGATGCGCCAGCCGAGGATCGGCAGCCGGCCGTGATCGACGGGGATGGGCGTCACGGTTCGACCGAGCAGGTCGAACGGAGCCTCGACGGGGCGGAGATCGAGCGCCGGCCTCGTGCTCTCTCCGGGCTCGTCGTCGAAGACGTACCAGAACGTCCGGCGTACCGCATCGAGCGTTCGCGACGAACCGAAGGCCGGGATCGCCGACTTCTGCCGCCAGTTGTACAGCCGCAGCTCGTCGAGCCCGAGCACGTGGTCCGCGTGGGCGTGGGTGTAGAGCACCGCGTCGATGCGCTCGATGCCGTGGGTCAAGGCCTGCTGCCGTAAGTCGGTCGAGGTGTCGATCAGCACGCTCGCATCGTCCCATTGCAGACGCACCGACGGGCGCAAGCGCCTGTCGCGTGCGTCCTTGGATGTGCAGACCGGGCAGACGCAAGTCGGGACCGGGACTCCGGTCGAGGTACCGGTGCCCAGGAACGTGACACGCAGCGAAGCCATGCCGGCTAGGTCAGCTCTTCGGCAATCGCCCGTGCCGCGGCGCGCGGGTCGGCGGCGCGCGTGATCGGACGGCCGATGACCAGCAGGTCGGCGCCCGCCGCGATCGCGGCTGCCGGCGTGGCGACCCGCGACTGATCGTCACCGCCGACGCTCGCCGCCGCCGGCCGGATCCCCGGCACCATCAGCGTCGCGTCGGGAAAGCACTCGCGGACGGACCCGATCTCGAGCGGCGAGCAGACGATCCCGGCCGTCTCCGCCGATCGGGCGAGCCCGGCGAGCCGCACGACCGCACGGTCGCAGGGCCCCTGCAGGCCGATCTCCGACAGCTCGTCGTCGTCGTGGCTCGTCAGGATCGTGACGGCGAGGGCGCCGGGCGCCGGCCTGCCGGCCGCTTCCGCCGCCTCGACCGCCGCCTCGACGGCGCGACGCATCATGCGCACACCGCCGCTGGCGTGGATCGTGAACCAGCGTACCCCGAGCCGAGCGATCGACGCGGCGGCGCCGGCGACCGTGTTCGGGATGTCGTGCAGCTTGAGATCGAGGAACACCTCGCCGTAGGGAGCGATCCTGCGGACCGCCTCGACTCCATGCCTCCCGAAGAGTTGCAGGCCGATCTTGAAGCCGCCCACGGAGCCGCGCAGCGTCTCGGCCAGCTCGCGGGCTCGTTCCAGGTCGTCGGTGTCGAGGGCGACGAACACCCGCCGCTCCGGCGCAACGCTCATGCCGGCGCCTTCGAGTGTCCCGCTCCGATCAGCTCCCGGAGCGTCGCGACGTCGTGCTCCTTCAGCCACTCGCGCAGCTCGCGTAACACGCGGATCGAGCCGTCGGGGTGGACGAAGTTCGCGGTGCCGATCTGTACCGCGCTCGCACCCGCGAGGATGAACTCGAGCGCGTCGGCCGCCGTGGAGATCCCGCCCATGCCGATCAGCGGAACGTCCACCGCCTCGTGGACCTGCCAGGTCATCCACACGGCGAGCGGCCGGATCGCCGGACCCGACAATCCTCCGCAGACCTTCTTGAGCACGGGGCGCCGCCGCTCCACATCGACCTGCATGCCGACGAACGTATTGACGAGCGACAGCACTTCGGCCCCACCCTCGACGGCGGCCCGGGCCGTGACACGGATGTCGGTCACGTTGGGCGAGAGCTTCACGATCAGCGGAAGCCGTGAGGCCTTGCGGCACGCTGCGGTCACCGCGTGCAGCGCCGCGGGATCGTTGCCGAAGATCATCCCGCCCTGCTCGACGTTGGGGCAGGAGACGTTGAGCTCGATCGCGGCGACGCCGTCGGCCTCGTCGAGCTTGCTGCAGACCTCGACGTACTCGGCCTCGGTCTCGCCGAAGACGTTGGCGATCACCGCGGTGTCGTACTCGCGGAGACGCGGAAGCTTGTCGCGGATGAACGCGTCCACCCCGATGTTCTGCAGCCCGATGGTGTTGAGCATCCCGGCCGGGGTCTCCACGATCCGTGGTGGCGGGTTGCCTTCCCGCGGGCGCGGGGAGAGCCCCTTGGTCACGAAACCCGCGAGCTCGTCGAGCTTCAGGAAGGGCTCGAACTCCAGCCCGTATCCGAAGGTCCCCGAGGCGGTCAGCACCGGGTTCTCGAGCGCCAACGGTCCGACCGTCACGGAGAGGTCCGGCTCTACCACGCCAGACATCTCGCATCCATGACCGGACCTTCGAGGCAGACGCGGTCGTACCCGACCTCGTCGCCGTCGCGACGGACCGGGACGACGCAACCGAGGCAAACCCCGAAGCCGCAGGCCATGTGCGCCTCGAGCGACAGCTCGCAGGTCAGCCCGCGCTCGCCGGCGATCTTGCCCACCGCTTGGAGCATCGGCTCCGGCCCACAGGCGTAAAGCTTGAGCTTCCTGTCCCTCTCGCGGTCGAGCGCCCGCGACAACGGTTCGGTGACGAGTCCGTGCGTGCCGGCGCTGCCGTCGTCGGTCGCGGTCTGCAGTTCGGTGCGCTCCGCGAACCAGTCGGCGAGTACCAGGTCGTCCGCCCCGGCGGCCCCGTAGAACATGAGCGGCGGCGGAAAACGATCTTTCAGTTTGGAGATCCAGGCCGGGAACGGAGCGGAACCGATCCCGCCGGCGACGAGCACCGGTGTCGTCTCCGCGTCGTCCGGCTCGTTGAACCCGTTGCCCAGCGGTCCGAGAACGGTGATGCGAGCGCCCGGCGCCAGCGAGGCGAGCAGGCGGGTGCCCTGGCCGACCACCTTGTAGAGCACCTGGACCGTGCCGTGCGGCCGATCGTCGAACGTCCCCGGCAGACCGCAGACGCTGTACGGTCGACGCAGGATCGTCGCGGATCCCGGAATCCCGATCATGAAGAACTGTGCGGGGCGCATCCCGGCGGCCATCTCGGGAGCGCCGAACTCCAGCAACCAATTGCCCGCACCCAGGTCGGTGTTGGCTAAAACGGCGGTCGTGATGTCACGCGGCATGCTGGAACTCGTCGCCCGGCAGGATAGACAAACGCGACGATACGGTCAAACGTGGAGCGTTTCTTGACGCGTAGACGACGCGTCGCTAGCATACCCCGACTTCCTTTAAGCCAGCCCCGTGAGGCGGCAAGGAGTGGCCATGGCACGGCGAAAGAGCGTCCGGCTGATGGACGCCGACGCGGTCTCTACCGCGCTCCGGCGCATCGCGCACGAGATCCTGGAGAACAATACAGAGACCGACGACGTCGCCATCGTCGGCATCCGCACGCGCGGCGTGCCGATCGCCGAGCGCATCGCCGCCACGATCGAGGAGCTCTCGGGCAAGCGGCCCGAAGTCGGCATCCTCGACATCAACCTCTACCGTGACGACGTCGGGTTGATGGCCGGCCATCCTGTCTTGCGCAAGACGGAGATCGAATTCGGCGTCGACGCCACCGGGCTGGTGCTCGTCGACGACGTCCTGTTCACCGGTCGCACGATCCGCGCCGCGCTCGACGCGCTGATGGATCTCGGCCGGCCGGCCTGGGTGCAGCTCGCGGTGCTGGTCGACCGGGGCCATCGCGAGGTGCCGATCAAGGCCGACTACGTCGGCAAGAACATCCCGACGTCCCGTGACCAGCAGGTCGAAGTTCGCGTCGAGGAGACGGACGGGAGGGACGAGGTCGTCGTCCTCGATCTCCAAGAGCACAAGGGGGACGAGCGATGAGGTTGCAGTCCGGCCACCTCCTCGGGATCGACGGCATGGACCCGGGGGAGATCAGCCTGATCCTCGACACCGCCGAGGGCTTCGCGGAAGTCGGGACGCGCGAGATCAAGAAGGTGCCGACGCTGCGCGGCAAGACCGTGGTCAATTTCTTCGTCGAGCACTCGACGCGCACGCGCTCCTCGTTCGAGCTGGCGGAGAAGCGGCTGTCCGCCGACGCGCTGAACTTCTCCGCCTCGACGTCGAGCTTCTCGAAGGGCGAGACGCTGCTCGACACGGCGCGCAACCTCGAGGCGATGGCGCCCGACTTCATCGT
>JABAOE010003614.1_pt2 | contig 11054 bp, 10 predicted proteins | sample 7062141 | NCBI WGS metagenome assembly JABAOE01 (sample SAMN14538627, study PRJNA623070) | marine sediment metagenome | biome: marine biome [ENVO:00000428]; feature: marine pelagic biome [ENVO:01000023]; material: deep marine sediment [ENVO:00002113] | place: India: Gulf of Khambhat ...
TACGGCTGCGGGGACCTGCTCAACGACTACGAGGGCATCACCGGACACGAGGAGTACCGGGGCGACCTCGTCCTCCTGTACCTCGTCACCCTCGGCGCGTCGGGCTTGGCGGGGCTGCGCCTGGTGCCGCTGCGGATACGCCGCTTTCGCCTGGAGCGGGCTTCGGAGGCCGACACGGAGTCGCTGCTGGCCACGCTCCGGCGCGAATGCGCCGTTCTGGGCACGGACGTACGGCTCTCGGCCGACGGCAGCCTCGACCTGGTCCGGCTATGATCCTCCCTGACGCAGGAGGCCCCGGCGCCCTACGCTACGGGGCATCGGACGCGTGCCCGAGGAGGCCGACCCATGACAACGAGGCAGGGCGAGGCGGACGGGAGTCCAAGCGACCCGCCGAAGGAATCACGTCAGCTGCAGAAGGGCTTTCTTCTCCTCGTGGTGCTGGGGATCTCGGTCCTCTTCCTCGTCATGATCCGGGGCTTCCTCGTCACCGTGATCCTCGCGGGGGTCTTCGCCGGGATGGGCAGACCCGTGTTCCTGCGGCTCACCGGTCGGCTGAAGGGACGCAGGCGCACCGCGGCCTCCCTCACCGTGCTGGGGCTCCTCCTGCTCATCGTGCTGCCGGTCGCGGCCTTTCTGGCCCTCGTCGTGTCGCAGGCAGCCGACCTGACGGAGACGGCCGGCCCCTGGATCAGGAGCCAATCGGGACGCTGGCCGGAGCTGACGGCGTGGCTGCAGGAGCTCCCCCTGCTGAGCGAGCTCGTGCCGGACCGGGACGCCGTCGCCGCCCGAGCCAGCGAGTTCGTGAGCCGCGCCGGCTCGTACCTGATCGACGCCGTCACCGCCGCCACGGCCGGAACGGTCCAGGTCGCTCTCCAGCTCTTCGTGATGCTCTACGCCCTCTATTTCTTCCTGCTGGACGGACCCGCGATCCTCGGGCGGATCCTGTACTACGCGCCGCTCGAGGAGGAGGACGAGCGCAAGCTCATCGACCAGTTCATCTCGGTCACGCGGGCCACGATCAAAGGCTCGATCTTCGTGGGCCTCGTCCAGGGCGCGCTGGCGGGCAGCGCGTTCTTCGCGCTGCAGCTCCCCGGAGCGGCCTTCTGGGCGACCGTGATGGCGGTGCTGTCGGTGATCCCGCTGCTCGGCTCCGGCATCGTCTGGGCCCCGGCGGCGGTGATCCTGATGGCGACCGGCCGGGTCGCCGCGGGGATCGGTCTCGCCGTGTGGGGCGTCCTCGTCGTGAGCACGGTGGACAACTTCCTGCGCCCCCGCCTCATCGGCCGGGACGTCAAGATGCACGACCTGCTGGTGCTTCTCTCCACCTTCGGCGGTCTCGCGATGTTCGGCCTCGTGGGCTTCATCGTCGGCCCCATCATCGCGGCCCTCTTCCTCACCGCGTGGGGCCTGTACGGCGCCGCCTTCCAGCAGATCCTCCCCGGCCAGCCCGACCGGGGCGAGGAGACGCCGCCTTGAGGCGTCAGTCCTGGTCGAGGCGCTCGCGGATCCTCCGGTATGCGGCGGTGAGCTCGTCGACGACCACGTCGACGCCCCCGGCGAGCTCGCGGGAGGTCTCGACGACCCCCTCCTTCGCGCGACCGACGCGGGACTCGAGGCTCTTCCACTTCTCCTCGAGCTCCTGCCACTCGTCCCTCGCCTCCATCGTGCCCAGGCGCACCTTCACCCTCAGCTCGTCACGCTCCCGCCTGAGACGCTCCACGACCTCGGCCAGCTTCTCCTTGCCGACATCCACCGGACGGCCTCCTTGCAGCAGGGTTTCACACCGGAGTCTTCGGGAGGACCATCGCCCCCTCGCCCCGGACCGTGCAAGGTCGGTGCCCGACGTGGCGCCTTCGCGCGGAGGCGGGGCCGGGCCTCCCGGGAGGCCACGGTGAGCGACGCCGGGAGCCCGCGGCCCACCCCCGAGGCCAGGCCGCAAAGCGGCCCGGGCGACGGCGCACGGCCCTCGCCCTTGAGCCTGTCCGTGCTGCTGATGGCGGCGGCCTTGTTGACGTATCTCCTCTGGAGCTCGGTCCTGGAGTACCGGGCCGAAGGACCGCGCATCACCTACACGCTCTTCACCGAGCTCGTGGAGTCCGGAGGCGTGACGACGGTCACGCTGGAAGGACCTCGCGTCCGGGGGGTGCTCGGGGCCGCGCGGCCGCTCCCGACCGCGGCGGGCGACACCGTCGAGACGGCCGCATTCCGCACGAACCTCCCGGCGCTCGAAGACCCCGAGCTCCTCCCCCTGCTGAGGATCCACGGGGTCGAGGTCGACGTGCTCGAGCCCCCACAGGCGACGTGGTGGCGCATCACCCTCCTGAGCCTGCTCCCGCTCCTGCTGCTCTTCGCGATCTGGATGTTCGCCCTGCGCCGCATGAGGGGCGGAGGGGAGGGGCTGCTCTCGATCGGTCAGAGCGGCGCCAGGCTCTATCAGCGCGGCAAGGAGAGCACGACCTTCGAGGACGTGGCGGGCGCCCGGGGCGCGAAGCAGGAGCTCGGGGAGATCATCGAGTTCCTGAAGGCGCCCGAGCGCTTTCTGAGGCTCGGCGCCGAGATCCCCAAGGGTGTCCTCCTCGTCGGCCCGCCCGGGACCGGAAAGACGCTGCTCGCACGCGCGGTCGCCGGCGAGGCGGACGTGCCGTTCTTCAGCATCACCGGATCGGACTTCATGGAGATGTTCGTGGGCGTGGGCCCGAAGCGGGTGCGGGACCTCTTCCAGGGCGCCAAGGCCGCGGCTCCGAGCATCATCTTCATCGACGAGCTCGACGCGATCGGAGGCCGGAGGGGGGCGGGCGTGTGGGTCGGAGGGGCCGACGAGCGCGAGCGCACCCTCAACCAGCTGCTCTCGGAGATGAGCGGGTTCGAGCCGGCCGCCAGCGTGATCGTGATGGCGGCGACGAATCGCCCCGACATCCTCGATCCCGCCCTCCTCCGGCCGGGCCGCTTCGACCGGCGGATCGCGGTCGAGCTCCCCACGCAGGAAGACCGCCTCGAGATCCTGCGGCTCCACGCGCGGCGCATGCCGCTCGAGCCCGACGTCGATCTCGTCGCCGTCGCTCGCGGCACGCCCGGCTTTTCGGGCGCGGACCTGAAGAACCTGCTGAACGAAGCCGCGCTTCTCGCGGCGCGAGGCCGCCGAGCGCGGATCACGGGAGTCGACGTGGATGACGCCCGAGACCGTGTCCTCATGGGCCTCGAGCGGGAAGGGCTCGCCCTGACGGATCGGGAGGTTCGACTCCTCTCCGTCCACGAAGCGGGGCATGCCGTGCTGGCCGCCGTGTTGCCGCACACCGATCCCCTTCACAAGGTCACGATCGTGCCTCGTGGACGGGCGATGGGGGTGACGCAGCAGCTGCCCGAGCGGGAGCGCTACATCTACGAGCGGGCGTACCTCCTGGACAGGATCACGGTCATGCTCGGGGGGCGAGCGGCCGAGGAGCTCGTCTTCGACACCCTCACGAGCGGGGCGCAGGACGACCTGCACCAGGCGGTCTCCCTCGTGCGCAGCATGGTGCTGGAGTGGGGCATGAGCGACGCGCTCGGCCCGGCCGTCGCCGAGCGTCCCCGTGACGCGTACCTGGGCGAGAGCCCCATCCCGCACCGCCCGTACTCCGAGGACACGGCCCGTCGCGTCGACCAGGCGGTCGAGGAGCTAGTCGGTCGCTGTTACGACCGGGCGCTGGCCACGCTGCGTGAGCACAGACGCGAGCTGGATCGCGTCGCCGGGCGCCTTCGGGAGGTCGAGGAGCTGACCGGCGCGGAGGTCGCCGAGCTCGTCGGCCGAGGAACGACGGGGCCCGCCGAGTCAGGGACACGGGCGGCCCCGTGAGCGCCGCGGACACGCCCCGGGTGGCCGCCGGACGGATCTCCGTCACGCGGCTTTACGACGTCGCCTACGAGATCGACCTCGACCGGGTGGAGCGAGAGGGCCGCGCCTCGGCGACGCGCCTGCGCCTGTCACGCGCCCGCCCGAAGGCGATCTCGTACGCACGACCTCCGGTCGACATCACCCTCGGCGACGTGTCGGTGCCCTTCGTGGGCCGGGAGCGGACGCTGCAGGTGAAGGCGCGCGTCTACGATTTCGGCGCCGTGGGTCTCTCGTACGCCCTCGCCGTGGAGGCGATGTCGTGGGAAGCGTTCGTGGATCTCGTCAACGGGACCGAGGCCCTCCTCGAGAGCTCGACCCCGTGGGCGCAGGACCTCGACCGGGTCCGGGAGCTGATCGCACCGGCGCTCACCAGAACGTCCGAGGCGGGCCTCGACCTCGACTACGTGCTCGCGACGGTCCATCGGCTCGACCCGCGGCTCTCGGCCGAGGAGGCCCTTCGGCACGTCGATCCGGTTCCTCTTCTGACCGGGGACGCCGCGCCGCTGTCGGCGTCCGCCCGCCGCGACGCCCTCCGACACACGTACAGCTACTATGAGGACGACCTCGTGGTCATCGGCCCCACGAGGGCGCTGATCCTGGAGCCGGGCGGCGAGACCGACGTCGCCGACATCCTCGGCGTCGCGCACGCGCAGCTTCTCGAGCTGCGCTACTACAATCAGCGCCTCGACCAGGAGCTCCCCCGCATGTACGACCGCGTCGAGCAGGCCCGAAGCGCGCTCGGAGGGCTGGGTCGGCGGAGGTACGCCTCTCTCGCCCAATCGCTCCACGCCCTTCACGCCGAGGTCACAGAGGTTTCGGAGCGCATCGAGAACGCTCTGGTCGTGACCGAGGACACGTACCTTGCGAAGGTCTACGACGCCGCCCTCGCCCAGCATCGTGTGCCGGCGTGGAGCGTCGCGGTGGATCGCAAGCTCGGGATCATCAAGGACACGTACACGGCGCTCTACGACGAGGCCACGTCGGCTCGCGCCGAGTATCTCGAGATCGCGATCGTCGCCCTGATCGCCCTGGAGATCGTCCTCCTGTTCCTTCTCTGACGGCTGCCGCGCCCGCCCCGGTCCCCCGCTCGGGTGCTCGGCTCCTCCCTATTTCCGCACGGCTCCTCCGAACCACCCGCGCCGGACGTGCGCGTCCTGGACCGTGATGAAGGCGTCCGGGTCCCGGGCCTCGATCGTCGCGATCACGAGCGGCACGGCGCGGCGCGGCACGACCGTCGACACCACGTCCACCGGTCCCTCGAGTCCCTCGCCCTCCAACTCGGTCACGCCCCGCCCGAGCGCGCGCAGCGCGTCGGCCAGGCCGCTCTCCCGCCCCTTGCAGTAGGCCTGGACGCTCGCCATGCCGAGAGGGAATCGGCTCTCCAGCCACATGCCGACCCACGTGCCGGCGCCGAAGCCGCCCGCGTATCCGAACAGGTGGAGCGGGCTCGTGAAGTTCCGGATCGCCGCCCCGGCCGCCACCAGCCAGACGAGAAGCTCCACGAACCCGAGGAGCGAGGCGGGCAGACGCTGCCCTCTGGTCACGAGGAGCAGCCTCAGCGTGCCCAGCGACACGTCGACGATCCTGAGGACGAAGATGACGACCGGTCCCAGCGGACCCGCGAGCAGCCCGATCACCGCCGGCGCCGGGGGCCGGCCCTCGCAGCCGGGCCGGCGCCCCGCCCGCGGGACACGATGTCACATCGTGGGCCGTTCGGGCCCGGAAGCGGCAGGGCCACGGCGCCGGTCACACGGGCTCGCCGACATCGATCTCCTCGACCACGAGGCCGAAGAGATCGGTGATCGAGACGATCCCCGCGAGACGTCCCCCCTCGAGCACGACCGCCCGGTGCAGGCCCGTCCGGGCGAAGAACTTCGCCAGGTCGTTCAGGCTCGCGTCGGGCGCCACGCCGAAGACGTCCGGGGTCATCACCTCCCCCACCGTGCGCTCGTCCAGCGTGTCCGCCACCCGGGTCCGGGTGCGCCCGCCCGAGTCGTCGGGCATGAACCAGTCGCTCAGCCAGGTGAGGTCGGTCACGCTCACCGTCCCCACCACGAGGCCGTCGTCGGCCACGACCGGCACGCCGCTCACGCCCCGTGCCCGCAGGAGCCGGGCGAGCTCACGAACGGACGCCGACGGCGAGATGCTCACGACCGTCCGCTGCATGAGGTCCCGAACCGTCTGCGGGACGCCGTTGCTCCAGCCTTCGGGATCCTGGCTCATCGGTCCTCCCCTAGCGTGCCGCGAAGGTGGGCGCTTCCCTTCCCAGGAGCCTGCCGATGCTGCGAGCCTCCTCGACGAGCAGCTCCATCACGTCGTCGACCGACACGAGGCCCACCAGCTTCCCGTCGTCGTCGACCACGACGAGTCGGCGAAGCCCCGAGTCGCCCATCAGGGCGACGGCCTCTTCGATCGGGGCCGTCTCGTGGCACGTGCGCGGCTCCTCGGTCATGAGCGAGCCCACGGTCGCGTCGTCGAAGCTGATCTCGTCGGCCACCCCCCTCGTAACGATGTCGCGATCGGTTACGATGCCCACCGGCTCGCCATCCTGGTTCACGACGACGACGCAACCGACGTTGAAGGCCGTCATCCGCCGCGCGACCTGGAGCACGCTCTCCTCCGGGCTCGCGGTCGCAACGACTCGGGTCGCAATCCTCCCCACGGACATGGTTCCCTCCTGGGTCCCGGGCACTCGCATGCGCCCTCTCCGGGGGGCAAGCCGCATGCCACGCCACCATGGGGGTCCGCGGCGACCCGCCATGGCGGACCGGGGTCGTGCGCTCCAGGTTAGGGCGATGATCCGCCTCGCCGGGAGGAACGCCATGGCCGCTCGCACCCTGCGCACCTCGATCTCGCTGGCCGCCGCCGTCGCGCTGGCGGCATGCGCCTCGCCGGCGGGAGGAGGCGCCCCGCGCTCATCCGGTGACGTTCTGACCCAGGAGGAGCTCGCCGCGACGGGCGAGGTCGACCTGTACCGGGTCATCGAGCGCCTGAGGCCTCGCTGGCTGCGCGCGCGGGGCCAGACCAGCGTTACGGGGGGCACGACGGTGGTCACGCTCTTCGTCGACGGATCGCCGAGGGGGGACGTCTCCCAGATGCGCGGCATGCGCGTCTCGGACGTGCTCGACATCACCTTCCTCAGCGCCAGCGAGGCCGCCTTCCGCTTCGGAACGCTCGCCGGCTCGGGGGGCGCCGTCGCGATCCGGACGGGTCGCTGACCCGCCGCCGTCCCGTCGCCCGGCATGCGTCCCGCACGGTTCCGACGGCTCCGGGCGGCGCTCGCACGCCGCCAGCCGGACCTCACCGTGCTCATGGACCGGGTCAACAAGTCCCACAATTTCTCCGCCATCCTGCGTAGCTGCGACGCGGTCGGCGTGCTCGAGGCGCACGTCGTCCCTCCGGAGCAGGGCCTCGACCTCCACCACGGCACGTCGGCCGGCACCAAGAAGTGGGTCGGAGTGCGGCGGCATCCGGATACGACGAGCGCCCTCGCGAACCTCCGGGCGCAGGGCTTCTCGGTGCTGGCCGCGCACCTGTCGAAGTCGGCCGTCGACTATCGCGACACGGACTACACGCGCCCGACGGCGATCGTGCTGGGCGCCGAGCTCCACGGGGTGTCGGAGGAGGCGCTGCGCCTCGCCGACCAGCAAGTGTCGATCCCTCTCGCGGGCATGGTGCGCTCGCTGAACGTCTCCGTGGCGGCCGCGTTGATCCTCTTCGAGGCGAAGCGCCAGCGTGAGGCGGCGGGGATGTACGACCGATGCAGCCTGGGAGAAGAGGAGCTCGGGCGCCGGCTGTTCGAGTGGGCCTACCCGTCCGTGGCGCGCGCTCGGCGCGAGGCGGGTCGGCCCTACCCGTCGCTGACGCCGGACGGGGACATCGTCCGCGACTGAGCGATCAGTCGCCGGCCCGCCCGAGCTGGAAGCGGAGGGAGTCCTCGACCCCCTCGCTGAAGAACTCGAAGCCGCTGTCCAGAAGCTTCTTGGGCACGACACGCTGCCCCCACAGGAGCGCCTCCTTGCCGAGCTCCCCGAAGGCCGCCTTCACCGCGAGCGCCGGCACCGGAAGCACCGTCGGTCGTCCGAGCACCCGGCCGAGCGCATCGGCGAACGTCGCGTTCGTCACCGGGTGCGGTGCGGTCGCGTTCACCGGCCCGCGGACCGAGTCCGTGTAGAGGACGTGGTGAACGGCGGCGACGAGGTCGTCGAGGTCGATCCAGCTCAGGTACTGCCTGCCGGAGCCCAGCCGGCCGCCGACGCCCATCTTGAACGGGAGCAGCATCTGCCCCAGCGCCCCCCCCTGCGGTGAGAGCGCCACCCCGGCGCGCAGCGTGACCACCCGGACCCCGGCGCGCTCCGCGGTCCGCGTCGCTCCCTCCCATGCCCGGCACACCTCGGCGAGGAAGCCGCGCCCGGCGAGCGCGGACTCGTCGAGCACCTCCGAGCCGCGATCGCCGTAGAACCCGATGGCCGATGCCGACACCAGCGTGCGCGGCCCTCGGCTCCCGAGATCCGCCAGCGTTCGGGCGATCAGCTCCGTGCCGCGTACCCGGCTGTTCCTGATCGACCGCTTCCGGTCGTCGGTCCACCGCCCCGCGGCGATCGACGTCCCGGCGAGGTGAACCACCGCGTCGGCCCCCACGAGGCCCTCCCCGTCGATCTCGCCCGCGCCCGGATTCCAGTAGACCGCACCGTCTCCCACCTCCCGGCTGTCACGGACCAACCGGATGACCCGGTGCCCGCCGGTGGTCAGGAAGTGCCGAAGGCCGGTACCGATCAGGCCCGAGGATCCGGTGATCGCGACCGTGAGGCGTGGCCGGGCGACATGCTCCGCATGCCGGGCCAGATCCGTGAAGAGCCGCCGGTAGCGGAAGCGGAAGAGGCGCCCCAGCTCGGCCTTGACGAGCGCCGGCCCCACCGCGGCGCCCGCGAAGCCGAGCGGCGGCTCCAGCTCGATCTCGTCCTCGACGGTCGTACCTCCCAGGTCGTTCGGGAGGAAGCGATGCGTGTGGACCCAACTCTTCATGGGTCCGGAAACCTGCTCGTCGCGAAACTGGCGCCCGCGCTCGTAGTCGCGATGCCGCAGGTCCCAGCGGAAGCTCGTCGGGCCCCGCTTGATGCGCAGCGACACCGTTCCACCGTCCCGGATGCCCCCCGAGCGCTCGAGGACCTCCACGTCCCCCCACGGCGGGGTCAGCCGCTCGAAGGCGCCGGGACGCTCGTGCCAGTCGAAGACCTCCTCGGGGCTGTGGTCGGGAAGCTCGCAGCGGTAGGTGAGGTGCATGGTCGGAGCGGGTTCGTCCGGGGTCGGAGTCGGCTCGCTGCGCAGTACCCCCCACGCCCGGCAGGGTCCCCACCGCGCACCCGGAGTCCCGCATCGGCTCCCGGGAGCTCCGGTGGCCCGCGCTCGATCAGTCGGGCGCGACCCCCGCCATCGGAAAGACCGCGTCCAGAAGCCGTGTCAGCGCCTCGAGCGACCCGTCCCGCTCCGCGTGCACCGTAGCGAGGTCGTGGACGAGCCCCTGCTCGCGCGGGTCGAGCCCGTTGGCCGTGACCACCATCACGGGCAGCCCCGTGTAGAGACGGTCGCCCCTCAGCTCGAGCAGCGAGCGCACCCGGCCCACGGAAGGGAGCGCCAGGTCCAGCACGACCGCGTCGGGCGCGTGACGGCCGATCGCGTCGGCCGGCGCCTCGCGTGTGACGGCCACGACCTCGAGACCCCGTTGCTCGATGAGCCGGGCCATCTCCTCGCGGTGGCCCGCGTCGCCGACCATGACGAGCACACGCCCGCCCCGGCGGCGTCCCAGATTGCGCCACAGGACCCGGAGCAGGTCCTCCCGCTCGAACGGCTTCGTCACCAGATCCACGGCGCCGAGCAGCCGGCCCCGACCCTCGCCCGCCACGACGCTGACGACGACGACCGGGATCGCGCGCAGCTCCGGATCGGACTTCATCATCCTGAGCACCTCCCACCCCGTCATCCCCGGCATGATCAGATCCAGCGTCATCAGGTCCGGCTGATGTCGGCGGGCCAGCTCGAGCCCCTCCTCGCCGCTGTCCGCGGTGAAGACGCGACACCCGAACTCCTCGAGGAAGTGCTGGATCAGAACGCGCGAATCGCGCTCGTCGTCGACCACGAGAACCTTGAAGTCGCTCCAGCTCGGTCCACCGTGGGCCTGGTCCATGCCCCCCTCGCCCCCCTCGACCGCCGCGGCGGACGAGCTCGGCTCCCACTCCCCGACCGGCCGCGGGGGCCAATCCGGCTCCGAATCCACCGTGCGCGGCTCCTCGGCCGACGCCGCATCCTGCGGCCGGGGCTTCCGGAACGACCGTTCGGCGCGTTCGCCCAGCACGATCTTGAAGGTCGAGCCCTTGCCCACTTCGGACTCGACCATCAGGTCGTAGCCCATCAGGAGGCAGATCGAGCGGGACAGGGCGAGACCGAGCCCCGTGCCGCCGTACTTGCGGGACGTGCCCGCCTCGGCCTGCTGGAAGGCCTCGAAGATCGCTCCGAGACGGTCGGCCGCGATTCCGATCCCGGTGTCGACCACGGAGATGGCGACCGGGGTTCGACCGTCCGGCGCCAGATCCATCCGCACCGTCACCGAGCCCTCGTGGGTGAACTTGAGCGCGTTGCCGACCAGGTTGATGATGACCTGCTTCAGCTTGGCCGAATCCGTCTCCACCGGCGCGACCGACCGGGGCACGTCGGCGACGAGGCGCACCGCGCCCTCCCTGGTCCTGACCTGGCCCTCCAGCTGCTGCACCGTCTCCACACAAAGCTGGGCGAGGTCGGTCTCCTCGATGACGAGCTCCATCCGCCCGGCCTCCACCTTCGCCAGATCCAGGACCTCGTTGATGAGGACGAGGAGGTGCTTGCCGTTGGACAGGACCCGCTGGAGAAACCCGAGGTCCTTGTCGCTCAGGCGCTCGTCCTTGTTCTTGAGCAGGATGTTCGTGAAGCCGATCACCGAGTTGAGCGGCGTGCGCAGCTCGTGGCTCATGTTGGCGAGGAAGTCGCTCTTGGCCTGGTTCGCCGCCTCGGCCTCGTCCTTCGCGACCCGGAGCGCCTCCTCGGCCCGCACGCGTGGCGTCACGTCCTTGCCGAAGAACACCGCGCCCGACACGCCCTCGAGCGAGTGGATCGGGTTCGCGTAGAGCTCGAAGTAGCGGAGCTGACCGTC
>JABAOE010005954.1_pt5 | contig 11048 bp, 10 predicted proteins | sample 7062141 | NCBI WGS metagenome assembly JABAOE01 (sample SAMN14538627, study PRJNA623070) | marine sediment metagenome | biome: marine biome [ENVO:00000428]; feature: marine pelagic biome [ENVO:01000023]; material: deep marine sediment [ENVO:00002113] | place: India: Gulf of Khambhat ...
AGGGTGGCGTCGACCGGGATGTGTGCCGAACGGAAGACCTGTGGGCCCGAGCGGCCCGCGCCGGGCGTCTGGCCGCGCTGGTCAGCTATCCTCATCACGCCGCTCGGGGCCGCTTTGATGATTGCAGGATTCAGGTCAGCAAGGCTGAGATGATGGGTTTCCTGGAGCAGGCCGGTGAGCGGCGACTGGATTACTATCAACGCGTGCTGCTGGACGATGTCAAGGAAGACCTGCAGGCCTATGGGGGTCCTTAGGGCTCGGCCGGTTTGCGGCGATCCCCACGCCCACGTTGTGCCCCGGGGGTGAACCGACCCCGGGCAGCGACGGGCGCGCTTGTCCCCCGCACAGTAGACAGGCGATCAGGTTGCCATTGACTCGCCTGCGTCAATCTGATTCAGTTCATGCTAACCTATTGATGCCACTAACCAAATTTTGATCGCTACCTCTGAGGAGTGTCCTGCCATGGCGAAGACCAAACTCCAGACCGAGCGGCCCACGTACACGTCGGAATACATTCCGACCGACGCGGAGCGGGCTGTATTCCTTGGTAACCCCGTTCTCGACAACCTCATGAGCAGCGTCATCGCGCTGGGCAGCGAGGTTTGGTCGACCCGCCGCCGCATGCACGTGCTGGAGGCGCTGCTGGAAGAGAAGGGCGTGACCAACGACATGATCGAGCAGTACGTGCCGTCGGAGGAGCAGCAGGCTAAGTGGGAGAAGGACCGGGATCGCTTTATCGATCTCACCTACTCTCCATTGCTGCGCGAGGGCGATCTGCCCGTAACCGCGCCCTATGAGCACGACAAGTCATAGTTAGCGTTCGCGGAGGAGACATAATCATGCTTAATCGACGATCGCTTTTTGCTGCCATGGGCGCCATGGGTTCTCTGGTTGGTGCGGCGTTTACCAGCCGCAGGGCGCAGGCCGGCACGTACACCTCGACGAATCTGTCGCCCCGAGGCGATATGGCGCCGCGGGGCAGCAACGGCCGTTTCGAGCGGATTCCTGACCTTGACCTTGAGAGCAAGTACGACTTCGTGACCGGCTTTCGCAAGTTTCAGAACCGCTTCTCACCCTTGGTGCGGGACCGTGTGGAAAAGATCATGGCCGAGCGGGGGATGGATCCGCAAACCCCGGTGACCATGGCACAAGCCGTGGAACTGGTGANNCAGTAACCAGCAGGTCACTTGGAAGATCTTCCAGGACTATTATCACGAGCATGCCGAGGAGTATCTGGCGGAAATGGAAGCCGCCGACAATGATGGCCCCGGGACCGTCGAGCTCAATCCGGATCTGGAGATCCCCGATTACATCCGTCACGAGATCCATATCATGCCGGGCGGGTACGTGGGGGACCCGTTTGCGGGCCACATTTATCACCACGGCACCAATAGCTTTTCGGCCGGCGTGTCGATTCTGGGTGACAACGAGCAGGATCAGATTCAGATCGCGGCGGCGGAGAAATTGCCGCTGCCGGCGGATGGTCAGGTGAAGCGCATCCTGGATCTGGGCTGCGGCATCGGCAGGCTGACGGTGGCCTTGAAGGAGCGTTTCCCCGACGCTGAGGTTTGGGGCATCGACGTGGCTGGGCCGCTGGTGCGTTACGCGCACATGCGAGCGCGGGATATCGGCGTGGACGTGAATTTCGCACAGCGCAATGCAGAGGATACCCAGTTCCCTGACGGCCATTTCGATATCGTCACGTCGCTCATCATTAATCACGAGATGACCGACGAGGCTAACAAGCGCGTCGTGCGGGAAGCCTATCGCCTGGTCCGCCCGAACGGGTATTACTACCCTATCGATTTCCGGACCGTGGGTGACAAGAACCGCGCCTCCAGCCAGTATCGGCGCTGGTGGGATCATCGCTGGAACTGCGAGCCCTGGAGCCCGGGTTTCGTGGCATTCGATTTCGAGGCTGAGATCGAGAAGGCCGGTTTCACCATCAACCGTGATACCAAGCCGGTGATGTTCGGCTTCGGCGCCCGCCACGCTGTCAAGTCAGTCTGACGGGGCGCTATTAACGTCGCAGCAGACCTGCCCGAGCCATCGGCCCGGGCAGGATCTTATTTGCCCTTACGAAAGAAGCCGGGCGCGCCTGGGGTTTGGGCAAAGTTAGGCGTCCGCCGTGATGCGGCGCGCAGGCCCATCGGGCAACCAGGGCTAACGGGAGGTGTGCGCGCGTGACAACGTCCGAGGAGCTAGGCATCCAGGGACTGGGTTGGATCGTTCGCCGCGTACCGGTACCCCCGGCCGACTTGGTGCCCTTTTACCAGGCCGCGTGGGGATTGCCCGCGCCCCGTGGGCCCTCGCCCAGGGGCGCACTGATGCTGTGGGCCGGTGACCTCACCATGTTTGAGATCACCACGCTGACCGCGGGTGCGGGCACTGACTCGCGGGCCGCAGAACTTTCTCCGATAATGCGCACCAGTGACTTCCAAGCGGCGCTGAGTCGAATGCGCAGTGCCGGGGCTTCGCTGATTGCACAAACGGCCGGGCCGCCGGCCAGCGCCACGCTGGTGGACCCCCAGGGGCGTTTGTTGGGTTTGCGTTCCCTGGAGGCGGAACCCGCACCGCCGCTGCAGCCGATGCCCGGGCTCCCCGGCGTGCCGTCCTTGCCCGCGGAGATGGCAGGGATCGGTCGGATCGTCTTGCGGGTCGCAGATCCGGCCGAGCTGGCCGCCTTTTACACGCGGGTTCTCAATCTGCTTCCCATAGGCGCGGTATCGTCCCAGGGCGCGTTGCTCCACCTGGGCCGAGGGGTCGAACTCGAGCTGCGGGCTGGCGGCCACCGCCACAACCCGCCCCAGGATCGCGCGGAAGTGCCTGACGTGTGGATCCTGCGCGTCTACGACCATGACAGGCTGGCCGCGCGTCTGCGCGAGATGCAGGTTCACATCGTGAATACGGTCAAGATCACCGGCGGTATTCTGACCTACGCGGTGGATCCTGAGGGCCATTTATTCGGCATTCAGCAGCGGACGCCGGATCTACTGCCTGCAGATAAGGCGGAACGGATCGAGGATCGCGCGGCGCGCGGCGCCTGGAATGATACAAATTCGAGAAAAAACCCATAACCTACAGAAATATATAATAAAGCTATCACAGGAGTGTCCGATGCTCTTGTGTTTGATCTGTTTCGGGCGTAGCTTCCATCAGGATTCGTTCAGGCCATCTTGGGGGAGCAGATATGGCTGACACACCGCTGCGCGACGCGCTGCAAGACCACACCCACGACTACGTGAAAGCAGACTACGATCGCGCCGTGTTCCACGGCGATCCGATGATCGACAGTCTATTCACCGCCCTGACCGCGATCAGTTCCCATGTTTGGACGGTGCAGCGCCGCCTGCGCATCGTGGAGTTGCTGCTTGAGAAGAACGACTCCATCACCCGGGAGATGATCGAGCAGTACTTGCCCACGGCCGAGGAGGCGGAGCAACTGAAAGCGGAGCGGGACGAATTCGTTGCCGAGATCTATGATCCGTTCCGGGAGTCGGGCGACATCATGTATGGCTCATCCCTGCATCCACCCAACTTGTCCGACTCAAAACGTAAATAAAGGAGATCGCCATGAGCAACGATAGCTTGTTTCCCATGATGAAACGTCGCGATCTGTTTACCGCCGCTGCGGCTGTGGCGTCCACTGCGCTCGTGGAGAGTCGCGCGGAAGCCAAGGAACTCAACGATGCCGTTGCTGCGACCGGGTCCGACGCCCGCACGATGGATGTCCGGGGGCGGGATGGCATCTATGTGCGTTTCCCCAGGTTGGATATGGAGAGCAAGGGTAATTTTCTTGCCGGGCTTTATGTCTGGCGGCTGCAGACTTTAGAGAAGACGGCAGCCGTTCGCATTGAGCAGATTCTCAAGGAGAACGGTATCGGTCCCCAGGAAGATATGCCCTGGGAAGAGGCGGTGGCGCTGCTGGAGAAGGATCCTGTGGTTGCGATGACCGGACGTGCCCGTCACAGCCACCAGAAACTCAAGTACGCCATGCTGCAGCGGGAATACCACAAGCTGGAGGATGAATTTCTCGCGGAGATGGCGCGCGCCGACCAGATGGGCCCGGGGACTCTTGAGCTCAATCCGAGCATGCACCTGCCCAAGTACACCACCCACGAGATCCACTCCATGCCCGGTGGCTATGTGGGCGATCCGTTCGCAGGCCACATGTATCACGCGGGCACGGATCTGGGTGCCTATGTGGACACCAACTTCCAGGACGGCGTGCACATGCGCATGGCGGCGGCGGCCGTTGCGCCGGAGGATGGCAAGGTGCGTCGGATCCTCGACCAGGGCACGTCCATTGGCCAGTTTGCCACCTCCATGAAAAGTCGTTTCCCTGACGCGGAGGTGTGGGGTATCGATATTGGCGGTCCGATGGTGCGCTATGCCCACATGAAAGCGGTGGATATGGGTGTGGAAGTCAATTTTGCCCAGCGGCTCTGTGAGGAGACGGGCTTCCCGGACAATCATTTCGACATCGTGACGTCCAATCTGCTGTTCCATGAGGTCACCAAGGAAGCGGCAGGCGAGATCATCCGGGAGACCTATCGGGTGCTGCGTCCCGGCGGCGTGTTCTCACCAACCGACGCCAACGACCCGCTGCAAACGGCCCACGCCAAATTCACCTTCTGGTACAACTATCGTTGGAACCACGAGGACTGGTATTTGGACTGGATGCAGGTGGATTTCACCGGCGAGATGGAGAAGGCTGGTTTCAAGGTCGTGGAGCTGGCCAAGCAGCGCGGCTTGCGGCCGCGTTTCATCGGCATCAAGACATAGCCTCGGTCGCTCAGCCGGGCCCTCGGGGCCCGGTTGAGCCGGCCACAAGCGGGGCGACCGCGCGCCCGCAGCCCGCGAGCGGTTAGCCGGACGCGCCGGCGCCGGTGGGCGGCCCGGCGATGCCGGGCGGACGTTTCTCAACCCAGTCGTAGTCCGGGTTCTCGGGCGCGACGTCTGCTGCATAGGCAGACCAGGTATCCACCCGGAAGGTCTCCATTTCCCACGTATCCGGCAGGGTGAGGTACTCAGGTGCGTGTTTCTCGATGTAGGCAAGAATCTTGGGCCGCACCTCCGCAGTGCCGGGCAGGCCCTTGTGGCTGAACATTCGGCCGAACAGCTGAGCGTCCTCCATGCCGCTGCCGCCCATCTGCATCCAGGGCCAGCACTGGGAAATCCGCGAGAAGCCCGCCACGAAACGGGCCGAAGGCAAACCCGGATCTTCCAGCTCGGACTTGGANNGACCGGGGCCAACCCGCGGGGGTGACCGGATTGGTGTATTCGTGGGTGTAATCCCAGCTCAACAGCAGATCGTCGCCGTAGTGCTGGAAGGGCAGCACGAAGGGTATTTGACCGGTCTTGTCAGGAAATACGGTGCCCTCGTTCATCATCGTGGGTGGATCAGACTCCTTGCCGAAGTGGAACAGGGAGATCTTCGTATCCATGGGCCGCACAAGCTGGGGGTTGTAAAAGTGGTAGACGGGCACGGTCTTCCCAGTGAACGGGTTGTGCCAGGTCTCCAGCACCTCGCCGGTTGCAAGGTCCGTGAAATAGCCGGTTTCCCGGGAGCGTCGCGTCAGGGTGCCGTCCGGTTCCCAGCGTGCCTGCAGGACGCCTGTGCCCTCATAGCCGAACACCGGAATCATGCGATTGGTGCCGGTGCGCACGTACATCAGGCCATGGAAGCAGCCGATTACCGGCTCATCCAGGGACGACCAGATCTTGGCAAAGGCCGTCAGGTTGTCTTTGGGGTCGCTGTAATCGATCCGGCCGGTGGGCGTTGGCGTTGCGGAGGAGGGCGCTGCCACTCCCGGCTGGGGGTTAAGCGCTGTCAGGGACAGGGCACCAAGTGCCGTGAGGGCTTCGCGACGATTGACCATTAAATCGTTGATGAATGCGGAAGTCATAGTTCACTGCCTCGCCCGCTGGGGACACCTGCGGGATTGTACCGTGCCGATGGAGGGCGGGTTCGCGGTGGCTGTAGCCGCCGAGTTGACCCGGACGGTCACCGCGGGTCAAAAATGTCCAGCGGCAGAATCGCAGCCACCGCCACGTTCGGCGCATCCACCACCTGGCCGATGCGCAGGTCCACCGCGATGCTGGCCACCATGTAGGCTTGCTGGCGAGTGAGCCCGTGGTTGTTCGCCATGTAATCGATCATCTCCAGCAGCGCATTTCGGGCTGCCAGCGAGATGTCTTTCGACAGGTTCTCAAGCCCCGCGACCCGCGTGGATTCAAGATAGACCATATCCGGCGGCACTTCCCCGGCCCGCTTCAGCGGGAAACCCGTGGTCGCGTAAAAACGCCGGGAGGGAATGTCGAGCAGTCGGGCGGGACCCTCAAAGTGAGGCCCCCGCGCAAGCGCGGGCCCGTTCTTGATCAGGCGCGTGGTGACCGTGATGTCAGCATCCATCTCGATAGCCGTTCCGGAAACCTCGCCGTCACCCTGGGCAAAGTGGGCGTCGCCCAGGGCGAGGCCGCAGCCGGCAATCTGGCAGGGCAGGTAGATGGTGGCGCCGACGCCCAGATAACGGATATCCAGATTGCCGCCATGTTCCCTCGGCGGGGCGGTGCGCAGGCATTCGTCGGTCCTGGCGCCTTCGGGGCCGCACAGCGCCGCGGGCACCGCATTCACCGGATTGGGCGGGCTTACGGCGCCGCCGTAAGCGGCGAGGGCGTTCTCGCGGGCCAGGATCCGTGCGTGCCGCTCAACGCTCGGCAGCGTCGCGATAATGCCCGGAAAGCTCGCGTTGGGAATGCGTACCCTCGGAATGTCCGGACTGGTGGCTTCGCGGCGATCCAGGCGCCACAAGGCCCGGGCCGGTCCCGCCACCTGATCGGAAACGAAGCCGATGCCGCCGATCAGGGAGAACCCGAAGGCGCCGGGCGCAATGTCGAGGATGGTGACTGCGAGCACATCGCCGGGCTCGCCGCCCTCGATGTACACGGGACCCGTGAGTGGATGAACGGCGCCGGGAAAGGGTGGTGGACCTGGGCGCGGATCCTCATAACTGCTGGCCGGGTCCAGTTGTGCATCGCCCGCGTTGCGGGTGCGGAACAGGATTGTCTGTCCCGGCGCCGCCCGCGCGGCCATGGGGATCTGGGGGTGAATGCGGTTGAAGCAGGCGGCATCCTCGGCACAGCGATTGCCCTCCCGACCCAGGGTGAGCGTGTCCTCGCCCCACGCCGCTGTGGCCGCCAGCGCGGCCAGCAGCACGGCCAGCCAGCGTATGCCGTCGGCCGCCGCCATCAATCGGTCTGCTTCAGATCTCTCAACAGGTCGATGCTATCGGCGTCCGGCGGGGGCGGCACGGACTGCAGAAAGGCGACGATATCGGCAATCTCCGCATCGGACAGAACCTCCTGGGGATAGACGGGCATGCGGCCCGGATTGAGCCGAACGAATGCCGCCATGGCCACGGCCGGTAGGGTTTTGGGTGTCAGCGCGGGCCCCGCATCGTTGCCCTGGCCGTTGGTGCCATGGCACTGGTAGCAACCAACGCGCATGTAGGTCTCCTGCCCCCGGGTCGCGGACGGCGTGGCGTCCTGAGCGGACGCCCAACCCGCGGCCAGCATGAGCGCCACTGTGATTACAAAAAAGAGTCGCGTTTTCATGAGGCTCCCTCAGCGCATCTGGGTAACGACATCAACAAGTGCGGGATAACCCGATTTGACCACCCGCACAGCCTCAGCGAGCGCCGGCCCCAACTCATCCGGGTCCTCGATGGGGCCGGCCGACCAGACGCCCATGCCCTCGGCGAGCTTGGCGTAATCGATATTGGGATCCTGGATCACCGTGCCGATCTTCGACTTGTCAACGCCACGCTTACGGCGGTTTGCGGTGCCCTGCACGAGCATAGTCTCCTGGGCGTAAGCACGGTTGTTATGCATCACGGTGAGCAGCGGGATGCGGTGGTGGGCCGCGGTCCACAGGGCACCGTTGGCGTACATGAAATCACCGTCGCACTGGATGTTCACGGACAGCCGTCCCAACGCCTTGTTGGCCAGCGCCGCCCCCACCGCAGCGGGCAAGCCATAACCGACGCCGCCGCCGGCGCCCACGCCCAGATATCGGTAGTGCTCGTCGAATGCCCACAGCCGGTGCGGCCACTGGCTGATAAAGCGCTCCGAGGCGCCCACGGACACCAGGGCCCAATCCTCGTCCTTGATCTGGGCATACAACTCCGTGCACATCCGCGCTGTGCTAACCGGGCTATGGGTCCAGCCGTAGGCAGCGAGCTGGCGAGACTCTTCATAGGAGGCCGCGTGCATCTTGCGGAACCGTTCGGCTCGCCCCGCGATGGCGCGCTTGCGTCCGGGCTTAAGCGCTTGTTTCACGGCGTCGATGAGCGCTGGCAGCGTTGCCTCACCGTCGCCGGAAATGGACAGGTCTACCGGTGCATAACGCTGAAAATCCTGGTAGTTGGATTTCAGGTAGAGGTTATTTACGTCGATGGTGATGAGCTTTACGTCTTTGCCAACCCGCGGTGCGGAGGTCATCGTGGCGCGGTTTACGGCGTTGACCTGCCCCCAGAAGTCGGTGACCTCCAGCCCGACAATAACGTCGGCCTCCCGGATGAGCGAACCCATCTGACGGGTCTGATTAAGATAGTGGGTGTTGGGCATGTTCTGACGGCTGGCCAGGTCGATGACGGGCGCGTTCAACAGCTCCGCCAGTTCCACCAGCAAGCGCATGCCCGTGGGGGTGCGCGCCACACGATCCACGATGATGAGCGGGTTGTCAGCAGCGACCAGCAGGCGCGCGGTTTCGCGCACGGCGCCGAGCTCGCCCTGGGGCGGCTGGGATGGCGTGAAGCGGGGAATCGTCAGACTGGCCCGGTCCTCTACCTCCATTTCCTGCAGCGTGCTGTCCACGGCCAAGGCGACGGGCTCCATCGGCGGCGTGGTGGCAATCTTCCAACCGCGGACCATGGATTCAGCAAAGGCCTGCAAGGACATCGGCTGGTCGTCCCACTTGGTGAAATCGCGCACCATGGCAACGGGATCTTGGGCGGAATGCCGCCAGTCCGTACCTCCCATGCGATCCGTCGCATTAATGGTATTGCCCAGTATGGCAATCAGCGGCACGCGGTCGCACCAGGCGTTGTACAGGTTCATGGCGGCATGCTGCAGCCCGACGGTGCCGTGGCACATGATGGCCGCAGGCTCAAGGGCTGCCTTGTAATAGCCATTGGCCATGGCGGCCGCCGACTCTTCGTGCATGCAGGTGATGAATTCCGGCGTGGTGTTGCCGCCGTAGACCGTGATGGACTCATGCAGGCCGAGAAAGCTGGATCCGGGATTGGAGAACACGTATCCCAGCTTCAGCGACTTCATGACGTCGATCATGAAGTCTGAGCCGAAGCTCGTTGCCGTTGCCGATTTGCTACCACCCGCCAGTTGCTCTACCTGATCCGGCGTTGCCGCCTCCCGGGCCATCTGTTGGACGCTGGGGGGTGACAGTCCGCGGACAGTTTCCTCCTGCGCCCCAGCGGGCGGTGCGGTGGTATTGGGCTGGCCGGCCGTGGCAGCAGCCGTTGGTAGCGTAGTTGCCGCGCCGGCAAGTGCCGCATTGCGTAAGAATTTGCGCCGACCTGGGTCGGTCTTGTGCTTGTCTTTGGCCATGTTTCCCCCTCGAGACCGTCGCCGAGCTACGCCACCTTGCAAACCGCGGGCGCGCCGGGGCTCTGCAGGCATGTTAGCCCTGCCCGTCTGTGAATGACAAACGGCGGCAGCCGCGGTCACAGCATCGGCATTTGGCGGCATGAGCGGTTCCCGCACCGAGCTGCCAGCACGCGCTGGTCCGGTGGTGGGGATTTGCGCCGTTGGCTGCCTTTTCGAAGTCTTTCGNNGAGGGATTGCGCTGGATTTTACCCATGGTTCTTTGCTGTCATGTTGGAAGGACCTGCGCTCCTGAAGAAGGCCACGGCCGGTTGCGCCGGCGGTGCCATGGAGAAACCGAACTGATTGTGGAGGACGACGATGCCCACACTGACTCGCCGTAGTGCCCTGGTGGGAACGGGCGGCATCATTCTGGCGGCGGCGCAGCCGGGCGCCCGGGCCGCTCTAGGCCAACTGGAGCTGGATGATCCACGCCAGCGCGCCCGGCTGCGCGCCAAGGTGGTGGGCTCTGCTGGCGAGGAGGTCGTATATACCTTTTACCGCTTGCATCTTTATGCCTATATGAACGGCGGTAACCTCATACCGCTGTACACCATGAACAATCTGAACGTGAGGGTGTGCAAGCCGTTGGATGAAGAGACTTACGCCTTCACCACCTACGAGTCCGGTGCCTACTGCCGGTTTGATACGGATGAGCCCTTGGAGCGGTGGGAGAACCCCATCACCGGCGAGACCCGCGAGGTGTGGCCGTTCGTCGGCGGCCCGCTCGACGTGCGCATTGGCGCGGACGGCGTGCAGACCGGTCCCCAAGCCACGCTTAAGCCGGAAGCACTGCGCATGGAGGTCATTGGCGATATGTTGTTTATTCCGACCGCATCCCATTTTTCCTTTCCAAGCGCCTTCGATGCTGAAACCTGGCCAAAGGAGTCTCCGGGTAAGACCCACTACTGGGATTCCATGTTTGTCCATGGCGCGAGAGTAGCCGACGCGGTGGATCCGGAGCGCCTCAACGTGCCCGCCTTCTGTCAGTTCCAGAACCTGGTGAGTTGGGGGCCTTGGATCGGCATGGGCGGATACGAAGGGCGCACATATGGTCGTGCCTACGGGACCAAGTTGGACCGCATTGAAGACCTGCCTGGCGGCGCGCGGCGCTCCCTGGAGCAACAGACTCCCGAGATCTTTGATATCGGCAGCTGGACCACTTTCCGTGATGGTTATGCGGAATATAAGGCCAGGCATAATTCTGGCTGAGGCCGACATATGACGGTTTACCGTCGCGCGGAACATTCCGCTCTCGTCCGGCTGCGAGGGCATTGCTGAGCTTGAGAAGCTGGAGACGAGATTTGAGCACTGAGTGACTCAAATCTTAGGCCGCATATGACGCTGAAAGGCGCGGGTACTGGCCGAGCAACGCTGTCTGTTTG
>JABAOE010000698.1_pt1 | contig 11047 bp, 13 predicted proteins | sample 7062141 | NCBI WGS metagenome assembly JABAOE01 (sample SAMN14538627, study PRJNA623070) | marine sediment metagenome | biome: marine biome [ENVO:00000428]; feature: marine pelagic biome [ENVO:01000023]; material: deep marine sediment [ENVO:00002113] | place: India: Gulf of Khambhat ...
CGTTGATGTGGACATCGACGCATCCGATAATTTCCGCACACGTTTTGCAATCAACCAGGCATGTGTCAATACGAGGACGCCGCTGGTATCCGGCGCGGCTATTCGTTTCGAATCACAGTTGTCTGTCTTTGACCCCCGCGATCCGGAATCACCCTGCTACCGCTGTCTCTACCATGAGGAGGACATGGAAGACGAAACCTGTACTGCCAATGGCGTTCTATCGCCCTTACTCGGGATTATCGGAAGCATACAGGCTACGGAGGCGATGAAACTTATTATGGGGATCGGCCACTCACTTAAAGGAAATCTATTATTGTTCGATGTCCTCAATATGGACATCCGGCAGGCCAAGCTTGCAAAGGACCCAAAGTGCCCGGTGTGCAGTGGAGGATCTGATCACACATCCCAATAGTCACTGATTGTCCTCGCATTGAGGATGCTGTTTCAGGATAACTAAAACAGCAGTACCAGCCCCCAGACCATGATCACATTGACCAGCGACACAAAGACGGCGGCTGATCCGGCATCCTTGGCAAATCCGGACAATTTATTGTGGTCACCACCGAATCGATCAACCGTCGCCTCGATTCCGGAATTTAATAATTCCACTATCAGGACGATTAACAGAACCATGGTAAGCAGCGCCTTTTCCAAACCTGTTTCACCCAACCATAAACCCAGGGGAAAGAGGATGGCCGCAAGAAACAACTCCTGCCGGAACGCGGCCTCATTTTTAAATGTATATTTAATCCCTTTAAAAGAATAAACCGTGGCCTTGAAAATCCTCTCAAGTCCCTTCGGGCCCTGGGTAGACATTTTATTCCTCTTCTATTGTAAGAAAATTGAATCTTATCCTGCTCTGGCGTGAGATTACCAGGCGATGTCATCCATCTAACTAACCGGTTTTGGTCATAATAATTAGCTATTCTTCGTCGTCCAGTTCCTTCTGCATGGCCCGCCGCTTGAGCCAGCTCCACCACCCGCCCAAGGTCACTATCATGAGTAAGATCACAATAACATCTACTAAGATAACTCCGGCTCCACCCAGTATCCTGCCGCTGTGCAGGTCCAGGATAACCCTTTCCACTGGCAGGCCTTCTCCACGATAATGTTGAAGCAACTGTGCTAGCAGTTCCGGCGGCGGCTCAGCCAATTTTGACCAGTTGGCATTGACTCCCTGTTTCGAGTGCNNATCGATATTTGATGTAAATACGCCCGTCATCGTTTGCAGGGCTATGTTGTCCGGAGCAATATATGTGATTGCCTCGATACCCGGGGGGATACCCTGCAGACTGTCCAGCCGCTCAATCAGCACGCCCTCGCGGGTCAGGAGATAGATGCTGTTTTCAAACGCGATTACGATAAAGTCTCCCAGATTCACCGCACCCTTAAGTGCCTCTACGTTCTCTGGCAGGAGGCCCGTATTCAGATAAACTTTTGCATCCACCTGGATCACCCAAGAGCCGTCTAATTGAAATGCGCGAGGCGTTGATTGTGGGGAAATTCCGTACCAATCCAGGAGAATTTCACTGTCAGTAAACCTTTCCTGTAACTGCAAGTCTTCAGTATGCATTAACAGGATCCCCGTCAGGCACAGGACAACTATGAAAATGGTAATTATAAAGCCCAGAATCCTGTGAACACTATTGAGTGTCTGCAATTTCATTGGTTTACCGTACGGTGAAAATACAGTGCCAGGGCAGCCAGACGTCTAACAGCACGCACCGACAGTGTGGCACCTGAAATTCCATCTATTTCTTCGTCCAGCTCATCATCATCTGTCAGTCCGAGTCCGGTAAACTGATCGGTAAAAAAAGGGTATCTTACCTCCCAGCCACGGCTTTCCCGGAATATGAGGATCCTTACGGTTTCAATAGTATTGTCATTTACCACGATCCCCACGGTGATTGGCTGGGTCTTGCCTATCTCCTCCAGTACCCAGGCAGTTCGTTTTTCTTGCTGCCAGTAACTTACCCGTAAGGCACCCAGATCACGTCCCAGGTGTTTGCGTATCTCCGGCACCATATCTGCCTGAATCCACAATTTTCTAACTTCAGGGACTTCACCGTGAAAAACCTCATTTAAAAATTGATCAGGCTCCTGATATACGCCCCGTGCCTGAATTGCTGATACAACAAGCAGGCAAAGCAGAAATATTGGTGAATTCCTTACTAATCGATTCATAGTCACTTATGACATTACTGTACTGACGGGGGTTATCATCATGATCTCTATCAACTGCTTATAGTTATTATCTTAAAATTGATAGCCAAGGCCCAGATTGATACCATCCAGTATCCTGTCTACCTGACCATCCGCATCCTCCCATTGCGCATCAAACTTGATCACCACATTATCGTGCGGCCACCAGTTTAAGCCCGCAGAGAATTGCTCAAAATCCTCAAATCGATGAGCGCCGCTGACCCGGTTACGCTCATCCCAGGTACTATATCTAGCAAATACCCCAAGGTCACCCCAACGGCCCAGAGCCATGCGAAAGCGGTATGATGGCTCTATGTACCACCCGGACAGAGACGATGCATTGAAGACGGCCGGATCCAGATCCGTATCATCCCCCATGTCCCACCGGGCATAGAGTGCACGCAAGCCCAGTCCACTGCGATGCTGCCAGATTACATGAGTTTCCAGTAAGGTGGCCCCGATATCAATATCGTCAGCCGTACCGGTAATATCATCCTGGTACTGGCCCGCTAGAGACAACTCAAGTCCGGGGATCCCGGTATATCTGATTCGCCCTGTAGTTGCCAGGGCAAGATCATCCGCCTCAGCGACTTTACTGCGGCCACTTCGGGGTCGGAATGCTGAACTACCAGAGACAGGTACAGCCAAGCCATTATGCACCACGAGATCATAATTCCATCCAGGTGCCAGTTCTCCATTGAGCGCCAGACCTGCCTCCCACCACGTCGCCGGAATGATCTCGGTCTCAATTCGATTACGCTCCACACCATAAAAGGTATCCGGCTCATGAGTAGGATTGAGTATACCCAGTGGCAGAATGTCCAGGCCGGCCCGGACCCTGTGACGGTCATTAATATCCATCTCAACCCAGGCCTGTTCCAGCTCTACCTCCCCGGGTGCGCCGTCGCCGGCAAGGGAATGTTCCAGCTCTAGTTCAGAAAAGAAGCGTATGTTCTCACTGAACTCATGTCCGACAAACAGTACAAAGCGATGGTAATCCGTCCTGTCCAGTGAATCGTCGCCGTCTACGGTGACATCGTCCGAAAGATTGTTGTAATGCAGTTCTCCATAGCCTCCGAGGACAGTGTCCAGGGTACGGGCCTGACTGGACTGCACGGTTACCGATTCCACTGCGTCGGCGGTAATCTCGAGGGCAGTCATGTTCTGTTCGACCGAACGATCTGTCTCATCCAGCCTGGCCTTTAACTCGTCGATGGTTTGCTGCTGGGCCTGGATGATTTGCCACATCTCTTCCGGGCTGGGGACCTGTGCTGAAACCTGTGGGGGCAGTATGGCACTTCCAAATATTATCAAGGTGAGAACGCCGAATATGCACTGATACACGTTTACGCCAGACACTGTGTTTCTCCTTTTCTCGTTTATAACGATGTACTTTCAGTTTCTTAATCTAAATGATAATCATTTACATCTTAATAAGCTCTAATCCCCTTATCCGTTTTCTCGTGTTGAACCTTGAAAGGTTCTTCTAAGGTCCAGCCATGCTCTCAGACTGGCCGGTCGTGTGGATTGGATTGAGCCCTACAGAACAGGATAAAGACTAAATTTTTTTTCTTATGCGGCCTGGGAGGTCTTTGATTCGTCCAGACAGTCCTTAACCGTCTCAAGACAACAGCCACAGTTTTCCGTGACATGCAGGCGCTTCTTTAGATCGAGCACCGTCCTTGCACCTTCTGCAATTGCTTTCCTAATATCATTCTCTGTTACCGCTCTACATACACATACATACATGACGACATTATCCAGGCTGCTGTATCCTAAATGACAATCGTATTACAAATGAGAATTATTTACAATAACACTTAAACATCCATGATAAATTTATTTTTTCTATTGTTTTTCAGTAAGTTACGGTATTTAAATATTTGACTGGAGGTAATTTTCAATACCGATCTTCTCGATCAATTGCAACTGAGTCTCCAGAAAGTCGATATGTTCTTCTTCGCTCTCGAGGATACGTTCAAACAGTTCCCTGCTGACAAAATCCTTTACGCTTTCACAGTATTCAATGGCTTCTCGCAGATCCGGTGCTGCATTCCTTTCCAGTTCCAGGTCACATTCCAGCATCTCCTTTGCATTCTCACCAATAAGTAACTTTCCCAGTTCCTGAAGATTGGGCAGGCCCTCAAGAAACAGGATACGTTCAATGAGTTCATCTGCGTGTTTCATTTCATCCACTGATTCCTGGTATTCCTTTTCACCCAGTGCGGTCAAACCCCAATCCTTCAGCATCCTCGAATGTAGAAAATACTGATTGATTGCAGTTAATTCATTCTTTAAAACTTTGTTCAGGTACTCGATGGCTTTTTTATCACCTTTCATTACATTCTCCGTAACCGGGATTGATGATCGTCAAGGATATCCGATTGACAAACTTGATAAAAGTGTGAGTTGCGACAACGATGAGAATAATTATCGTTTATATAATACAATTTCAATCGAAATAAACGTAAAGTGCATCTTCCTTTCAAAAAGGAGATTAATTATGGATGTGTCGGGATTTATATTTCTAGGTGTGATTGCCGTTCTCGCGGTTTATGCAATCACTTTATATAACAACCTGGTATCCCTGAAACATAATGTTGACAAGGCCTGGTCAAATATTGATGTCCTTTTAAAGCAAAGACATGATGAATTACCGAAACTTGTTGAGACCTGTAAACAATACATGGAATATGAACAGGAAACCCTGGAAAATGTAATGAAAGCCAGGTCAGCTGTTTCAGCGGCCCGTGAGCAGGGAGATGTAGCCGCATTGGGTCCCGCCGAAACACAATTACGAATGGGTCTCGGAAATCTTTTTGCAGTCGCTGAAGACTATCCTGACCTAAAGGCAAATCAGAACTTTCAACATCTACAATCCCGTATCTCTGGTCTTGAGGATTCTATTGCAGACCGCCGTGAATTTTATAATGAAAGCGTAAATACAAATAATATCCGTATTGAACAATTTCCGGATGTCATAATTGCGCGTTTGTTTAACTTCCTTGCAAAGGACCTCCTCGAATTCAGTGAAGAAGAGACTAAAGACGTCAACATCAAGGCACTCTTCGAGTAGTAAATACCTTCAGACTCCATGACTGCTGTCGCTGACTGGGCCCGCTACAGTGTTCCGGATGACTTTTGGCCGGTTGCAATCATTCTGCTGTTATTCTGTATCGGTGGGTTTATTGGCGGGTTCTATTACTTCATGCGAATGCGTGTAATCGAAAATATCCCTACCTCTAAAATTCGATCCGCCGCACAGGGATTTCTGGAATTAAAAGGCGTGGGCAAATTAATGGAAGGACCTGAAATCATCGCGCCGTTAACTGGAAAAATATGCACCTGGTTCAGTTTCGAAATTCAGGAAAGACGTCGTTCAGGCCGAAAAAACCGCTGGGTGACTATTGAAAAAGGGATCAGTGAAGGACTTTTTTTAATCGAAGATGATACCGGCCAGTGTGTGATAGACCCGGAAGGGGCCGGTGTCGTTACTGAGCATTCAAACACCTGGTACGGCACATCCCCCAGGCCACGACAGGGCAGTGTCAGACAAGGTGGACTGCTTTCCTCCGGACGTTACCGTTATTCTGAGAGGCGCATGCATCCTGGTGATCCTTTATATGCCATTGGCCTTTACCAGACCACAGGTGGCGCAAGTACACAATTTAACCCGAACGCGGATGTACTTGCGCTATTGAAAGAATGGAAATCTGACAGCGATTCTCTATTAAAGAAATATGATACGAACTCGGATGGACAAATCGATATCATGGAGTGGGAATCTGTAAGAAAGGCTGCACTTGAAGAGGTTATGGCACAACATCATGAGATCAAAACTATACCTCCCGTAAATATAATGACTCAAACCCGGGACAGCCGCAGGCCCTATATCCTGTCCGCAGTGCCTGAGAAAGAGCTGGTAAGAAATTACAAGATATATTCCGTTGGTTTAATTAGTCTTTTCTTTATAACTGGTGTATTTTTCACCTGGATCATAAATATAAGATTTTATGGTNNATGGTGCATAATTTAATAATTGAATACGTTTAATGAAACATGAGTCAGATTAAAAAAATAAATCACTTTGAACTACCTGCATTCTCTCAACTTCAGGCAGAAAAAATTGAAGAAAACATCGACGCTATTCTGGGTGAAAATCGCGCTGAGTTGAAACGCCTGCTAAATGAAAGTGATCATTACACCTGGAGTAATCTCATCGTCCCCATTGAAGAGATGGACGACAAACTTAACAAATTCTGGTCGCCTGTCAGACATCTGCATGCTGTGGCTGATAATGATAAGTTACGTGAAGCATTTAATGCTTGCCTGGAAAAGATCACCGATTATTCCACGGACATGTTATTGAATCCTGATCTCTATCAGGCCTATCGACAGATATCAGAAAGAGATGAGTTTAAGGACCTGAATAAAGCACAACAAAAAGTGATTGAGAATGCACTACGTGATTTCACGTTGTCAGGCGTAGGACTTGAACAGGATAAAAAAGAAAAATACAAATCCATAGTTCAGCAAATATCCAGCCTTGAAACCAAGTTTGAAGAAAATGTTCTCGATGCTAGCCATGCCTGGACAAAACACATAACCGAAAAATCCGCACTTGCAGGTCTGCCTGATACCGTATTGGCCCTGGCAAATAAAAATGCACGGGACAGAGACCTGGAAGGGTGGCTGCTCACACTTGATTTTCCCTGCTACTACCCTGTAATGCAGTATGTTCAAGATCGATCCCTGCGAGAGGAGATGTATCACGCCTATGTTACCCGGGCCTCTGAGGAATCACCTTCGGGGGACAAGTGGGACAATAGTGATCTAATGAGTGAGATACTCGAGCTCAGGAAAGAAAAGGTATCTTTGCTTAATTTTCCAAGCTATGCCCACTATTCCCTTGAGAAGAAAATGGCTGAAAGCCCTGATGAAGTCCTGTCTTTTTTGGAGGACTTACTGAGTCATTCCATTGCAACTGCACGATCGGAATTCAAGGAAGTCCAGGACTATGCTGAACAGTATCACCAGACGGATGATCTTAAACCCTGGGACATTACCTACTTCTCAGAAAAACTCCGGCAACACAAATTCAATTTTTCACAGGAGGACCTGAAACCCTTCTTTCCTGTAACTCATGTCCTTGGCGGACTCTTTGAACTTGTAAACCGTCTCTATGGGATCACGATATCAAAGTGTGAAGGTTCTGATGTCTGGCACACGGATATTGATTTTTATGAAATCAGGGATCGAGAAGGGGAGATTCGGGGTGGCTTCTACCTTGACCTTTATGCCCGGCGCAGTAAACGCGGTGGTGCCTGGATGGATGAATGCGTCATCCGAAAAAATCTAGATGGGAAGCTACAGCGTCCCGTTGCTTATCTTTGCTGTAACTTCACGCCCCCTGTAGATGAGAAGGNNATTGACCCACGATGAAGTCACCACACTTTTCCATGAGTTTGGTCATGGCCTGCACCACATGTTGACCCAGGTGGACTACCCACCCATTTCAGGCATCAATGGGGTGGCCTGGGATGCAGTGGAGCTCCCCAGCCAGTTCATGGAAAACTGGTGCTGGGAACGAGAGTCACTGGACCTCTTTGCCAGACATTATCAGACCGGTGAGATGATCCCCGATACCTTATATACCAAAATTAAGGAGGCAAAGAATTTTCAGAGCGCCATGCAAATGGTCCGGCAGCTGGAATTTTCCCTGTTCGACTTCCACCTTCATTACGATCAGGAGGGCTATGGAAAGGAAGACATCCAGGAGATGTTAGATAATATTCGCAGGAAAACTGCGGTCATCCAACCCCCTGAATATAACCGTTTTCAGCACAGTTTTAGCCATATTTTCGCCGGTGGCTATGCCGCCGGCTATTACAGCTATAAATGGGCTGAGCTGCTTTCTGCGGACGCATTCTCAAAATTTGAAGAAAATGGTATATTTGATCACAGAACCGGAGAGCAATTTCTGCATACAATTCTGGAGCAAGGTGGTTCTCGTGAACCGATGGAGTTATTTATCGAATTCAGAGNNATTCTGGAGCAAGGTGGTTCTCGGGACCCCATGGATTTGTTTATCGAGTTCAGAGGCCGAAAACCGACTATAGATGCATTACTAAGACATTCAGGAATTGAGTATCAGTAACATAAAAATCCGGACCATGAATAGATTAAGAGGTAGCCTGGTATTTCTCTTGCTGGCTACTGTTAGCCTCCCTGTCGCTGCGCAAACCATGTATATCACCGATAAATTACAGATCGGTTTACATGCGGAAAAGACCTTACATAGTCCAATTGTGAGCGTCATCCCTTCAGGTACACGCCTTGAACTCATTAAACGGGAAGATGACCTGTCGTACGTCAGGGATCCAAGCGGGATAGGCGGGTGGATTGATAACAGCTACCTGTCAGAAAACACCCTTGCCAGCGAACAACTTCTGGCTGCCCAGGCGCGGATCGCCAATCTTGAGCAGAGCCTTGAAAACCTCGGTGACGATAGTGAAAAATCCGATATCCCCGCCATTTCTGAAGAGCAAATGTTACAACTGCAGGCTCTCCTGGAGGAGGAACAGACGAGGTCAGAATCCCTGCAGCAGCAGGTCACTGAGATGACGAACCAGTTGGCGGCCAGTAGTCAGGACTCCCTGTACAGTAAGATCGAGCAACTTTCCACAGAGAACACCCAGCTTCAGAGCCAGCTTGCACATCTACTTGAAAGACCGGCAACAGGACCGCTGCAAATGACTGCGGAATCCATCAGTGGTGATGAGTCAGGCACTGGTAGATATATATTGACCCTGTTTATCGCGGCTATTTTTGGGCTTGGCTTGGGTATTTATATCATGGACCTGACCAACAGAAGACGGCATGGCGGGTTCAGGGTAAGAGTCTGAAGCAGCGATAATTCCCACCTTTAATGTTTAAAATTGCCACCTGGAATGTTAATTCTCTGCGGGTCAGGCTGCCTCATGTCCTCGAATGGATAGACAAAAACGATCCAGACGTCCTCGCCCTGCAGGAAACCAAAATGGTGGATGAAGATTTTCCCGCGGCTGAATTTGATGCGATAGGCTACCACGCTGCCTACTCTGGCCAAAAGACCTATAACGGGGTGGCCACCTTGAGCAAATCAAAGCAGGAAATAATTACCACCTTGATCCCGGGATATGATGACCCACAGAAGCGGGTCCTTGGCACGACTGCAGAAGAACTATGCATATTGAATCTTTATGTACCTANNGGTTCAGAAAAGTATGCGTATAAACTTGAGTGGCTAGACCGGCTTCAGCAATATACCGTGGAACTATTGCAGAATTATCGCCATTGCATACTTCTGGGTGATTTCAATATTGCCCCGACGGATGACGACGTCCATGACCCGGAGGAGTGGCGCGGCAAGGTATTATGCAGTGATGCGGAACGACAGGCCTTGTCGTTATTGACAAGCAGTGGACTGGTTGACTGCTTCCGGCTTTTCCCCAGGGAGGAAAAGATATATTCCTGGTGGGATTATCGGGCCGCCGCCTTCAGGCGAAACCGTGGCCTGCGTATCGACCACATCCTTGCCAGCCAGGATCTGTCTCAACGCTGCAAAGGCTGTGATGTCGATAAGGGGCCGCGAAAATTGGAAAGACCATCTGACCACGCCCCTGTATTTGCGGAATTTCAGCTTTAATTCGTCGTATATAAGCCCATTGCAACGCCAACNNCTCAGCGCCCCTGTTTAATGGTAAATTTAATTCATTACGGGACCATCAAACCATGAAAGCGGACATACACCCGAAATACAAAGATATTAAGGTGACCTGCAGTTGCGGGAACATCTTTGAGACACGATCCACCTATGATGCCGACGACTTACACATCGAGGTGTGCTCCCAGTGTCACCCATTTTATACCGGTAAGCAGAAGATCCTCGATTCCGCCGGTCGAGTAGATAAATTCAGACGCAAGTACGGGATTCAGTCATAAGCGTATTATTTACATCCCTGCTGACCCAAAAAAAACGCCATATTGTGGCGTTTTTTTGTTTCTGCGGAGTGTTGTTTTATCCGCCTTCACAACAATCCAGGGCCGCCAACCATTGTGATGCCGGTACCGTTAACGAATATGTAAAGCTGATAAATGTTATAGACGGGGATACCGTGGTCACTGAAGGAGACAGGACCATACGACTGGTGGGGATAGATACACCTGAAATTGATTACGATACAGGCCAGTCTGAACACATGGCCCTTGAGGCAAAACAGTTTTTGATCGATTTACTCAGGAACATTAATCATATTGGAATGGTTTATGACGAGGAAACACGGGACCAATATGGACGAACACTTGCGCATTTATTTCTACCCGATGGCAGAAATATACAAGAGGAGATCTTGAAGACCGGACTGGCCGTTCCCTTCAGCGCTCCTCCAAACCTCAGGTTCAGTGCCTGCTACTATGAGGCCGTGGCAATGGCCCAGGATGAATCCCTTGGCTTATGGGCACTTGCGGAATTTCAGCCCATTGCTGCCGCCGGGTTTAGGGAAGTTCGTGCTGCCTACCGGCGCATCACCGGGCAAGTAGAGAGACTATATGATAGTAAACAATCACTAACATTGGTACTCGACAATCGTGTGTATGTCACTGTAGGCCGTGAAACGTTAAAATTTTTAAATAAAACGGATATAAATCGACTTTTACATAATCAAATACAAGTACACGGATTTGTATATATGCGTGGTCGAAATTATGGCGTAGATATACATCATCCATCTCAAATCAGGCTAAAATAAATGTATTTAAGGAACCTCTGATTAAGTTCAGAGGTTCCTGCCGCACAGGGATGTGC
>JABAOE010028310.1_pt1 | contig 11035 bp, 7 predicted proteins | sample 7062141 | NCBI WGS metagenome assembly JABAOE01 (sample SAMN14538627, study PRJNA623070) | marine sediment metagenome | biome: marine biome [ENVO:00000428]; feature: marine pelagic biome [ENVO:01000023]; material: deep marine sediment [ENVO:00002113] | place: India: Gulf of Khambhat ...
CGACGCTGCATAACAGCGACAATCGATATCGTCAATTCCGGCAAGCTCGTTCCCAACCCGATGACGACAATCGCGATGATCGCTTCGCTGACGTCGAGCAACCGTGCCACGTTGCTTGCGCTGGATACGGTCAGTTCTGCGGAAAAGATGACGACGCCGAGCCCGATCGCCACAAAAAACCACGACGCTGCCAACGGCAGAATCGAGGCCCCGTCATGCTTCTCTTCCCAGCTATCCTTGTCGGAAAGCAGAAAGCCCAGGTAAGCGAAGTAGGCGATGACGAGAATGATGCCATCGAGACGCGACACCTTGCCGTCGGCCGCGGTAATGGCGAGCAAAACGAGCGAGCCGAGCAGCATCGCTCCATGTGTCTTGATGATTCTTCTCGGCAGAGTCAGGTACCCGAACAGCCCGGCCAGGCCAAGCACGAAACCGATCTGCCCCAGTGCGCTGCCGATAGCGCTGCCTGTGACGACCGCAGACGCCTCGCCGCCGCGCAGGTTTATCAGGGCACCGTCGATCGCAACGGCCAGTTCCGGCAGATCGCTGCCGATCGAAAGGATTGCGACGCCGACGACGAACTCCGATATCCCGNNAACGGCACCCCGAATGGTCAGGTCTGTCCCTAACCACAGTCCCGCGAGCCCGGCGATCAGCGTGAGGAAATCCATCGGATTGTCCCGTAGAGGAGAAACATTGGAAAAATATTGAACCGAACGCCGCCCTGGCCAGGCGGCTGTTGCATCCCTTCCTTATCTCCGGTGTTCAAAGATATCCAATGGCAGGATCGCCGTTACGCCAACGTTCGGCACATCCACCAGCTGGCCGATGCGCATGTCCACCGCAACGCTCGCAATCATGTATGCCTGGGTACGATCGTATCCGTATTCATCGACGATGTAATCGATCATCGCGATCAGGGCGTTTTGCGCGGCCAGATTGACATCTTTGGAAAGATTGCTCAGCTCGGCAACCTTCGCCGAGGCGAGGTATGCGATGTCCGCCGGCACGTCGCCCGCATCCTTCAGCGGAAATCCGGTCGTCGCGTAAAAGCGCTCCGAGGGTATGGCGAGCAGAGAAGACGGGCCGGAATAGTGTGGCCCGCGAGACAGGTTCTGGCCATCCTTGATGACGCTGGTGGTGACGGTGATGTCGGCGTCCATTTCGATGGCCGTGCCGGACACTTCGCCGTCACCCTGGGCGTAATGAAAATCGCCGATCGCCAGCCCGCAGCCGTCGATGTGGCACGGCAGGTAAATCGTGACACCCTTCTTCAGGTAGCGAATATCCATGTTGCCGCCGAACTCGCGCGGCGGAATCGTCCGCAGGCATTCTGTCGGCCGGGTTCCCTCGGCACCGCAGAGGGACGACGGTTCAGCCTGGTCCGTGTCAGGGCTGAACACCGCGCCGCCGGCGTCCGCCAGCGCCTGTTCGCGACGCAGGACTTCCTGCAACTGTTCGGGACCAGGCATCGTGGTCACGACGCCCGGAAAACTCGCGTTGGGGATTCTGACGCCGGGAAGATCGTCGCTGACGGCATATTTGTCGTTCAGTCTCCATACAATGAAGCGATCCTCGATGTCCGCTGCCGATCCGGCGAAACCGAATGGCGAGGCGCTGGTCCAGCCCACCGGGCCCGGATCGATTTGCTCGATCGTCACCGCGAGCAGGTCGCCTGCCTCTGCCCCCTCGATGTAGACCGGCCCTGTGAGCGGGTGCACGACGCCGAAGCTGAGCCGTGGGCTGCTATCGCCACTCTGGAAGATATCCGGATCGAGATGCAGGTCGCCTGCATCGCGCCCGATCATCGTGATCCGCTCGCCAGCTCTCGCGCGCGCGACCATCGGTATATCCGAGTGCAGGCGATTGATGCAGGCCGGGTCCTCGCCGCAGGTCCCGCCGGTTACGCCTACCGTAACGTCGGCCGCCGCTGGCCGCACGGACAGGCTGAAAGCCAGCCACAGGAAAATCCGTAACAAAGGCGCCCTCAAATTCGCGTTCATTCTTATCACTCTTTATAGTCGCGATAATCTGATCAATAGCGCTAACATTGCGTGCCCGGGAAAACAAAAGCAAGCCTATGGACAAGAACAAGACCGAAGCCTTCGTCAACCAGGTGTGGGATGACTCGATCATTCCCGAACTGTGTGAGTACATCAAAATTCCGAACAAATCGCCGATGTTCGATCCCGACTGGGAGCAGCACGGCTACATGGAGCAGGCCGTCCGGCAATTCGAGCGCTGGTCCAGGGAACAGCCGATCAAGGGCATGCAGGTCGAGGTAGTCAAGCTCGATGGCCGCACGCCGGTGCTGTTTATCGATATACCGGGAGATGGAATCCCCGGGGATACGGAAGACGTGGTGCTGCTTTACGGCCACTACGACAAGCAACCCGAGTTCAGCGGCTGGGACGATGACCTCGGTCCCTGGGAACCGGTTATCAAGGACGGCAAGCTTTATGGTCGCGGCGGCGCGGACGACGGCTATGCCGTGTTCGGATCGCTAACGGCGATTCGGGCACTTCAGGAACAGGGTATTCCCCACGCACGTTGCGTCGTGCTGATCGAAGGTTGCGAAGAGAGCGGCAGTTTCGACCTGCCCTTCTACATGGAACATCTCGGCAACCGGCTGGGTTCACCGAGCCTCGTGGTATGCCTGGACGCGGAATGCGGCAACTACGACCAGTTCTGGTGCACCACATCGTTGCGCGGCAACCTGACCGGCACGCTGCGCGTCGCCGTGCTGACCGAAGGCGTGCACTCCGGCAGTGCCGGCGGCATCGTGCCGTCGAGTTTCCGCATCCTGCGGCAACTGATCAGCCGCATCGAGGACGAGAATACCGGGAAAGTCCTGCTCGACGATCTCCATGTCGAGATCCCGGATGAACGCCTCGCACAGGCAAAACTCGCGGCCGACGTGCTCGGCGATTCCGTGTATCAGAAGTTTCCCTGGGTCGACAAGGACGCTACGCCTTCGGAATCGGTTTACGAACTAATCCTCAACGGCAACTGGCGACCAGCAGTGACGGTCACGGGTGCGGACGGAATGCCTGCACTTGTCAACGCGGGCAATACCCTGTTGCCGGAGACATCGCTCAAACTATCGTTCCGCCTGCCGCCGACCGGCAATGCGGACGATGCAGCGCGCACGGTCAAAGACACGCTGGAAGCAGATGCCCCTCCATTCGCGGAAGTTTCTTTCGAGGTCGAGTCGGCCATGCCCGGTTGGAACGCGCCACCCGTTGCCGACTGGCTCGAGGCATCGATGGATAAGGCATCGCAGGAGTATTTCGGCAAACCGTCCGTGTATATGGGCACCGGCGGCACGATCCCGTTCATGGGCATGCTAGGTGAGCAGTTTCCGGAAGCGCAGTTCTTGATCACGGGGCTGCTCGGACCGAACTCGAATGCGCACGGACCGAATGAATTCCTGCACATCGAGAAAGGCAAGAAGCTGACCTGCTGCGTCGCGCAGGTACTCGAGGATCACCTGAACAGGTAATTCGGCATGGGCGCGATGGATCGGCGCACGGCAATCGCAGGCTGCCTGCTTATTTTTATCCTGCTTGCGGCATGCGCCGATCGCAGGCCCACCGAGTATCGCCTGTCGGGTCCGACGATGGGCACGACGTTCAACATCACGGTCGTCACCGAATCGGGCTTCGACCAGGAGAAACTCAAGGATGAGATTCACGCCGCTCTCGAGGATGTCAATCGGCACATGTCGACTTACCGGCAGGATGCCGAGCTCGCAACATTCAATCGAGCGCCATCGACCGATTGGATTCCTGTGTCACGTCGACTGTGTGGCGCAATCGAGGGCGCGCTTCAACTCGGTGCATTGAGTGATGGTGCATTCGATATTACCGTGGGACCGCTCGTCGACCTGTGGGGTTTCGGTCCGCAGGAATCGATATCCACACCACCAACGGACGAAGCCATCGACGAGGCCCGGAGCCGAACCGGGCGTGACAAGCTCGAAACAGACTGTGAACGGCCCGCAATTCGCAAGCACCATGCCGGCCTTCGCGCCGACCTGTCGGGTTACGCGAAAGGGCTGGCAGCCGATGAAATCGCCGCATTGCTCGACGCAAACGAACTGTCCGACTACCTGGTCGAAATCGGCGGCGACCTGCGTAGCCGCGGCCGCAACGCCAGCGGCAATAAATGGCGCATCGCGATCGAGACCCCGGAGCCTGGCGGAAGGAACGTAAAGAGGATTATTCATATTAGCGGCCCCGGCGTCGCGACCTCGGGCGATTACCGGAATTTCTTCGAACACGATGGGCGCCGTTACTCGCACACAATTGATCCTCGAACCGGGCGACCGGTGACACACGATCTCGCCTCTGTGACCGTGCTCGCTGACAGCGCAGCCTTCGCCGACGCGATGGCAACCGCCCTGCTCGTTCTCGGGCCTCATGCCGGACCAGAGCTTGCCGATAGCAAAGGCATCGCCGCATATTTCATTACCCGAAACGGCAGCGATTTCACCGAACGGACGAGCGGTCGATTCCTGCAATTGACGGGGCATTGAGACCGGCCCGCGGGCCGCGAACATGCTATGCGAGGAGCTTCGCTGAGGAACACAGCGCCATTTTCCAAGTCGTATGATTTGAGTGCCCGTTCGGGGGACAGGCCAATGACATCCAAAACGACTGCATTGCTTTTGACAGCTGTACTGCTGGCGGGCAGTTACGCGATTCCTGCGTTGGCCCACCACTCGGTACTGCACTACGACGGCAAACGGACGGTGACCATTACCGGCATCGTCACGAAAGCCCGCTTCGGCTACCCGCACAGCATCTATCGCATCGAGGTGACGGCAGCTGACGGATCGAAAGAAGAGTGGGTCCTGTCCACGGAAGATCCGCGCGACGCCAGGCGTCTTGGTTTCGACGAAGAAATCAAGAACCTCAAACCGGGTGATGAGATTACCGTGGTCGGCTGGCCGCACCAGTACATCGAACGCGAGCTACGCGGACACCAGTTGCATTATCCTGACGGCCGCGTCGTCATGATGCGCACCGGCAATTACATCTGGCCCAGGGACATTTTGCGGCTCGACAAGTTCGTCATGAACCCGCAAAACATCCCGAAATACCTGGACGACGTCGATTCGAGCCTGCCATTTCCACAACAACTCGCGCTCTGGATCGCAGAAGACGATCACGTTGCAAGGGCCGCCTACGAAGTCAGCCAGGACCGTCCGCGGCTGATCGGATTGAACGAAAATGGCACAACCGGCTTTCCCGGCGTCGACGACTTGTTGTCATGCCACACGACACGAGACGGATTCGCATTCATTATTAATCTGGATCAGCTCGACGACGACATGAACTCGACCATCGTGCAGAACGCAGAGAGTGGAAAGTACATCTCGGAATATAACCGGGTCCTGTCTCGCTGGTGGGAACAGGAACGCTCGAGCTGTCACTAGGCCGCGTAAAGGCTATGGAAAATTCTTTGGGCGAGTGCTATCGATGGATGTATTTCCACGGGCTCGTTTCCGTACCCCGTTCGATGAAGACCTCAATGATCGTCGGCTTGTCTTCGTTGATGGCTTTCTCGAGTACCGGTTTCAGTTCCGGTGGTGATTCCACGCGATAAGCGACGACGCCGAACGCTTCGCCCAGCTTGACAAAATCAGGATTGTCCAGATCTGCACCAATGATGTGATTGTCGTACCGTTCCTGCTGGTCGCGGCGCACGTTGTAGAAAGAATTGTTGTTGAACACGATCGTGATCAGGCCGATGTCCTGTTGCGCAGCGCTCGCGAGTTCCGGCATGCCGAACATGAAACCGCCGTCACCGATGATCGAGACGACAGCCTTGTCAGGAACTGCCACTTTGACGCCAATGGCGGTCGGGAAGCCGAAGCCGAGCGTGCCCTGGTAGCCAGTCGTGACATAGGTTCGGGGCTCATAAATGGGAAAACCGAAATTGGATGTGAAGCCGACCTGGCACAGTTCTTCCACCAGGTAACCGTCGCGCGGCAATACTTCGCGAATCACGTCGAGGTAGGCAAGTTGCGGCTGGATTTCCTCGATGTCCTTGCGCGTTTGCGCCTTCGTCTCCGCTATCCGCTCGAGGTCGCCGGGTTTGAAACCTTTCTTGCCCGCCCTGTCGATCAGTGCGCGCGTTCCTTCCGCCGCATCGGCGATGACGGCGACGTCCGGTTTGAATCGCTCCATCTCTTTCGCATCGATATCGATGCGAATCAGTTTCGCGCCGCCTTCGGGCGGGCGATCGATGTAATGTGCCATCGATTCCCAGCGCATGTACTGCATCTCGAGCCTTGATCCGATGCCGATCAGCAGGTCGGTGTCCTCCCACAGCTTGTACGCCGCCGCCGCGGAGACGCCCCATGGCGTATCTTCGCCGACGACGCCGCGACCACTGCGGAACGCAGTAACGCATGCACCCAGCATATCCGCGAGTTCACGCACTTCCTGGCTCGCATGTTGCGCACCACCCCCGCACATGATCATGACGTTCTTCGCGTTCGCAATCAGTTCGGCCGCTGCGTCGATCTGGTCGTCGTCGACGGCCGGCCGCTCGATCATGGCATTGCCCGGACCGATCTCTACGTCCCAGGACTTGCCCATCGTATCCCAGCACATCTCGATCGATGCGGGGCCGGGACGGCCGCTCAACATTTGATAAAACGCATCATTCATCTGTGCCGACGTGGTCGCCGGGTGGTCTATGCGGTCGGCATGTTTGACGATCGTCGACAAAGTCGCGAGCTGGTCCGGCAACTCGTGCAGATGGCCGCGGCCGACGCCGAGGAACTCGGACATCACCTGGCCGGTCAGGCATAACACCGGCTTATTGCATCCCTCGGCCGTGCACAGTGCCGCCGACGCATTCAGGATGCCGGGTCCAGGAACGACGGCGAACGCACCGGGCTTTCCGGTCGCGGCAGAATATCCGTATGCCATGTAGGCTGCGCCCTGCTCGTGGCGGCTGATGACTGCGTTGACTTCCGGCAGACGATAGATTGCATCGAATAGCGGATAGATCTGTGCGCCTGGCAGCCCGAATATGGTTTTGATGCCGTTGGCTACAGCAGCGCGTACCATCGCCTCGCCGCCAGTCATGTTCTTTGTCTCAGGCATGCGAAAAACTAATTCAAAGTCGTCCAGAGAAACGCGATCGCAAATGCAGCCAAAACAACTACGCTGATCCAGTTCCAGTTTATCAGTACGGCACTCGGCCGATGTTCCGCCGCGACGTCACTTGATGTGACCGCGCGATAGTTGTAGTAGGCAATCGCCGGCCCGGCGACGAATCCCATGCTCGTCGCGAAGTAGATGAACGTCGTAAAGTTGCTCATCAGGAACAGCAACATGATCGACACACCAACTACCTGCACGGCAAGAAAAGTCTTGAAACGGCTCGGCGCATCAGCCGGCCTGCCCTGCAGGATACCGACGAGGCGATCCGTCACGCGCGGCAGCGCATCCATCAAGGCGACCTGCGTGGACCAGATCACCGCGATGCCGGCCGCGGCGATGACCGGGTATGACCACGTGCCGATGACAGTCGTAAAAATCCCGAAGAGTTCAGTGGCGAAACCGGCGGCCGTGGCCGGAACCTGGCGGCCGCTCTCGAATAACACCGCGGTACCCATGGCGACGAAACACAGCGCAAGCACGAGGGTCAGGCCATACCCATTGCGAAAGTCCGACAGTGCCCGCTTGTAATCGAAACCCTCTCCATCGATCTTTTTCCGCTCACACACCCATTTCGAATACAGGATCGCGCCGTTGGTCGGCATCGGCATCCAGCCGGCCATTGCAATGACAAAGATTGCGAGCGAACGATCGGGCGTCAGTGTGGCGAGCAATCCACGGTTGCTGCTGCCAAGGAGAGGCAGTGAAAACAATGTCGCGGTGACCGCCAGTACGGAGAACGCAAGCACGAGAATTTTAACGAGCCTTTCCGCTCTCGCATATTGACCATTTAGCAATACAACGGCCGAAATGACCATCAGCCCGACTGCAACCTGGGGACCGGAAAGGGGAATCTTGAATACGCTGATGATCAGGCCAGCCGTGACCAGGGACACCGCCCCCGTCGCGATAAACATGTCGACAAAGAAGCCGACGGCGAGCCACACCATCGCTATCCTGCTGATTTTCGAGTAGGCGGTGACCAGGCTTTGTTCCGTCGCGTTCGCATAATCGACGGCAAAGCGAAACGCCGGGTACTTGAGGACGACAATCAATACAATGAGCCAGGCCAGCGAGAAACCGTAATCGGCACCTGCCTGCGTCGAATAGACGAGATGCGACACGCCGACGGCGGTCGCAGCCATCATCATCGCTGGCCCGAAACGGCTCAGGAAGCCGCTCACATCCGCGGCCCTGGGATCAAGACAGTGAACAAATCCGCTTACTCTTTCTAATTCTTGTCGTCCTGATACTATCGGACCCCACTGCATAAGAACAAGCCTGACCGCAAGGTGGCTCCTTCATGACTGACAAGACGCGAATTGCCGTCGCGATATTACTGCTGCTATTTGCGATAGCGACCTGGGCAGACGAACGTCCCAACATCGTTTTAATCGTGGCCGACGACATCGGTTTTTCTGATATCGGTGCGTTCGGCAGTGAAATCCGCACACCCAACCTCGATGCGCTGGCAATCGAAGGCATCAGGCTCACGAATTTCCACGCGGCGCCGACCTGCGGTCCGTCACGATCCATGCTGCTGACCGGCGTCGATCACCATCTTGCCGGCGCCGGCATCAATCGGGCCGGTCTGTTTCGATTGCCGGAACTCCAGGGACGCCCGGGCTACGAGGGTTACCTGAACGAGAGTGTGGTGACCTTTGTGCAGTTAATGAACGATGCGGGCTACCGCACCTATGCGACCGGCAAGTGGGATCCGGGCAGGCGGCCCGGGCATCTTCCGGGCGATCACGGCTTCGACAAATCGTTCGTGCTCGGGGGTGGCGGCGCCAGTCATTTCGCGGACATGAGTGGCACTACACGTCCCGAAGGGCCGGCGCGATACTACGAGGACGGCGAAAAAGTCGACAAGCTTCCGGAGGACTTCTATTCATCCGAGTTCTATACCGACCGGATCATCGACTACATAAACAGCAATGACGACGAACAACCATTCCTGGCTTACCTGTCGTATACGGCCGCCCACTGGCCGCTACAGGTTCCTGATGACTGGCGCGACCGATATGCAGATGACTACGGGGAAGGCTGGCATGCCGTTCGCAGTGCGCGCTTCAACCGGCAAAAAGACCTCGGTGTTATTCCTGCGCACGCAGAATTATCGTCAGGTCATCCAGCCGTGCAGGACTGGGACGAACTATTGCCTGCACAGCGAGAGGTCGAACTGAAACGCATGCAAATCTACGCTGCGATGATCGAAAACATGGACTATCACATCGGGCGGCTGGTCAAGACTCTGAACGAGAGACAAACCGATCGTGACACCATGATCGTATTCATATCGGACAATGGCGCCGAGGGAAACGCGATCGATGGAATCATGGACAATGCCTACTGGATTCCATCGAATTTCGATAACCGGCTGGAAAATCTTGGAAGGCCCGGGTCTTATATTTGGCTGGGGGTCGGATGGGGCGACGCGAGTTCCAGCCCGTTCACACTTTTCAAGTCTTATACGACCGCTGGCGGCCTGCGCACGCCGGCTATCGTTTACAGTCTCCAGGGTAGGTTCGATGCCGGAATCCGGGATGCCATAGTGACGATCCGCGATATTGGGCCGACGCTGCTCGAGCTTGCCGATGTGCAGCAGCACGACGGTAGCTACAAAGGAAGGAAGGTGCATCGAATGTCAGGAAGATCGCTGGTCGATTACCTCGACGGTCAGAACGGCACGGTTCATGGAAACGCGCCGCTCGGCTGGGAACTCTACGCAAGCCGTGCTCTGATCAAGGGTGAATGGAAGGCGGTGCGCATTTTTCCGCCTGCCGGTTCCGGCGCATGGCAACTCTTCAACCTGAATACTGATCCAACAGAAAATTTCGATCTCGCCGCCGATTATCCTGACGTGATGGCTGAACTGATCGCAGACTGGGATGACTACGCAGAAACGAATGGTGTAGCAGTTTTCGAAAGGGATATCGGCTACGGTCGTTATTGAGGCACGCATTCGGCCGGTAACGAATGTTTCGCCTCCTCGTTCTCGTCCATCGATACCTCGGCATTGCGGTCGGCTTTATCATCGCCCTGTGGTGCCTGTCCGGGTTCGTCATGATGTACGTACAGTATCCGGATCTCGATAAACAGGAGTATCTCTCGGGACTACCTGCGATCGACACGTCAAATTGCTGCGTCGTCGATAGCGATGTACTCAATCAACTCGACGGAGTCGACGCAGTCACCGTGGAAATGCTCGCCGGCCAGCCGGTGCTTCGTGCACGCTTCGGCCACGATATGAGCCTTCTCGTCGATCTTGTGAGCGGCTGGTGGTACCAGAGCATCGACCAGGAAACGGCGCTGCAACAGGCAGACGCATTCATGGCGGCTTCGGGCATCGACGGCGAAGCCCGATTCCTGGCCCGCATTACGCGCGACCAATGGACGGTAGCCGGCTATTTCGACTTGCATCGGCCGTTGTTTCTCCTGACCGCCGACGACGAGTCGCAAACGCACATCTATGTGTCGGGCGTCAACGGCCGCGTCGTGCAGACGACAACATCGGGAGAGCGTCTCTGGAACTGGTTCGGCGCTGTCATCCACTGGATATATCCGACGACCTTACGGCAAAACATTGCGCTCTGGAGCCAGATCGTCATCTGGTTGTCGATCATCAGCCTGTTCCTGGTACTGGTCGGCATCTATCTCGGCGTCAAACAGTTTCGCTTTCGTGAGAACGGGTCGAGGTCGCCATACCGCGGCCTCAATCTGTGGCATCACTACTCCGGGCTGATCTTTGGTCTCGTGACCGTGACGTGGCTTTTCAGCGGGCTTTTGTCGATGAATCCCTGGGGCGCATTCGAAGGCGACAGCGGAAACGAGGAACGCAGCCGCCTCGCGGGACG
>JABAOE010001260.1_pt6 | contig 11032 bp, 9 predicted proteins | sample 7062141 | NCBI WGS metagenome assembly JABAOE01 (sample SAMN14538627, study PRJNA623070) | marine sediment metagenome | biome: marine biome [ENVO:00000428]; feature: marine pelagic biome [ENVO:01000023]; material: deep marine sediment [ENVO:00002113] | place: India: Gulf of Khambhat ...
CGAATTGCAATAAGTGTCGAAAGGTTTTTAGGCAAATAGCGATGTAGCAGGGCAACAGCCATGAGATCGATGACTCATTCCTCACAAGCAGTTGAATTTCAACTCAATAGCCGCACTGTTTGCGCGGAAGCTGGCGAAACAATATTGCAGGCTGCAATACGCAATGGGGTGGACATACCGCACCTATGCTACAAGCCAGGATACCGAACCGACGGTAACTGTCGTGCTTGCGTGGTGGAGATTGACGGTGAACGCTTGTTGGCACCGGCTTGTTGTCGATATCCGTCAGAGGGAATGGAGGTCAAAAGCAACAGCGAGCGCGCCGAGCATTCGCAGAGACTAGTGCTCGAATTGCTGCTTGCCGATATGCCGGATGATCGCTACACGCTCGACTCTGAACTAGACCGTTGGGCTGCTTTTCTAAATGTCGGCATGCCGCGGTTCGTTAGGCGCGAACCCATTCCACCGGATCTTTCTCATCCTGCAATGGCGGTTAACCTCGACGCCTGCATACAGTGCACGCGCTGTGTTCGGGCTTGTCGCGAAGAACAAATGAACGACGTCATTGGCTACGCTTTCCGCAGCGATCGATCAAAAATTGTATTTGATTTTGACGATGCAATGAGCGAGTCGACTTGCGTCGCCTGCGGCGAGTGCGTGCAAGCCTGTCCCACTGGCGCGCTGATGCCGGCACGCAATGTCGCGCTTGAAGCGATTGACCGCAGAGTTGACTCGGTATGTCCCTACTGTGGCGTCGGCTGCCAGGTCACCTACAACGTGAAGGATAACCGAATCATGTGGGTCGAAGGGCGCGACGGGCCCGCTAACCACGGCCGTTTGTGTGTCAAAGGACGCTTTGGATTTGACTATGTGTACCACAAACATAGGCTGACGACACCGCTGATTCGCAAGCCGGGCGTCATCAAGAACACTGACTGTGTGCTCGACCCTGAAAAATTCCATCAGGTATTTCGCAAGGCGAGCTGGGAAGAGGCACTCAATCTCGCCGCGAACAAGCTGCGTGAGATTCGCGATAGCAGCGGTGGAAGGGCCTTGGCGGGATTCGGTTCTGCCAAATGCAGCAATGAGGAAGCCTATCTATTTCAAAAGCTGGTGCGCACAGGCTTTGGATCCAATAACGTCGACCACTGCACGCGGCTTTGTCATGCTTCCTCAGTAGCGGCATTGCTGGAAGGCATTGGTTCTGGTGCGGTGTCAAATCAGGTCGGCGATGTTCTGAATGCCGAGGTTATACTGGTGATTGGTTCAAATGCCACCAACAACCACCCTGTGGCAGCGACCTGGATGAAAAACGCAGCAGCATCTGGTACCAAGCTGATCGTGTGTGATCCTCACCGCTCAGGTTTGGCCCGCCATGCGTCTTACTATCTTCAATTCCACCCGGATACGGACGTTGCGCTACTTAACGCAATGCTTCATGTCATTGTCGAAGAGGGATTGGTCGACGACAAATTCATCGAGGAGCGCACCACCAATTTTGAAGCCTTACGGGACAACGTCGAAGGCTACAGCCCCGAATCAGTTGCCCCGCTATGCGGTATTCCTGCTGACACGATCCGAGAAGTGGCGCGCTTGTATGCAACGTCCAGGGCATCCATGATTTTCTGGGGGATGGGCATTTCACAACACGTTCATGGTACTGACAACGCCCGCTGCCTGATTGCATTGGCCTTGGCAACTGGCCAGATCGGGCGCCCCGGCACCGGCTTGCACCCACTGCGTGGCCAGAACAATGTACAGGGCGCCTCTGACGCAGGGCTGATTCCGATGGTATTCCCCGATTACCAGCGCGTAGACGATGCCCGTGCGCGTTCAAAGTTCGAACGGCTATGGGACACTGAACTCGATGCCAAACCGGGACTGACGGTGGTGGAAATCATTGATTCAGCCTATAAAGGGGAGATCAAGGGGATGTACATCATGGGTGAGAATCCTGCGATGTCCGATCCAGACCTGAATCATGCGCGTGCTGGCCTGGCTAACCTGGACTGGTTGGTCGTGCAGGATATCTTTCTGACCGAAACCGCCTCGCTCGCTGACATCATTTTGCCAGCTTCCGCTTGGCCCGAAAAAACGGGAACTGTGACCAACACGGATCGTATGGTCCAGATCGGCCATCAAGCGCTGCAGCCGCCGGGCGAAGCGCGGCTCGATCTTGAACTGATACAGGAAATGGCACACCGCCTTGGGCTGCAGTGGGACTATGCCGGACCGGAGGCAGTCTTCGAAGAGATGCGCAAAGCGATGCCGTCCATCGTGGGGATCACCTGGAAGAGGCTAGAGCGGCAGCAATCGGTCACTTATCCGTGCGAGAGGGAGGATGATCCCGGCACGGCTGTAGTATTTACTGAGCGCTTCCCGACGACCAGCGGGCGCGCTCGGTTTGTTCCCGCAGATATTTTGCCGGCAGCAGAGCGGCCGGATCGTGATTACCCTATGGTGTTGATCACCGGTAGACAACTGGAACATTGGCATACCGGTGCAATAACACGGCGTTCTGGGGTGCTTGATGCAATCGAACCTGAGCCAACTGCTTTGATGCATCCGCTTGACCTTGATTCGCTTAACGTTCGGCCTGGTGAACTTGTTACCGTAAGCTCGCGACGCGGAACAATTTCGCTCTATGCTCGAGTTGATGATGGTACCCCGCCGGGAACGGTTGTAATACCGTTTGCCTACCATGAAGCGGCAGTGAATAGGCTTACAAATCCGGTTTTGGACCCGTTCGGAAAGATTCCGGAGTTCAAATACTGCGCTGTCAGAGTCAGTAAGGGAGGTAAAGCACCCCGTCGCAGCAGCTATGGCGGCGGCAAGACCGCCAAAGACATGCTCAGTAGTGCCTGATTCGAACCGCGGCTGAGAACATTGCCGACGATACCCCGCGGTCGTACAGGACCGACAAAAAATGAACGCTTACAGCGGATTGTGCCGTTTTTCAACAGCCGCAAGCGCGACTGGATCAGTCTGGAATAAAACGTAACGCAACGCCGTTATTGCAGTATCGCAATCCAGTTGGTTCGGGGCCGTCTTGGAAAACATGTCCTTGATGGCCCCCGCAGCGTGCACAATGGTATTCGGTTCTTTCCAGGAACAACTTGCGATCACGCTTTGTTTCGATCGCCTTATCGAGACAGGTGAAGAAACTTGGCCAACCGGTTCCGCTATCGAACTTCATGTCGGAGCTGAACAGTGGTTGGCTGCAGCCAGCGCACACAAATTTCCCCTTTCGATGCTCGTCATTCAATGGGCTGGTGAAACTGCGCTCGGTGCCTTCTTGGCGCAATACGTGATACTGCTCCTCGGTCAGCAGCTTGCGCCACTCCTCATTGGATTTGTCTATCTTGTCGAACATCCCGAACATTGTAATTGTGTTGCGGCGGACGATCGAGTGTGAAGAGTGTCGAGCAATCTGTTTCGCCGCTCTGCTTGATGCATGCACGTTTCATACGGACCGCAGGGGTCACTTCACCGGCCCGAATTTCTTGTCATATGTCGCAAATCGATCAGCGGTAACGAGCGAGGTCGCATTGTCGATTGTTCGGCGCTTGTGTTGAGCATCTGTCTACGATCAGCGGGAAGGTGTTGAAACTTCGTCAATTTTTCCACGCGAATCACAGTCTGTTTGCACAGGAAAGATCTAAGCCATTGGATAAAAAAGTTTATTGTGACGTCGACTGGATCTGGTTGGCTGGTATGAAATTCGCGCTCGAAGCTGTTTAACGTAGTACAAATGTTTCAAGGGGGGCGAGGCTGATGCCGGCGTCCAAACATCTATTGCAGCGCACGACACCCGCCGCGGGACTTGGTTCGAGTGCATCCACGATGGTGGTGGTTCGCGGACGCGCACCTGGTGATCTTTTAAACGGATCCACCACTCGTGCTGTTATGCGCGGGGGAAGCTGGAAATGGTGAAAGTGTTTCCTTCAAGCCATCGCGAAGTGGTCAGGGTCTTTCCGTGGCGCTCCAGGGAATGGAGCGTGGAGTTGTACCCTGACGAACAGCCATTCCTGTTTCCGACCAAGGGTCAAGCGATTTCATTCGCGCTGGCTTGGGCTGATTATCATCAGCCATGTGAGGTTCGTGTGTTTGATAATGTTGGTGATTTGCAGCGAGATATTAAGGTTCCGGAGGGGAATTATCGCCGCATGAGTGCTCCTGATCGGCGACAACAGCAGATTGAGATCGACTTTGTGGACCGGCGTGAACAAGAGCGGCGGGTATCAATATCGGCAAGCTACCGGCCGCAGTGAGACGAGTTAGGGCGAGACCAATTTCGGAAAATTGATCCTGTCTTACAGAATCTGGCCAAATCGGTGCCGAACCGTTTTGAGAAGTCGGTCGTGATTATTCTTGCTTCAGTCCTTCGTCAGTTCCGCGGCTAGACAAGGCCCTCGAGAGCTTGTACTTCGACAAGGGCACCGGCATCGAGACTTGACGATTCCGTTGGAAGAACGATAAAGCAGTGTGCTTGGCTCATTGAGGAGAGAATTCCAGATCCTTGATCGCCGGTTGGCCTGACTGTCCACTCCCCATTATCCGCTTGCGAAAGGATACCGCGTTGGAATTCGGTGCGTCCTGGCGCTTTCTTGATCGGCGCGGTGCAGCGAACTTTCATGGTTGGCAATGGCTTCACAGAGGTTTGTCCCTGTAATATTCCTAGTGCATCACGTACGAACTGATAAAAAGTCACCATGACTGCTACCGGATTGCCCGGTAATCCGAAAAAGTGGGCGCGTCCAATCTTCCCGTACGCCATCGGTCGTCCGGGTTTCATGGCGATTTTCCAAAACAGCACTTCGCCAATGCGCTGCAAAATTTGCTTCACGAAGTCAGCCTCGCCGACCGAAACGCCGCCACTGGTGATAATGACATCTGCTGCTTCAGAGGCCTCTGCAAACGCCTTTTCTATGTCTTCTGGTGTGTCCCGAATCACACCCATGTCGAGAAGCTCACACCCGGCTCGGCTGAGCAATCCGTAGAGCGTGTAGCGATTGCTATCGTAAATTTGTCCGGGTCCGAGCACTTGGCCGACGCTAACAAGCTCGTCGCCCGTAGAAAAAAAAGCAACTCGCAGTCTGCGATATACGGAGACTTCGCCGATGCCAAGTGAGGCCATGAGGCCAAGATCAGCGGGCCTGACCAATTGCCCCTTGGTTAGGGCAGGTTCACCTTTTTTCAGGTCCTCTCCAGCCCTACGAGTATTGGTTCCGGCTTTCGGCACCGACGTCACCGAAACATTTTCACCGTCGGCGGTGGCCCGTTCCTGCATGATCACGGTGTCGGCTCCTTGCGGGACAACAGCGCCAGTCATGATACGCACGGCCTCACCACGGTTGACAATGCCACCAAATGGCTTACCCGCGAGTGCCGTACCAACAAGTTTCAGGGTTGCCCCGGAATCAGAAGCAAGGTCAGCAAAGCGCACTGCATAGCCGTCCATGGCAGAGTTATCGTGTCCCGGGACGTCGATTGGCGAAATCACGTCCGCGGCGAGGACGCGTCCAAGCGCATCCCTAATGTGCAGCCGCTCGACTGCGGTGATCGGTTCCAGCACCGCGCGAATGTAATCGCGCGCTTTGGATACCGGCATCGAATTCGGGTCATAGTCGTCCGCACAGGACAGTTCGCGTAATGTAGTGGGCGATGGCATTGTTGAAATCGGGCGCAGATAAATCGATGTTGGCGGTAGCGGGTCGGAAAAAATCGGCAGGCTGTCAGTCACCCGCCGATATACGACATTTCCACTTTTTGCAGTTTTTTTGTTTCCGCTGTGCGTACCTCGGAGTAGTTATCAGTCCGCGCACGCCATATCCCGGCAATGGAATCGAATATTTGTTCGTCTGAAGCGCCATTACGTAGCAATGAACGCAGATCGGTACCGTGAGTTGCGAACAGGCAGGTATAGACAGAGCCTTCTGCGGACAATCGGGCACGTGTGCAGTCTCGACAAAAAGCTTGGCTTACCGAAGAAATAAAACCAATCTCGCCGGAGCCATCTTTGTATTGCCATCGCTCGGCAACCTCGCCCACATAGTTAGGCTGAGCCGTTTCGATCGGAAATTCATCGTTGATGTGCTGGACGAGTTCTCTCGATGGGACGACGTGATCCATTTTCCAACCGTTGGTATGACCCACGTCCATAAACTCAATGAATCGTAAAATGTGGCCGGTCCCCTTGAAATGGCGTGCCATCTCCAAGACATTGTGATCGTTGATGCCGCGTTTGACCACCATGTTGATCTTGATCGGGGTAAGCCCAACCCGATGCGCCTCTTCGATGCCAGCAAGCACCTTCGAGACAGGAAAGTCAACGTCATTCATGGCGCGAAAAGTCGCATCGTCAAGCGAATCAAGGCTGACGGTAATACGTTTCAAGCCGGCATCCTTGAGCAGCTGTGCCTTTTGTTTGAGCAACGATCCGTTGGTCGTCAATGTCAGGTCAATCGACGTGTCCTGCGACAGCATCTCGATGAGCCTCTCCAGTTGCCTACGCACTAAAGGTTCTCCGCCGGTGATGCGAATTTTCTCAATACCGTGACCTTTGAATATCTCTACCAGACGATTTATTTCATCGAAAGTCAGTAATTGACTGCGTTCGAGAAACTGAAAGTCCCGACCGTAAACTTCCTTTGGCATGCAATAGGTGCAACGGAAGTTACAGCGATCTGTCACCGAGATACGCAAATCACGCAGCTGTCGGCCGCGCGTATCGGTAAGAACTGTGTTCGGCGGTGCAACGCTGAAGCTTTTAGCCATGATGATTTATGGTTGGTAAAGTCATATCCCGAAAAACCAGCGCATTATATCTGATTGAACACAACGCCGTTGGTTCATGCCTCTGGCGATGGTGGCCAAGGCGTAGCCCCACGGTCGAGGGGATTGGCTACCAACCGTGGGCCTGTTTTCAGCAGTGTCAGACCAGTTCGGCAACGGCTTTGACAAATACGGCGGTAGAGCAAATGTGGTTGCACTACTTGCCACGACCACTCTGGGTTATAGTGGTCCGGAGGTTTTAAAGGAGAGTAATGCGGCAACCCGAGTTTCACTTGGCGGTCGTCATGCAACGGCGCCTGATAAAAAATCGCTGGCAGTCCGAAGTTTGGGGACCTGTGGCGGTAATTGCTGACACCGACGCGCAAAAAGAGCCCCACCAGATCGTGGAGTTAGACGGTGTCGAACGCTGGCTATTCCATGGATTGAATCTGACGCTACGACGAGAGGAAGCTGAGGGCTACTACCTGAATATATCCACACGACAACCAAGGGTATTCGTGCAATGGCAGATTGATGATGATCGCGCCGTGCCGCAACAGATCACTGCCAGTTACAACGATGCATGCACCTGGATGGACGCGGGAGAGCAGGTTGACTCGGTAGCAATGCCGCCGGACATGTACGATGTCGTGAGCGCGTTTGCGCGTCAACACTATCGTCCCGAACCGAAGAAGCGGATTCGACCCCGCTCGTTCCGGTCGAAGGCGCAGGGTCCGCGTGCGCGTGGCTGAGTCGCTTGAGCATGTCAAGGCTAATGATGGTTAAGAATGTCTGACAAGGGAAAGGAAGGGCTCCTCGAGCGCTGGTCGCGTCTAAAGCGCGAATCGACCGGCGGCGACGAAGACGGCCTGCTAGCGGAGCGTGGCGCGGCTGACACTGAGCGAGTTGACGCTGTTGCTGAAGTGGCACGGCGAGACGTGACGCCGAACAGTAAGCCCACAAAAAAAGTGCCAGAAACGCCCGATTTGCCGTCGATAGACGAGCTTGACCCGGACTCGGACTTTGAGGCGTTTATGGACCCAGGAGTCAATGACAACGTGCGCCGCGCCGCCCTGAAGACTTTGTTTCATGATCCGGACTTTAATGTTACCGATGGGCTCGATGTTTACGCTGAGGACTATACCAAGCTGGAAAAACTGACGCCGGCTATGGTGGCGGCGCTTCGATACGCGCAACGCACACTAGTTGGCGGAACCCCGGAGCGCGGGGTCGAGGTTGATCAGGCTAACGAAGCGCGCGTGGCCGATGTTGACAAACCGGCCGGCGCTGAACCTCGCCACGGGGAGCAACGCGTAGAGGCTATCACCGAAGGTGAATGTAATAACTCGGGATTAGAACAGACGGAAAAGAGCGGGTCGGAACTAGAATCACCGCCGTCCGAAACAGTACACACTAAACGCAACAAAAACTGATCGCTGCTTCGGGATCACAAGCGGTTTGGAATCACGGCCAGTTCAGAGAAACGAGCGATGCAAGACAAAATCAGCGCCAAAACAATCAAGCTTTGTAGCTGCAATAAAACCATTTCGGTAGATGCGGCGGCACTGAGCCGGGCACTGGGGATTGACAGACCACTCGAGGTGCACGATGCGCTGTGCCGTCGGCAGGCCGGCGCATTCAACGAAGCGCTCAGTGACCCGGATGTAATCGTCGCCTGCACTCAAGAGGCCCAGTTATTCTCTGAAATTGCTGATGAAACTGGTTCGGTTACCGGTCTGCGTTTTGTCAATGTGCGCGAGGCGGCTGGTTGGTCAGCCGACAAGGATCGGGTAACACCAAAAATCGCTGCACTGCTTGCTGCGGCAAGCTTACCCGAGCCTGAGCCGGTCGCATCGATTGATTACGAATCGGCGGGCGAGGTCCTGATTATCGGTCCGTCGGCGGTCGCACTCGATTGGGCTCGCAGGCTGTCTGATGGCAGTGTTGCCCAGCTCAATGTCAGCGTGTTGATGACGCGACGCGAAGGTGGAGAATTGCCGGTCGACCGGAACTACTCCGTGTGGTCGGGTACACCGGTGAGTGTGTCGGGCTTTCTGGGCGCGTTCGACGTGGAGTGGAAGCAAGACAATCCGATTGATCTTGATGTTTGTACGCGGTGTAACGCCTGTATTGACCGGTGTCCTGAGAAGGCGATTGATTTCCTATACCAGATTGATCCCGAGCGTTGTAACAGTCATCGGCGCTGCGTGGACGCGTGCGCGCACATCGGTGCCATTGATTTCGAGCGCGGCGAGCGCATTAGGCAAGAGCACTTCGATCTGGTGCTAGATCTTTCCGAACAGCCTTTGATTCGATTAACGGATCCTCCGCAAGGATATGCTGCGCCCGGCAAAGATCCGATCGACCAGGCACTTGCAGCGGCACGTCTGTCTAATTTGATTGGCAGGTTCGAAAAGCCGCGTTTTACCGCTTACCGCGAAAAGATCTGTGCGCATGCACACGCTGGACGCACCGGATGCACTCGCTGCCTCGAGGTGTGCTCGACAGGTGCCATAAGCAGCGTTGGCGAGCATGTCAGCATCAATGCGCATGTATGTGCAGGTTGCGGTGGCTGCGCAACGGTTTGCCCCTCCGGTGCGATGCGTTACGAATACGCGCGCATGCCCGATGTCGGTGCCCGGCTCAAGACAATACTGTCGATTTACCACAAGGCGGGGGGCACGAACGGGTGTTTGCTGTTTCATGATCTCGAGGATGGTGCTGGGCTAATCGCGAGTGTTGGACGTCATGCGGTGCGTGGCGGGAGAGGATTGCCGTCACGGGTGATACCGGTTGGTGTGTTTCATGTGGCATCGATTGGCATCGATACGCTGCTTGGCGCAATTGCCTATGGAGCCAGCCAGGCCCTGGTCTTGTCGGGCAGTTGTCGTTCCGAGGCCTATCAGGAAGCGATCGAAGCGCAAATGAAGGTCGCGCAGGCTATTTTGAGCGGACTTGGTTTTGGCGGTGAGCATTTTCGGCTATTGCAGAGCGACGACGCAACGAGTCTGGAGCAAGCACTTTGGGGCATGGCGCCGGCGATGACGGTTGCCGAGTCCGCCCGCTTCAACTTCTCACCGGAAAAGCGCACGACGCTGGATTTCGCAATCGATCACCTCGCGCGGCTGGCGCCGCAAAGCAAAGACGAGATTGCTTTGCCCCGCGGCGCGCCATTCGGCAAGGTTTCAGTGGATCGAGACAAGTGCACCATGTGCATGGCGTGCGTCGGGTCCTGTCCGGCATCGGCACTTCAGGATTCAGCGCAGCTTCCGCAGCTTCGCTTCGTCGAGCGCAATTGCGTGCAGTGTGGCTTGTGTGCCAATACCTGCCCGGAACAGGCGATCAGCCTGCAACCGCGATTGCTGTTAACCGCAGATGCAAAGGCAGCGGCCGTGTTGAACGAAGCCGAACCGTACGAATGCATTCGTTGCGGCAAAGCGTTTGGTTCGCGACGGATGGTGGACAACATGCTGGGCAAGCTCGGGCAACACTCAATGTTCTCGGCAGACGGTGCGCTCAAGCGTCTGCAAATGTGCGCCGAGTGTCGCGTTGTTGACATGGTCGAATCGACCGAAGAGGCATCGATTTTCGACTATGCCAACAAGAAAGATTGAGCTGACAGGAAATTGAACCGATAGGAAATTGGACTGATAAGAAATTGAACCGATAGGAAATTGAATTGGTGCGGAAATGAGTGACATGACGGGTGACGCAGCGGTCGTGCTTGAGGCGGAGGAACAGGCGCGGGCTAACGTCTACGCCTTGCTGTCACGCTTGTTCGTGGCGCCTGCTGACGCTGATCTGTTGCGAGGCATCGCGTCGGGCGATGGATCAGCTCATGAAGCGCAGGCGCATGATGCCGGCGACTTTGCGATAAGCTGGCGAGATTTGATAAAGATTGCCGGCGATACGCAGCACACTGCGGTCGCCGACGAGTACCATCAGCTTTTCGTCGGCACTGGCCGCTCGGAGATCTCACTTTACGTTGGTGCCTATACTGCCCGCAGCAGCGTCGATTCGATGCTGGTGGGCCTGCGTCGCTTTCTCGCCGAGCATGGTGTGCAGCGGCGTTGCGGTGTACACGAGCCGGAGGATCACATCGCAATGCTGTTCGAAATCATGCGGTTTTTGATCCACGAGCAGCTTGGTACGGTCGACGAGCAGAAGCGTTTTTTCAATCAGTTCGTTTGGTCCGGGGGCGTATCTTTGTGCGACGCAATATCGGAACATCCGCGAGCATGCTTCTTCCGGCCCGTGG
>JABAOE010002057.1_pt2 | contig 11032 bp, 12 predicted proteins | sample 7062141 | NCBI WGS metagenome assembly JABAOE01 (sample SAMN14538627, study PRJNA623070) | marine sediment metagenome | biome: marine biome [ENVO:00000428]; feature: marine pelagic biome [ENVO:01000023]; material: deep marine sediment [ENVO:00002113] | place: India: Gulf of Khambhat ...
TGTTCCGCACCGTCCATGTCCGTGACTTCCTGCAGCCGCTGGCTGACGATGCCGCGGACACAAGCTTCGATCCGGGCGCCGGCGCGCCCTATCTGCGGCCCGGCGATTCGCTGGAAAGCGCCCTGCGCACCTTCGATGCCAGCGGCGCGACCACCGTCCCGGTAGTCGACCCGGACGATGCGACGCGCATCATCGGCCACGCCAGCCAGGTCCGCGCCCTGCGGTTCTTCAACAAGGCGCTGATCGATATCAGTGTCGAGGAGCATCGCTGAGCGCCGCATGCCGCACTGCAAGCCGTCGCACCGTTAGGGAATGGGAAATACCGTTTTATTATTCTCAATCGGTCCGGAACCGCAGGATGGGACGTGCGGACCGGTCGTCGGAAACGGGACATATGCGTCTTCTCAATCGCATATTGATCGGCCTCGGCATCGCCATCGTGGCGCTGACGGCGTTTTCATTCCTGCTGCCGCGCCATGTCACGGTGGCGCGCTCCATCGTCATCGAAGCGCCGCCGGCTGCGGTGTTTGCCGAAATCAACAGCCTGCAACGCTTCAATGCCTGGTCACCCTGGGCGGCGATCGACCCGCAAACGCAATACAGCTTTTCCGGCCCTGCCGAAGGCGTCGGCAATACCATGACCTGGACGAGCGATCATCCCGACATCGTATCGGGCAGCCAGCGGATTATCCGCTCCGAACCCGATCAGGTCGTCGAATCGGTCCTGGATTTTAGCAAAGCGGGCGTGGCCAGGACACGTTTCCGGCTTGAAGCCCAGGGCCCCCGCACGATCGTGACCTGGAGCTTCGATACCGACATGGGAGCCAATCCGGTTAGGCGCTATTTCGGCCTGTTCGTCGAGAACCGGATCGCCAAGCCCTACGAAGACGGCCTTGAGTCACTCAAAAGCCTGGTGGAAGAGAAACAGTAATCGGGCCCTAACAGTTGCTGTCGCCTTTAGTGGGGTTATCAGCGCAGCGTTAAGTGCCGCCTGCGCCCATTTTCGCACAAATCGGGATCGCAATCAGGGGATTGCCCCGGTTGCGGCTTCACCACCCCCTCGCAACCGGTTATCTGTTGCCCTATTGTTCCAGATTGGCGAATCGCGCCGCACCTGGATGATGCCTTGACCGATCCGGCCCGCAATTCCGAACTTGCCGCACCGCCGCCGCGCCCCGGCGGCATTGCCGCGCGCGCCGCCGGCGGCGCCGATGCCGGCTACCTCGCCGCCCTCAATCCGGAGCAACGGCAGGCGGTCGAGGCAACCGAGGGCCCGCTGCTGGTGCTGGCCGGCGCCGGCACCGGCAAGACCCGCGTGCTGACCACCCGCATCGCCCACATTCTGGCCACCGGCCGGGCCTGGCCCTCGCAGATTCTCGCCGTCACCTTCACCAACAAGGCGGCGCGCGAGATGAAAGCGCGCATCGGCGGCCTGATCGGCGAGGAGCGCACCGAAGGCATGCCGTGGCTCGGCACCTTCCACTCCATCGGCGCCAGGATTCTGCGCCGCCACGCCGAACTGGTCGGTCTGAAGCCCGGTTTCACCATACTCGACACAGATGACCAGATCCGGCTTCTCAAACAGCTTCTTGTGGCCGAAAACATCGACGAGAAGCGCTGGCCGGCGCGCCAGCTTGCCGCGGCGATCGACGGCTGGAAGAACCGCGGCCTGACGCCGGACAAGATCGCCGAGGGCGAGGCTTACGCTTACGCAAACGGCAAGGGCCGGCACATCTATGCCGCTTACCAGGCCCGGCTGAAGGCGCTCAATGCCGTCGATTTCGGCGACCTGCTTTTGGAATGTCTGCGCCTGTTCAAGGCCAATCCGGACGTGCTGGCGGAGTATCACAGGCGCTTCCGCTACATCCTGGTCGACGAATACCAGGACACCAACGTCGCCCAGTATCTGTGGCTGCGCCTGCTCGCCCAGGCAAAGAATGACGCGGGCCACGCCAATATCTGCTGCGTCGGCGACGACGACCAGTCGATCTATGGCTGGCGCGGCGCGGAGGTCGGCAACATCCTGCGCTTCGAAAAGGATTTTCCCGGTGCCAGCGTCATCCGGCTTGAACGCAATTATCGCTCCACCGGCCATATCCTCGCCGCCGCCTCCGGCCTGATCGCCCACAACGAGGGCCGGCTCGGCAAGACGCTGTTCACCGACACCTCCGATGACGGCGAAAAGGTGTGTATCGCATCCGCCTGGGACTCCCACGAGGAAGCCCGCGCCATCGGCGAGGCGATCGAGCACCTACAGCGCCACGGCCATGCGCTCAACGAGATCGCCATTCTGGTCCGCGCCTCCTTCCAGATGCGCGAATTTGAGGATCGCTTCGTCACGCTGGGCCTCAATTACCGCGTCATCGGCGGCCCGCGTTTCTACGAGCGCATGGAGATCCGCGACGCGCTGGCCTATCTGCGCGCCACCGTCAATCCGGCCGATGGCCTGGCTTTCGAGCGCATCATCAATACGCCCAAGCGCGGCATCGGCGCCGCCACCGTGCAGCTCATCCACGCCCATGCCCGCGCCCGACAGATCCAGTTGATGGAAGCGGCCGGCGAACTCGTGCTGACTGAGGAGGTCAGGCCAAAACAGCGGCAGGCTCTTTCCGATCTTTTAAAGAGCTTCGAACGTTGGGCCGATCGGATCGAAACCACCAGCCACGTCGAACTCGCCGAGACGATTTTAGAGGAATCCGGCTACACGGAAATGTGGCAAGCCGACCGCTCCGCCGACGCGCCGGGCCGCCTGGAGAACCTGAAAGAGCTGGTCAACAATATGGGCGAATATGACTCGCTTGCCGGTTTTCTGGAGCATGTCAGCCTGGTCATGGACGCCGATTCCGGCGAGGCTTCCGACGCCGTCTCCATCATGACCCTGCATTCCGCCAAGGGAACGGAATACGACACCGTTTTCCTGCCTGGCTGGGAGGAAGGGCTGTTTCCGCATCAGCGCGCTCTGGACGAAAACGGCCGTGCCGGCCTGGAGGAGGAACGCCGGCTTGCCTATGTCGGCCTGACCCGCGCCAGACGGCGCGCTCTGGTTTGGTTTGTTTCCAACCGCCGCGTCCACGGCCTGTGGCAGTCCACCGTGCCTTCGCGCTTTCTCGACGAACTGCCGGAGGACCATGTCGAGGTCGCCGAGCCGGCCAGCTATGGCGGCTATGATAGCGGCTTTGCCGCCTCGCGTTTCGACCGCATGGAGCCCTTCAACTCCGCCTACCGCACGCCGGGCTGGCAGCGGGCACAGAAAAACCGCGACAAGGCCGATCCGCGCAGTCGCGTCGAGCGGCAGCCGCTGACGATCGAGGGCGAACTTGTCGCTAAATCCGTTATCGGCGGCACCAGCGCCTTCGTCGTCGGCGAGCGCATTTTTCACATCAAATTCGGCTATGGCGCGATTGCCGCAATCGACGGCAACAAGCTGACCATCGATTTCGAAAAAGCCGGCCGCAAGCGGGTGCTGGATAGCTTTGTGGAGAGTGCTTGAACGGGGCTTGCCGGCCGCCACAACACATCCGCGCCGGCTTCGGGAATCAACCGGTTTGCGGCTTTTCCAATCAGTTTTGAATGGATACCCTTCGCTTTATGGGAATCCGGAACCCGGGCAAATGACCTCACCCTTGGCCAAAAAGACAGCGACGATCGACGGCATCGAGATGGCCTATCGCGACGAGGGCGAAGGCGACCCGATCCTCTTCCTGCACGGCAATCCCACCTCGTCCTATCTGTGGCGCAACATCATCCCGCATGTCGCCGGTCTCGGCCGGGTCATTGCGCCCGATCTTGTCGGCATGGGCGATTCCGCCAAGCTGCCGGATTCCGGCCCGCACCGTTACACCTTCAAGGAGCACCGCCACTATCTCGACGGCCTGCTCGACGTCATTCTGCCGGCCGGAGCAAAATCGACCCTTGTCGTCCACGATTGGGGCTCGGCGCTCGGCTTCGACCGGGCGCACCGCCATCCCGCCAGCGTCAAGGGCATCTGCTTCATGGAAGCCATCGTCGCCGTGCCGCCGGGTCTCGAAGCCTTTCCGGCCTCCGTGCGGCCGGTCTTTGAGGGTCTGCGCTCGCCGGCCGGCGAGAAAATGGTGCTGGAAGACAACATATTTGTCGAACAGATCCTGCCTGGCTCCATATTGCGCCGGCTGAGCGAAGAGGAAATGGCCGAATACCGGCGGCCCTTCCTGGAGCCGGGCGAAGCCCGCCGGCCAACGCTCACCTGGCCGCGGCAGATCCCCTTTGGCGGCGAACCGCCCGAGGTGGCTGAAATCGTCGCCGGCTACCAGGCCTGGCTGCCGGGGACTGATTTTCCCAAGCTCTTCGTCAATGCCGATCCCGGCGCCATCGTGCGCGGCAGGGCGCGCGATTTCGTCCGCAGCTGGACCAATCTCAGCGAGGTCACCGTGCCCGGCATTCATTTCATCCAGGAGGACTCACCGGCCGAGATCGGCGCGGCGCTGAAGGCCTGGATTGAGGACAATTCGCTTTGATTTCAGACGGGTCCGGGCCGATCCTGATTCACGTTTTGAATATCTGGCGGAGCGGACGCCGATGACTGTCAAAGCCACCTTTGCCGCCGCTTATCCCGAAGCGCGCCGCATCGCCGACTTTCTCGACCGTGATTTCGCCGAGACCGGCGGCGTCGTCGCCTTAAGCGAGAGCGATCCGCGGCACTGGCAGGTGGAGGCCTATTTCCCCGGCGGCGACCCCGACGAGGTTGCAGGCCGGGTCCGCGACGCGTTGGGCACCGATGCCTTCGGCGCCTTTCAGGGTGCCGAAATCTTGCCGGAAACCGACTGGGTCCGGCAAAGCCTCGCCGCTCTGCCGCCGGTCACATGCGGCCGTTTTGTCGTTCACGGCAGCCACCATTGTGATGCNNCGTCATCGACGCCGCTCAGGCTTTCGGCACCGGCCACCATGGGTCGACTGCCGGCTGTCTCGCCATCATCGACCGGCTTATCCGCCGCCGCGATATTCGCAATCCGCTCGATCTCGGCACCGGCTCCGGCGTCCTCGCCATCGCCCTTGCCAAGGCGCTGCCCGCCAATGTGCTGGCCAGCGATATCGACCCTCTGGCGGTGCGCATCGCCACCGCCAATGCCCGCCGCAACGGCGTCGGCAACCGCGTCCGGGTGATCGCCGCCGCCGGCATGCAGCACCCCGAAATCCGCGCCCGCGCACCTTACGATCTAATCGTCGCTAACATCCTCGCCGGACCGCTGATCAGGCTGGCGCCGAAAATCGCGAACGCGCTGGCGCCCGGCGGTCACCTTGTTCTGTCGGGGCTGTTGCCGCACCAGCGCGGCCGCGTCGTCGCCGCCTATGGCGCAAAGGGCGTGCGGCTGATGCGCGCCGAAATGCACGATGGCTGGGTTGTCCTGGAGCTGCGTCGCCTGACCCGCCGGACGGCAAAGGCCGGCGCCGCACCGCAGCAGCAAGCGGGCAATTTGAAGCGATTGTCCGTCACCGGACAGATAATCTAATAGCGATAGGCGACACCGGCGTCTGATTTGACGACATCGGCGCGCTTATAGCCGAGCTTGGCCAGCGTTTTGTCGTCCAGCGACAGCAAATAGCTGTTGACGTAGCGCCGGGCTTCGCGCTCGCGTGAGACGACAAGCGCCCTGAGGAAACGCGAAAGCAGGCCGGACCGTCGCGGCTTGTCCGTGGCCCGACTTTCAAAACGGTCAAGGGTGGCAACCGCCATCATTCTGCTCCTGTCTGTGGAAGTCCTTGATTTGTCGAAAAAACATAGGCCGCGGCCCGACCGTCGTTTACCCCCGGCGGCGCATGCCAGATCTGCATTTTTCGCATGTGCGAAATATTTGTTTTGCACCGCAATAAACGACGGCATGGACAATTACGGTGCGCCTGCTGGCCTTGCCGCGCCGCCATGCTATGGAAGGCCGATGTTTCAGACCTATGACGACAGACGCCAGCCGGGACGCGCCGCTGAGCGCATCGCCGCCTTACGCGGCGTTCTGGAAGACATCGGCCTGGACGGCTTCATCGTGCCGCGGGCCGATGAGCACCAGGGCGAATACGTGCCGGCCTGCGCAGAACGGCTGGCCTGGCTGACCGGCTTCACCGGCTCGGCCGGCACCGTCATTGTTCTCGCAGAACGTGCCGCCATCTTCATCGACGGCCGTTATGCCCTGCAGGTCCGCGACGAGGTCGACACCGACCTGATTGAGCCGGTTTCGGTGACCGAAACGCCGCCATCGCAATGGCTGGCGGAAGCGGCGCCGGAAAACGTCCGCATCGGCTTCGATCCGTGGCTTATGACACGGGCACAGATCCGCAAGCTTCGCAAGGCCCTGGCGAAAAAGAATTCCGAGTTGGTCGCCGTGGACGACAATCCCGTCGATGCAATCTGGCGCGACCGCCCGGCGCCGCCGCGCGCCGCCGTCACCCAACAGCCGCTTTCGCTGGCCGGCCGCGCCGCCGCCGACAAGCTTACCGAGCTGGCCGGCCTGCTGGCTGAAAAGGACGCCGATGCCGCCGTTCTGACCGATCCGGCATCGATCGCCTGGACCTTCAACATCCGCGGCAAGGACCTCCCGCACACACCACTGCCGCTGGCCTTTGCCGTCGTCAGGCGCGACGGCCGGCCGCAGCTCTTCATCCACGGTCGCAAGCTGTCCAACGCCGTCCGCGCCGATCTGGCGGAAATCGCCGATCTTTGCGAGCCGCAAGGTTTCGCCGCCGCCCTGGCGGCGCTGGGCGAGGCCAAGGTCCGGGTGCTTTATGACCCCAACGGTTCGGCCGAAGCCGTCGCCACGGCGATCGAAGCAGCCGGCGGCACGATCGTCGAGGCCGCCGATCCGGTTCTCCTGCCCAAGGCGCGCAAGAACGCTGCTGAGCTGGCCGGCACGCGCCGTGCCCATAGCCGCGACGGTGCGGCCATGCTGCGCTTTCTTTGCTGGCTCGACCGCAAGGCGCCATCCGGCGAGCTGACAGAGATCGACGCGGCGAANNAGGCAGGTCGCCAAAGCCGACGGCTCGGCTCTCCAGGACATCGCCTTCGACACCATTTCCTCAACCGGCCCCAACGCCGCCATCAACCATTACCGGGTGAGCGAGCGCACCAACCGGCCGATCGCGCCGGGTGACCTGTTCCTTGTCGATTCCGGCGGCCAGTACCGCGACGGCACCACCGACATCACCCGCACGGTCTTAATCGGCGAGGCGCCGCAAGATCGGCTCGACCTCTACCGCGACCGCTTCACCCGCGTTCTCAAGGGCCATATCGCGCTTGCCCGGCTGCGGCTTCCCAAAGCCACCAGCGGCGCCCAGATCGACGCCCTGGCGCGCGCCGCTCTGTGGTCGGCCGGACTCGATTTCGACCATGGCACCGGCCACGGCGTCGGCGCCTTTCTGTCCGTACACGAAGGCCCGCAACGCATCGCCAAATCCGGTCATACGGCGCTTGAGCCGGGCATGATCGTCTCCAACGAGCCGGGCTTTTACGTGGCCGGCGATTACGGCATCCGCATCGAGAACCTGATCGTCGTCTGCGAGGCGGCACCACAGCCCGGCGGCGATCGCGACATGCTGTCCTTTGAGACGATAACGCTGGCACCGATCGACCGGCGGCTGATCAGCCGGCACCTGTTGTCGGCGGCGGAAATCGCCTGGCTCGATCTTTATCACCAGCGCGTCTTTGCCGGCCTGTCGGGCTGGCCGGGCCTGACGGCCCGCGAGCGCGCCTTTCTCGCCGAAAGCTGCCGGCCGATCGTCGGTTAGCGCATTTCTGAAAAGTGGAAACCGATTTTCGGACTAAAATGCGCGCAAAATCAAAGCGCTTTAACCGAACAAGGCCCGCATGACCACCAGCGCGCCGACGCCGAGGATCAGCGTCGCATGCATGGAAAGCCTGAGGGCGGCAACGATGGCAATCACCGCGGCAACACTCTCCTTAGGGCCGGTCGCCAGCGCCATCGGCGCAACAATCGCCGTCATGACGGCCGCCGGCACGGCGTCCAGCGCCGCCTCGACCCGCGGATTGAGCCGGCCGAACCGCGACAGGATCAAATGCCCGCCGATGCGCGTGCCATAGGTCACCAGGCCGAGCGTGACGATCAGCCCGTAAACCGTCCACCCGCTACTCATACGCTCGCTCCGATCGGCTGGCCAGTCCGGCGGCAACGGCGATGCCGGCAAAAGCGCCGAAGACGATATGCCAGGGCGGGCCGACCGTCGCAAAGCCGGCGATCGCCACGACCGCGCTGGCCGCTATGATCACCACCGCGTTGGCCCGCGCCCGGAACTGCGCCACCAGATAGATGAAATAGGCGGCCAACACGAAGTCGAGGCCGAACACTTTCGGATCTTCAATCAGCCGGCCAAACAGCGCACCGGCAGCCGTCGCCATCATCCAGCCGACATAGAGCGGAATGGCTATCGCCGCATAGTAGACGCCCGACAGTCGGGCGCCGCCGCGCAATTCGGCGAGGGCGAAGACCGGATCGACCATCAGCGCAAAACCGGCAAAACGGCCCGCCGTCGGCCAGTGATGCATTTTCCGGCCAAGCGCTGCGCTGTAAAGAATATGGCGGAAATTGACAGCCAGGACGGAAAAGACGATCAGCCAGAAGGGTGGTGGCGCGCCCCACAGTTCCAGCGCGGCGAATTGCGACGCGCCGGCAAATATCAGGCCGCTCATCAGCATGATCTGATCGAACGGCAGGCCCTTCTTGGCAGCCAGCGCGGCAAAGACAATGCCGAACGGCAACGCCGCCAGCATCACCGGGGCAATGTCGCGCAGCGCCAGCAAAATGAGTTGGCGCGGCGCCGTCGGTGCTTCGTCTGTCCGGATCGTCTCGGCCATTACGAGGTTATAGGTCAATGCTCCTGACCTGTCCTGCCCGTCTGCCGCATGGCAGCCATGTCAACCCGCCGCAAGACAGCTCAGCCACCGACCAGCTTGAACCAGTCGTCCTCGTCGATGACCTCGATACCCAACTCCTTCGCCTTTTTCAGCTTCGAGCCGGCGCCCGGCCCGGCGACCAGCAGATCGGTCTTCTTCGAAACCGAGCCGGAGACCTTCGCCCCCAGCCGCTCCGCCATCGCCTTGGCCTCCTCGCGGGTCATCTTCTCCAGCGCGCCGGTAAAGACGACCGTTTTGCCGGCGACCGGCGTGTCGGCGGCCGCCTCTTCGGCCGCCTGCGGCGTCACCTCGACCAGCAGCCGGGCGATTTCCTGGCGATTGTGTTCTTCAGCAAAGAACTGCGTGATGGCTTCCGCCGCCGTCTCGCCGATGCCGTCAATGCCGAGCAGTTCCGCCCAGGCCTCCGAATCCCGGTCAGCTGCGGTCTGCGCGGCATCGGCAAAGGCCGCAAAGGTGCCGAAGTGACGGGCCAGCAGCTTCGCCGTGCCCTCGCCGACATGGCGGATGCCAAGGCCGTAGATGAAGCGGTTGAGCGCGATCGTCCGCCGCGCCTCAATGGCGGCAAAGACATTGGCGACGCTGGTCTCGCCCCAGCCCTCGCGGTCTTGCAATTTCGTTTGTGATCGCCGGTCGCGGGCGGCCAATGTGAATATGTCGGATGGATGGGCGACCAGCCCGTCGCGGTAGAAGGCCTCGACCTGCTTGGCGCCGAGCCCGTCAATATCGAAGGCATCGCGGGCGACGAAATGCTTCAGCCGCTGCGCCGCCTGGGCCGGACAGATCAGCCCGCCCGTGCAGCGGCGAACCGCATCCGGCCGGCCGGTCTTGGGATTGTGCTCGCGCACCGCGTCACTGCCGCATTCCGGGCAGATCGTGGGAAACTCAAAAGGTTTGGCGCCCTTCGCTCGGCGTGTGAGGTCAACATCCAGAACCTGCGGAATGACATCACCAGCGCGCTGGACGGTCACCGTATCGCCGATCCTGAAATCCTTACCCGCTTCGCGTATGCGCTCGCCGTCGCGGCCGAACGATTCCGCTGATGTAATCCTCGTTGTGCAAGGTGGCGTTGGAGACCACGACGCCGCCGACGGTGACCGGCTTGAGCTTGGCGACCGGCGTCAGCGCGCCGGTGCGGCCGACCTGAATGTCGATGCCTTCCAGCACTGTCGTCGCCTTTTCCGCCGGGAATTTATGGGCGATGGCCCAGCGCGGATGACGCGAAACGAAGCCGAGCCGTCTCTGCAGCGCCAGATCGTCGACCTTGTAGACAACGCCGTCGATGTCGTAGCCGAGCAGTGCCCGCTGCGCCTCGATTTCGCGATAATGCGCAAGCGCTTCCTCAACGGACTTGACTCTTTTCATCAATGGGTTGACGGCAAAGCCCCAAGTCGCCAGCGTCTCCACCATGGCCATCTGCGTGCCGGCCGGCACAGCGCTCATTTCGCCCCAGGCATAGGCAAAGAATTTCAGTGGCCGCGAGGCAGTGATGGTCGCATCAAGCTGGCGCAATGAGCCGGCCGCCGTATTGCGCGGATTGACATAGAGCGGCTTGCCGGCCGCTTCCTGTTCGGCATTGAGGGCTTCGAAAGCGGCATGAGTGAGATAGACCTCGCCGCGCACCTCCACGACGTCCGGCGCATCGTCCGGCAGCGTCTTGGGGATATCGCCGATGGTCCTCAGGTTGGCCGTCACGTCCTCGCCAACCGCTCCGTCACCACGCGTCGCGCCGACGACCAGCCGGCGGTTTTCGTAGCGCAGCGATGCCGACAGGCCGTCGATCTTCGGCTCTGCCGTCAGCGCCACCTGCGCCGTCTCGCCGAGGCGAAGAAACCGCCGGATACGGGCGACGAACTCGACCACGTCCTCGTCTTTAAACGCATTGTCGAGCGNNAGCGCCACTTCGTTGGCCTCGCCAAGCCGCAGGAACCGCCGGATACGGGCGACGAATTCGACCACGTCGGCATCGCTGAACGCATTGTCGAGCGACAGCATCGGCACGGCATGGCGGATCTTGGCGAAGCGGCCGGCGGGCGCCGCGCCGATTCGCTCGCTCGGTGAATCAGGCCGCTTCAGCGCCGGAAACCGAGCCTCAATGGCGGCGTTGCGGGATCTCAGCGCGTCATAATCGGCATCGGAGAT